>Ga0302325_10003912_pt1 | contig 34743 bp, 30 predicted proteins | sample Palsa_T0_2_FD_201948 | JGI IMG/M metagenome (GOLD analysis project Ga0302325, IMG submission 201948) | Peat permafrost microbial communities from Stordalen Mire near Abisko, Sweden - Palsa_T0_2 | ecosystem: Environmental > Terrestrial > Soil > Palsa > Peat permafrost | place: Sweden: Abisko...
CACGCCGCTCCGGCAAAAAAGGCGGCCGCCAAGAAGCCGGTCCCCAAGCGCGCCCCTGCCAAGAAGACCACCGCGCGCGCGAAGCCCGCGGCGCGTCCGAAGAGCGTGGCCGCGAAGAAGCCGGCCAAGAAGGCCGCCCCGGCGCGCAAGGCGCCCAAACGAAGCGCTCCGCCCAAGCGCGTCGCACCCGCGAAAAAGGGAGCCACGAAGAAGGCCGCGCCCAAAAAGAAACGGAGCGGGTCGCGCCGCTAAGGTTTTCGCCCCGGGCGCAGAAGCCCGCGAATCCACTGGCACCAATGTAGTATTTCTCGGAGGCCGTCCATGGGAGATATCGCCCGCCGCCGCAATGTCGCCATCGTCGGCCCGCATCACGCGGGCAAGACGACACTGGTCGAAGCGCTGCTCGCCGGTTGCGGCGCGATCCCGCGACGCGGTTCGGTTGCCGACGGCACGGCCACGACCGACCACGAACCCGAGTGCATCGATCGCGGCCAGTCGACGTGCGTCGGCTTCGCATACGCCTCGACCCCCACGATCGACCTCAATCTGATCGATTGTCCCGGCTTCATCGACTTCTTCGAAGAAGTCAAGCTGGCGCTGGTGGCGGCGGACGCTGCCGTCGTCGTCATCGACGCGGACCCGGCACGCGTGAGGCAGACGCGCCAACTGGTCGAGTACCTCGACGAACGCCGGCTTCCGCACTGCTTCTTCATCAACAAGCTCGACAAAGCGGGTAGCAACTTCCGCGCCACCCTCCAGGCTCTGGTCGACACATACGGCAAGCGTGTGGTCGCCGAGCACCTCCCCATCGGCGACGCCGAGAACTTCCGCGGCTACATCGATCTCGCCGCGCGCCACGCATACGTCGCGGAAAACGGAAACCCGCGCGAGATTCCGATCGAAAGCGAAATGGCGGCGCCGGTCGACGAAGCGCGCCAAACGCTGCTCGAGACCCTCGGCGATTTCGACGACCATCTCTTCGAGGAGCTGCTCGAGGGCATCGACCCGCCGCTCGAAGAGGTGCAAAAGGATCTCCACGACGAGACCTGCGCCGACCAGATCGTCCCGGTGCTCGTAGGTGCCGGCCTTACCGACATCGGGGTTGCGGCCGCCGCATTGCTCGACGTGATCGAGCGCCAATTTCCCGCCCCAACCGGAGACCCGAACGCCCCGCTCGTCGCCCAGGTCGCGAAGACGATCGTGCATCCGCAATCGGGGAAACTGTCGCTCGTTCGGGTGTGGGAAGGAACGCTCGCGGCCGACGCGATGCTCGTCGACGCATCCGCCGGCGGCACCAAAGTGCGGGCGGCGGGTCTCTACCGCTTGCAGGGCAAGAAGCAAGAGCCGCTGACCTCGGCTTCGGCGGGCGACGTGGTGGCGGTGGCGCGGCTCGAAGGCGTGCGCACGGGCGATACGCTCGTGGCCGCTGCCTCGAGCGCTGCGCGCCCCATCCCGGCGCTCGCGGAACCGCTGTTCGCCGTTGCGATCAAACCGAAAGAGCGGCTCGACGAAGCCAAGGTCTCGCAGATGCTCGCGCGGATCGTCGAGGAAGATCCCACGCTGCGCATCGAGCGGGCCGAGTTTACAGGTGAACTTCAGTTGCTGGGCCTGGGCGAAGTGCACGTCGCGACCGCGATGTCGCGGCTCGCCCGCAAGTATCATCTCGCGCTCGACACGCACGCACCAGCGATCGCCTATCGCGAAACGATCGCCGAGCCGACGCAGGTGCACGCCCGCTACAAACATCAGACCGGCGGCCATGGCCAGTTCGCCGACGTCGTGCTGAAGATCGAGCCGCGCGAACGCGGCCACGGCATGACGTTTTCCGAAGAGATCGTTGGAGGCGTGGTGCCGCGGCAGTTTCATCCCGCCGTCGAGAAAGGCGTCCGCGAGGCACTCGCGCGCGGCCCGATCGCCGGCTTTCCGGTCGTCGACTTGCACGTCACGCTGGTCGACGGAACGTTCCACGCGGTCGATTCGAGCGAACAGTCGTTCAAGACCGCGGCCGGGATGGCGATCCGCGAAGGCCTGCCGAAATGCCGGCCCGTCTTACTGGAACCGATCGCGTACATCGAGGCGCTCGTACCCGACGATAGCGCGGCCGCGATCTTGGGCGGCCTGACGGCGAAGCGCGGTCAAGTGCTCTCCTACGAGCCCGCCGAGAAGCGGGGCTTCGCCAAAGTGCTCGCGTACGCGCCGCAGGCCGAGCTCGGCAACTACATCACCGAGCTACGCACCGCCACGCAGGGGCTCGGCACGTATACCTGGCGGCACGAACGCTTCGACCCCGCACCGCCCAAAATTTCTCAGTCGCTCAAAGAGACCGTATCCGCGTAGGGACGCCCCCCGGTACGACTAATACCAGCGGTCGGACTACAGAAAGAGGGCGATTGCGTAAGAGAGTCGCGTGTATCCTCGCGTGCGCGATGCTCGCCGGGTGCACCAAAGTCGGGACGACCGGCGAAGGCGCCGCGGGCGGCCGTCATCCCTGGACGAAGCCGGGCGTGCTGCGCATCGGCTTCCAAAACCAGCCCAACACGCTCAACCCGCTCCTCGCGGCCAACACGAGCGAAGCCAACATCGACCGCTTCCTCTTCGACTGCCTCGTCTCGATCGACGAGCGGGGCAACGAGGTTCCGATGCTCGCGGCCGTCGTGCCGACCCAAGCGAACGGCGGCATCAGCAAAGACGGGCTCACGATCACCTACCATCTGCGCAAGGGCATCGTCTGGAGCGACGGCTATCCCCTGACCAGCAAGGACGTGAAGTTCACCTGGAGCGCGATCCTCAATCGCAACAACAACGTGATCACGCAAACGGGCTACGTGCTCGTGAAATCGGTCGACACGCCGGACCCGACGACGGTCGTGTTTCACATGAAGCAGAAGTTCTCGCCCGCGATCGACACGCTGTTCGGAGAAAGCGACAGCCCCTACGAGATCGTGCCCGAGCACGTGCTCGGAAAGCTGCACGACATCAACAACGTTCCGTTCAATTCCGATCCGGTCACGTCGGGACCATTCAAGCTCAAGGAATGGGCGCGCGGCGACCACATCACGCTCATTCCGAACGACAACTACTTCCTGGGCAAACCGAAACTGACCGAACTCGTTCTGAAGTTCATCCCGGACGAGAACACGGAAGTAAACCAGCTCCGCACGCACGACATCGATTGGCAATTCGAAGCGTCGCCCGAAGAATACAACGAGCTCAAGACGATCGCCGACCTGCGCATCGTGCTTCAAGACCGCAACGAGTACGAGCGGATTCAAATGAACGATGCGCATCCGCCGCTCGACGACGTGCGCGTGCGCCAGGCGATCGCCTATACGATCGACCGGGCACGGCTGGTCGCCAAACTCACCGGCGGCTCGGCGTTGACCGCCGATCAGGACCTGCCCCCGTTCATGTGGGCGCACGCGAGCGACGTTACCAAGTATCCGGTCGACCTCGGCCGGGCGCGCGCGCTATTGCGCCAAGCCGGCTGGGTTCCGAGACCGGACGGCGACGTGGTCAAGAACGGTCAGAAGTTGACGCTCACGACGGCCTACAACGTCACCAACGCAACCCGGCGGGCCGGCGTCGTTCAGGTTCAGTCGATGCTCAAAGCCGTCGGCATCGAGGTGCAGATTAAAGCCTATCAGGGGGCGCTCTTGTTCGCCTCGATGGGCCAGGGCGGAATCTTGCAGAACGGCCGCTTCGATCTCGCCTGGACCGGATGGGTGGCCGGCTTCGATCCCGACCAGTCGTCGAGTTTCCTCTGCAGCGCCCGGCCGCCGAACGGCAACAACAGCGACTTCTACTGCAATTCGCAGCTCGACGCCGCGGAAGACGCGGCGCTCACGAACTTCGACATTCCGACGCGCAAGAAAGCGTACGACCGGGTCGAATCGATACTGGCCCGAGACGTCCCGGAGTTACCGGTCTGGTGGCCGCGACAGATTCAACCCCTCAACCCAGACTTCAAGAATTTTACTCCGAACCCGGTGACGGAGACTTGGAACGCCTACACATGGGATATTTAGAGCCCGAAGGCTCGCGCCTGGGCCGCATTCCCGAGATCAAGTGGCTCGTCAGCATGATTCTCGAGCGAGCCTTGACGCGCGGCGAGGTCCTCTTGGCCGGCGGCACGCGCAGCGACTACTACATTGACAAGTTCAAGCTCTTCTCCGACCCCGCCATCCTGCGGCGGATCGCGCGGCTGTTCGCGCCGATCGTCTCGGAGATCAACCCGGACCTGATCGCCGGCACCGAACTCGGCGGCGTGATTCTCGCGACAGCCGTCTCGCAGATGGCCAACATCCCGATGATCGTGGTCCGCAAGCAGCCCAAGGCCTACGGCGCGTTCGCGCAAGAGTACGTCGAAGGGCCGTACCAGCAGGGCCAGTCGGTGCTGCTGCTCGAGGACGTGGTGAGTAACGGGCGCGAGGTCATGGCGGCCCGCGCGCGGCTGGAAGAACTCAACCTCAAGGTAACGGTCTACGCCGTGATCAACCGCGGACTCGCGCCGATCAAGTCGCTCGTGCAATTCTCGTTGCCGCGCAGCGACGCGAAAACCGAGAACTAGACCTCGTAGGTAAAGCCGTCGTCGGCGACTTGCAACGAGCCGGCGAAAAATTCGCGCGCTTCGGTCGCCATCGCCGCGGCGTCACGCGTGGACGGGTAGTGGGTGAGGATCAGGCGCTCGACCCCCGCGTTCGAGGCCATCCGCGCAGCCTGCCGCGCCGAGGAGTGACCGCGCGGCAGCTCTTCTTCGGCAAGCTGCGACAGCGTCGCCTCGCAGAGGAACACGTTCGCGCCGCGCGCGAGGTCGCTCACGTTCTCGTCGGGTGCGGTGTCGGCGCTGTAGGTCACGCTTCGGCCGCAAGCTTCGAAGCGCATCGCGAAGGTCGTGACGTAGTGCGAGGTGGGCGCGAACGAAACCGAAACCGCGCCGATCTGTAGCGCGCGGGCCGGGTCGTAGGTGCGCAGGTCGAAGACCTCGCCCAGAAAGTCGCCGTACGGCTCGCGCGGAAACGCGCCGGTCAGCTTGCGCAGCAGTGCCTCGCCGCCCGGCGGAAGATAGAGCGGCAGTTTGCGCGCGGGACGCACGTCGCCGTATTTCAGCGCGTAGCGCATCGGAATCACGTCGAGAAAGTGGTCCGCGTGCATGTGGCTGATCAGCACTGCGTCCAGGGACCCGAGCGGCCGATGGGCGAGCAGATTCGCGAACGCGCCCGTACCGAGGTCGGCCAGCAGGGCCGTGCCGCCGCCCTCGATCAAGTACGAGCTGCACGCTCGACTGGGCCGCGGTATCGAGCAACTCGAACCAACGACCGTCAAGCGACAGGCGCCCGTTTCTGCCGCTAAACTTTCGACAGGACGTCCTCGGCGTGGCCGTCGACGGTCACTTTCGGCCAAACGTGCACGAGCCGGCCTTTCTGGTCGAAAAGAAAGGTCGAGCGCTGCACGCCCATGCTCTTCTTGCCGTAGTTATTCTTCTCAACGATCACCCCGAACGCGTCGCACACTTTCGAATCGACGTCGGCGAGCAGGCGAAACGGGATCTCATATTTGGCCTTGAACTTCTGATGCGAAGCGACCGAATCGCGGCTGACGCCCACGATGACGGCGCCCTTCTTCTCGAAGTCGTCGGAGAGATCGCGAAATTGCGTTGCTTCGTTCGTGCAGCCCGGCGTGTCGTCTTTGGGATAGAAATATACGACGAGCGATTTTCCAAGCAGATCTTTGGTCGAGATCTCCTGGCCCGTGTCGTCGGCAACCTTTTGTGCCGGCAGCGTGGCGCCGGTTTCGAGCATGCGCATAATCCCCTGATCGGATGGGAAGCGTGACTCGTTCGGATACTCCGGCGGAGCCGCCGGAGCCTACGCCGCATCCGCTCGCCTCAGCGCTCGCGGCTGCCCTCGGCACGACGGACGGGTGGCGCGTGCTGCTCCTGGGTATCGGTACGGGTCGCAACGTGCCGCCGCTGCTGGCCGCGGGAGCGCGCGTCGACGCCGTCGAGGACGATCCCGAGCGCGCCCGCGCGGCGCTGACCCGCTTCGCCGGGGAAAGGCGCGTCCGCATCGCGCGCGCGGGCTACGGCGGCCCCTATCCGTTCGCGGGCTCGTTCGACGGCGCGCTCAGTACCCACGCGCTGCTGCACGGCACGCCTCAGCACGTCACGGCGGCCCTAACCGCGGTTCTCAACCGGCTCGCGCCGCAGGCACCGTTCTTCTTGACGCTCGGCAGCAAGCGCGACCCGCGTTTCGGGACGGGCCGTCCGGCCGGACCCGATACCTTCATCGCGGACGACGGCTCCGAGGCCGGCGTTTCGCACTGTTATTTCGACGCGGCCGGCGCTCGCGCGCTACTCGGCTCCTTCGCGGTCGACTCGCTCGAGGAGCGCAGCGCAACCGAGTCGGCCGGCACCTGGGCCCACACGGCGGACGAAGCGGCGACGCTCGTGCACTGGTTCGCGCGCGTTCGCCGGCCGTAGCCCGGCGTTAGTAGCGCGGAACGCTCGGATCGATCTCGAGGGACCAGTCGTCGATGCCGCCGGCGAGGTTGGCGACGTCCCCGAAGCCGTTGTCGCGCAGGTACTTGGCGACCCGGGCGCTGCGCGCGCCGGCATGGCACATCACGACGATCGGCTCGTCCCGCGGCAGTTCGGAGAGCCGCCCCGGGACCGTCGCCATCGCGACGTGCTTCGCGAAGTCGATGCGCGCGGTCGCGACCTCGTCGTCTTCGCGCACGTCGAGCAAGAAGAACCGCTCGCCCGCGTCGTGCATGCGCTTGAGCTCGGAGACCGAGATCTCCGCGGGCAAGCTCACTTCGGCGCTCCGATCAAACCGGCCGCCGGGCTCGAGGCGCTCGCGAAGCGCTTCTTCTCCATCCGGCCGGCGCCGAACGCGATCCGTCCGCTTTCGACCGCGAGGCGCATCGCGTGCGCCATCGCCACGGGATCCCGCGCCGCCGCGATGCCCGTGTTCATGAGGACCGCGTCGATGCCGAGCTCCATCGCAATCGCCGCATCCGACGCGGTGCCGACGCCGGCGTCGACGATCACCGGCACTCCGGCGGCTTCGACGATGATTGAAATCGAATACGGATTGCAGACGCCGAGGCCGCTGCCGATTGGGGCCGCGAGCGGCATTACGGCCGCGCAACCCACGTCCTCGAGCCGTTTGCACGCCGTCGGATCGTCGGCGATGTACGGCAGCACGGTGAAGCCGTCGCGCACCAGCTCTCGCGCTGCCGCGACCGTCTCAATCGTGTCCGGATAGAGCGTACGGGAGTCGGCGATCACCTCGAGCTTGATCAGATCGGTCTCGAGCAACTCGCGCGCCAATTGCGCGGTCAGCACCGCATCCTTCGCGGTCGCGCAGCCGGCCGTATTCGGCAGAATCAAATACTTCGAGCGGTCGATGAAGTCCAGCATCGTCTTACCGCTCGGATCGTCCAGTGCGATCCTTCGGATCGCCACGGTCACCATCTCGGCGCCGGACGCGGCGTGCGCGCGCTGCATGATCTCGAGCGACGGATACTTCCCCGTGCCCACGATCAGCCGGGAACGCAAGGCGTACTTCCCGATCTGGAGCGTTTCCGAAAACACCTTCAACCTCCGGCGACCGCGCGAATGATTTCGACCGCGTCGCCCTCGCGCAGCGCATGTGATTCGAACGAACCGCGCCGCACGACACGCTCGTTCACGGCGACGGCAATTCCGGCCGGCGCCACGCCCAGCTCCGCGAGCAACGCCGCGACCGTCGCGCCATCGGGCAGTTTGCGGCGCTCGCCGTTGACCGTCGTATCCACGCGTCTCACTTCGCGACCGGCGCCGGGGCTTCATGGTCGCGCTGCGGCGCGAACGCAGCGATACCGCCCGTGCGTCCTTCGAGTATGTCCGCGACGAGCACCGCCGTTGCGGGTGTCAAGAGGATTCCATTGCGATAGTGACCGGCCGCAACGTAGTACCCGCCGAGCGCGGTCGCCCCGATGTAAGGCAGCCCGTCGGACGAGCCGGGCCGCAACCCCGCCCACGTTTCCGCTACCGAGAGATCCCCGAGCGCGGGCAACGCCGCGAGCGCGGCGGCCAACAGCGCCCCGAGCCCGCGGGCGGTCACGCGAAGGTCGAACCCCGCCGACTCGACCGTCGCGCCGACGAGCAGCCGGCCGTCATCCCGCGGAACGAGGTAGGCTCCCGGCACCCACAAGCTGCGCCGCACGAGACCTCGCGGCATCGCGAGCGCCAACATCTGTCCCTTGACCGGCACGACCGCGACGCGCGCATGCGCCGGGACGCCGGCGAGTTCGCCGGCCCATGCGCCCGTCGCATTGACCACGACGTCCGCAGGCACGAAGCCGTCGCCCGTGCGCAGCCCGAGCAGGCGGCGCGAATCCGCTTCGATCGCGACGTTGCCGGCATCGGCATCGATACGCACGCCGAGCGCGTCGCAGGCGGCTCGCAGAGCGCGCCCCAGCCGCCGGTTGTCGACGTGACCTTCGGCTTCGCACAGGACCGCGCCGCGTACGGCGGCACCGAGCGCCGGTTCGCACATGCGCAGCTCGTCGCGCTCGAGCCAGCGGGCGGCGATTCCGCGCTCGGCCAGGTCGCGCGCCCGCACCCGCAGCCGATGCTCCTGGGCATCCGTATACGCCGCCTCGACGATGCCGTCGAGTTGCAGGTGCGCGTCGACCCCGCCGCGTTCGCGCAGATCGGCAACGAACGACGGATACCGAGCGAGCGAATCGGCGCAGAACGCCTCGAGCGCGGCGGACGGCACGGACTCCGTGTACGGCGCGAGCATGCCCGCGCCGGCCCACGAGGCCGCGCGCGCCGGCTCGCGCGCGTCGATCACGCGCACGGTCGCGCCACGCTTTGCGAGTTCGTACGCGATGCCGAGGCCAATGAGGCCGGCGCCGACGATCGCAACCGTCGCGCCGGGTTCCGATTTCACTTCCGGGCGGTTCGACGCCCTTAGTGCATGCCCATGGCCGCGACGATGCGCAACCCAAACGCGAACAGCACGGAGCCCAGGATCACGCAGACCGGCAGCGTGAGGACCCAGGCGAGCAGGATGTTGCGCAAGGTCGCCGCTTGCAGGCCGGAGCGGTTGGCGGCCATCGTTCCCGCGACGCCCGATGAAAGAATGTGCGTCGTACTGACCGGCAGCCCGAAGATGTCGGCCGCTTGAATCGTGGCGTAGGCAACGATTTCCGCCGACGCACCTTGCCCGTACGTGAGGTGCGACTTGCCGATGCGCTCGCCGACGGTGACCACGATGCGCTTCCAGCCGATCATCGTGCCCAAGCCCAGGCACAGCGCGACGGCGACTTTCACCCAAACCGGAATGAAATTCGTCGCCTTGTCGAGCGCCTTCTTGTAGCCCCCGAGCGCCTTGTCGGAATCCGGATCGCTGATCGCTTTCTTTTTCTGCAGTTTGGCGATCGAGGCCGAGATCAGGTAGATGTCGCTGCGCAGCTCGCTGCGCTTCTCCTTCGGAACGTCGGCCATCTTCGTCTTGCCGCCGAGGATCGCGTCGATCTCCGCGTTCTTTTCCTCGAGCGCGGCGAATATCTCGGCGCTCACCTTGCCGCTGCCCTTGAGAAACGCGTTGAGATCATCGGACGCGGCCTGCGACGAAACGGGATCGGTTCCCGCGAGCTTGTGGAAGATCGCGCCGGCCGGCGCGCTCTGGGTGACGATCGCTTGATAGTCCTTCGAATTCATGCCGAGGTCGAGCGCGTAGATGCCGGGCACGACGCCGATGAGGATCAGCATGATCAGGCCCATCCCCTTCTGTCCGTCGTTGGAGCCGTGGGCGAAGCTGACGCCGGTGCAGGTCAGGATCAAGAGAGCCCGCACCCACGGGGTCGGCGGCGCGTCCTTGGTCGGCTCGGCGTACAGTTCTGGGCGGCGAATCAGGAATTTCATCGCCAGCAAGAGCAGCGCCGAAAACGTAAATCCGATCACCGGTGAGACGAGCAAGGCGGTCGCCGTGTCCTGAACCTTGCCCCAGTTGACGCCGTCGCCGAAGGTGTGGCCGGCCGAGATCACCGAGTTCGCGAGCCCGACGCCGACGATCGAACCGATCAGCGTGTGCGAACTCGATGCGGGGAGCCCGAAATACCACGTGCCGACGTTCCAAATGATGGCCGAGATCAGCAGCGAGAAGACCATCGCGAAGCCTGCGCCCGAACCGACGTTGATCACCAGCTCGACCGGCAACAGCGCGAGAATTCCGAACGCGACGGTGCCGGCCGACAACAGCACGCCGGTCAAATTCCACAGCCCCGACCAGACGACGGCGTACGTTGGCTTGAGCGAGTGCGTGTAGATCACGGTCGCGACCGCGTTCGCGGTGTCGTGGAACCCGTTCACGAACTCGAAACCCAACGCGAGGCCGAGCGCCAACACGAGAAAGATCAGGCTCGTTATACCGAGCGTGTCACCAAAGAGATGATCCAAGCAGTCCCCGAGCGGCGGCTCAAACGAAGAAAGGGCGTAGGCCTCGATGATGGGTGCCCGACATTAAGAACGCCTTAGCAAAGCCTTAAGCAGGTCGCTCGGCCGAAGGGGAGACGCCCGCGCACCCGGCGGAGTTTACCCCATGACCTCTTCGCGCCGGCCGGCGCCGGCCGTGGCGATCGTCGGTGCGGGCTTTGGCGGCATTGGCCTCGCGATCCGGCTACGGCGGGCCGGCATCGGCAGCTTTACGATCTTCGAGCGAGCCGCATCCATCGGGGGCACCTGGCGCGAGAACACCTACCCGGGCGCCGCTTGCGACATCCCTTCGCACCTCTACTCGTTTTCGTTCGAACAGAATCCGACTTGGAACCGTGCCTACGCCGGACAAGCGGAGATCCTGCGCTACCTGCAGAGCTGCGTGGACAAGTACGGGCTGCGCGAGCACATTCGCTTCGGCACCGGGGTCTCCAGCGCGAGGTTCGACGAGCGGCGCAACCTCTGGGTTCTCGACCTGAGCGACGGCGGCACGTTCGAGGCGACCGTGCTCGTAACGGCTTGCGGACTCTTGAATCGGCCGCAGCTCCCGAACGTGCCGGGACGCGAAGCGTTTGGCGGTCCCGCGTTTCATTCCGCCCGCTGGCGCCACGACGTGGACTTGACCGCAAAGCGCGTCGGGGTGATCGGGACGGGCGCGAGCGCGGTGCAGATCGTGCCGGAGATCGCGCCCCGCGCGGCCTCGCTCGTGCTCTTCCAGCGCAGCGCACCGTACGTGATTCCCAAGGCCGACCGCGACTACCGCGCCTTCGAGAAAACGCTCTTCCGCAGGCTGCCGTTCGTGCAGCATATAAACCGCGCGCTCACGTACGCCGCGCACGAAGTCCGGTTTGTCGCGTTCGGTTACTCGCGCGCGGCGATGAAGCCGTCGCGCCGGATCTTCGAGCGGCTCCTGGAGCGGCAAGTGGCGGACCCCGAGCTGCGCCGTAAGCTAACGCCGGACTACGAAATGGGCTGCAAGCGGATCATGATCTCGAACGACTACTATCGCGCGCTCGCGCGCGAGAACGTCGAGGTCGTAACCGATCCGGTCGAACGGATCACGCCGGCCGGCGTGGTCACGCGCGATGGGCGCGAGCGCCCCTTCGACGCGCTGGTCTACGCGACGGGATTTGCCGCCACCGAATTTCTCGTACCGATGCGCGTAACCGGACGGAACGGCGCCGCGCTGGACGACGCCTGGCGCGGAGGCGCCGAGGCCTATCTCGGGATCGCGGTGAGCGGCTTCCCGAATTTCTTCATGCTGTACGGCCCCAACACGAACCTCGGCCACAACTCGATCATCTTCATGCTCGAGGCGCAAATCGCATACGTGATGGACGCGATCGAGACGCTCGCGCGCGGCAAGCGCGTGCGTCTGGACGTGCGGCCCGAGGTGCAGGCCGCGTTCAACCGCCGCCTTCAGAAGCGTCTGACCACGAGCGTGTGGGCGGCGGGCTGCACGAGCTGGTACGTCGACGCCGCGGGCAAGAACACGGTCAATTGGCCCGGTTTTACGTTCGACTACCGGCTCCGCACGAGCAAACTGAACCTGCGTGACTACGCGCTAAGCTGAACCGCGCGACAACGCGCTAAGCTGAACCGCGCGACAACGCGCTACATTCCGGTGTAGACCGGACCTTCACCGCCCTGCGGCGGGACCCAGGTGATGATCTGATAGGGGTCCATGATGTCGCAGGTCTTGCAGTGCACGCAGTTCGAGAAGTCGATCTGCAGCCGCCCTTCGTACGACGCTTCGCCGTTGCTGCCGGTCTTCTCGAAGACCGGGTCGTAGACTTTGGCCGGGCAGAAGTACTGGCACGGATTGCCGTACTCCGGCGTGCAACGGTCGCGGCAGATATTGGTGTCGGCGACATGCAAGTGCGGTACCTGATCCTCGTCGTGCAGCGTGCCGCTGTTGTAGACGTCGGTAAGCTTGTCGAACGTCAACGCGTTGTCGATCTTGGTGCGGTGCTCGATCGCTCGCGGCGCCCGCTCGCCGAGCTTCTTCATCTGCGCGTAGCCTTCTTCGCCGTGCAGCCGGTCGACGACGCCGAACGCGCGGCCGCCCGCGTACATCGAGAGCCCCGCGTTGAGCATCCCCGCGAACAGCCCCTTCTTGAAGCCCTGATGGAAGTTGCGCGCGATCCGCAGCTCGTCGTAGGCCCACGATTCCTTGAAGAGGCTCTCGTACAGTCCGAGCGTCTCCGCGTCGTACTTCCCCGCGGTGACCGCTTCGAACGCGGTCTCGGCGGCGAGCATACCCGACTTGATCGCCAGATGGATGCCCTTGAGACGCATCCCGTTGAGGAAGCCGGCCGAGTCGCCCGCGATCAGGAGCCCGGCGGCGTACGGTCGCGGCATCGCATACAGACCGCCTTCCGGAATCGCCTTCGCGCCATAGCGCAGCAATTTCGCGCCTTCGAGCATCTTCGCGAGCGCCGGATGCTGCTTGTAACGCTGCATGTTGTCGTGCGGGTCGGTCGTGGGGTCGGCATAGTCGAGCCCGGTGATCATCCCGATGTCGAGGACGTCGTCCTTCATCCCGTAGATGAAGCCGCCGCCGAACGTTTCGTTCGGGAGCGGATAGCCGAAGGTATGGATCACGCTTCCCGGCGCAACGCTGCCTGGCGCGCACTGCCACAGCTCCTTGACGCCAACCGCGTAGGCCATCGGATCGCGGCCTTCCGCAAGGCCGAGTCTTTCGAACGCCTGCTTGGCGAGCGTGCCGCGTGGTCCTTCGGTGAGGATCGTGACCTTCGCGAGCAAGTCGGGACCCGCTTCGTAGTTCGACTTGGGCTTGCCGTTGTGATCGACGCCCTTGTCGCCGATGCGCACGCCGATAACGTTGCCGTCGTCGGACCAGAGCAATTCTTGGCCCGGGAAAGCGGGAAATACGTCGGCGCCGTGTTCCTCGGCGACCCCGCCGAGCCACTTCGTCAAGCGCTGCAGGCTCGCGACGTATTTGCCCTTGTTCTTCATCATCGGCGGCATCGCGAAACCCGGAACCGCCATCTTCCCGCCGTCCGTGAGGTACCACATCTGATCGCTCGACACCGGCCCTTCGAGCGGCGCGCGTTCGCGCCAGTCGGGCAGCAGTTCATCGAAGCCTTTGGGATCGACGACGGCGCCCGAGATCCCGTGCGCGCCGATATCGGCGCCCTTCTCGACCAGCATCACGGAGAGGTCGTCCTGGCCGCGCTCCTTCGCCATTTGTCGTAGTTTGATTGCCGCCGCGAGCCCCGCCGGACCGCCGCCGACGATGAGGACGTCGACTTCGAGTTGATCGCGTTCTGCCATAACCCCGAGGTCATTCCCCGGATAGGCGAGCAAGTCCGTCGAGCGCGGTGACGACCGCCGTGCGGTGCATTGCGAGCCGCTCGTTCCACGGCCGGCCGCGCGGCGTTTCGAGCGTGAGCGCCCGTCGCGCGGCCTTTCGCATGAGGTAGAGACTGTACGGTGTGCCCTTGAAGAAGACGCGCTCGGCGTTTCCATCGGGCAGGACGCGGCCGCGTTCGAGCGTGCGCAAGTGATGCGCTTCGGGCGGATAACCGAGTTCGAAACCATCCTCGAGCACTTGCACCGGCAAACCGTTCTCGTCGAGCGCCCGCACGATGAAAGCGCCGAGCGGCGCCGCGCCGTCTACCAGGGGTTCGTAGCAGTAGAAGCCGTCGGCCTCGAAATCCTCGTGCAAATCGACGGCGAGCGCGAACCGCCGGTCGCGATTCGCGGTGACGATCGCCCGCGCCTCGGGCGTGGTTCCGCCCGCGTTGAAGCTGCGGTTGATGTCGTTGCCTTCCGCATTTTCACGCGTGCCGCGTTCGTAGCCGCTCGGGTTGGTACAGCACCAGATCCGATAGTTGTAACGCAGGTCGAGCAACCCGTCGCGCACGATCGAGAGGAGCGCCCAGGGTCCCGCCGGTTCGTCGCCGTGCACGCCGGCCGAGAGTGCGATCTGCGGCGCGCCCGGTCGCGAAACCAGCTCCGCCACGAGCAAGGTCCGCGCAGCGCCGACGCAAGCGACCTCCCGCAACGCGAGCGCCCGCGTCGCGCGCAGGGCCCGCCACTCGGCGACCAGTTGCGAATATGGCGGCGCCGTCACGCCGTCCAGGCGCCGAGGACGCGTTGCAGCGCGTCCAGCGCCATCGGCTTCGCGAAATAGAAGCCCTGCAGTTCGTCGCAGCCCAAGCGTCGCACGAGCGCGGCTTGTTCGGCGGTCTCGACGCCTTCCGCGACGACCGTGAGACCCATCGCGTGTCCGAGCGCGACGACCGCCGAAACGATCGCGGCGTCGCCGCGGTCGTGAGGCAGATCGCGCACGAAGGCGCGATCGATCTTGAGCGCATCGACGCTGAAGTGCTTGAGGTAGGAGAGGGCGCTGTAACCGGTGCCAAAATCGTCGAGCGAGACGCGCACGCCGAGCGCCTTGAGTTCGCCGATCACGCGGCGCACGCCGGGAACGTCGCCGACGAACACGCTCTCGGTCATTTCGAGTTCGATCTGACTCGGGGAGACGCCGGTTTCGGCGATCGCCTCGCCGAGCGAGCGCGCGAAGTGCGGATCGAGCATCTGGCGGGCCGAAATATTTAATCCTAAACGAACGGGCGGCATGCCGGCGGCTCGCCAGAGGGCGAGCTGGTCGAGCGCGCGCCGGATCACCCAGCGGCCGAGCGGCACGATCAAGCCGGTCTCTTCGCACAGCGGGATGAAACGATCGGGCCCGATCAGGCCCTCTTCGGGGTGCTGCCAGCGCAGCAGCGCCTCGAGCGCGACCGGGCGCTCGAAGCGATCGACGATCGGCTGATAGTGGAGCACGAATTCGCCGCGATCGTACGCGCGTCGCAGCGCGTGTTCGAGTTCCAGCCGGTCGACGGCGCGCGCGTGGGTCGCAGCCGCGTAGAAGCGAAAGGTGCCGTTCCCGCCGCACTTCGCGCGGTAGAGCGCCGCGTCGGCGGCCCGGATCAGTTCCTCGGGCGTCGTGCCGTCGTCGGGAAAGATGCTGATCCCGACGCTGGCCGACGAATACAGCTCGCGACCGCCGAGCGCGACCGGCTGCGCGAAGCTCGAGACGATGCGCTCCGCCGTCCGGCCGGCTTCGCCGATCGACGCGATCTCGGGCAGCACGACGATGAATTCGTCGCCGCCCGGACGCGCCACGGTATCGGTCGCGCGAACGGCCTCGCTCAAACGCGGTGCGACTTCCTTGAGGAATTGGTCTCCGACGTCGTGCCCGAGCGTATCGTTGATCGTCTTGAAGCGGTCGAGGTCGACGTAGAGCACCGCGAGCTGCGTGCCGTTGTGTTGCGCCTGCAAGATCGAGCGCTGCAGGCGGTCGGCCAGCAGCTTGCGATTGGGCAAACCGGTGAGCTCGTCGTAGTTCGCTTGGTACTCGGTCTGCGCCTCGGCGCGCTTGCGCAGCGTGATGTCCAGGACGGTTCCGATCAGGCGCGGCGCCCGCGACTCATCGATCACGTACCGGCCGCGGTGTTGCACCCAGCGTTCGGTGCCGTCGCGGCACACCAGGCGCGTATCGACGACGAACGGTTTGTGCTCCTCGCGCGCGAACTCGACCGCCGCGTCGAGGGCGATCCGGTCGTCGCGATGGACGAAGCGCATCAGCAGTTCCAGGCTCGGCTCTTCCGAATGCGGCCCGAGACCGCAGAGCGCGTAGAGTTCGTCCGACCACGTCGTCCAGCCATGCTCGAGGTCGTGCGTCCAGCTCCCCAGGCGCGCGGCCGACTGGGCCAGCGCTAGGGTCTCTTCCGAGCGGCGCAGCGATTCCCAAGCCAGACGTTCGGTCGTCACGTCGAGTCCGAATCCGCGAACGCCCCAGACCTTGCCGGCACCGTCGCGCATCGGGTGCGCAAAGGCCCGAAACGCGCGTTCGCCGTGGGTCAGATCGAACGAGACGGCATGGCCGCGCAGCGCGCGCAGGTGAGCGCCGATGGCCGCGTGCGCCGGGTCCCTCGTTCCGAAAACGTCGTAGAGCGAGCGGCCCCGGAAGGCATCCTGCGGCGAACGCAGCCCCGACAGCCCAACCCCGAGGGACGACTCGAAAACCAACTCACGGTTCACGGTCCATAGCAACGCCGGCACCGCTTCAACGATGAGTTCTAAAAGGCCGTCGCTTTCGAAGCCCGTTTCCTGTAGCAAGAAGCCCCTTGTCGAACATGAAAGCTGAGGACGTCTAGTCCCGAAGGTCTCTACGAACTCTTATCGGCCGGTTCGCGCGCGTCGTACATACCGCGGATGGAGGCATCGAGCAGTTCGATCGGGTGGGCGGTGAGGATGCCGCCGGCCTCCCCGCCGAGCAGCGAGGCGATCTGCAGCGAGCAGCCGGGATTCGCGCTCGCGAGCACGTCCGGCGCGACCGAACGCACGTTCGCGGCCTTGCGCGCACCGATCTCGGCGGCGCTCTCGGGCTCGAGCAGATTGTAGACGCCCGCGCTGCCGCAACATTGGTCTCCGTCCGGTATCTCGACGAGCTCCAGGTCCGGGATCCCGCACAGCAGGGCCCGCGGCTGCTCGCGGATGCGCTGCGCGTGAGCGAGATGGCACGCATCGTGATAGGCGACCCGCAGCGGCAGCGATCCGCGCGGGGCCAGCGGCTCGATTCCCGCCAGGAATTCGTTCACATCCTTGACCTTGGCAGCGAACTGCGCCGCGGCCTGACCCGGGATCAACTCGGCGTACTGTTTGAGCGTCGAGCCGCAGCCCGCGGCGTTGATGATCACCGCATCGAGCGCGCGCAGGTCGCCGAAACGCGCGATCAACGCCTCCGCGAAGCGTTCGGCCTCGGGCGCGCGACCGGCGTGCAGTGAGAGCGCGCCGCAACAGCCTTGGCCCGCGGGCACCAGCACGTCGAAGCCCTCGGCGGCGAGCACGCGGACCGTCGCGGCGTTGACGTTGGGAAAGAAGACGCGCTGAACGCAGCCGGCCACGAGCGCTACCGTGCCGCGTTTCGGCGCTCGTGCGGCCGTGAACGCCGGCAAGCTCGAACGCATGTCGGCCAGCGTTGGCGCCGGCGCCATCGCCTCGAGTTGCCGCACGCGCGGGGGCAGCAAGCGCAAGAGGCCGCTCGCCCGCAGCAACGATTGCAGGCCGCTGTTCACAAAGAAGAACAACGGCAAGGCGAGCGCCCGCAGTCGCGCGGGATACGGAAAGAGCGCGAAGATCAACTCGCGCCAAAGCCGGTCGACCGGCGCTCGCGGGTGCGACGCCTCGACCTTCGCACGCGTCGACTCGATCAGCAGGTCGTAGCGCACGCCGGAGGGACAGGCCGTCACGCACGCCATGCAACCGAGGCAGCGGTCGAAGTGGGCCACCACCGTATCGGTCAGTTCGATCGCGCCGTGCTCCAAGCCGTTCATCAGATCGATCCGGCCGCGCGGCGAATCCATCTCGAGACTCCACGACGCATACGTCGGGCATGCCGGCAAGCAGAAACCGCAATGCACGCAGTCGCCCAGAAGTTCGGCCGTGGTGCGCGTCTCGCTCACGCTAGAGCCGTCCCACGAAGCGGCCGCGATTGAGCCGGCGCTCGGGATCGAAGCGCGCCTTGAGCTCACGCATCAGACCGAACGCCGGCGGCAGCGTACCGTAGACGTCGACGGCCGACGCCGGCGGCGCGGCGAGCACGACGAGATTTCCGTCCAGCGCCTCGACGGCGGCCCGCGCGGCGGAGACGGCGGCATCCTCGCGAGCGCCGAGACGAACGCGACGCCGAGCGTCGGGTACAGCGCGACGCGTCGATCGTCGAAGGCCGGCCCCAGGCGCGGGAGCACCTCGCGTTCGAGCACGTCGAGTTCGGCCGGTGGCACCGCGATCCGCAGGCGCAGATTGCCGTGGAGCCGCACGTCGCCGTCGCGCGCCGCGAGTGCCTCCGGGCCGCCCGCGTCGGCGCAGCTCAGCTCGAACGTTTCCGCCAGCCGCGCGAAGCGCTCGACCTGCTCCGCGACCCCCGCTTCAAAGCCTTCGAACAGCACGAACAATTCGCAGTCGTCCCGTTCGCGGTACGCGGCCACGGCCGCGGGTTCGAGTTGGCGCGCGACCAGTTCGCGCGCGATGCCGCGTAAGATTCCGTCGCGCGGAACCCGCATGCGCAACGCGCGCGCGGCCTCCGGCAGCGGATGCAGGCGAAAGGTCGCGGTCGCGATCAGGCCGAGCGTGCCGAGCGACCCGACCGCGATCTTCGGGAGGTCGAAACCCGCTACGTTCTTGACGACCCGTCCGCCGCCGCGCACGCGCACGCCGTCCGCGCGCACGAGCGAGACGCCGACGATGAGATCGCGCAAGCTACCGAAGCGCGTGCGGCGCGGCCCGAAGGCGTTGGTCGCGAGCAGGCCGCCGAGGGTCGCGCGTTCGGGCGCCGGCGGGTCGAGCGCCAACCGCTGCCGGTTCTCGGCCAGCGTTGCTTGCAGCGCGGCGAGCGTGATGCCGGCCTCGACCTCGACGACCATGTCCGCCGGCGCATACTCGACCACGCGCGCCAAGCGTTTCGTATCGATCGTGAGATCCGCGCTTTCGAGCGGATAACCGAAACCGGCCTCGGTTCCACCACCGGCAAACGACAGCGTCTGGGCCTGCGCCGCCGCCGACCCGAGCACGCGCTCGGCTTCGGCAAGATCCGAAGGCGCGACGCTTACGGCCGTCATCCGCGGCCCGCGGTGCCGGCCGTTTCGCTCGCGTGCGCGTGATATGCGCCCGGCACGTCGCCGCACAGACGCGGCGTGGGAAACACCTTTCCCGGGTTGAACGCGCGCTCGGGATCGAACGCGCAGCGCACGTAATTCATCGTCTCCAGATCGGCGTCGCCGAACGCCTCGCCCATGTACGCGGCCTTGTCGGCGCCGACGCCGTGTTCGCCCGTGATCGAGCCCCCGTAGCGCACGCACGTCCGCAGAATCTCGCCCGCGACCCGTTCGGCCCGTTCCTCTTCGCCCGCCACGCGCGCGTCGTACAGCACGAGCGGATGCAGGTTGCCGTCGCCGGCGTGAAAGACGTTGGCGACCCGCAACCCTTCGCGCGCGGTCAATTCTGAGATCTCACGCAACACCCGGCTGATCGCCGAGCGCGGAATCACGCCGTCCTGCACGTAGTAGTTGGGACTGATCCGGCCCATCGCCGCAAAGGCGCCCTTGCGGCCCTTCCACATCAACGCGCGCTCGGCTTCGTTCTTCGGCGTTCGCACTTCGATCGCTCCGGCGCCTCGCGCGATCTCGATCGCCGCTTGCGCCGTGTGTTCGACTTCGGCGCGCGTTCCATCGACGTCGGTTAGCAGCGCGGCTCCGACGTCGAGCGGCCAATCGACGCCGGTCGATTTGACGATCGCCTCGATCGCGAGCGCATCCATCATCTCGATCGCGGCCGGCACGATGCCGGCCGCCACGATTTCCGAAACGCAGGTACCCGCCTCGTCGGTCGAAGGGAAGGTCGCGAAAAACGTGAGCGTCGTTTCGGGCTTGCGGAGCAGGCGCACCACGGCCTCGGTCACGATCCCGATCAAACCCTCGCTCCCGACCACCGCCGCCATCAGATCGTAGCCGAGAGGATCGACCGCCGCCGCCCCGATCTCGACGACGCTGCCGTCGGCGAGAACGACCGTTGCGGCGACGACGTGATTGACGGTGAAGCCGTACTTGAGGCAGTGCGCGCCGCCCGAGTTTTCAGCGATGTTCCCGCCGATCGAGCAGACGCTCTGCGAGCTCGGATCGGGCGCATAGTAGTATCCTTGCGCAGCGATCGCGCGCGAGACGTCGAGATTGATGACGCCGGGCTGCACCCGCATCCGCCGGTTCTCCAGATCGACGGCGAGGATGCGCTTCATCCGCGAAAGCACGACGAGCAAGCACCCTTCGGACGGTAGCGCGCCGCCCGAGAGTCCCGTGCCCGAGCCGCGCGGAACGAGCGGCATCCCGTAGCGCCGCGCGATCCGCACGACCGCCGCGACCTCCTGTGTCGTCGCGGGCAACACGACGGCGAGCGGCCTCACCCGCAAGCCTTCGAGGCCGTCGCACTCGTACGTTCGCAGGTCGCCCGGGTCGGTCAAACAATGGTCGGGCCCGACGGCGGCCGCGAGTTCGGCCTCGGCACCGGAGGCCAGTGCGTTGATCACCTGCGAAGGATTGACCCAATCCACGCCAAGCTCATGCCGGAGAAGCGTCGCCGAAGCCCACGGGCCTCCCGCGCGAGCAACGCGACCTCTTCGGGCGCCAGATCCGCCGGCCGCGTCTCGGCGACGTGGCGCAGAAATGCGCGCGCATCGGCGCGATAGCGGTTTCGGCCGCCGGGCAACGGCGTGCCGCGCGCAAACCGCAGAAACGCGCGCCGGAAGGCCGGGCCGAGCGCGCTCGACGCGCGCGGCAGCAGCCGCGCCGCGGCGTTCGCGCGCTTGCGGTCGAGCGAATCGACGTACGCATGCAAGCGGGTCTCGCCGACGCGCGCCAGCTGCTCGCGGTCGGCCGCGTCGAGCGTGAAACTCCACGCGAACGCCGCGGGATCCGTGCGGAAAAACGCTCGTGCGTCTTCGCGCGTGTACAACTGCGCGAGGGCCCGCTGCAGGTCGGCTAGCGGCACGCCGCCTCCATCGCTCCGAGCGCACGCGCGCGTTCGATCTCGGCCAGCAATTCCTCGAACGGCGGCAAGGCTTCGTCGCGTTCCACGATTGCCGCTCGCGGCGCGAACCGCTCGCACGCGCGCGCCGCGAGTTCCCACACGCGGGCAGCGACGGCGTTCGCGTGCGAATCGACGTAGGTGCCGCCGTTCCATTCGCCGCCCGCCAGGTGCAATTGCATGACCGAGCCGGGCGGGAGCCGCGCCAGAAACTCCTCGGGGTCGAAGCCGAAGTTGAGCGCGCTCGCGTGCAGGTTTTCGAGGTCGAGCAACAGGCCGCAGCCCGTCCGCTCGACGAGGGCGCCGAGAAATTCCGGCTCGTCTACCTCGCCGCCGAGGGTCACCGGTGATGCTATGTTCTCGAGCGCGCACGGCACGTCGCCGATGACGCGGCGCGCCCGCTCGAGATTGCGCTCGAGGACGTCGAGCGCTTCGCGCGTGCGCGGCAACGGCGCGAGGTGACCGATCGAAACGCCGCCCGCGCGCGTGAACGCGACGTGCTCGCTCCACCACGGCGCGCCGGCCCGCCGCACGACCTCAGCGAAGCGCCCCAGATACCGTTCGTCGAGGCCGTCCGCGCTGCCGAGCGACAGTTCGAGTCCGTGCGGCAAGAGCGTGAAATGTTCCGCTAAGAGCTCGAGTTCGCGCCGGCAGGCGGCCGAATTCTCGAAGAAATGATCGGCGACGATCTCGAGCACGTCGATCCGTTCGCGATTCGCATACGTCTGCGCCGCGTACTCGCGGCGGTAGCTGTAGCCCGCCCGCAACGCGCGTTCAGCCACCGCAGCCGCTACCGCCACTGCATCCACTTCCGCCCGAACAACTGCTGCTGCTGCCGCCGCTTCCCCCGCCGCAGCCGCCCGAACACGTCGCGCTCGAAGAGTTCGAGACTTGGCGCGGAAAGAGCGCGTTCATCTGCGCGTACTCGGTGCCCGCGAGCGCCGCCATCCCCGTCGCTGCGATCAGGATCGGCAGCGTGCCGGCACCGGCGGCGACCGGGCCGCCGATCGACGGGCGCACCGCGGTGGCGAGCCGCTGCAGATAGGAACGGCCGCGGCGGCTGAGCCGCGGCACGCGGGTCGCGAGCACCAACACGAAGAGCGCGAGCGCCGTCATGATTCCGAGGAAGATCACGTTGTTGTGTCCGCGCAGAATCGCCAACAACAGGCGGTACGCGGAAAAGACCGTCAGCGCAAGCGCCCCGTACAAACGAACGAGCGTCGCCGTCGCGCGTACTTCGGGCAACGCGTAGTAGCGCTCGCCTTCGAGCTTGGGTTTGTACGATGCGGCGCCGAACGCGGCCGCCTGCGCCGGAAGCGCGGAGGCGAAGAGTTGCGGGGTCGCGCGAGGGACGGCGTAAAACGCGATGATCGCGCGTTGCAAATCCGAGAGCTGCTCGTTTCCCGGCGCGCCGGTTTGCACGATTCCCTGGGACGCCTTCCCGGCTTTCGGCGGATCCGCCACGCGCAGAAAACCTTGCCGGACCAAATCGAAAATCGCGAACCGCAACAATTCGTTGCCACCCCCGCGCAAGTATGCGATCTCATTGGGATCGCGGTCCACGGAAACCGGCGACATACCGAGTGCATCGCTCCGGTCGGCGGCGCCGATCTGCCAGCGCGACACGACGACGACGGCCACCGCCACCAGACCATAGACCAGCAAAAAAGCCGGACCCGATAAGTCGGCAACGGGATTGTGAACCAACCAGTCCATCGCTGTACCTCGGCGCGGATTCTCGACCCTAGTCGGCGGTCCAATCCAGCAGCGACTCCCGGTCTGCCGGCGCGAACTCCGCTTTGGTCTTGATCGCGTCGAGATACTTGCGTTTTCCGGCTCTGTTTCCCTTACCGATCAGCACCGCTCCCGCCAAGCGATTGCGCCAGAAGAACAGCGCGCGATAGTGGCGTTTTTCGCGATCGATCTTGCGGACGGTCTCGAGATCGTTCCGGTATTCGGGCGAGAGGCCGAACTGCGTGATCGTTTGATTCGTGAACAGCTTGGATGAGTATTCGGGCACGTCGTGATAGCGTTCGTCGCCGCCGGCCATGTTGATCGCCACGACCTTGCCGTGGGCGCCCGCGTTGTTCCAGGTGCCCAGGCGGTAGTTCATCTCGGCGATCGGATCGTAGAACTCGGCCACGTCGCCAGCGGCGAAAATGCCCTTGACGTCGGTCTCGAGGCGGTCGTCGCAGACGATTCCGGTCTTCACCGCAACGCCCGTCCCCTCCGCGAGTTCGGTATTCATCGTGAGCCCGAGGCCGACGCCCACGCAATCGGCCGCGATCTCCAAGCCGGACTTCATGACGGCCTTCTTTACCACCCCATCCGAGCGAATCAGCTGGTGCAGCTCTTCCTCGTAGTGCATGTGGACGTTGTCCTCGCGCGCCGCGTCGTCGATCATCTCGCCCGCGATCTCGTCGAGCATGCGGCGCAGGAAGCGCGGCCCGCGCAAGACCCAGTGCGTTTGAGCGCCGCGCGACGCGAAGGCCTCGGCCAGCTCGTAGGCGATGAACGAGCCGCCGACCGCAATGGCCGATTTTGCGTTCTCGAGCCGTTCCGAGATCGCGAGCGTATCGTCCATGTACTGAAAGTTGAAGACGTTCTCGGCGTCGGCTCCGGCAACGCCGGCCCGGTTGGGCCGGCCCCCCGTTGCGAGCAGCAGCGCGTCGTACGGATAGCCCGTACCGCCGGCATAGGCGACTTTTCCCGGGGCGTCGATCTTGTCGACGCGCGTCTGGAGGTGTAGTTCGATCCCGTGTTTCTCGTGCCAGGCGAGGTCCCGCATGATCACCTTCTGCTTGGTGACCTGTTTTCGCAGGAGCGGCGGCAGCGCGATCCGGTTGTAGAGCGGATAGGGCTCGTCCCCGAAGAGCGCGATCGAACACGACGCGTCCAGCTTGCGCAGTTGCTCCGCGCAGGTCGTTCCGGCAAAGCCGTTTCCGACGATCACGTATCGACGTTGGTCGCTGTTACTCATGTCCTCTTTCGGATGGGGGGAGCGCCCTGTCATCTGTGACCGAAACGGCCATTCCCGGCGGTGGGTAAGCGGCACTCTCTATGGAAATACAATCCCGGTTATGGAAGTTCGCCTGGTGCAACTATTGGGGTCGTTCATCACGACCACGACCTCCTATAGCTTAGCGCGGCTCGAGTACGCCATGCGCCATCCCGAATCCGCGGCCCCCCCGCTGATCGATCGCCTCTCGGACGCCTCCGAAGAAACCCTGCACTCCGAATGGGACGGCGTCGAGCGGCAACTCGAGCGGGCCCGCCGCTACATCAAGGACCACGACGACTCGCGCGGCAAGCGCGCCGTCTACGATCCCTCATTCGGCTGGCTCCAACGCACGACGCGCGAACTCGAACAATACGCCCGCGCCGTCCGCTGGGTAATGACCGTCGAAGAAGGCCGCTGAAACAATAACCGCGCGCGTCCCTACAATGTGTGGGGTCGTGTGGGTATAGATCGCAGCACGACCGCGCGCAAAGCGCGCACCGGCGTCGGCGCGGGGTCAAGCGCCGCAACGCCGGACGCGGTCCACACATGGAGAGGCGCGGGAGTCCGCGCCGGGGGTGTGGGGGGTCCCCCCCACATAAAAACTATGTTTAATGACGCGATGGACAAGGCGCTGGCGCAGGCGCGGGAGCTTCAGAAGCAGATGACGGCGGCGGCGACCGATGCGGCGGCGCAGATGAAGCCGCACCTCGAACAATCGCTCGAAAAGGCGCGCGAGCTGCAGGCGACTCTGAGCCGTCAAGCGGGCGAGTCGGGCGAGGTGGCCGCAAAAGGCGCCGACGTGGCGCGGGCCCACCTCGACGAGTTCATGCGGATGGGTTCCGAAGCGATGCGCGAGTCGGCCGAGCTTACCCGCCAGACGACCCTTCGAATGCTCGATCAGTCCAAGAAAATCGTCGACGCGGCGAGCGACGCGATCACGAAGAAGCCCGAGCCCGGGCCCTAACTACTTCGACGGAACCAGAGCCCCCGGGGCGCCCGCCTCCGGGGCGGGCTCGGCGGCCTCGCTCGGAGCGGCAAGCTTCGCGAACCGGGCGAGCGCGTACGGCCAATCCGCCAACAGCCGCGCAGCCCGGGGGGAACCCGTTGCTTCCGCGTGGCGCTCGAGCAGACCGCGCAGCGTCGCCGCATCCGGATCGTCCTCGGCACACGCCGTGAGCTGCAGGTTCGTCGGCCCGAGCGCGATCTCTTGAGCGCCCGCTTCGAACGGTTGATCGAGCGCGACGAAGACGACGCCGCCCGACATCCCGCTCGCGAAGTTCTTCCCGACGCTGCCCAGAATCGCGGCGAAGCCCGCCGTCATGTACTCGCAACCGTGATCGCCCACGCCTTCGACGACGAGTTGCGCGCCGCTGTTGCGCACGCCGAAGCGTTCGCCGGCACCGCCGCGGATGAAGCCCTCGCCGCCGCGCGCGCCATAGAAGCAGGCATTTCCGGCGACCGGTTCGCCACCCGCAGAGCCATCGAAGCCGCGCACGACGATCCGGCCGCCCTCGATGCTCTTGCCGACGTAGTCGTTTGCGTCGCCGGCGAGATCGAGCGTGATACCGTCCGTGAGGAAGGCACCGAAGCTCTGGCCGGCCGAGCCGTGATAGCGCACGAGCAGGTCGCCCGTCTCGCGGCCGGCTGCGCGTTCGACCGCGAAGTCGTGGGCGAGCCGCGCGCCGACCGCGCGATCGGCCGGTGATATCGGCAGCTCGGGCGTGGCGTGCCACGGTTTGCGCGTCCCGATCCACGGGCGCGACACCAGGTCGTCGAGATGCGTCGGTTCCAGTTCGGGGCGCTTGGGCTCTTGCTGTTTTTCGGGCAGCCGAAGGATCTCGGAGAGATCGACCTCGTGCAGCCGCGAGTCCTCGAGCGCGCGCCGGCGCAAGAGGTCGCTGCGGCCGCGCACTTCATCGAGCGTGCGCGCGCCGAGTGCGGCGAGGCGCCGCCGCACGTCCTGCGCGACGAACTGCAGAAACGCGATCGCTTCCTCTTCCGTGCCGGCGAATTTCTTGCGCAGCTCGGGGTCTTGGGTCGCGATCCCCACCGGGCACGTGTTCTTGTGGCATTGCCGCGCGTAAATGCAGCCGAGCGCGACCAGTAGCGCGCTCCCGAAACCGTATTCGTCGGCGCCGAGCAAGGTCGCGAGGATCACGTCGCGGCCGCTCTTGAAGCCGCCGTCCACCCGCAGCCGCACGCGCGAGCGCAGACCGTTCGCGAGCAGCGCGTGATGCGTCTCGACCAGGCCGATCTCCCACGGAAGCCCGGCGTGCTTGATCGACGACAGCGGCGAGGCCCCCGTACCGCCGTCGTGGCCGCTGATGTGTATCGTATCGGCGTCGGCCTTGGCTACGCCGCTCGCAACGTGGCCGATCCCCGATTGGGCGACGAGCTTGACCGCGATTCGCGCGTGCGGTGCGGCCCGTCGCAGATCGTAGATCAGCTGCGCGAGATCCTCGATCGAATAGATGTCGTGGTGCGGCGGCGGCGAGATCAACGCCTGGCCGGGTTGCGCGCCGCGCAGTTTCGCGATCTCGGCCGTTACCTTGTGGCCCGGAATCTGACCGCCTTCGCCGGGTTTCGAGCCCTGCGCCATCTTGATTTCGATTTCGTCGGCGCTCGCGAGATAGGTGACGCCGAGGCCGAAGCGCCCGGAGGCGACCTGCTTGATCTTGCTGCGACCGCGATCGACGTCGCGGCCGTAGCGCTCGCTTTGCTCGCCGCCCTCGCCCGAGTTGCTCTTGGCCCCGATGCGGTTGGTGGCCCGGGCGATCGTTGCATGAACCTCGGGCGCGAGGGCGCCGAGCGACATCGCGGCCGTCGCAAAGCCGGCCACGATCGACGCGACCGGTTCGACTTCATCGAGCGGAACGGCTTCGCGCAGTGGAACCGTCGTCAACAGATCGCGTAAGGCGACCGGATCGCGCGCTTCCATCGCATCCGAGAGCGATTCGAAGGCGGCATAGTCGCCGCGCAGCGCGCTCGCGCGCAGGTTCTTGATCACGTTGGGATCGAACGCGCGGCGCACGCCGTCGCGCCGGAAGCGGAACGAGCCGCGGTCCGGCAATGCCTGACCGCCGAGGGAGGCGGCGTACCAGGCCCGCACGTCGTCTTCGATATCGGCGAACCGAACGGCCGGAGCGTGCGCTTTCACGCCTGGAAAACAGAGCTCCACGATTTCGCGGTGCAGCCCCATCGATTCGAACGTCTGCGCGCCGATGTACGAGCGCAGCGTGCAGATACCGAGCTTCGCCATGATCTTCAGCAGGCCGGCGCGCAAGCCCGTGAGGTAAGCGAGGCCGTGCCCCGCGTCGCCCGCAGCGCGCAGCCCGACCCACGGCGTCACGACGTTCGCGCCGACGCCGATCAAAGCGGCGACCGCGTGCGCGTCGCGCGCGTACCCGTCGGCGGCAGCGATCGAGGCCTGCATCCGCAGCCCGCGCTGCACCAAGCGCTGGTGCACGGCGCCCGATGCCAGCAGGACGGGAACGCTCGGGCCGCCCGTGCGGTCGTCGAGAACGAGCAGCGAAGCGCCTTGCCGCACGGCCTTCTCCGCCTCGTCGCAAACCGCGAGCAGGCACGCTTGCAACGACGTGCCTTCGATGCAGAGCGGAAGGGAGCGCTGCACGAGGCGCGCGTCGAAGCGCAGCGCGTCGAAATCGATCTCCGAAAGAATCGCGCTTTCCAGCGCCACGATCGAACCGGCCGCCGGGATGTCGCCGTTGATGTCGCCGGAGCCGACCCAGGCCCGCACGTCGAAAACGAGCTTCTCGCGCAGCGAGTCGATCGGCGGATTCGTTACCTGCGCGAAACGCTCGCGCAAGTATTCGGCCACCGGCGCCCGACGCTCGAAGAATGCGAGCGCGGCGTCGTCTCCCATCGAAAGCGTCGGCTCGTTCGAACTCGCGAGCACGCCGACGACGTCTTTGAGCTCTTCGCGCGTGCAGCCGAACCGGTGCAGATGCGCGTTGAGATCTCCGCTCGCGATCGGTTCGACCCGGTCGTGCAACGGGAATTCCCAGCTGCGCACGACCTCGCGGAAGTCGGCTCGCTCGCGGCGCTCGGCGCGGAACTGTTCGGTCGCGACGACTTCGCCCGAGGCGAAGCGCACGATCAGCCGGCCCCCGGGCCCGAGTCGTCCCCGCCGCACGACGGGATCGCTGCCGAAGTCGACGATGCCGGCCTCCGACGCGCACAGCACCTTGTTGCTCGCGGTGCGGCACCAGCGCAGCGGCCGCAAACCCGTGCGGTCGAGCGCGGCGCCGATCGTATCGCCGTCCGCGAACACGATCGCGGCCGGACCGTCCCACGGCTCGACGGTCGGAACGTGCGCGTCGTAATAGGCCTTCAGGCGCGGATCGCTTCGGTCGATCGCCGGCGCCAGCAGCATGTCGACCGCCTCGTCGACGCGGTAACCGGCGCCGACCATCGCGTCGATGCTGGTGTTGAAATCGTACGAGTCGCTGGCGCCGCTCATCGTCTTGATGCCGCGCGCCTCGAGCCAGGCACGGTTGCCGGTGATCGTATTGATCTCGCCGTTGTGCGCGATGTGCCGGAAGGGCTGCACGAGCCGCCACGAGGGCGAGGTGTTGGTCGAGAAGCGTTGATGGAAGAGCGCGAAACGCGAGGCGAAGTCGGCATCCCGCAAGTCGTCGAAGTAGGCCGCCAGCTCGTCCGACGAGAGCAGCGCCTTGTACACGACCGAGGTCGCCGAGCAGGAAAGCAGTGACGCGCTCGGCCCGAACTCGCGCAGTGACTTTTCGATCATGCGCGCCGCCGTGCGCATGCGCTCGCGCACGTTACCGGGGCCCATGTCGACGACCAGCTGCTCGTAAATCGGGCGCGTCGTGCGGGCCTGTGCGCCGAGCAGTTCTTCGTAGGTAACGGGTGCGCGCCAGCGCAGCGGCGTGATGTCGAGCGAATGCACGCGCGCTTCGATCGCGGCGCGCGCGGCGGCCGCGGCGTCGGGCTCGCGCGGCAGGAAGAGGCAGATCGCCGCGAGGTGGCTCGGCGAAGCGTGGAGATCGATTTTGGCGAGGCCCCGGGCGAGCAATTTGCGCGGCGTCTCGCACAGAATGCCGGCGCCGTCGCCCGTGCGGCCGTCGGCGGCGCGGGCGCCGCGATGGGTCATCGCAGCGGCGGCTTCGAGGGCGAGCCGAACGAGCTCGTGGGTCGGCGGACCGCCGAGGTCCGCGAGAAAGCCGACGCCGCAGGCGTCGTGTTCTTCGATTTCGAGGGGGCCAGCCATGTGTAGCATTAGACTCTATGGCCAACGACAGCGCTCGTCATTCGCCTTTTGTCGAACGATGGCGGCTTCGATTTCGCCGACGAGCGCCGGTTTTTGCAATCCGAAAGAGAAATCGGGCGCGTGGCGCAGATGTGCATCCTGATCGCGAGCCCGCTCGAAGCCGATCTCGTGCAACGCGTCGCCGGCGCCGCTCCGCAGAACGAGGTCCTCTTCGAGCCTGCGCTGCTTCCGCCGCCGCGCTATCCGAGCGATCACCGCGGGCCGCCCGATTGGAAGCGCAGCGCCGAAGGCGAGCAGCGGTGGCAGGCGCTGCTCGCCCGCGCCGAGATCCTCTACGGCGTGCCGGCGGACACGGGTGCGGGTCTGGCCGCCGCGCTGCCGCATGCACCGCAGGTTCGCTGGGTCCAGGGCACGGCCGCGGGCGCCGGCGAGCAAGTGCGCGCTGCGCGTCTCGAGCCCGAAGTCCTCGAGCGGGTCGCGTTCACGAGCGCCGCGGGCGTCCACGGGGGGATGCTCGCCGAGTTCGTCTTCGGTGGGCTGCTCGCGCTCCGAAAGGATTTTCGGCGGCTCGAGCGGCTGCGTGCCGATCGCTCGTGGCCGCATTTTCCGAACGCGGAGCTGGCCGGCTCGACGATCGCTATCGTCGGAATGGGTTCGATCGGCTCGACCGTTGCCCGAGTCGCCCGCGCCTTCGAGATGCGCGTGCTCGCCGTTACCCGCGGCGGTGAGCCGCGGCCCGACGTCGACGCGGCGTATCCCGTCACGCGCCTGGGAGACGCCTTTGCCGCGGCGGACGCCGTGGTCGTCACGCTTCCCGGCACGGCGGAGACCGAGCGGCTCGTCGACGAAGCGGCGCTCGGCCGCCTGCACCGGCACGCGATCTTTTGCAACGTCGGCCGGGGTTCGGTCGTCGATCAGGCGGCTTTGACCCGGGCGCTCGAACGCAGCGCGATCGCGGGCGCCGTGCTCGACGTCTTCGATCCCGAGCCGCTACCGGCCGGCCACCCGTTGTGGACGCTCGACAACGTCGTCTTCAGCCCGCACACGATGGCGCTCTCGGTTCACGAAAACGAGCGCATCGTTGAACTGTTCTGCGACAATCTAGGCCGGTTCGCGAGCGGCGCACCGCTGCGCAACCGGATCGATACGCGCGAGTTCTACTAGCACTCGCAATTCAAGCCGGGCGCGGCGAGCGTGCCGGGACCTCGTTGAGCACGACCCAGTACATTCCCAAGCGCGCGATCAGGTCCGCGAAATCGGAGAACGTCACGGGCTTGCGAACGTAGCTGTTCGCGCCGCGATCGTAGCTCGCGATCAGGTCCCGCTCCTCATCCGAGGACGTCAGCATCACGATCGGAACGAAGCGCAGGTGATCCAGCTTGCGGACTTGCTCGAGCAGCATGATGCCGTTCATGCGCGGCATGTTGATATCGACCAGGATCAGCGCGGGGGCCTCCGCGTCTTGCAGAAACTCGAGCGCCTCGACGCCGTCGTTGCGCACGACGATCTCGTTGACGAGACGCGCGCGCTTGAAGGCGCGTAGCGTCAGCTCCACGTCTTCGGGGCGATCCTCCACGAGCAAAATGTAGGCGTCGTTCACACGAAGCTCAGGCCCGCTCGTCCCCGAGCGTGAAGAAGAACTGGGCTCCCGATCCCGGCACGGATTGCGCCCACACGCGGCCGCCGTGGCGCCGGATGATGCGGGCCACCGTCGCCAGACCAATGCCGGTGCCTTCGAATGCCTTGCCGTGCAAACGCTTGAACGGCGCGAAGATCTGGTCCGGGTACTCGGTCGCGAAGCCGACGCCGTTGTCCTTGACGGAAAAGACTGTTTCGCCGTCGACGATCTGCGTCGCGAAGCCGATGATGGCCGGGTCTTTGCCGCGCGTAAACTTCCACGCGTTGTCGAGCAGATTTTGGATTACGAGGCGCAGCAGAACCGGATCCCCCGTGACGCACAGATCGGGCGCTACCATCACGATCGCGTTGCGATCGGGATCGGCCGCCTGCAGCTCGGCCGCGATCGAGCGCGCGACGGAGGTGAGGTCCACCGTGCCGCGCGAGAGCTCTTGGCGCGAGACGCGCACGAGCGAAAGCAGTGCATCGATGAGATGCCCCATCTGATTCGAGCCCGCGATGATCAGACCGATGAAGCGCCGCGCCTCGTCGTCGAGCGCGTCGGCGAAGTCCTCTTCGAGAGCGCTCGCGAATCCGGCCACCGAGCGCAGCGGAGCGCGCAAGTCGTGCGCGACCGAGTAGCTGAACGTCTCGAGTTCGTCGTAGCGGTGCTGCAGCTCGATGTTGAGGTCGGTCACGCGTTGCTCGCGGCGATCGCGCTCGATCGCCATCCCGAGCATCGTGCCCACCCCCGTCAGGAAGGCGATGTCGGCAGCACGGAACTTGTGCGGTCCGGTCGTTCCGGCGTGCAGTAACCCGACGACGGCGTCCTTGACCCGGATCGGGACGGTTGCCGAGGCGGGCGTGTGCTCGTCGCCTTCCACGAAGATCGGCTTGCCGGTTCGCACGCTCCGTGCCAACTGCGGCTCGACGTCGACGTCGACCGAGCGGTCGTCGAGGGATTTTGCCGGCCAGCCGACGCTGGCGTTGAAAACCAGGGACCCGCCGGCAGCGTCGAACTCGCCGACGCGCACGAACCGTACCTGCAGGGCGGCGGCGATGAGCTCCGCCGCTTCCTGTTTAAGCCGGGCGACGTCGTCGGTCGCGAGCGCGTTCTGGCCGAAGGAAGCCCCCAGGGCCAGCAGCTCCTCAGCGTGCTTTCGCTCGCTGCCCTCCGCGATCGCGGCCAAGGTGAAGACGCCGAGCGGGGTCGCGACCACGCTCAGCCCGATCTCGAGTGCCAATTCCGTACCGTCCTCCCGACGGCCGGCGTGTTCCCGTCCAAGAGCTAGGGCTGCCGTCCCGCCGGCGGCCGCGGGAACCACGAGTTCGAACGGTCGCCCTTCGAGCTTGCCCGGCGCGTAGCCGAACAGGCGCTCCGCCTCGGCGTTCACCAGTGCCATCCCGAGCCCGGCGTCGACCGCGACGAGGGCCACGGGGGCAGCCGCGAACAGCCGCCGCAAGTGCTCTTGCTCCGCGCCGAAGGGGGCGGGCGTGTCGAAAGCTCGGTTGCTCAAGGGTCCCTGACCTTCGTCCTTTGTCGTAGCGCGATAAACCCCGTTTGGCCCTGTGACCTACGCCTCGCTCACTCTTGGCCTGAAGAACCCGGCCCGTCACCGGCCGATACCTTCTCATATAACCTTATGTCGAGACCCCTACGCGCCCTCATGATCGAGGCAGATCCTAACGATGCCGAGCTCCTGGTCCGCAAATTGCGGAACGGCGGGTTCTCGTTGACATCTACCCGGGTCGACCGGCTTGAAGACGTCCGGGCCGCCCTCGACGCGGAAAAATGGGACGTCGTGCTGAGCGATCACACGCTCCCCGGCTTCCGCTGTACCGACGTTCTCCAGTTGCTCCAAGCCCAGGTTCCCCCAACGCCGCTCATCGTCGTCTCGGGGTCGATCGGGGAACAGGAAGTCGTCGAGACACTGCTTTCGGGCGCGGCCAGCTACGTGGACAAGGCCAGCCTCTCGCGCCTGGTTCCGATGATCGAACGGGTTCTCGACGAAGCGGGTCTGCGCAGCGAGCATCTGCACGCGCAGCAGGAGCTGGAACTCGTGCGGGCGGCGGTCAACAGTGCCAACGATCTGATCTTCGTCCTCGAGGTGAACCACGGGCAGCCCACGCGCGTGCTCTTTTGCAACGAGGCCGCCCAGCGAGTTAGCGGCTATTCGGCTGCGGAGCTGTATTCGCTCGGTCTGCTCTCGATGCGCGGCCCCGACACGGATCCCGTCGCGGTCGGGCGCTTGCGTTCGGCGATGAAGCGCGGCGAACCGGCGAGTGCGGAGCTATTGATGTACCGTAAGGACGGCACGACGACGTGGGTCGAATGTGAAGTCCATCCGCTCATGAAGGGCTCCAACCGGTTCGTCTCGGTCACCCGCGACATCAACGAGCGCAAGAAGCTCGAAGATCAGATGGCGTTCCTCGCCACCCACGACGCGTTGACCGGGCTTGCGAATCGCGTGTTGCTCGGCGAACAGATGGAGCGCGAACTGGCGCTCGCGCGGCGCACGGGTAACGAGGTCGCCGTCATGTTGATCGACCTCGACGGATTCAAAGCGGTCAACGACTCGCGCGGGCACGCGCTCGGCGACGAATTGCTGCGCGAGGTCGCGGCGCGACTCCATTCCTGCGTGCGCGACGGCGATACGGTGGCGCGGCTCGGAGGCGACGAGTTCGTCATCGTCATGGGCGCCGTCAGCGGGCGCGACACGATCACCCGGGCGGCCGACCGCGTTCTCGAGGCCGTGCGCAAGCCGTTCTCGCTCGCCGGCGAATTTTGGCAACTCTCGGTGAGCGTCGGCGTCAGCGTCTATCCGAAGGACGGCGACACCGGGACCTCTCTGATGAAGGCTGCGGACCTCGCGATGTATCACGTCAAACTGCACGGGAAAAATGCGTGCCATTTCAGCGACCAGCTCCTCCAGGTGAGCTAGCGGCGCTCCCGATGCGATCGCTCGTCGCGCTCGTCGCAGCCCTCTGGATCGCCGTCGTTCCGCACGCGGCGGCCGCGGCCGCAAACGCACCCGAGCGGATCGCGCTGGAAAGGCTCTTCGCGCGTGCGACGCCCGATTCGGCCTCGTTCGCTCCGAGCTTTCTCGCGAAGGTTTCCATCTCCGACATCGCGTCGTTCGTCGACTCGTACAAGTCGCGTCTGGGGGCGCCCGCCTCGATCGACAAGGACGGCGGCGAGTGGAAACTGCGCTCTGCCCAGGGTTCGATAAAAGTCGACATCGCGTGCGACGCCCGGGGCCGTATCTCGAGCTTGCTCTTTCACGACGAACTCTCGGCCGACAATCTGGCGGCGCTGCAGCGGGTGCTCGCGGCCGGCACGATCGCCCCCGAGTGGTTCGAACCCTCGTATCTGAACGACATCCCGACGACGAAACTGGAGAGCCTGCTGGCCGACATGCACGCCGCGCTCGGCCCGTTCGTCCGCGTCGAGACGCGCGGCGGCGCGTACTTTGCGATCTTCGAAAAAGGCGAGTCGCACGCCCAAATTTCGGCCGGTCCCGACGGCAGAATCGACTATCTGGCCTTCTCGCGAAAGTAGTGCGACCGAAGTCTCATCAGATTCATACTTTCCTTACATCCAGACGGCAACATTCGTGCGTTCCTCAAACAGAGGTAAAACCACGATGTCGAACACCACGGTTCACGCCCCGGAAGAGATCGAACGCCTCCTCGTACTCGGACTGTCCCCCATTACCGATAATGCGGAGGCCCTGGAACAGCTCGGTTTCGAGCGCAGCTATCCCAACGCTCGCGCCGGCT
>Ga0302325_10003914_pt1 | contig 34736 bp, 29 predicted proteins | sample Palsa_T0_2_FD_201948 | JGI IMG/M metagenome (GOLD analysis project Ga0302325, IMG submission 201948) | Peat permafrost microbial communities from Stordalen Mire near Abisko, Sweden - Palsa_T0_2 | ecosystem: Environmental > Terrestrial > Soil > Palsa > Peat permafrost | place: Sweden: Abisko...
GCGCGAACGCGAGCAGAACTCGGGAAAGCAGCACCGGCAGCGGCAGGCCGTCTTCCGCAGCCGATTTCCGGGGCCCGAACTCCGGCAGCTTCAGAATCGCAACGGGCAAGCCCTGCGGCAATTCGAGGTCGATCTGGTGCTCGATTGCTTCTAACGAGCGGCGCAACCTCGTCGCGTCGTCGCCGAAGCGCTTCGACCAGCGGGCGTCGATTTCCGGGATCAGGTCGGGCCAGATTCTGACGGCTGCTTCACCGCTGGCCGTGAGCCGAACCGGCCAATCGGCGCGGATGCCGCGGCCGCTACCGAAACCGGCGCGCTTTCCGGGCTGCAGCGCAACGACGCCCCATCGTTCGAGGCAGCCAAGCCCGGCTGTGGCGCCAGCCTCGTCTGTGAGCGCGCGCGAAGCGAGCGTTCGAACCGAAACTGGTCCATCGGCCAAAAACTGCAGCACATTAAGCCAAATGACCAGCGAGAGGCGCGCGCTACGGCTCGGCGTTTGCAGCATGCGGCGCTCGAATTCGCAATCGAGCTCCACAGTATAGGCGACCAGAATTTGCGAGAGAAGGGTCGAAAGCGGCTTGTGCGGCGCCGACATCATCCCATAGCCAAGTCTATCACGGGCCGGACCTGCTGTTGGCGCGGAAATTCGGATGGTTGATCATGTTGAAGAACTCCGCCCGAAATTGCAGCTTGGTTTTTTCCTTTATTGCAAGCTCCTCAAAGCGGGGTCACGTCGGGTGATGGAGGACCCGCGCAGACCTGGAGGTCTGCCCACTGATCGGTTAAGGAGTTTTCGGCGTGTCCAGCTTTGACCTGGAGGCATACCGGCAGTATACTAGGTTCAATCGTGAGGCTCGCCATCAAGATCGTCCTGCTGGGGTTCGCTGTCGCTGCGCTTTTCGCGGGCGAGCCGGACCAGATAGACAAAGAAGCGAAATTTATCGGTTCGCGTGGAAAGTATTGGGCCTTCCAGCGCGTGGTCCGGCCGCCGGTTCCGGCATCGTCCAGCACCTGGGTGCGCACCCCCATCGACGCGTTTATCCTGAGCGCGCTGACAGCTAAGAAGCTAAGCCCGTCCGAGCCGGTGGACCGCACCCGGCTGATCCGCCGCGTCACCTTCGACCTCACCGGCCTGCCGCCCACTCCCGCCGAAGTGGATGCCTTCCTGCAGGATCGGTCGCGCGACGCTTATGAGAAGGTTGTGGACCGGCTGCTGGCCTCTCCGCACTACGGCGAGCGGTGGGCCCTGAAGTGGTTGGACGTGGTGCGATATGCCGATACCAACGGCTTCGAACTGGATGCGGACCGCACTCACGCATGGCGCTATCGCGACTACGTGATCGACTCGTTCAACAGCGGCAAACCCTATGACCGGTTTATCCAGGAGCAGATCGCGGGAGACGAGATCTTTCCCGACAACAAGGCCGCCCTCATTGCCACCGGCTACCTGCGCGCGGGGCAGGAGCACCTGGTGGCCGGCAACATCGACCCCGAAGTGAGCCGCGAGGAAGTGCTGACCGAGATCGCGACTTCCGTGGGGCAAACATTCCTGGGACTCACGGTAAACTGTGCGCGCTGTCACAATCACAAATTCGATCCGATTCTGCAAGCCGATTACTACCGGCTGCAAGCGGTCTTCGGCGGCGCCTCGGGCAAAGACGTAGCGATTGCGACGCCGCCCGAGAAGTCCGCGTGGGAGGCGGCAGACAAGGCTTACAAAGAGCGGTTGAAGCCCGTAAAGGACGCTCTGGAGCAGCTTGCTAAGCCCTACGAAGAACGCGTTGAAGCCGAGCGGCTGGCACAGCTCGACCCCCAGCTGCAGGAAGCCTGGAAGACTCCGAAAGACAAGCGCACGCCCCAGGAGAAGGTGCTGGCCGAGAATGCCAAAGACCAGATTGAACCGACCTGGGACGTGGTGGTGGCCGCCATGACTCCGGAGGATCGCGAGAAGCGCGCGCAGCTTCGCGTCCGCCTGCATGAGGTGGAGGCCACCGAGCCGGATCCGCTGCCGACCGCTTATGTTTACGTGAACGATAAAGAAGCGGCCCCGCAGGCCTACGTCCTGCGCATGGGCGATCCCAAGAATCGCCTCGAACCGGTGGACCCGTCCGTACCGCGCGTACTGAAGGCTTCTTATGAAATCCCGAAGGCCTCCCTGGGCAGGCGCACGGCATTGGCCAACTGGCTGGCGTCCGCCGAAAATCCGCTCACCGCGCGCGTGATGGCGAACCGCATCTGGCAGTTCCGCATGGGCACCGGGATCGTCCGCACCCCGAACGATTTCGGCGTGATGGGCGACCGTCCATCGAATCAGGCGCTGCTCGATTGGCTGGCGTCGGAGTTCGTGGCGCAGCGCTGGAGTATAAAATCGATCGACCGCATGATCGTGACGTCGAACGTATACCTCCAGAGGGCCTTGCCCGACAAGGAGCGCGAGGCAGTCGACCCCGACGATCGTCTGTATTGGCGCATGAACCGGAAGCGCATGGAAGGCGAGACGCTGCGGGATTCGATTTTATCGGTTACCCGAAGTTTGAATCCTGAATTGGGTGGACGTCCCGTGCGTGTGCCCATCGAACCTGAAGTATACAATCTCATTTTCACCGAGCACGAGCGGGACGGATTGTGGCCTGTCAATCCCGACAAAAGCGTGCAGAACCGCCGCAGCATCTACCTCTACGACAAGCGCAGCGTTCGTCTTCCGCTGCTGACAGCATTCGACCAGCCGGACGCCATCACATCCTGCCCGGTGCGGCCCGTAAGCACGCACGCCCTGCAGGCGCTATCGCTGCTCAACAGCGAGTTCATGCAGGAGCAATCGAGCGCATTCGCCGCGCGCCTGGTCAAGGAATGTAAGAAAGACAGCCGCGCCTGCGAGATCAAGACCGCTTGGAAGCTGGCCCTGGCGCGCACACCTACGCCGGCGGAGCGCACCTTGGCGGGGAAATTCTTCGCCGGCGGCGGAAACCTGGCCGATATGTGTCTGGCATTATTGAATCGCAACGAGTTCGTCTATGTCCCATAAACCCGTGTCCCATGAATGCTCGCAATGTACTGGTTCGCGTCCGGCGGTGACCCGGCGGGATGTGTTGGTGCGCGCCGCGCATGGATTCGGAGCGATCGCCCTGGCATCGCTGCTCGATCCGCAGGCGCGGGCCCACGAGCGCGTGAACGCGCTGGCCGCCAAACCGCCGCATTTCAAGCCCAAGGCGAAGTCGGTGATCTTCCTTTTCATGGTGGGGGCGCCCAGCCATATCGATACGTTCGACCCCAAGCCCGCGCTCGAAAAGTACGATGGCCAGTTGCTGCCGGCAAGCTACGGCACAGTGGTGAGCGAGTTTACCAAGGGCGACACGCCGCTGCTCAAGAGTCCCTGGAAATTCAATAAGTACGGACAGTGCGGCCGTGAAGTCTCCACGCTGTTCCCGCACCTTTCGCAGCGCGTGGACGACTTGTGTTTCGTGCGTTCGTTTTATACCGAGAGCACTGTCCACGCGCCGGCCATGTACCAGGTGAACACCGGCCGCATCCTGATGGGTTATCCGAGCATGGGCTCGTGGATCACTTATGGCCTCGGCAGCGAGAGCGAAAACCTGCCGGCGTATGTGGTGATGCCCCAGCCGGAGGGCACACCCGAAGGTGGTACGCCTTGCTGGGGAGCGGGCTTTTTGCCGGCCGTATACCAGGGCACCGTGTTCCGTCCGGGACCCAATCCCATCGTCAACCTTCGCCCGCCCGACGGCGTCACGCCCGAAAGGCAACGGCGCACGCTCGACTTCCTGCAGAGCATGAACGAGATGGACACGCTCGATACGGATACGGAGATGGCGGCCCGCATCAGCTCTTATGAGTTGGCGTTCCGGATGCAGAGCCACGCGCCGGAGGCCGTTGACGTCTCCAAGGAATCCGAGGCGACGCGCAAGCTCTACGGCCTCGACCAGAAGCATACGTCGGAATTCGGAACCCGTTGCCTGCTGGCGCGGCGGCTGGTGGAGCGCGGCGTCCGCTTCGTGCAGATCTATTCCGGCGGCGGACCCACCTCCATGCAATGGGACGCGCACAGCAACCTGGTGGCGAACCACGAGAAAATGTGCGGCATGACGGACCTGCCGATTGCCGGCCTGCTCGCGGACCTGAAGCAGCGCGGATTGCTGGACGACACGCTGGTGATCTGGGGAGCGGAGTTCGGACGGCTGCCCATGTCGCAAGGGGGCAACGGACGCGATCACAATCCCCACGGATTCACTATGTGGTTTGCGGGCGGCGGCGTGAAGCCGGGCGTTTCCATAGGCGAGACGGACGAAATGGGTCTGCGCGGCGTCGGGCAGAGGTATCACATGCGCGACTTCCACGCCACTATCCTGCAGTTGCTCGGACTCGACCAGAACCGGCTCTGGTTCCTGCACAACGGCAGAAACGAGAAACTGACGGATTTCGGCGGCAGCGTCATTCAAGAGATGCTAGCCTAGTTCGCTTCGCTTCGGCCGTGGATCGTATCGACCCACTTCACCGGGCTGGGCTCCTCAACTGGTTCGATGTCCAGGTTCACGACCACAGCTTCGTTATCGCTGCGCACCAGCACACACTCCAGCGTCTCGTCGCTCGATGCGTTGATCTCCTGGTGCGGAACGTAGGGCGGCACATAAATAAAATCGCCGGCGGCCGCCTCCGCGACATATTCGAGCCGCTCGCCCCAGCGCATGCGGGCGCGGCCCCGCAACACGTAGATCACGCTTTCTAGCGCGCCGTGGTGGTGCGCGCCGGTCTTGGCGTTGGCCAGGATGCTGACAGTTCCCGCCCAGATCCTCTGCGATCCCGCGCGCGCAAAGTCAATCGCGGCGGCGCGACTCATTCCGGGCGTTTGCGGAGTGTTCGTGTCGAGAGAATCCCGCGGGATTACTTTCACTCCATGGGCCTTCCAATCGATGTTTTCCGGCTTGCTCATATCGATCCAGTTTAAGCCATGCATCGTAGGGCGGCCTGCGAGGCCGCAGCAGGCTGCGAGCCTGCCCCACGGGTAGTTGACGCCGGCGCGAATGTTGGATACACTCAAAGTCGCTATCGAATGTCGAAACAGAAAAGCGATATCGATAATCGCTTTCAGTACCGCGATCTTTACTCAGGCCTTGTCCGCCTCCACATTCTGCATCACGCCGTCGAAGGACCGATCTTCGGACTGGAAATGGCAGAAGAGCTGGCTCGCCACGGCTATCGGATCAGCCTCGGAACCCTCTATCCTCTTCTGCACGGGCTGGAGAAGAAAGGATACGTCCGCTCCGTCGAGAAGCGAAAGGGGCAATCGATTCGCAAGGTCTACCGGGCGACGCCTCTCGGCAAAAAGGCTCTTGAGGCGATGAAGGTAAAGGTGAGTGAATTATTTGGGGAACTCGTTGAAAAGAGGTAGCCGGATGTATCGGATCGCCCCTATGAGAGTGTTCGTCGCGCTTGCCATGGTGGTTTTCGCTTCGACGGCCGCACTGGCCGGTCCTCCGTTTCAAACGGACGATCCGGAGCCGATCGAATTCAGAAACTATGAGTTCTATACGTTCGCGACCGCGGATGGCACTCCCGTCGAAACCGACATGTTTGGGCCTGCCGTGGAGTTCAACTGGGGAGCTCTTCCCAACGTTCATCTCCACATCATCCTCCCCGCTGCGACGGTTCTGCCCGCAAACAATCCCAGCTTAGCCCCTGCCGGCGTGGGTGCGCGGGCTTTTGGCCTTGGAGATATCGAGCTGGGAATCAAATACCGGTTTGTACAGGAAACCAAGCATCGCCCCATGATCGGCACTTTTGTAATGTTCGAGATTCCGACAGGCAGCGCCCCGCGAGGGCTGGGAGTGGGCAAGACCTGGTACAAGCTGCCGCTTTGGGTGCAGAAAAGCTTTGGCCCGTGGACCACCTACGGGGGCGGCGGCGAGACGCTGGTGAACGCACCCGGCTATCGTAATTACCAGTTTGCAGGCTGGCTGGTTCAGCGGGATCTCGGCAAGAAGGTGACGCTCGGAACCGAGATCTTTTATCACGGACCGGAAGGGCTGGCCACACCGCAGACCAGACCGGCGACGCTGGTCGATGTCGGCGGTTACTACAAGTTCCGGGACCCGGGGTTTCAGTTGTTGTTCTGTTACGGCCACACCGCCATCGGGCAAAAAGAGAACTACGCCTACCTTGGGCTCTATTGGACTTGGGGCAAGAAGAAGGCCGATGGCGACAAGCCTGACGATCGGGATCAACCCTCGAGCGCCGCATTCAGCCGCATGGCGCCCGGGCTTATGGGGCGATCATAGAAGTCGCTGAAGAGCGGGGCTGGGAGCCTGCCCCACAAAGCGGGAGTTCCCGCGAAAGGAAATGCCTTTGAATATCTCAAGTAGCGACGCGATACTGCTGGCGCATGCCGCCTTTGGTGTTACGGGCTGTATGGCGGCCCTATGGGTCTTTGTTGAAGCGCTCAATGCGCGGCCCGGGAACGCGGACCGCCTGCAACTTGCCGCTCTCGTAGCGGCAGTCTGTATGGCCGCCGCATGGATTTGTGGCGGATATTGGTATGTTCACTTCTATCCGCCTGAAAAGGCATTGATTCTCAAGGGACCGTGGCCGTTCGCGCACAATCTCTTTATGGAGACGAAAGAGCACCTGTTTTTCATCACTGGCATCCTGGCGTTTCTTCTTCCCATCGCCGCCCGCGAAAAGCTGTATGCAAGTCCCGCCGCGCGCAAACTTGTTCTTTCCATCGCGGCGCTGATTGCGATTACGGGTCTCGCCGTGGAAGGCGCCGGCGCCGTCATCAACCACGGGGTTAAACTTGCTTTGCTCCATGACGTATCGAAAGGAGCCCGATAATGCACTCCGCGATCGGCTCGGAATCCTCGAAACTGACACCCGCAACTTCTGGTTTCGTTCTGAGCGCCGCGATCACCGTGTTATTCAATACCGCGCTGGCCTGGGTGAAGGACTCATCCCCCGCGTTGAACGGCTTCATGAAGTCGCTGAGCGGTCATCACTGGACAACTCACGGTTTAGTCGACCTTGTTCTTTTCGTTGGGTTGGGGCTCATTTTCATGAGTACCAGGGTGGCGCAGAAGATCGATGCGAACCGCTTGATTGGAGTCCTGATTGGAGCCGTGACGGCCGCGGCGCTCGGCCTCGCTCTTTGGTATGCATTCTTTTAAAAATATCGGCAACGGCGGGGAAGGACAAATGGCTGAAATCGGCGCGCAAAGTGGCAGGAAGCCGGTGCACCGCGGCGAAACGGTGCGGAACGGAGCAGCGCCATGTCCGCGGACGCGCCGCTCAGCCCAGCCGGAAACGAGCGGGCCCGCCAGTTCTCGCGAGTTCTGAAGGACGCCAAAGTCCAGCGCATCTATGTAACGGACGTCCAGCGTACACAGCAGACTGCCGGCCCCATCGCCGCGTCGCTTCACATCCGGCCAATTGTCATCGCGCAAAAAGGACACCGATGTGCTGGTCAACCAGCTTCGGGCGGCAGGCGATGATGAAACGGTCCTTGTCGTTGGGAATGCGGACACCGTGCCGCTCATCGTCGATCGCCTCGGCGGAGGATACGTACCCCCGTTTCGCGACACCGAATTTGACCGGCTCACAGCTTCGCTACGGCAATGTGACCGAGTGATCCGATTCCCGGTTGTGCTCCATTCCGACTGCCTCCTACTCCCCGGCGGCAACTGCCAGGGGCGCGGCCTTAGCCCGGCCCAGAAAGACGGTTTGGTGCGCGATGCGCGCCAGCGATGCGCGGTGCGTGATCAGAATCGCCGTCCGCCCCGCGGCCGCGCGGACCAAGGTTTCCGCAATCGCCAGCTCGTTCGTTTCATCCAGAGCCGAGGTCGGCTCGTCCAGGACCAGTACCTTAGGGTCGGCCAGCAGAGCTCGCGCCAGCGCAACCCGTTGGCGCTCGCCCGCGGAAAGCGTCTGGCCGCGTTCCGCGATGGCCGTATTGTAGCCATCGGGCAACCCCAGGATCCGCTCGTGAACGGACGCGGCCCGGGCGGCGCTCGCAATCTCGTTGTCGCTGGCTTCCGGCCGGGCGTAGGCAATGTTCTCGCGCACGCTCGCGTGAAACAGGTATGGGGCCTGATCCACCAGCATGACGGCGCGGCGCACATCGGCTAGCGCAAGATCGCGCAGGTCCCGGCCGTCGATGCGGATCGCGCCCGCGTCCGGATCGTAAAACCGGACCAGCAGATCCGCCAGCGTGGATTTGCCCGCGCCGCTCGGGCCCAGGATCGCGCAGATCGTGCCGGGCGCCACGCGAAACGAGAGGTCTTCCAGAACGGCGTCGCCGCCGTAACTGAACGAAACGCGATCGAACTCGATTTCACCGCGTACATGGGCGAACGGCCTCGCTCCAGGCGGGTCGATAATCTCGGCACGCGTATCGAACAGTTCCCAAACTCGCGAAAGCGAGACGCCGCCGGAAACCAGATTGCCGTATAAGCTCATCAGGTTCTGCACCGGCGATAGCAGGCGGAGGTGGTATGCCATCAATGCGACCAGAGAGCCCGTGGTCAGCGCGCCGTCGATCACCAGCTTGCCGCCGTAGAGGAAAATCGCGGCAGTGGAGAGCGTCAGGATCGTTCCGGGAACGGCGCCCGACAAGAACGACATCAGCTGCATCCGCATCAGCGCATCCAGGAAGCTCTGGTTTCGCCCGCGAAAGCGCTCCACCTCCCGCGATTCAGCCCGCGCCGACACAACCAACCGGATGCCCAGCAGAGTCTCCAGCAGAAAGCTTCCGATGTCTGAGCTGCGCTCGCGGACCGCCCGCACTCGCGCCGCCAGGCGATGCTGGTAGTGCTGCAGCGCCCAGACGCTGGCCGGAACCGCGGCCACGCTCACCAGAAACAGCCGCGGACTGAGAGCTATCATGATGCCGGCGCTCCCGATCAGAAACACGACGTTCGACAGCACACTCAACAAACTGTCCGCCGAGACGCGCTGTACTTCGGCGATGTCGTTATTAATGCGCGAAACCACATCGCCCAGTTTGGTCCTCGCCCAGAAGCGCGGCGAAAGCGTTTGCAGGTGCTTGTACAGCGCCAGCCGCATGTCGAAAAGGATGGACGCCGAAACGCGCACGTACTGATAGCTGGACAGGATGTTCAGCACGAATCCCACCACGGTGACGCCCAGCATCAAACCGCTCACGGCCAAAAGCATGCGCAGATTCCGCTTCGCCAGCGCTTCGTCGATGAGAAGTTTCGAGATGTAAGGTTGCAGCAGGCCGAATCCTGTGGCAGCGATGCCCGCCAGCAGCACAAAACTCAAGCGCGCCCGATAAGGCACGATGAAGCGCAGCGCCCGGCGATAGCCATCCAGAGGAATTCCACGGTCCGGCATGATTCCCTATGTTCATAGCACATGTCGCGCCGGCGGGCCCGTAGTAAGATCCGCCGCATAAAAAACTTTTATCGAAAGTCCCGCCTCCGGCCGCGCGGGGCCGGGGTATGATATGCGGATAAGCTTATGAAGATCCTGCTTGCATCGATTCTGGTCATTCCTCTGTTCGCTCAGGGCCAGACGCCGCAAGCCGCCCCGTCCGTGGAGCCGGCCAAACCGGCGCCCGAGGAGGGCATCCCGGTCACAAGTCCGCTGGTCGTCTCCAAGTGCGGAGGCTGCCACACCAAAGACCAGCACGGCAACCTCCTGCGCATCTCCTGGGAGCGCGCTACACCCGAAGGCTGGGAGGAAGCCATCAAGCGCATGGTGCGTTTGAACGGCGTCAGCCTCACTCCCGACGAAGCCCGTTCGATCGTGAAGTACCTGGCAACCTATCACGGCTTGGCGCCCGAAGAGGCCAAGCCGGTTATGTACTACGCCGAGCACCGCATTCAAGACGAAACCAACATCCCCACCGACAACGTGCGCGGCGCCTGTGCCAACTGCCATCCGCTGGCGCGCCCCCTGTCGTGGCGGCGCTCGCCGGAGGATTGGAAACTGCTCGCCAATCTGCATATTGCGTTATATCCGACCGCCGACGAAGCATTCCGGTTGGGGATCAATGCCGGCGGCTTCGATGAATCGCGCCACCACCTGGAACCCGGCGCGCCTCTGCCGGTAGACGAGGCGCTCGCATTTCTCAGCAAGACCGCTCCGCTCGCAACCCCCGAATGGGCCGCCTGGCGCGCCCGCATGCGCGCCCCTAAGCTGGCTGGACGATGGATCGTTTCCGCATCTATGCCGGGCCACGGCAGGTTTTATGGATACATGGAGGTGGAACCGAACGCCGGAACGGACGACCAGTTCTCCACGCGCGTGACGCTTACATCTGTAAGGGACGGCTCAACTGTCTCTCGCACGGGCCACAGCCTGGTCTATGCCGGCTATGCCTGGCGCGGCCGTTCTAAGGGGACGCCCGCGGCGAATGCCGCGCCGGACGATCTGTCGAGCGAGATGCGCGAGGTGCTCTGGTTTTCCCCCGATCAGAACACGGCGGAGGGCCGCTGGTTCTGGGGTCAGTATCAGGAGTTCGGGTTTGATGTGAAATTACAGCGCACTTCCGCGGGACCTGCGTTGATCGGCGCCGACCGCTCTTCGTTGAAGACAGGTTCGCAGGCTGCGCGCGTCCGCCTGATCGCGGAAAGCTTGCCCGCGCAAATTGCGCCCGCCGATCTGGACTTCGGAACCGGCGTCACGGTACGGCGTATTGTTTCTCACTCTGCTACTGAAATAGTGGCGGAAGTGGACGTAGCCGCCGACGCCGTGCCGGGCAAACGGGACATCGCCTTCGGCCGCTCCGTGCTGCCCAGCGCCATCGCAGTGTACGATCGCATCGACTATGTTAAAGTCGTGCCGGAATCCGCTCTAGCCAGGCTCGGCAGCGAAACTCATCCCAAAGGGTACCAGCAGTTCGATGCCGTTGCCTACCAGCGCGGCGCGGACGGTAAGTCGCACACCGCGGATGATGTCGAACTCGGCCCCATCGACGTGAATTGGTCCGTGGAAGAGTTTTATGCGGTTTATGGCGACGACGACAAGGAATTCGTAGGCTCGCTCAGCCCGACCGGGTTCTTCACGCCGGCGTCCGATGGCCCGAATCCGCAGCGCAAATTCAGCCGGAACAATTACGGCGACGTTTGGGTGGTGGCCACCGCCAAGAACGAAAAGGACAAGGATGGCAGGCCGATGGCCGGTAAGTCGTATTTGGTCGTCACTGTTCCAGCCTACATTCAATGGGACCAACCCGAGGTCGGACAATGACCGCCACGGCATTGGCCACTGCCACGCGCGTTTATCGCTTGGGCGAGTTCCACCGCTTTGACTCGGCCGGTGCGCACTTTCTCTATCTGGTCCCGGCGGGCGCCATCTTCGCCGTGGACGATGCCGCCGGAAAATTGATCGCCTGCCTGGCTGCGGGCGAGTTGCCGCATGCGCGGCTCGTCGACGATCTGGCGGCCGGCGGCCTCGCCATCGGGGACGCCGAAGAGTTGGTCGCGGAGATGTATCATGCGAGCGTAATCGTAGCCGGCGACTCCGCTCCGGAACAGCCCCAAGGCCTCCCCGACGTTTTTCCCATCCAGACGCTGGTCATGAATCTCACCAACCAGTGCAACCTTGCGTGCCAATATTGCTACGAGTTTGGCGCCGATAAAGTTGCCACACCGGAAGGCAAGCCGAAATTCATGGATCCGGAAACCGCCAGGACTTCGGTGGATTTCCTTCTCGCAGAATCCGGCGACCGGCGTTCCATCCACATCACCTTCTTCGGCGGTGAGACGTTGATGAATTTCCCGCTGCTGCAGGAGGTGGTGGCATACGCCAGCGAGCGCGCCAGCCAGCAGGGACGCCACATCGACTTCAGCCTCACCACCAACGCCACGCTGCTGACGCCGGCGATCATCGAGTATCTCTCCGAGAACCGCGTCGGCGTCACGGTCAGCATGGATGGACCTAAGGAGATGCATGACCATCTACGGGTCTTCGCCAACGGCCGCGGCAGCTACGACATCATCGAGCCGAAAGTGCGCGCGCTGATCCAAAACCATCGCACTCGGCCCATTACGGCGCGCGTCACGCTGACGTCAGGCGTATCCGACGTCATCCGTATTTTCCGGCACTTGAAGCAGGATCTGGGATTCCACGAAGTGGGTTTCGCCCCCGTGACTACTTCGCCGAATCAACTCTATGCGATCGGCCAGAAGGGCATGGACGGCGTATTGGAGCAGTTCCACACGCTGGCCGGCGAATATCTGGAGTATGCTCTGCGCGGCGAGGCTCACGGCTTTTCGAACGTTAGCGACACGCTGGCCGAGCTGTGCCAGGGCATGAACAAGTCGCATCCTTGCGGGGCCGGCCTGGGCCTGTTGGGTGTGGGACCCTCCGGCGACATTGCGCCGTGCCACCGCTTTGTGGATTCCGACGTCCACGCGCTGGGACACATTTCCAAGGGCATCGACCGCGCGAAGCAGGCCGATTTTCTGCGCCGCGGCCATATCGACTCCAAGTACGATTGCCACACTTGCTGGGCGCGCCCCCTGTGCGCCGGAGGGTGCCATCACGAGGCATTCGTGCGCTACGGCGATACCGGCCATCCCAATCTCCACTATTGCGATTGGATCCGGGACTGGACCAATATCTGCCTCGAAATCTATGGCGCGATTGCCGCCAGGAACCCAGGTTTTTTGCAGCAGTTTGCGGAAAGGAAAGCATCATGAGACACATGCGACCACTGAACAAGAAGGCGGCCCGCATCGACGCCTACGTCGCCTCTCGCACCGAGGATGTCGTCGGCTTACAGGATGGACCCAAGCAGCCACGCCCCCACGTTCCGATGGGGTGCGCATTGATGTTCACACCCGGCTGGGAAGTGGATGCAGCCGGCGGCACGGCGGGCCTGTGTCAGCCCGTGGAGCGCGACATCTACGACTGTTTTGTCAGCTGCTACTGGCCGGCGCAGGTTCCCGATCATTTGAACAATGCAGTCGACTGGACCGCCAAGTGCGCCTCCGCGACGAAAGACTGGCGAAATCTCGATCTGGTGTTTCCATAATGCGAATTCATGTGGCGGACGCACAACCATGATCGCAACATCGCTTATCTCACGCCTAACGCTGCTGGCCGCCGTGTGCGCAGCCCTCGCCGGTTTCGCCCGCGCCGGCACACTGTACCTGCCTGCATACCCCGCCGCCGTTATCGTTTTCGATGAACAGAAAGCCCAAATAGTCGACCGCATTCCGATGGCTACTGGCACGCCCATGTCGATCAGCCTGTCGCCGGATCACAAGAAGATCTACCTCACCACCATCGACCACAATGGTATCGAGGTCGTTGACGTCGCGACGCGCAAAGTGACGAATCACTTCGTACTCAATACCTCCACCAAACAATATCGCTTCTACGCAGGCACGCCCGACCCCCAGGGTAAGCTGTTCTACGCGGTCACCAAAGAGATCACCAAGTTTCCGGAACACTATGAGGTCGGCAAGCCGAAATACACCGTCATCGACCTGGAACAGCAGAAGATCGTCAAGACCGTAGACATTCCCAAGGAGGAAGAAGCTCAGAATCAGGGCGACTACGGGAGCGGTGCGATCGACGTTTCCCCTGACGGTAAGCTCCTCTATCAGTTCGGCGACAGGATCACCATCCTGCAGGCCAGCGATTTCAAAGTGCTCGACCATATCGACCTGGCCAGGCCAGAAGCTCCGGGGATGGAGAACGTACACTTCGGCAGCGATCTCGATCTGATCAACGAGCCAGGAGAGCATACCGCCATGTTCGTTTGGGCCGACCCCATCGTTCACAACCGCGTATTCGGACTGGCGCGATTCGACCTGAGCACGAAGCACATCGACTTCAATCCGATTGGACCGGCGCCGGCCGGCATGGCGGGTATCGAGGTCACGCCGGATAAGAAACTGGCATACACGGTCGTCCAGAACGGAGTGCACGGGAACAAACGATGCGAGTTCTGGGCATTTGACCTGTCGACCGACCGCCTTACGCAGAAGGCGGAGGTGCCTTGCCGTACGCGATTCACGCTCGGCATTTCGGCGGATGGCAAGAAGCTTTACATCTACGGGGCGGGCTTTGACATCGAAGTCTACGACGCCGCCACCCTCAAATACGAAAAGACCTGGGATCTGCACACCGACGTCACCTACGCCGGCATCGTCGTACTACCATAGCTTGTGGGGCAGGCACGAAGCCCAATGCCACTTACTTTTCGCACAAACTGCAATGCTGCATAATTTGTGGGGCGGACCTCCAGGTCTGCGCGGGGTCCTCATCACCCGACGTGACCCGCTCTTCGCACAACCAAATCAGCCATATCCGGGCACGAGTAGGCCGGCGTGGACGCCGGCCGCAGGACTGGAGTCCTGCCCCACTATCAATGCAGTGGCACGGTTTTGGGAAAAGTAAGTGGCATTGGGCACGAAGCCTGCGGCGGCCTCTCAGGCCGCCTCTTCGCGCGATGCAAATATTGATCCGGGGGGACGGGGTCGCAGCCTACTGTTGCGCCCACCTGCTCACAAGAGCCGGTCTCCAAGTCGCTCTCGAACATCTGGACCGCCCTCGCCTGCCCGCAATCATGCTGGGCGAACAGGCGCTAGCGCTAATACGCGATGTTTTCGAACAGCCCGGTCTCCTCCGGAATTTGCCGAGGATCTCAAAACGCGTCGTCGCGTGGGGCCCCGGCGCGAAACCGCTCGCGGTGGATCACTCCGCGGTCGTGGTTTCCGAGGAGGCCCTGCTGGCAGACATCCGGCCAGCGCCCCTCCTCGACCCGCACCCAGCCCGGGAATCGAATTGGACGATCTTCGCCGCACGCCCCCTTCCAACCCAAACAGCCGAACATCGTTTCGGATCGCGCATGGCTTCCGCAGTGCCCGTGGCGCTGAAGGAAAACTCCGACCCAAGCGCCTGCTGGATCGAATCCCTCGCGGAGGGCTGGCTGTTCCTGATTCCGAACTCGGCCCTATCAGGATGGCTGTTGGCCGTTGGAGACACGCCCCAAGTCTTGCTGCGCGAAAGCACGTTGGTTGCCGCGCAGATCGCTCATTGCGGTTCGTCTTTGGGCCAGTTTCCGGCCCACGGGCGGATTGTTTCGCCGCTCTGCGGCCCCGGCTGGCTGGCCTGCGGAACCGCGGCGATGGCCTTCGATCCGATCTGCGGCGATGGCACCGCGCACGCTGTCCGCGAAGCGATCCTGGCCTCGGCGGTCATCCGCGCGCTCGCCGAAGGCGGCGCCGCCGTTCCCTTGCTGGCGCACTATGAAGCGCGCCTGACTGCGGGGTTCCGGCGTCATCTCGAACTTTGCCGCGGCTTCTACCAATCCGGCGGCACGACGCCGATTTGGCGTGCGGAACTGGACGCTATAGGCCGAGGCATCGAGTGGTGCGACACCAGACTCAGCGCGGGCGCCGGTTTCCGCTATCGGCTGCGAGGCTTCGAATTGGAAGCCGTCTGAATGCCCTCTTCTCCGGCTGCCAGCAAGGCGGCCGTAGCATACCCGGTAGCGGCATCGCTCATGAATTTTTCGGGAACAGTTCCCGGATCGTGCTTGTGGTTCATCGAGTCGGCTGCCCAGTAGCCGCCCGGGTCCTGGTGCGTCCTGAGCCATCCGAGCGCCTTCGACAAACCCGGCTGCGACGGCCGCACGCCGGCCTGCTCCACGGTGAACGCCACCAGCGCGGTGGCGTAACTGTTCGAGCCCACCGCAACCGGCGCCTTGTCGCGCTTCTTCCACTGGCCTAGCGATTGGATGGTCCATCCGCCGTCCGCCTCCTGCTTGCGCCACAGTTCGTCCAGAATGGCTTGCTTGTCCGCGTCGGGCAACAGATCCCGCAGCTTCGCCGAAGCCCACAGCAGGAACAGACGATTATGCAAGGGCTGTGCCGCTTGGCCCGCGCGCAGATACGCCCGGAGAGCGGCCACGTTCTCCTGGATCTCGGGCCGGCCCTGATAGTTGGCCGGCGCCAGACCGGTCGCCAATGCCCCCAGCGCGCCGCCATAGAAAGCCGCGTCCTTCGTCTCCCACGGATCCAAGTCGAAATCGGACCATAGCCAGGTGCCCTTGTCCGCCCCGCTCTTCACCTGCGTCGACCATAGGCGCTCGAATGCCTTTTCACCTTCCGCGCTCAACCTGCCGCGCGGCGCGTCGTCCATCGCCAGCACCAATGAGGCCAGCACCACTTGCGCCCCATACACCTGGTCCACAATCAGGCCCTTCAGTCCTCCGAACAGATCGTTTGCGTCCGTGCGGATCACTGTGGCGCGCATGCTGGAGACCAGCACCCCCTCGTATAGCGTAGGACCGGTTTTCTCGTTCAATGCCTGCCGCAGCGCTGGACGGGCCAGCAGGTACGGCAAGCCCGTATGGCAGGAAACGCATGCCACGCCGGAGTGCAAAGCCGTCGGCCACGCGTCCCATTCCTTCTGGCGCGAATCCATGTATTGCGCCGCCAGCCGCGCGTTCCAGTCTTCGCAAAACGCGGGCGCAACCGCTAAAGCTAGCAGAGCTGCAAGACGAATCGACATGCGTGTCCCCTTCTTGCGAGTATAGCCTCGAATGGATCGCCGGTCCAGCGCAGGCGTCGCGCGGCCGCTTGGCTTTTGCAGAAATCTTGCGGAAATTTGCTTGACACTGCGCCAAACGGTTGGTTATACTAACCTCCAAATTTCATCTAACCCACGTTGGTTAATGTCGGTTATGTCTTTAAAACAGGGGCAGCGGACGCCACGCGGTTTCTCAGTTTTCCAACCTGAGAAGTTTGTCCAACTAACTGAAGTGCAAGCGTTTCCGGCTGAAATAACCACTTTCCAGGGCAGGTCTGCTGCCGTCGCTGGAAGATGCAGCAGCCACCATGGGGTTCACCCGAGCTCTCCGACGAGCGGCCCAATGCAATTGTTATAAGGTCCATCGAAAACTTTGATGAAGCCTCTTGACGGCTTCTTGATTTTCCGCCCTTGAATCGGCGGACCAACCTAAATTCACAAGGAGAGATTTGATGTCCCCTGCGTCTTCCGCAATTTTGGCGCACGCACTCGGCGTGCCGCGTGGGCCCTCGTGCCGGCGCCAAGCTTGGATGCGTTCCATCTTCCACTTTGTACTCGCTACTATTTGTTGCGTTCTGGTGTGCCGTCAGGCGGCCTACGCCCAGTCCACCTTCGGCTCCGTGCTCGGTACCGTAAAAGATCCTTCGGGCAGCCTGATTCCCGCGGCCAAAGTCGACCTCCTCAACACCAATACCAATGCGAATCGTTCGACGGTAACGAATACAAGCGGAGTCTATGAGTTCGTGAATGTGGATGTCGGCAACTACAAGCTCAAGGTCGAAGCGCCCGGCTTTCAGATCATAGAGTACCAGCCGTTCGACTTGGCCGCGCGACTCACCATGCGCGTCGACGTCCAGATGAAGGTGGCTTCCCAGGCTACCGTGGTCAACGTGGAGGCGCTGGACGTCGTGCAAACGGATGCCTCCAACGTCTCCGAGACGAAAGGGAGCCTGGAGTTGACCGACCTCCCTGTGTCGATTGGCACCCGCGCCAGCGGCTCCACCAGCGCCTACTCGACGCTCGGTGCGCAGCCGGGTGTGCAGTTCGACAACGCCAACAATATCCAGGTAGCCGGAGCCTTGCCTTCACAGCTCTCATTCACCATCGACGGCATCAGTTCCGTAGGCCCCGGTACGCTGGGCTCGCTTACAGAATTATTTCCATCCTTCAATGCCATCGAGGAGATCAAGCTCAGCGAAACTCTCAATCCGGCCGAATTCGGGGGGGTTGCCGATATCACTACGGTTTCCAAGTCCGGCACGAACGAGTTCCACGGAGGCGCGTTCGAGAATGTGCAGAACAGCGCCTTCAATGCCGCCGACTTTTTCAGCAATGAAGTCACGCCTGTCAAATTAAACGACTTTGGCTTGTATCTGGGAGGCCCGATCATCATTCCAAAAATCTACAATGGCCGTAACCGGACGTTCTTCTTCGGCAGCTTCGAAGCGCTTCGATTGCCGAAATCGTTCACTACCCTCTTAAGCGTTCCCACCCAAGCCATGCGGAATGGCGACCTGTCCGTCTATCTCAATCCGAGTAATGGCGGATCGGCCAACGCGTTGACCGGCTATCCGGGAAATATCATTCCCCAGACCCAGCTCAATTCGTTTGCGCAAAATTTATCGAACCTGATTTATCCATTGCCGAACTTTGGGCCGGCCGGTTCCATTGCGAACAACTATCTGGCCTCGTATGCGATTCCCATCGACAGCGCCCAAGGCGACGTACGCATCGATCACAGCTTCAGCGTAAAACATCTCGTTTACGTCCGGTATACTTACAAAAACCGCCGGATCACCGGAGAACAGTTAGACCCTTACGGCAATCCCAGTACTCCGCTTTTGGGGGACGTTTCGACTCCACAAATCTACAACGCCCTGGCGGCTTCCTACAATTGGATTGTTTCTCCGTCCATTGTGAATGAGTTGCGCGGCGGTTACAGCCTCGTTCATCGTGATGTCAGCTATGGAATTACAGCTCAGCAGGCCGCTAACACCCTGGGCCTGACCAATCTGCCTGGGGGCGTTCCCCCGGGCGATGACATTCCCACTCTGAGCATTACAGGCTTCATGGGAATCCAGGGCCAGGCCAACGACACAAATCCGCACGAGGGCACCTACCAGCTCACGGACACTCTAACCTGGACAAAGCAGAAACACACGCTCAAGTTTGGAGGCGACTTCCGATACCTCAGCACGCTCTTCACCCAGGTGTTTAACAACTATCGGATGGGCGATTATCAGTTCAACGGCTCGGTGCTCAGCCAGTATCTGGGAAGCGGTGCCGCGACGCCATTTGCTTCTTATTTGCTGGGCTTTCCGGACTTGACGACCATCGCGTCGGTGATTAACCCGAATACCAATGCCTATGCCGAGAATTACGCATTCTTCGCCCAGGACGATTGGAAGGTCTCGCAGTCGCTCACCATCAACTATGGCTTGCGCTGGGAATACCACCCCGGCTTCTGGGACAAGAACAACAACGTTGTGAATTTCGATCCGTACTATACAAGCACAATCAACGGCCAGACCGTAAATGGGGCGATCATTCTGCCCAACCAGGCCGCCTTCGCCAACATTAATCCCGAGTTTGTACAGTCCATCGCTCCCACTCCGCTGATCCTCGCGTCACAAGCCGGCGTTCCGTCGGACTTGCGCCATTCTTCCAAGCGAGACTTTGCGCCCCGAATCGGTTTCGCCTATCGCATCGGAGGCGACAACAAGACCGTGATTCGCGGAGGGTACGGACGCTTCATCGAAGCGCTGATGAGCGGCACTGCCATCAACGGCTGGTCGGTTGGATCGAGCGACGTCGGATTCTTTTCAAATGCCTTCAACAGCAACGGTACCCCCCAATTCACCATGCCCTATTCCTACCCCTCCGACATCGCGCAACCCGGCACGCAGTTCTTCGACTTGGCCTCGGAGATCAAGTACAAGGATCCCATCGTCGAGGAGTGGAACCTCACGCTCGAACGGGACCTGAACAAGGGCATCGGCATTCGCCTGTCCTACAGCGGCAATCACTCCTACAACGTCCCCACCGTCGTCAACGCGGACCAGCCTCGCGCGAACACCTTGGGTTTTGACAGCCCGGTGACCCAGGCCAGTATTCCCTTCCCGCTCTTGTCGTATATCGCGACTGGGACAACCCTGAAAGGCTACGGCAATTACAACGCCGGTACCGTCTCGTTCCACAAGCACAGCAGCGTCTTTCAGTTTGAGGCAAGCTACACCTACTCACGAGACCTGACCAACGTAAATGGCGCTCCCATTGCAAGCGCGAGCGGCTTTGTGAACGAATTCGGTAACACTTTAAGCGATCCTTACAACCCCACTCTCGACTATGGCAACACGCCCTATGACCGGCGGCAGCGGTTCCTGGTGACGTTTCTCTACGAACTGCCGCTGGGAAAGGGCAAGACCTTTTTTCCCGGCGCCAATGGGGTCGTCGATCGGATTATCGGCGGCTGGGAGTTGAGCGGGGTCTATCTCCTTCAGACCGGACCGTTCATGTCTATCGCGACACTAAACGATCCATCCGGCACGGGCTATAACATCTATGGCAGCTTGTACGGCAATGGCGGGCGGGCCGACACGGTGCAAGGCGTGAATCCTTATGCCGGCCAATCGATCGGCCAGTGGATCAATCCGAACGCGTTCGTCGATCCAGCCAATAACATCGGCAGGTTTGGCGACTCTCAATCGGGCGCCGTTGTGGGTCCCGGCACGAACGTGGCTTCCTTGTCGCTCATCAAGCACATTCCTGTGGCCGAAAGGGTCCGGATGGAAGTGGGCCTCCAAGCCTCAAACATCGCCAACCATCCCAACTTCGCTCCCCCAGGCACGCTGACCCTGGGTGTTGCCGGCTTCGGCCAAATTACATCGTTGCAAAGCGCTGAAGGCGCGGGCCCGCGGGCGCTCCAGTTGACCGGGCGAATCACGTTCTAGCCGCCTGCGCGATGAGCGCCTCTAGAATTCGCACGCGTGGAGTGTTCCGTAGCGCGCGTGCGGCCAGGCCTGTCATGTTGGCCACGGCGAAGCTGGCCCCTTGCAGGTTGTGGGCGATGGGCACGCCCGGAATCGGGCGCGGATAAGGAGACGCATGAAAGACGCCTGCGTGATAGCGGAAAGCGTCGCGAGGGCAAGCGCGATCGGGAGCTACACCGATGACTCCAGGCAGGCTCCCTGGCAACAGCCCGGCTGCGCCCACCACCAGCAAGTCGTCGCCGAGAACCCGGAGGAAGCTGTCGCGGTGTGCCGGATTCTCCGTCCCCAGGCTCAGATTCACAAGGTCCATGCCATGCTCCCGGCACCACGCCAGTGCGCGGAGAATCACGCCGATGTTCGCCGCCAGCCTTCGGTCGAAAACCTTGACCGCATACAACTCGGCGTCCGGGGCTTTTTCGCGAATGGCGCCGGCGACCGCCGTGCCGTGTCCCAGCCGGTCGATCGCGTCCACCCCCTCGCCGTCGAGCGTGATTTCAACCGCGCCGGCGATCTCCCCAACATGTGGATGGCCGGGATGAACCCCGCTATCGATGATCGCGATCTTCATATGTGGAGGGCGGCCAATCCCGGCCGCAGCCGGCAGGATCGCCCAATGTTAGCATCCGAACAAAGGTGATTTGATGGATTGGTCGCGACGTCAATTCTTAGGTGCGGCAGGCACACTCACGCTGAGCCAGACGTTTCTCAAAGCGCAATCGCAGCGCGAATCCGCCGATCTGGTTCTATTCAACGGCAGGATCGTCACCGTGGACGGCGCGTTTTCGATCCGGCAGGCGATCGCCATCAAAGACGGACGCATTCTGGCCGTAGGTGGCAACGAACTGCGCAACCGCTACCAGTCCGCGCGATCCATCGACCTCGGCGGCCGTACCGTGCTGCCCGGATTCATGGACACGCACATCCATCTCGGTGGCCATTCCCGCCGCTATATCGATTTTCGGGAGACGAAATCGCTGGTCGAGCTGCAGCAGCAGGTTCGAGACAAAGCCAGGGAACTGGGTCCCGGCGAATGGATCACCGGCGGCGATTGGGATGAATACCATTTCACCGAACGGCGCAAACCGCTGCGCGCCGATCTGGACGAGGCCGCCCCTAACAACCCGGTAGTGCTCGTCCGGGCCGGCGCGCATAGCTCGGTCGGCAACAGCAAGGCGTTGCAGCTTGCGGACGTCAACGGAGCCACGCCAAACCCCGACCGCGGTCTCATCGAAAAAGACGCGAGCGGCCAGCCGAACGGCGTGATTCGCGAGCGGTCGGATCTGTACCTGCGCCTCGTCCCCCTAGACAAGCCCCAGGACGTGCGCGAAAGCCTGCTCGCAAACGTACGCGATCAACTCAAGCTCGGCATCACCAGCGTCATCGAGGCCGGCGCCACGGTCGAGCCGGATGTGGTTGGTTCATACGCCGAGTGGGACCTTCTCTATGAGAAGCACGGCGCCGAGCTGCCGCGTGCCTCCATTCAGATCGCCTACCCGTCCGAAGCCGGGAACGCCAAGGCCGGCGCTGCCAAGCTCAGGGAGTTCGGCCGCAAGACCGGCGATGGCAACGAGCGCCTGCGTGTCGGGTCGATCGGCGAAATGCCCGCCGACGGCGGATTCACGGGTCCCACGGCATGGTCGCTCGTCGATTACAAAGGACAGCCGGGCTTCCGTGGGCGCGCCTTCTTCACCCCGGAGCAGATCCACGCGAACATCGAAGAGGGCCACCGGCTCGGTTGGCAATTCGGCATTCATGCCATTGGCGATGCCGCAATTGCCATGAGTGTGGATGCGCTCGACACCGTGCTGCGCGACTATCCCCGCCAGGACCACCGGCATTATCTGTGCCATTTTACCGTTCTTCCTCCCGAGCGAACCATGCAGCTGATGGAGAGAGATAAGATCCTGATCGCGCAGCAGCCGAATTTCACGTACAACCTGGAAGGCCGCTATGTGGAGACGCTCGAAGGCCGGCGGCTGGCCACCAACAACGCTATTGCCACGCCCATCCGGCATGGGATTTACATGGCGTTTGGCAGCGACAATCTTCCCATCGGCCCCATGGTCGGACTCTATGCGGCAGTCACGCGCAAAGGTGAAAGCGGCCGGACGTACGGCCCCGAAGAGGCGATCGGCATCCAAGAAGCCATCGCCATGTATACGCGCTCGGGCGCATTCTTGACGCGCGAAGAGGAGCTCAAAGGCACCCTCGAAGCGGGTAAGCTGGCCGATATGATCGTGCTGCCCGAAGACCCGTTGCGTCTCCCGCCGGACAAACTCCTGGGCCTTAAGGTGGACATGACAATTGTCGGTGGCCGCATCCTCTACGATCGGCTGGCCTAGCTTAAATAGTCTTTCAAGGAGAACAGCCAGCCGCGCGCGGCGTCAAGAATTATTCGCACCGACGAGAACTTGGCGGTGCGGCGCATGCATCGAGCCTGTCTTTTCAACTTCTTAAGTTATCCAGCGGGCGGAGGCAAAAATGCCGATAAGGAGAGCATGAGTCCTATAAGCTCCCTAAACAATCTTTCCAGCAGCTATCTGCAATCGCTCCTCCAAAGCAACAGCACGACCGGAAACAGCTCCAGCAGCACCGGCACGTCGTCAGTCTCGGCGCAGTCGGAGAACACCCAGCTTTCGCCGTTCGCTCAACTGATGAGCACGCTCCAGCAGCTCCAACAGTCGAATCCAACCGAGTACAAGCAGGTCACCCAGCAAATCGCTACCAACCTGCAAACCGCCGCGCAAACCGCCACGGCGGACGGCAATTCGACGCAGGCGTCCCAGCTCAACGAGCTTGCGACGGACTTCACCAGCGCCTCGCAGAGCGGTCAACTTCCCAACATGCAAGATCTGGCGCAAGCCATCGGCGGCGGCCATCACCATCATCATGCCCACGGCGGATCTTCCGCGGCGGATAGCAGTTCCAGCAGCAGTTCCAGCAGCAGCTCCACCCAGCTAAGCCAACTGCTGGCGGCCTTCCAGGCAAATAGCGCGCAGAGCGATTCTCTGGATCCGATGGCTATCATTACGAACACGCTGTCGAGCGCCGGAATCAACGTCAATAGCTGATTACTGATCGCTGATGGCCGGTAGCTGAAAGCGGGTCGATGGCGCGCTGCGATAAACTGGTTGTTTCGAATGAAACAACGCATCCGCTCGACGACGGTGCTCTGCGTGCGCCGCGACAACAAAGTAGTGATGGCGGGCGATGGGCAGGTAACCCTCGGCCACGAAGTCCTGAAATCGTCCGCCAAAAAGCTGCGCCGCATCTACAACGACAAAATCCTAGCGGGTTTCGCCGGCTCCACGGCCGACGCATTCGCCCTGTTTGCGCGCTTTGAATCCAAGCTGGAGCAGTTCAACGGCAACCTCTCGCGCGCCGCCGTGGAATTGGCCAAGGACTGGCGCACCGACCGCATGCTGCGCCATCTCGAAGCGCTCCTGCTGGTGGCGGACGACAAGAACACCTACATCGTTAGCGGTAACGGCGACGTCATTGAGCCGGATGAGGGCGCGGCGTCCATCGGCTCGGGCGGTCCCTTCGCGCTGTCCGCCGCTACGGCGCTGCTGCGCAACACCAAGCTGTCTGCGCGCCAAATCGCCGAGCAATCCATGCAGATCGCGGCCCGCATTTGCATCTACACCAACGACAACATTACCTACGAGGAGCTTGTCTGATATGGTCATCTATCTTCCTGCCCAGTCCGTGGACGAGGAACCCATCCTGGACGAGCTCACCCCTCGCGAAATCGTACGCGAGCTCGACAAGCATGTGGTGGGGCAGGCCGACGCCAAGCGCGCGGTGGCCATCGCGCTGCGCAACCGCATTCGCCGCCAGAAACTGCCCCCCGAGATGGCCGACGAGGTGATGCCCAAGAACATCCTCATGATCGGTCCCACCGGCGTGGGCAAGACCGAGATCGCCCGGCGCCTGGCGCGGCTGGCCAATTCGCCGTTTTTGAAGGTGGAAGCCAGCAAGTTCACGGAAGTCGGCTACGTGGGCCGCGACGTGGAATCCATGATCCGCGATTTGGTGGACATTGCCATCGACATGGTGCGCGAAGAGCGCCTTGAAGAAGTTGCCGACCGCGCCGAAGCCAACGCCGAAGAGCGGCTGCTGGACCTGCTCATGCCGCCCCAGCCGGAGGCCACCGAGAGCGTCGAGCGCACGCGCGAAAAGTTGCGCGAGCGGTTACGCGAGGGCAAGCTGGACGAGCGCCTGGTGGAGTTGGAAGTGAAGGACCGCGCCCCCAACATCGAGTTCGCCACCAACGCGGGCATCGAGGAGATGAGCATCAACATCAAAGACATGCTCCCCAATTTCTTCGGCGGCAAGACGCGTCGGCGCAAGATGCGGGTGGCCGAAGCCGCCGATTATCTGGGGCAGGAAGAGGAGCAGAAGCTCATCGACATGGACCAGGTCACGCGTGTGGCGCTCGAGCGCGTGGAAACCAGCGGCATCATCTTCCTGGACGAAATCGACAAGATCGCCGGGCGCGAAACCGGCCACGGCCCGGATGTCAGCCGCGAGGGCGTACAGCGCGATATCCTGCCCATCGTGGAGGGCACCACCGTCAACACCCGCTACGGTTTCGTGCGCACGGACCACATTCTGTTCATGGCCGCGGGCGCCTTCCATGTCTCGAAGCCCGCCGACATGATCCCCGAACTGCAGGGGCGCTTTCCCATCCGCGTCGAGCTGAAATCGCTCACCGTGGAGGATTTCATCCGCATTCTGCGCGAGCCCAAGAACGCGCTCGCCAAGCAGTACACCGCGTTGATGGAGACCGAGGGCATCAAGCTGAGCTTCACCGACGACGCGCTGGAGGAGGTCGCCAAATTCGCCGCGCAGGTCAATCAGAGCTCCGAAAACATCGGCGCCCGGCGGCTGCACACCATCATGGAGAAGCTACTCGAAGAAGTCTCCTTCGAGGGGCCGGACTTGAAGAAGAAGACCGTGAAGGTGGACGCGGCCTACGTACGCAAGCAGCTGGCCGACATCGTCAAGGATCAGGACCTGAGCCGCTATATTCTGTAGTGGCGCACGCTCACAAGCGTGCCGTGCCGGCACTCCTGCCGGCACCCGAGCGGCCTCTGTAAACTTTGACCAGGAGGCCTCATGAAGCTGGGCGCATCCTGCCTGCTCATCGTCCCCGCGCTATTTTCTCCAAACCAGAGGATCTCTGCACGGTTGTAGGCCAGGTGGTCAGCCTCACCGCCCGGGGCGCCATTCAGCAAGGCGAAATCTTCCTGCGCCTCGCCGAACCGGCGGGCGGCATCGGGTCCGCGCCTTCCAGTTATGCCGCTGAATCCGACGCCGCCGGCAACTTCGCCATTGACGGGATCGCCCCCGGTAAGTACAGGTTATCCGCAAGCCACACGGGATTTGTCTCCCGTAATATGGACAGCGCCGCGCGGAAGGCCGCGGCACGCCGCTCTCCCTCCATCCCGGTCAGCGGCTCAGAGACCTTGTCGTGCGTCTCACTACGCACTCGGTGATCGCTGGGCGCGTGGTCGATGCGAACAAAGAGCCCATCGTCCTTGGACAGTGCAAGCCATGACTTACAGCTATCGCATGGGCAAGAAGGTGTTGACAGGTTCGCAGACGGAGTATACCAACGATTTGGGCAAGTATCGCATCCACGGATTGTCGCCCGGCAGGTACTACATCAATGCCAGCGTCAAGAGTATTGGCTTTGAGAATGAGATGGACCGGTCGACTGTGCCAGCGTCGAATCCTAAGTGACCACTTACTATCCGGGCGTACTGGGACCCGGCCGCGGCCGTGGCGCTCGACGTTCGCCCCCGGAGTCCAATTGCAAGGAATCAATCTGGCTCTTGTCAAAGCCCGCACCTTCCGCGTCCGCGGCCGTGTGCAAGGGAGACAGGATGTTACTGTGAATCTCTTGTCGAGTGGCGAATCGTCGTGATCACTCTGAACCCAAATGTTTCGTCCGGCCCGCATGGCGGTTTCGAGACCGGATAGAGGTGCTTCCCGGCCCATACACCCTGTTCGCCACAGCTGAAATCGGAGGAAAGACTTACTTCGCACGTCAGGACGCCGTCGCCGGCAGCGAACCGAACAAAACGGCCCTGACATTGAAGCCCGGAGCCGACCTGACCGGCCGGCTGGTCGCGGACGGCGATGCCCAGCCCAGCTCGACGGCGCTTTCACCATCCCCAATGTCGCTCCCGAGCTGTACACGGTGGAAATCGCGAGGCTGCCCGATGGATATTCGGTCAAGTCAATCCGCATGGACGACCAGGAAGTCACAGACACCGGCGTTGACCTGACTGGCGGAAGCAGGTGGACCGCTCACCGTCACACTGGCTCCCAACGCGGGCCGGGTTGGCGGCGTAGTTACACGTAACGAGCAGCATGCCGCGGCCGGAGCCACCGCAGTGCTGGTTCCCGACCTGAAACATCGTGAGCGCCCGGCCGCGTACAAGACTGCGACAACCGATCAGAACGGCCGCTTCCACATTAAAGAGTATCGCGCCCGGCGATTACAAGTTGTTTGGTTGGGAAGAATCGAATCCGGCGCTGTCGCAGCCGCCTTCGTGAATGGCGACGGAGTGCCCGCGCTCCTCAAAGAGTCGTAGAAATTCAGGGTCCCTGTAGATACCCTTCGGCCCCACGCCAGCCAATGCGGATAGTGACGGCGGCGTCACGTTGGGAACGTCGGCGCGGATGTCTATAAGGCCGTGATCCGAGGTCTGCCGGACGGCTACTATGTGAAGTCCGCCCGGATCGGCAATTAATGCAAAAAAAAAGCCGCGCCCCCTTTTTGCGGGGAGCGCGGCGATTGAAACAGTCTAGTCGCAGACGGACTTAGTAATCCATTTCCGGGCCGCCGTGGCCGCCGGGGCCGCCGGCCGGAGCAGACTTCTTCTCCGGAATCTCGGCCACCATGGCTTCGGTGGTCAACATCAGCGAAGCGATCGACGCGGCGTTCTGCAGGGCCGTGCGAGTCACTTTGGTCGGATCGATCACGCCGGAAACCACCAGGTCTTCGTAGGTGTCGGTCTGGGCGTTGAAGCCGAAGTTCGGGTTCGAGTTCTCGCGGATCTTCTCCACCACGATGGCGCCTTCGGTACCCGAGTTCAACACGATCTGGCGGAGCGGTTCCTGGCAGGCGCGGCGCACGATATTCACGCCGATCTGTTCGTCGCCATCCGCCGTCAGGCCTTCCAGGGCCTTGGCCGCGCGCAGCAGAGCTACGCCGCCGCCGGGCACGATGCCTTCTTCAACGGCCGCGCGAGTGGCATGCAGGGCATCTTCCACGCGCGCCTTCTTTTCCTTCATCTCGGTCTCAGTGGCTGCACCGACCTTGATGATGGCCACGCCGCCAGCCAGCTTCGCCAGGCGCTCCTGGAGCTTCTCGCGGTCGTAGTCGGAGGTGGTCTCGTCGATCTGGCCGCGGAGCTGCTTGATGCGGCCTTCGATGGACTTCTGGCTGCCGTTGCCGTCCACGATGGTGGTGTTGTCTTTATCCACCGTGACGCGCTTGGCGCGGCCCAGGTCGTCCAGGCGTACGCCTTCCAGCTTGATGCCGGTCTCTTCCATGATGGACTTGCCGCCGGTCAGGACGGCGATGTCGTCCAGCATGGCTTTGCGGCGATCGCCGAAGCCGGGGGCCTTCACCGCGCATGCGTTCAGCGTGCCGCGCAGCTTGTTGACCACCAGGGTGGCCAGCGCTTCGCCTTCCACTTCCTCGGCGATGATCAGCAGCGGCTTGCCGGAGCGCGCGATCTGCTCGAGCAGCGGCAGCAGGTCTTTCATGTTGCTGATCTTTTTCTCGTGGATGAGGATGTAGGGATCTTCGAGTACGGACTCCATGCGCTCGGGATCGGAGACGAAGTAGGGGGAGAGGTAGCCGCGGTCGAACTGCATGCCGTCCACGGTGCTCAGTTCGGTAACCATGGTCTTGGATTCCTCGACCGTGATTACGCCGTCCTTGCCCACTTTCTTCATCGCTTCGGCGATGATGTTGCCGATGGTGGGGTCGCTGTTGGCGGAAATCGTGCCGACCTGCGCGATCATGTCACCGGATACGGGCTTCGAGAGCTTCTTGACGGCCTCGACGGCCGCTTCCACGGCTTTGTCGATGCCGCGCTTCAGGGCCATCGGATTGGCGCCCGCTGCAACGGCCTTTACGCCTTCGCGGTAGATGGACTGCGCCAGAATGGTGGCGGTGGTGGTGCCATCGCCGGCCACATCGGAGGTCTTGGAAGCCACTTCGCGCACCATCTGGGCGCCCATGTTTTCGAGCGGATCCTTCAGCTCGATCTCTTTGGCCACTGTGACACCGTCTTTGGTGATGTTGGGGCCGCCGAACTTTTTCTCCAGAACGACGTTGCGGCCCTTGGGGCCGAGGGTGACCTTCACCGCGTCGGCCAGCTGGTTGACGCCGCGCAAGATCGCTTGACGGGAATTCTCTGCGTATATAATCTGTTTCGCCATTGATTTCTAACTCCTTAGGAAGCCTTCTTGGCCACTACGGGCTGACTTTCCAAAATGCCGAGGACCTCATCCTCGCGCATGATCAAGAACTCATCGCCATCCAGCTTGATGTCGCTGCCGGAATACTTGCCGAACAGGATGCGATTGCCAACCTCGACGTCGAGCGGCACGAGTTTGCCGTCTTCGAGGCGCTTGCCCTTGCCCACGGCGACGACTTCGCCTTCCTGCGGTTTTTCCTTGGCGGAATCGGGGATATAAAGGCCACCCTGCATGGTTTCCTTCTCCTCGATCCGTTTGACCACGATGCGGTCGTAAAGCGGACGAATCTTCATTACGGTACAACCTCCATGTTTCGGTTTCTGTATTTTGGGGTCTGTCGGAATCCGGTTAACGGAGTCCGATAACCATTATTAGCACACTTGCGTGGTGAGTGACAAGATTCTTCTGTAAGTAATTGAAAACATGCATCTATTATGTGCTTGACGGCAAGCGTCGACGATGCCTCGATCGCCAGCTTTTGCGGCGCCACCGCAAACCAGCCGGTTTGCCCGGGAAACCAGAGGGTTTCGAAAAGCCGGCCTGCCAGACGTGCGGGCGCAATCGCATTTGCGCTGGACGGTGGCCCTAAGTCCCAACGCGTAAACGAGATTGCCTCACCCGGCGAAATGATTAGTGGACCGGCGCGAACACTGGTCCTCCGATTGCCTAAAACGTGGATTATGTCGATTCAGTTTCCTTCGAACAATAGGTCGCTACGAAATCCCAGAAGGCTCGGACCAGCCGCGACGGGCCAGCGCGCCATACGTTTTGACGTGAGGCTTCCCCTCCGCTACAAGATTGGCGGAGCATATGGCTGGGGAGAACTCGCGAACATCAGCAGCAGCGGCGCCCTGTTTACAACCGAACACGCTTTACCTGTGGGAAAGGTGGTGGAGTTGTGCATCAATTGGCCGGCGCTGCTGGACCAGGCGGTGCCCTTGAACCTGGTGGCGAAGGGGCCGATCGTGCGGGTCGAGGCCGGACGTGCCGCCGTGAGAATACTGAAGCACGAGTTCCGCACCTCCAGTTCTACTTTCCTGCGGGAAAGCTCCACGCCCGAATGCCGGAGCAGCATGGTTGCCGCAGCGGCAGCCTCAACCCGCAGGTCTTCCTTTCAAGCTCAGGGTGCGAATCAAGCGATGCAGGGAGTTCGGGTGTAGATCGAGCAGCCTGGCGGCGTCCGCGTGATTGCCGTGGGTCTTCTGCAGCGTTTCCATAATCAGACGCTTCTTCGCTTCCGTGATGCTGGCGTTGAAGCCGGTTGAGAACGCGCTCAGGGGCTGGCCCGCGTCTACGATCGAATCGGGCAGATCCTCCGGCTGGATCATGTCGCTGGTACCGAGTACCAACGCGCGCTCGATGGCGTTCTCGAGTTCCCGCACATTGCCAGGCCAGTCGTAACTGGCGAGGTGCGCGAGCGCCTGCGGGGAGATCCCGGTAATCCCTCTGCGCAGTTTCCGGCAGTGCTTCTGGGCGAAGTGGTTGGCTAGCAGCTGGATGTCTTCCGGATGGTCCCTTAATGGCGGCAGGTGCAGCGAGACCACATTGAGCCGGTAATAAAGGTCCGCGCGAAAGGCTCCGTGCTGGATGGCATCTTCCAGGTCGCGGTTGGTGGCGGCGACGATACGGACGTCCGCATGGATTGGGCGCGTGCCTCCCACGCGTTCGAATTCCCGCTCCTGCAGGACACGCAGCAGCTTGGCTTGCAGCACGGGGGACATTTCCGTAACTTCATCGAAGAAAACGGTTCCGCCGATGGCCTCTTCCAGCTTTCCCTTTTTCTGGACGACCGCGCCGGTAAACGCGCCCTTTTCATGGCCGAACAACTCGCTCTCAAGCAGCGTTTCGGTGAGAGCCGCACAGTTAATTGCAATGAATGGCTTGCGCGCCCGCAGGCTGTTGCGATGGATAGCGCGGGCCGCCAGTTCCTTGCCGGTGCCGCTTTCTCCGCGCAGCAAGACCGTCGAGTCGGTAGGGGCCACCTTGGCTATGGTCGCAAAGACCCGGCGCATCTGCGGGCTTTCGCCCACTATGTTGTGCTCGAGATTGGCGGCCGCGCGGCGCTGCCGGTTCTCCATTTCCCGGATCTGGGCGCTGAGGGCGTCATTCAGCAGCGCCGCGGCAATCCCGCCCGCGGTTCGCAGGAAGCGGAGATGACCTTCATCGAAGCGCGTCCGGGGATCGTCCGACGTCAGGCAGAGCGCGCCCACGAACCGCTCGAAGGCCAGCAGGGGAACGGCGAGCAGCGAAGTGACTTGCGGCCCGATCGGAATGTCCGGAATAGTCCCCGGTACGCCCGCCGGAGAACCATTCCACAGAATCGGGGAAGGATCATGCGTCATGCGGTCCAACAGCGCGGAAGGCGGCACCCTGGTCTGAACAGTGCCCTGCACTTTTCGCCATTCGCGTACGAAGGCGGGATCCCCGGGGCTGAGACCCGCCAGAACCACAACTCCTTGTTCGACGGGGAGCGCCCAACACAGAGACTCCAGAATCTGCCGCTCGATGGTTTCGAGTCCGCTGATCGAGGGGATGGCCTTGCCGAGCGATAATAGAGCCTCGTAATATCTCCCCGAAGCCCCGGCCAAACCGCTGCGCTCGGCCACGGGGAGCATCTGCGTGCTGGCCTCGTGGATGCCTATTTGGGACTGATTGCCGGGCTCGCCCGGTTCCGCGACGGAGTCTCCTTCGGTGACGAACAGGAACAGCGACTCCCCGATCTTGATTTCATCTCCATTGCGGAGGGTATGCTCCTGCAGGGGAAGGCCATTGATGTAGGTGCGATTGACACTCCCGCGGTCGGTGATGTTGAACTGTTGGCCCCTGCTGGTGAGTACACAATGGTTCCGGGAGACGGAAGGATCCTCGACACAGAGCGTATTGTTGACCGAACGGCCTATGGAAAATGTGGCGCCTTCGTCCTGCGCGAGCGCGAAGACTCCCCCAATCAGCGGACCCGCAATGGAAACCAGTCTGGGCATCCCGGAGAAACAGCCAGTTCAGTATAACTTACGGGCTGGTTTGGTTGGGTTTTTCGGCGTCACACGATTCGTATCGGCCCACGCGAAGGCGGCAGACCACGAAAGGCGATGGTCTGCCCCACAAAACTAACAGCAGCCCATCCGGACATCGCCATCCGGGGCAACCGGAGGCCCGAATGCTTCCGGCGGGGCGGGCGCGCCGCCGAGGACGGCTATCCAGCGGCGCACCGCGCCGGCGACTACCAGAAGCACTCCCGCGATAAAGATTGTCGTCAGGACGGAATCCAGATATCCAGTGAGTTGCTGGCCGGGTTGGGAAGTGAGCGGCCAGAAGATGTTTTTCACCGATAAAATACCGGCGGTGACGGTGGTTACGCCGACGAAGGCCATCGGGATGCCGGTTAATAGGGCATATTTCGCCTTGCCCATATTGATCAGGAAGGTGGTGGAGACCGCCAGCGCAATGGTGGCCAACAGCTGGTTGCCGATGCCGAACAAGGGCCAGATGGTGGAGACGGTGCCCGTATAGATGAGGTAGCCCCAGCCGAGGACGACAAAGAAAGTGGCAATCAGGTTGCCGGGCACCCAAGCGATATTAGCGAAGCTTTTGTGCACGCGTCCGAGGAGTTCTTGCATCACATAGCGGGCTACCCGTGTGCCGGCATCGATAGTGGTCAGGATGAACAGCGCCTCGAACATGATGGCGTAGTGATACCAATACGCCAATAGCCGGTCCATGCCTGGAAGGCCGCGGAAGACTTGGGCCATGCCGATGGCCAGGGAGACGGCGCCGCCGGTGCGGCCGGCGAGTTTTTCGCCCACTTCGCGGGAGAACAAGTCCAGATTCACGGGATGCAAACCTAGCTTGGCGAATTCCGCCGCGGTGCTGTTGATGGCGAAATAATCGCCCGGATACATGGAGGTGGCGGCAATCAGCGCCAGGATACCCACCAGCGATTCGGCCAGCATGGCGCCATAGCCGATGAAGCGTGCGTCGGTCTCTTTATCGAGCATCTTGGGTGTAGTGCCGGAGGAGACCAGCGAGTGGAAACCGGAAATCGCGCCGCAGGCTATGGTGACGAACAAGAAAGGGAAGAGCTTGCCCTTGATGATGGGGCCGCCGCCGTGCACGAACTGGGTGAACGCCGGAAAGCGGATTTCGGGATGCACCACTAACACGCCGACCACCAGCGCGGCGATGGTTCCCAGTTTGACGTAAGTGGAAAGATAATCGCGCGGCGCGAGCAGCAGCCACACCGGCAGGACCGAGGCGATGAAGCCGTAAGCCGCCATCAGCAGGGTGATTTGGTGCGGCGATAGGGTGAGCGCTCGGGCGCCGCTCGATTGGGCGAACGCGTGGCCGCCGACGAGCGCGGCGACGAGCAATACCACGCCGAAGGTGCTGGGGCCGATGACGCTGATCCTGCCGCTATGCCGCTTGAACATCCACACCCCCATCACGAGGGCGATGGGAATGGTGGCGCCTATGGTGAAGACGCCCCACGGGCTGTCGGCGAGCGCGTTGATGACCACGATACCCAGGCCGGCCAGCGACACCAGCAGAATGAAGAGCACGGCGATCATGGTGACCAGGCCGGCGAACGGGCTCACCTCCGTGCGCGCGATATTGGCCAGTGAGCGGCCGCGGTGCCGCACCGATGCCACCAGAACAGTGAAATCCTGGACGCACCCGGCGAGCACCGCGCCCACCAGCAGCCAAAGGAATCCGGGGGCGAAACCGAACTGCGCGGCCAGGGTGGGACCCACCAGCGGGCCGGCCCCGGCGATTGCGGCGAAGTGGTGTCCGAACAGCACCCACCTAGGTGAAGCGATGAAGTTGCGGCCGTCCCGGAACTGATGGGCAGGGGTGACGCGCCGGTCGTCCAGCGCCAATGCCTTCGCCGCAATGAAGGCGCTGTAATAGCGGTAAGCGATCGCGTACACGCATAGAGCGCCGAGCAATATGGGGAAGGTGTTCATGGTATGCGCAGGGCCGCCGGCGGGCGGATGTCCGGCCCGGCCGTGTCATTAATTTTAGATTAGATCATAACGCGGATTTTCACGGGTTCAGGTTCACGCTGAGCGCCCGTTTTTCCTGCACCAGACGAAAGCTGCCGTCAGTCCGTTTCTCTTCGGTTGTAATTCTTAGAGCGAAGCAACCTAGATCCGGCGCCGGCCACCGGGTCATCCTCACGCTCCCTCCAATGCGGGGCTGGATGGCGGTGGTCGGGTAGTTGAGTATCGTCTGTTGGCCAACTAGCTGAGGAATTCCGAATCCACGATGTAGGGAATCCGGACCGGAGGGGAAGCCTTTTGCTGGAATGCCTGTGTGACCACCAATACCAACGCCGCCGAGGCAAGGATGGCTGCCGCAAACATACGCTTTCTTGCGCGTCGCGCGCGAGCTCTTGTCCAACGTTCATGTCCCGCGGCAAACCCACCCTGCACGTTTTCGCGCAAGGAAGCTGGGGCCGGCGGTGCGGTCCAGGCGTCGAGTAATTCATCGAGTTCGGTATCGTTCATGGTCTTCGCTCCAGGCCCGGCAGGTAGGCGGCGAGCGTCTCTTTCAAACTGGCGCGGGCGCGCTGCAGGCGCGACTTTACCGCACCCAGGTCGAGAACCAACACGCGCCCGATCTCTGCCAACGCCATCTGCTCGTAATGGGCGAGTATGAGCACTTCCCTCTGCGTGTCCGGCAACTGCATCACGGCGCGCGCGACCAAATCTTCGAGCTCGGTGCGCAAGG
>Ga0302325_10003915_pt1 | contig 34734 bp, 35 predicted proteins | sample Palsa_T0_2_FD_201948 | JGI IMG/M metagenome (GOLD analysis project Ga0302325, IMG submission 201948) | Peat permafrost microbial communities from Stordalen Mire near Abisko, Sweden - Palsa_T0_2 | ecosystem: Environmental > Terrestrial > Soil > Palsa > Peat permafrost | place: Sweden: Abisko...
CCTAAACGCCCAATTCGGAATGCCTGGTTTCGAGGCGTGCTTGCAGGTCAGTGCGGAATCTCGACAGATTCCCAAAACCGATAGCCTCGCGAATTTTGCGCATCATGTCAAGGTAAAAGTGGATGTTGTGGTGGGTGTTCAGGATTGCGGCAAGCAATTCATTCGCAAGAAAAAGATGCCGCAAGTAGGCTCGCGAATAGCGGCGGCAAACGGCGCATTCGCAGGATTCATCAATTGGACGGACATCTTTTGCATATTGCGCGTTCTTGATTAGCAAGCGGCCCTGCGAGGTGAAGAGGCAGCCGTGCCTCGCGCTGCGCGTGGGGAGCACGCAGTCCATCATGTCCACGCCGAGCGCGACGTAGTCCACGATTTGCTCAGGCTTTCCGACTCCCATCAAGTAACGCGGCCGAACTGCAGGCAGACGCGACGCTACTTCGGCCGTCATCTCGCAAGTGATCGCGTGCGCTTCGCCCACCGCGAGGCCGCCGATCGCGTAACCCGGAAAATCGAGCGACATGAGCGCGTCTGCGTTTTCGCGGCGTAATTCGGGATGCGTTCCGCCCTGAACGATTCCGAAAACCATTTGCCGCGCGGCATTGCCATGCCTCGAAAAATGTTCGCGCGAGCGCCGTGCCCAATCGAGCGTACGTGCAGCCGCTTTCTGCGTCTGGTCGCGGCTGGCGGGGGCTTCGATGCACTCATCGAGAACCATGATGATATCCGCGCCAAGCGCCATTTCAACATCGAGCGCGATTTCCGGCGAAAGGAAATGCTCCGAGCCATCAATGTGCGAACGGAACGTCACGCCTTCATCCGTCACTTTGCGCAAATCAGAAAGGCTGAAGACTTGGAATCCGCCGGAATCGGTGAGGATCGGCCGCGGCCAGGACATGAATTTGTGCAGGCCGCCGAGCAAGCGAATCAGTTCGTGCCCGGGCCGAAGAAAGAGATGGTAAGTATTGGCGAGGATGATTTGCGCGTCGAGTTCTTCGAGCGCCTGCTGCGTGAGGCCTTTGACGGTCGCCGCCGTACCCACCGGCATGAATGCCGGCGTATCGATTACGCCATGCGGCGTGGTCAAGCGGCCGAGCCGCGCGCCGGTCGGATCCGTCTTCAGTACTTCGAACTGAAATCCCATCCGGCAAATTGTATCAGGAGCGGAATTCGATTAGCTAAGCGCGCCAACCCAGCCGACATGGATGAGAACCCAGAGCGCCCAGACCGCGACGACGATTGTGAGCCCTTTTGCAAACGAAACCTTTTTCGGGCTCGCCGCAGCGAAGCCAATCGCCATGAGTACCATCACCCAGAAAGCGAAGACATCGAACGAGGTCAACAGCGCCATCATCCATCTTGGCGAATCGCTCGAAATAAACGCTCCGGGATTTGAAGCTACGAGATGCTCGAGATCAACGGTGTCCGGCGATTTCACGAATAATAAAATCAACGAAAGCAGTCCGTGGATGGCGAGCGGCATCCAGGAAAAAGACACGATGGCCAGCGCAACCTTAAAGTTGAGCCGCGTTCCCGCCAGCAAATTGAATGCGCCAAGCATCACCGCCGCGACGATCACCGGAACGAGAAACGTTCCGATAACCAGGCTGGCGTAAGTGATCGGAGGCGCCAATTTGATGGCGGCATTAAGCCTTTGCTCCCGCTGATCGGGAGTCAAGTTCGCGACACGCGGATCTTTGTCGAACTGGCGTTCCAGAAAGCCGCGCCAACCGACGCGCTGTCCGAAAAGCGCGATGACGGCAATCGCCAGAACGCAAAGAAGTGCTAGCGGTGCGAACCAACTTGGACGCGCCACGATGTTTTCAAACGTCGGCGTCGGACTGAACAGCACACCGGTCATTCGACCCACTTCGCCGATCGGCGCTGGCTCCGGGGCGAGCTCAGGCGTGGGGCTGGGCGGCGTCGCCATATTTTTCGTCCTCCCAAGGCAAAATTAAAACTCGCTGCTTCATTCTACGCAGCGAGCTCCGGAATATTTCGGCGCCAAAGTGTAAGCCAGACACCGCCTAAAGCAACATATACGATTTCTGTAGCCGGCAATTGTTTTAACGCCCGCGAATCCCACGCCCGCTTCATCCTGTGATATTTTCGGAGTCGCTCTCCCATGCCCAAACCGCCAAAAAAACCGCGCCCGCCCGAACGCGATTATTCCCACCGCTCGCTTCTCGACAAACTCGGCGTAAAACCGCAGCAACAAATCCTAATTCTCGATGTCGCAGACGGCGCGTTCATCAACGACATCGAGCCGTTCGCGCCATCGTTCAGCGAGCGCAAGCCCGCAGGCGACATCGATCTGATATTTTTCGGCGCCGAGGAAAAGGACGCTCTGAAGCGCCTAGCGTCCCTTCGAAAATCCATCGCGAAGAATGGAGCAATTTGGGTGGTCTACCCGAAGGGCAAGCAGCACATCCGCGAAATTGATGTCATCAACGCCGCCAAAGCGTCCGGCCTCGTGGACAACAAAGTCTGCAGCTTCTCGAGCACTCACACCGCACTCCGCTGCGTCATCCCCGTCGCCGATCGCTGATTTCTGGCCGCTGTTTCCCGTGGAACGCTGAGTCTCATGCTCAATTATTGCAACCGCATTTCAGTCTAAGATGGAGCATGCCGAAACTGCTCCCGAAATTGCTCCCAAAACTACTCGACGTTCGCGGGCTGACGGTCGAATTGCCGACCGAGAAGGGCTGGGTGCGCCCGGTGAACGACGTTTCGTTCACGCTCGCCGCCGGCAAAACGCTCGGCATCGTCGGCGAATCGGGCTCCGGCAAGACGATGTTGTCGCTCGCGCTGATGGGTCTCGCTCCGCCGGGCGCGCGGCGCATGGGCGAAGCGCTGCTCCTGGATCGCGCCGGCGATAAATCGGCGGCTGCCGGCCACTCTACAAATCTCATCACAGCGTCTCCGAACGAAATCCGTGCGCTTCGCGGCCGCGAAATCGCCATGATTTTTCAGGAGCCGATGACTGCGCTCAATCCTGTGATGCGCATCGGCTCGCAAATTGAAGAAGCAATTCGCGTTCACGATATGCGCTGTTCGTCCGCGGAAGCTCGAAGCCGCGCGGTGGAAGCGCTCAAACTTGCCTCGGTACCCGAGCCCGCGCTTCGCGCGCGCCAGTATCCGCACCAGCTTTCCGGCGGATTGCGCCAGCGCGCAATGATCGCCATGGCCCTCGCGGCAGGGCCGCGGGTCCTCATCGCCGACGAGCCCACCACAGCGCTCGACGCCACTGTACAAAAGCAAATTCTCGAGCTGCTCGCTAAGCTGCAACGTGATCTCGGCCTCGCCATGATTTTCATCACGCATGATCTCGGCGTTGTCGCTCAGGTCGCAGGCCGCGTCGCGGTCATGTACGCGGGCCGGATCATCGAAGAAGGACCCACTCACGCAATTCTGCACCAGCCAGGCCATCCTTACACCGCCGGACTGCTGCGCGCCGCGCCGCGGCTAAAGCGCGGCACTCTTACCCCGATTCCGGGCACGGTACCGGCGCTCGACGCGTTGCCGCCAGGCTGCGCATTCGCGCCGCGCTGCGAATTTCATCGCGCCGAATGCGATGTCGCCGTCCCGGCGTTGGCAGCCGCATCGCCCGATCACCACGCTCGTTGCATCCTGGTTTCCGAGACCGTCGCTCGATGAGCACGCAGCCTATTCTCGTCGCGCGAAATTTGCGCAAATCTTATCCGGCCGCAACGAGTGCCTTCGGCGCTCCCGGACGCCGTGGCATGGCCGTAGAGGGCGTGAGCTTCGAGCTCGAACGTGGCGAAACGCTCGGCATAGTCGGAGAATCGGGATGCGGCAAGACGACGCTCGCGCGCATGCTGCTGCGCCTCATCGAGCCGGACGCAGGCGAAATCGAATTTCGCGGTGAGAATTTTCTCGCCGCGCATGGAAGCAAGCTGCGCGCCATGCGCCGCGGAATTCAAATGGTCTTTCAGGATCCCGCTGGCTCGCTCAATCCGCGCATGCGTGTGGGCGCAATCGTCGGCGAACCGCTGGCGATTCACGAGCCGCAACTCTCGCGCCCCGAGCGCCTTAGGAGAATCATCGAAACCCTCGCCACGGTCGGTCTCGACGCGGATTCGCTAAAGCGCTTTCCGCATGAATTTTCCGGAGGCCAGCGCCAAAGAATCGGAATCGCGCGCGCACTCATTATGCGCCCCGACGTCGTTGTCGGCGATGAGCCCGTCTCCGCGCTTGACGTCTCTGTCGGCGCCCAGATTCTCGAGCTCCTTGCCCGCCTCCAACGCGAGCTAAATCTCACCTACATCCTGATTTCGCATTCCCTGCCTGTCGTGGCTCAATTGGCCACCCGCGTAGCCGTCATGCGCTCCGGCCAATTCGTCGAACTCGGCCCCGCCGCCCAAGTCCTAATGCAACCCAAGGATCCCTACACGCAATCCTTGGTAGCCGCCGTCCCCGAAATCCCCGCCTAACGCAACTTTTACTCCTGGCGCGGGCATCCTGCCCGCGGCCTTCCGGCCAGCCCTACTGGCACAGCCTGCGTGACGACTGCCAGTGTTTTTTCAGGCATGACTTCAGTCATGCCGCAAGGCTAGTTGTCATCGCTGACGGAAAGTTGTCATCCCGAATGAAGAGAGGGATCTGCGGTTCATATGGAAAGGCTCTATCACGTTTCCATACTGGCAAGTGCCCAAAATGGTTGCGGCTTTAACCGCTGACGATTTGGCTTGCACCAAATGGCCTGCAATTCTGACTCGATTAGAAATGACCTGCGCTGATTGTTTTGTTGGGATTACGGCGATTTTTAATCGTTTTCGTGTCTCGATTAGAAATCGAGAAAAGTGAAAGGGGAAGAGGGAAAAGAGATTCGAGCGGCCTCCGCGAATTTGCGTACCTTGGCGCGATTTGCGGGTGGTGCGGCGCGTGGCCCAGCCGGGCGACAGGCCTATAGCGGCTTGTATGTTAACTGTCATGTTAATATACTTTCCAACTAATTATACCACATCATTCATACGAATGCAAGTGCCGGCTCTGTGGATGAGCGGCCCAGGGCCTGTGTGACGACTCAGAAAAGAGGGCTCTCAACCAGTGATCTAAGTCGTCCGGTCGCACATCGCTCGATAACCGGCAAGATCGCCGCACCGGCAATTGTAGCGGCCGGCCCTCAGCCGGGGATCTTCGCGTTTCAATCGGCAGACAACCAAGGAGAAGCGCGGTGCTTTACGTGGCTGCGGCGTTCGACGATAATCCGCGACGGTTCATGCGGAGGGAGGTGCACGATGCTGCCCGGCCTGAGAGCAATTCTCAATATTCATCCGCTGTTCGTTCACTTTCCGATCGCGCTGTGGCTTGCGGCGCTCTTTTTCGAAGCGCTGGCGATCCTGCGCGGGAGCGACGAATGGCACCGCACGGCCGCGCGGCTTCTCTATCTCGGCACCTTTGCGGCCATCGTGACGATTTTCACCGGGCTCAACGCGGAGAAGTCCATCCCGCCAGGGCCGGCGATGGAGATCGTGGGAATTCACGAGACGCTGATGATGATTACGACAAGCGTCGGGATCGGCTTGAGCCTTTTCGCGTTCGTGACGCGCAAAAATTTCACAGCGAATCTGCGCAAGATTCTGCTCGCGGGACTTTGCGTGCTGGCAATCCTGTTGACGCTGGGAGCGGATCGTGGGGCGCAGCTTGTGTATCAATACGGCTCGGCGGTGGATTGGACCACGGCGCAACCGCAGAAATAGAAGCCAAGCGAACAAGGACTGGGGCGATGAAAAAATATTTGATCGTGGTCGAAGCGATGGCGTCGGGATATTCGGCTTATTCACCCGATTTCGACGGCTGCGTCGCGAGCGGCAGTACGCGCGAAGAAGTCGAGTCGAACATGCGGGAGGCGGTCGCGTTTCATCTTGAAGGCCTCCGTCGCGAAGGGTGCGAAGTTCCTGAGCCCCATACATATTCCACGTTTATCGAACTGCAATCTGGGAGGAAGGCGTGATGGCGAAGGCAAAGGAGCCGCGGCGATTTAGCGACGAGGCCGTCAAGGCCAAGACGGGCAAGGTGTGGGCGGAGTGGTTCAAGATTCTCGATGCAGCGGGCGCGAAAAAGATGAGCCACCCGGAAATGGCGAGGTTTCTTTACCACGAACAAAAATGTCCCGGCTGGTGGTGCCAGATGGTGGCGGTGGAATACGAGCAGAAGCATGGGCTGCGCGAAATCCATCAGACGTGCACTGGAGATTTCGCGGCGGGCGTGAGCCGCACGCTGCCCATTCCGCTCGCCAAGATTTACAAGGCCTGGGCGGATGAAAATGCGCGCAAGGCGTGGCTCAAGGGCGACAAGATGGAGATCACCACCGCGACGGCGAACAAATCCATTCGCGCCAAATGGAACGAGACGGATCGAATGAGTGTTTACTTCTATCCGAAAGGCGCGGGGAAAACTCAAGTCGTGGTCGACCACATGAAGCTCAAAAGCGCCGCGGAATCAAAGCGCATGAAAGATTTCTGGAGCGAAGCAGTGGCACGGTTGGAATCGACAATCGCATCGAAATAAATTAGGCCGAACAAAAAAAGGGCCGGCAATCGCCGGCCCTGTTGGAAATCCACTTAATTTGAATGCAGTCAGTAATCGTTCGCGGAGCCTTCGAGGAAGGCGCGGAGCTTGCGCGAGCGCGAGGGATGGCGCAGCTTGCGCAGCGCTTTCGCTTCGATCTGACGGATGCGTTCGCGGGTGACGGCGAACGACTGGCCGACTTCTTCGAGCGTGTGCTCGCTGCCATCGTCGAGGCCGAAGCGCATCTTGATGACTTTTTCTTCGCGCGGCGTGAGCGTCTTCAGCACCGAGGACGTTTGTTCCTTAAGGCTGAGATTGATGACGGCGTCGGAGGGCGACACGACGGCCTTGTCCTCGATGAAATCGCCAAGATGCGAATCTTCCTCTTCGCCGATGGGCGTTTCGAGTGAAATCGGCTCCTGCGCGATTTTCAAAATCTTGCGGACCTTCGCGACAGGAATGTCCATCCGCTTGGCGATTTCTTCGGAAGTGGGCTCGCGGCCGAGCTCCTGAACGAGCTGGCGGCTGGTGCGGACGAGCTTATTGATCGTCTCGATCATGTGCACCGGGATGCGGATGGTGCGCGCCTGATCGGCGATGGCGCGAGTGATGGCCTGCCGGATCCACCACGTGGCGTAGGTCGAGAATTTGTATCCGCGGCGCCATTCGAACTTGTCCACGGCCTTCATCAAACCGATGTTGCCTTCCTGAATCAGGTCGAGGAACTGCAAACCGCGGTTCGTATATTTTTTCGCGATGGAAACCACGAGCCGGAGGTTGGCCTCGATCAATTCTTTTTTCGCCTGCTCGGCTTCCACTTCGCCGCGGACGATGACTTGCAGCATCCGCTTCAGTTCGGTGGGATTGGCCTCGGCAATGACTTCGATTTCGCGGAGTTCCTGCCGGCGCGCTTTCAATTCCTTGCGAGCTTCGGCGAGAACGTCGGCCTTGGAGGCTTCGACGCGGCGCTCGAGCTTCACAATTTCGCGCTCGAGTGCCTGGACGCGCTCGACCGACTGGCGCATCTTGTCAATCAGGCGCTTCTTCTCGAACGGATTGAAATCAATTTCGCGGACTCGCGTGGACATATCCACACGCGTGCGGCCGAGCGCGTAGCGGGCGCGCAGGTAGGTGCGCTTGTTCGAACGCGCGGTATTATCGAGCTTCTCCGCTTGCTTCACCGAAAGCAGGTAAAGCTTGCCGATCTTGTCGATTTCCTTGAGCGTTTCGCGCGTCTTCGCTTCGATCTTCTCTTCGGTCAGCTCTTCGTCGTCGAACTGAACGATTTCCTTGATCGAACGCGAGCCGCGGCGCAGGTCTTCGCCGACGCCCAGCAATTCCTTCAGGATGAGCGGGGAGCGGGAGATCGTCTTGAGGACGAGCAATTGCCCGCGCTCGATGCGCTTCGCGATGGCCACTTCGCCCTCGCGCGTCAGCAGCGGAACGGTGCCCATCTCGCGCAGATACATGCGAACGGGATCGTTCGTCTTCTCCAGTGACCCCGGAGTGAGGTCTAGCTCCGAATCGTCGGCTGGAGCTTCCTCTTTGACCACTTCGACCTCGCCGGAATCTCCCGCAAGCGCGGCCTTCGCGCTCGAAAGATCTTCGTACACGTCGATTCCATATCGCTCGAAGGTCGAAAGCAGGTCGTCGATCTCTTCGGAAGAGTGGATCTCAGCCGGCAGGAGGTCGTTCACCTCATCGTAAAGCAGGTAGCCGCGCTCCTTGCCCATGTTGATGAGCTGCCGTACCTGATCATATTTTTCTTCGATTGCCAAAGTCACGATTTAGCTCCCGGCAGAGTCAGCCGTGCGCGAGCGGCGCGCAATCTGGCGTCCATCATGCAAAACGCCGGGGCGAGACACCCCGGCCAATTCCGTGTATCAGTATTTTCTCGAATGGCGGATGTAATGCTGGTAAACCCGTCTGCGAACTTGATGCCAATCCTTCTGCCCACGCCTATTCCACTCACGCCATGCCCTACACTGATAGGATGCACGACGGTTTCAGCCCGTTTCCTCCAAAACCCTCGGAGCATATATCGGCACAGGCGTTTACGTCAATTAGATGTTTGAAGGGGTGATTTTGATTCATTCTCGGCCATCGCGCAAGTCTTTTCCTATCAGTGAGGCACGCCGAATGCCATTACCTGCGATTTTTCGCGCTTCGACGGACGGGGAAAAGCCGCTAAAGGCAGGCCGAAAGCCACTGCCGGAGAATAGATGCTACAAATATCGTTCGCGGAGCACTGAAACGTGATGAATCACGTGGCCCGGGATGATAAAAGCCAACGCCCGGACGGAGAAGGGGTTGTCGCTGGCGATGCCGGTGCGTCGCCAGGCCTCGGCTGGCATGTTCTTGAAAAACGAGATGGTGGAAAGGCGCACACCGCGGAACTCTTCCACATGGTCAGCCCAGGAGATTCGATCCGCCTCGGCCCCAGCGGCCGCGATGTTCTGATCGTAACCGGGCAACGGCGAATCGAAGCCGCGCGCGAACCAAAGCGCTCGGAAAGCAAAGGCTCTCTCGGTATCCGTGACGTGATTAAGAACCTGCCGAATGCTCCACTTTTCCGGGGCGTAGCGGTAGAGCGACTTTTCCTCCGTGATGCCCCCGAGAATAGCGGCAACTTCATCGAGTTGTCTCTCGATACTGACGACCGGGTCGTCGCCGCTCACTTGATTGATATACGTGAAGTAGTACGACGCTGCTTCGGTTTCGTTCGGACGTCCGATCATCTCGAAATGTATCCTCCCAGGTGTGATTGTCCTCAGGCGCCGTGCCCGGCGAGACGTCGCCGAAGTTGCAGATCTTGCATTCGCCTCTGCAGGCGCAATTGTTCTTCGATCGGCGGCTGCGCTTCGAGCGCCTTCTGTACAGTTTGAAGCTCGGTTTCGACGTGGCGGCGTCGAAGGTCGCTCAAGCAGCTTTCGGCTTCGTCCCACGATGGCGACGCGGCGGACTCGAACACAACAGAAAAGAAAAGCCGCCGATCTGGCTCCGCGAGCGATTCGGCGAGGGCGGCGGGATCGGGTTGGGCGCCGGTGATGGCTGTGGCGAGCAGCACTTCGAATATTCGCTCGGTGTCGAGCCCTTTGTGAAGGGATTCGCCGATGATCTCATGCGCAAGTCTTTCGCGAAAGTCTTCGGCTTCCACCAACATCTGCATTAGCCGCCGGTCCGCCTGTTTCATGGCGGAGGAGACCAGCTCGGCCTTCGGCTTCACTTCACTGTGGCGCTGGACTGAAGCGCGCCGCAGAGCTTCGCGAAGGACGGGCTCGTCAACGCGCAACTCGCTGGCGATGCGCGAGGCCCATTCGGAACGAATCAGGCGATTGGGCACGCGCTGAACGTAGGGCATCAGATAGTTCAGAGCGGCGAGTTTGCCTGTCGCCGTTGAGCGATCCATGCGCCGCGCGCGGGAAATCAGAAAGTCAATGTAGGTCGGCGCGGTCTTGAGCTGCTTTTCGTATTCCGCCGCACCATTCTCCTTCAGATACTTGTCGGGATCGGCGCCGCCGGGCAACGTGAGAACCAGAATCTCGAACTCTTTTTCGAGAAGCACCGCAAATGAACGCTCGGTGGCCGCCTGGCCGGCAGTGTCGGGATCGTAGTTTACGTAGACTTTCTTCGTGAAGCGGCTGAGCAGTTTCACCTGCGGCTCGGCAAGGCTCGTTCCGCAACTCGCGACGACGTTGGTAAAGCCGCCGCGCGCGACGGCAATCGTGTCCATGTAGCCTTCGACGAGGATCGCACAGTTCCCTTGCCGGATCGCTTCCTTTGCCCGGTCGAGATGATACAGGACGTTGCTCTTCGAATAGATCGGCGTCTCGGGCGAGTTCATGTACTTCGGCATATCGTCGCCGAGAGCGCGTCCGCCGAAGGCGATCACTTTCCCGGACTCGTTTGCGATCGGGAACATGATGCGGCGGCGGAACTTGTCGTAGAAGCGTCCACCTTGATCCTTCGCAACGAGGCCCGAAGGATCGAGGAGCTTGTCCGGATATTTTTGCTTTAGGAAACGGTATAGGACATCGCCGCCGGACGGCGCGTAGCCGAGGCCGAAGCGTGAGATGGCTTCGCGGTCGAGCCCACGATCTTCCAGATAGCCGCGGGCGGCCTTGCCCTCGGGCGTGTCGTTCAATTGGCGCGTGAAGAATGCCGCGGCTTCGCGATGCATTTCGGCGAGCGCAGAACGCTGTTGATTTTCTTTCCGTTCTTCGGGCGAGCGATCGCGCGGCTTGGGAATCGGGATGCCGCATTTTTCGGCGACGATTCGAATCGCTTCGGGAAAAGCGACCTTCTCCATTTCCATCACAAACTTGAAAGCGTCTCCGCCGACTCCGCAGCCGAAGCAGTGATAGATCTGCTTGACCGGATGCACAGCGAACGATGGCGTCTTTTCCTGATGGAATGGGCAGAGGCCGGTGAAGTTTTGGCCGCTCTTCTTCAGGCGAACGTATTCGCCCACCACGCGGACGATGTCCGCCTGCTGTTTGACGCGATCCGCAAAAGATCCAGCTTCAGCCACAATAATTAGTGTCTTTCCCTCACAAGGTGTAGCACTGCGCGTTCAACCTTTCAACTCGACGATGGTGATCGCTGTGCCACCACGGTCGGTCGCCTCCGCGTGGATTTGCTCGACGAGTGGATGCGTGCGCAAGAATTCAGCTAGGCCGCGGCGGAGGGCGCCTGTGCCGTGGCCGTGGATGATGCGCACTTGGGGAAGATTCGCTACTGCGGCGGAATCAATAAATTTGTCTACGCGCTCGATGGCTTGCTCGACTGTGCTTCCGATGACGTTGATCTCTTCGGCTGAGGGCTCATCGGTTCGTTGAGCTTGGACATGGATTCCGCGGTTCGGCACGCTGTGGCGAGGTGCTGCGGACGGCGCCTCGACGCCGACGATATCGCTCAGCGGCACTTTCATTCGCATCGGACCGGCTTCGACTTCCGCCGAGTTCGAGCGCGCGTCAACTCGACGGAGCAAGACCGATTGCTTCATGCCGCGAATGCGAATCCGCGTGCCCTCGATCAATTTTTCTGGCGCGAGGGGCTTCGCGGATTCCGTTGCGACGCCGAGATCCGCTTGCGATGAGGCAAGCGTCTCCAGTACGGCGGCATCCGCGTCGTTGCGCGCGCTTGATTCTACTTTTCCGAACTTTCGGCCTGTGGACTTCTCGATCTCTGCGCGAAGTTTTCGATCCTGAATATCTGCAGCCAGCCGGGCCACTTCCGCTTCGAGCTTCTTCACTGTTTCTGCGAAATTTTTCTCGAGTTCGGCGATGCGCTTTTTTTGGCGTTCCACCCATTCTGTTCGCAACACGCGCCGCTCGGCTTCGAGGGCATCGAGTTCTGCGCGAGCCTCGCGCTTGATTTCTTCCACTTCGTCGCGGCTGCGGTGCAGGTAAGCAATCAACCCGCGCGCTTCAAGCGTCTCTGGCGTGAGTCCGGCACGCGCGCGCTCGATGATGGCCTCCGGCAATCCGAGCCGCCTCGCGATTTCGAGTCCGCTCGAAACGCCTGGCACGCCGACGAGCAGGCGATAAGTCGGACGGAGCTGCTCTTCATTAAATTCGACGGCGGCATTGATCACGCCCGGAGTCGTCGAAGCGTACGACTTCAGGCGGTCGTGATGCGTCGTCGCGAGAGTCAGCGATTTGAGGCGGCGGAATTCTTCGAGAAGCGCGACGGCGAGCGCGGCACCTTCTTCCGGTGCGGTGCCGGTGCCCATCTCATCCACGAGGACGAGCGTGCGTTCGGTCGCACGGCCGAGCATGTCTTTCAGGTTCAGTACGTGCGCCGAGAAAGTAGAAAGGTCGGCCGTGATGGATTGCTCGTCGCCGATGTCCGCGAGGACCGCATCGAGGATCGGCAATTCCGCGCGCTGCGCCGCGACGGGAATTCCGGATTGCCCCGCCAACGCCGCGAGGCCCAAAGTTTTCAGCGCGACCGTCTTGCCGCCCGTGTTCGGCCCGCTGATGACCATTACCGTGCCGGCCGATCCCCCGAGATCGAGCGATACGGGCACGACGCTCCGGCCCTGCGGCCGCAGCGAATCTTCGAGGACCGGATTGCGCGCGTCCTTGAGATGAATTTCGATTTCGGAAATGAATTCCGGCATGCACGCGTCGAATTCACGCGCAAACCGGCCGCGCGCAAACACGGAATCGAAATCGGCGATGCGCTCCGCGGAGAACGCGAGCGGTCCACGCTGGAGCCGCAATTGTTCGGTCAACTCTGCGAGGATGCGCGCGATTTCCGCGGCTTCGTCTTCGGCGAGCTGCACGAGTCGATTATTCAGATCGATTGTTTCGAGCGGCTCGACGAAAACTGTTTGCCCCGTCGCGCTCGCGCTGTGAACAACGCCCGGAACGGCGCGGCGATCGGACGCTCGAATGGGAATGACGAAGCGATCGTTGCGCAGCGTGACGTAGTCGTGGCCAGTCTCGCCACCGCGGGCACGCAGGATGTCCTCGAGCGATTTCTGGATATTGTCGCGCGTCTGCGCGCTCGCGCCGCGAATTTTCTTCAGCGCCGGCGAAGCGTTGTCGCTGATTTCGCCATTCGGCAGGACAGCTTTGCGAATCGCGGACGCGAGGAAGCGGAGATCGGCCACGGCCGATGCCCGCTCGGCGAGTTTCGGAAATTTGTCAGCACTATCGCGAAATGTGAGACGCAGATTTGTGGACGTGTCGAGCAGCGAGGCGGCATCGAGAAGTTCCGAGGCCGATAGAACCGACGCGGGAATTCCCAGGCGCGCGAGCCATCCTTCGGGATCCGCAAGCGAACCGAAACCCAACTCCGAGCCTGCGCGCAGATATTCCACTGCCTCGCGGATCAAATCGAATTGCGCAGTCAGCGCAGCCGCATCGCTGCCGGGCTCGAGCGCGAGAATCGCGCGGCGTCCCGGCGCACACGTGGTTCTTCGCGCGACAATCTCGCGCAAGCGCGGAAATTCGAGGAGGTCTTCGGCGGTGCGGCTCACAAGCTCACCATGGAGTAGGAAACTCGGCGTGTCAAGAATACGGCCGGCGCAGCGAGGCTCGCGCTCCCAGATTTTTACTTGCGCCGCGGCGGCTGAATCTCCTCGACCATCGCGATGCAAATTGCATCGAAGAGCTTCGCCGTATCGCGCGGCGGCTGCGGATTGTTGTTCATGAACATCGAGAAGACAACGTGCGCGCCTTGCAGCGTCGTCGCGTAACCTGAAATACCGCGAACGTGTTCGAGCGCGCCGGTCTTCGCGTGGATTCGTCCGGCCGCGGCGGTTCCCTTCATCCGGTCTTCGAGGGTTCCGTCTTCGCCAGCGACAGGAAGCGTCGAGATGTAGCTCTCGCCCCACGGCTGCCGCGCGGCGTATTCGAGAAGCTGCGCGGTGGCGCGCGGCGTCACGAGATCTTGCCGCGAAAGACCCGACCCATCCGCGAGCACAACGTCGCCATCGGCAAGCCCGATGGAGTTCAAGAAATTGCGCTCGATCTCGACGCCCGCGTCCGTCGTGCCCACGCCTGCCTTTTCCCGCGCGATCGTGCGCAAGATCAGTTCGGCGTGAAGATTCTGGCTGATTTTGTTAAGCATGCGGATTGACTCGAGCAAAGGCGGCGAAGTGTGTTCCGCGAGAACCACCGGATCGGCGGTTACAGCAGCGGGCGCGGCAGGCGGCACGAGCGCGGTCGAGCCATCGGCTTGGCGTTCCGGAGGCGCGCCATGCTGCACTCTGACGCCGCCGACTACACGCACGCCGCGCGCCGCGAGCAAGAGCTTCAGCAGCCGCCCGGTGTATTCGGCGGGCTCCTCGAGCGCAAGGTCGAGTTTGGCCGACGGCGCACCGAGCGGAATCGAGCCGCGCAAGAGAATCGGATTCGGGCCCGGCTGGCGAACCACGGAAAATCTTTGCTTCGAGGCGCTCGGACCAGTGGTCACGTCGTGGCCGAATGTTTCGTATCCTGCCCACGGTTCGATCGACAAAAGCGCGGGATCGCCGAGATGCTCACCGGGCTGGACCGCGACCGTGAGCGTGTTGTCGTCGAGGTCGATCGCGCTGATTGGCGCGCCGAAGCTGAAATACAGATCGCCGACAGTCCAGCCTTCAGGATAGGGATCGTAGGCGAAGTAGCTGTCGTCGGCGACGATGTCACCGTCGACTTGCTTCACGCCTTTCGCGGCCACACCATCTGCCAACTCCGCGATGACTTTTTCGGGGATGCCGTCGCGCTCGGCTTTTTGCACGTAAGGAAATTTGCGATTCGATAGATCCGGGTCGCCGCGGCCGACGAAAACAATGTCTCCATGGACACGTCCGGTCGCATCGGGCGGCGCGGCACTTTCGATCGTGGTACGAAAATTATAGCCGGGGCCGAGAGTGGCGAGTGCAAATGCACTGGTGTAGAGCTTGGCGTTCGAGGCCGGCGCGAAATAAAGATCGGCGTTACGTTCATAGAGCGTTTCGCCTGTTGTCTGATCTACAACGATAATGCCCCACGCGGCCTTCGCCGCATGCTGTTCGCCGAGTGCGGCGGCGACGCGCGTCGCGAATCGCGTCAAATCGGGCCGCAACTTCGATGTTCCAGCCGGTTTTCCCGGCGCCACATGCGTGCTGCCTGCGTTTCGCTGTTGCGCGCGCGCAGCGATCGCGTGCGGCACCGCGGCGCACACGACCAACAGGAAAATCCAACGCGCAAGCCGCTCGCTGCGCACCAAGCGCATGCTTAAACTCCTTCTGCGAACTCCTTCTGCAAATTTCGTTCTCGTCGATTATAGTCCAGACCTCTCGCCGCTCTGGAGCATCAGACTAAATGAATTGCGGTCCCTGACTGATGACCGTATGATTCAGGGCGGCTGTTCAGCCTATTAGGAGGAAAGATGAAGAAGTTTTTATCCTGCATGCTCGCGCTATCGATGATGGGGTTGTCGTCCCTGGTTCTGCCCCAGCCCATTCGGGCGGACGATACGTCCAAGTGGAACGATCGCATCGAGAATGCCGGAATGGTGATGAAGGAAATCCTTAATGTCCCCGATGACATTCCGCAAAACCTGATTGACAAAGCGGAATGTGTAATCGTTTATCCATCCGTGCTCAAAGCGGCGTTCGGTGTCGGCGCGAGCTACGGACGAGGCGTAATGACATGCCGCGGAGGCGAAAACTTCAAGGGACCATGGGGCGCGCCCTCGATGATGGCTCTTGAAGGCGGCAGCATCGGTTTCCAACTCGGCGCACAAGCGACGGACTTTGTATTGCTCGTCATGAACGATCGTGGCGCCAGCTCGATTCTCTCGAGCAAAGTGAAGCTTGGTGGCGACGCGTCAGCGGCTGCCGGACCAAAGGGCCGCGATGCAGAGGCAGCTACGGACGTGACGTTGCGCGCGGAAGTATTGACGTACTCTCGCGCGCGCGGCCTGTTCGCGGGCATTTCGCTCGAAGGCTCCACGGTCCGGCCGGACAATGACGGAAATGAAGCCGTGTACGGGAAGAAGATGGAAGCGCGCGACATTGTTTTGAAGGGTGCAGTTGCGCCGCCCGCTTCGGCAAAGATGCTACTCTCCGAACTCACGAAGAGGTCTCCGCATAACGTTTCACGCTAGAGATCACACAACGCGGCGCTAAACACAGCGGCCTTCTCCTGCGGAGTTGAAGGGTTGGCGTTCCGGCACGGGCCGGGACGCCAGCCGAATCCCTTTTTAATCCTGCACATCTCATAGAAAAGCGATTTGTGCGGTTGCGCGTGCGCTTGCCGCTCGCCGAAACTTGGCCTTGACACGTTTCACATTACTGACTTATAGTCACTATTGACTGCCAGTCGGATCGTATGAAAACAAACTTACATTCCCGCTCATTCCATAACGGGCGCGCCGCGCGTCCTCTCTCGCGCAGGGAGCGCCATTCGGCCGCCGTACGGCAGCGCCTTTTCGACGCCGCCATGCGCTTGTTCGCCGAACGCGGCTTTACCGAAACCACCGTGGAAGACATCACCAACGCCGCCGACGTGGGCAAGGGAACGTTCTTCAACTATTTCCCGAGCAAGGAAGAATTGCTCACAGCATTCGGCGATCTACGTATCGGCAAAATTCGCGCCGGACTTGAGGAAGTGGAGCGGGGCAAGGAACCAATCGTTGAAATTCTGCGGCGCTTGTTCATTCGTCTGGGCGAGGATCCCGGACGGTCGCCCGAACTCGCGCGCAGCATGCTGCTAACGATGCTCTCGAAGGATGCGGTGCGATTGAAGTTCTGCACGCGCTTTGCTCAGGGCCACGTGATCATGACCAAAATTTTCAAAATCGCGCAGGAGCGCGGCGAAGTGCGAAGCGATGTGGACGCCGCCGATTTGGCGAGGTCGTACAAAGAATCTTATCTCGGTTCGCTGCTGGCGTGGTCGCTGACACCGTCCACGCGGCTTGCTCCCTCATTTCAACGCGCGTTCGAGCATTTCTGGTCGGCTGCGGCGGCGAAGCACAGTCGAATCGAAAAGAAAGGCAGTGAGCGATGATTGCAAAACGTTTCGCGCTGACTGGCGCACTGGCTCTGCTGTCCGCTCCCTTTGCGTTCGGCCAGTCAACGCTTCCATCAAATCCTTTGCAGCCGCAGAGCTCTTACACAGGGAGCGTGCCGGCGGGCAAACCGACTCCCGAAGTGATAAAGCTCAGCTTCATCGATGCGCTCGAGCGCGGCCTGAAGCAAAACCTCGGCGCGTTGCTTGCGACCAACGGAATCGAAGCGGCCCAGGGCGAAAAATGGAAGAAGCTTGGCGATGTGCTTCCGAATTTGACGACAGATACGACTGAAACCGCCGAACAAGTCAATTTGGCGCAGACCGGCTTCACAAAAATCAGCGTGCCCGGGTTCTCTTTTTCGTCCGTCAACCCGATCGTCGGCCCGTTCGGCTATTTCGACACGCGCGCGTATCTGAGCGTGCCTCTGTTCAACCTGAATGCATGGAATAGCGCGCGTTCTGCCGAGCAGAGTGTTCGCGCTTCGCAACATTCGTACAAGGATGCGCGCGAGCTTGTGATCCTCGTTGTCGGATACAACTATCTGCAAACAATTTCCGCGGCGTCGCGAGTGGAAACCGTGGAAGCGCAAGTGAAGACCGCCGAAGCGCTCTCCAACCAAGCTGCCGACCAGTTGAAGGCCGGAACGTCTCCGGCCATTGATTCGCTACGCGCGAGAGTGGAATTCCAGACGCGCCAGCAGCAGTTGATTTCGGCGCGAAACGACTATGAAAAGCAACGCATCGCGTTTGCCCGCACGATTGGCTTGCCGCCAGGGCAGGCGTTCGAACTCACGGAGAAAATTCCATACGATCCGCAGCCGCCCGTTACCGTGGACGAAGCGCTCCAGCGCGCGTACACGATGCGCGCTGATTATTTGAGCGCGGAATCGCAGATGCACGCCGCTGAACTCGCACGCCGGGCGGCCTCCGCCGAGTATTATCCAACGCTTTCCTTCGACGGAAATTACGGCGTGGGCGGCCCGATGCCCGATCGCACGCACGGATCGTTCGAAGTGATGGGCTCGCTGAAAGTCCCGATTTTTCAGGGCGGGAAAACTCACGGCGACGTTCTGCAGGCCGATTCCAATCTTGCCAACAGCCGGGCGCAGCTTGCGAATTTGAAGAGCCAGATCGATCAGGACGTTCGCGACGCGCTCTTCGACGTGCAGTCCGCCACCGACCAGGTGACCGTGGCGCGCAGCAATCTTGACCTCGCCTCGCAGACACTCGATCAGGCACGCGACCGCTTCTCCGCAGGCGTGACCGACAACATCGAAGTCGTACAGGCGCAAGATGCACTCGCCGCAGCGAACGAGTCGCTTATTTCGAGTCTTTTTAATTACAACGTCGCAAGAATTTCGCTGGCCCGCTCGGAGGGGATTGCGGAAACCGGCGTGATGCAATATTTGAAAGGAAGAGCCGATGCCACAAAAGACGGAAACTGAACCCGCCCCGAGTATTCGAGATGAAGTCGCCAGCAGCCCGGCGGCAATTCATTCTGCATCTCCGCCTCCGAGCGACGTGCCACCCGCGCGCTCGCGCCGGGTAATTCCGATTTGGCTCATCATCGCGATCGTCATCGTGATTGCCGGCGCCGGAACTTGGGCCTTTCATTACTACTCAACTTTCGAAACCACCGACGACGCCCAAGTGGACGGTCACATCAACCCCATCAGCGCGCGAGTCGGCGGTTACATCCTCACCGTTAACGTGACCGACAATCAATACGTTGATGCCGGAACGGTTCTCGCTCAGATCGATCCGAAGGACTATCAGGTTGCGGTGGACAAAGCGAAGGCGGATCTCGCTTCGGCGGAAGCAACCGCGCTGGCCGCCAGCCGCAACGTGCCGATCACAACCGTAAACTCTGCGAGCCAACTTGCTTCCGCGAACGCGGATGTTACGGACATGCAGGCGGGAATCCTTGCGGCCCAGGGTCAGGCCGATGCAGCGAAAGCGGCGCTGGCAGAAGCTCAGGCGAATGACGTCAAAGCGCAAGCCGATCTCGCGCGATATAAACAGCTCGTCGCGAAGCAGGAAGTTTCGCAACAGCAATACGACCAGGCGGTGGCAGCCGCTGCGGCCTCCGCGGCGAGCGTGGTTGCCGCCCGCGCTTCGGAAAGCGCAGCCAACGAGATGGTGAAGGAAGCGCAGGGGAAGTTGGTTCAGGCAGGTGCGTCGGTGCGCTCAGCGCAATTGGCACCGCAGCAAGTGGAGGTTAGCAAGGCGCAGTTCAGCTCCGCCGATGCCTTAGTGGCGCAGAAGAAATCGCAGCTCGAGCAAGCGATGTTGAATCTGCAGTACTGCACGATCGTCGCGCCGGTCGCCGGCGTCGTGAACAAGAATGTGGAAATCGGAATGAACGTGCAGCCAGGCCAGCAACTGCTCTCGATCGTCCCGCTCGACGATGTGTGGGTCACTGCCAATTTCAAGGAAACTCAATTGCGCTACATGCGGCCCGGGCAACCTGTCGAGATTTCTGTGGACGCATACGGCCGCAAGTACAAAGGCCGCGTAGACAGCATCGCAGGCGCGACCGGCTCGCTGTTCAGTCTGCTTCCACCGGAGAATGCCACCGGCAACTACGTCAAGGTTGTGCAGCGCGTGCCCGTGAAGATCGTGCTCGATCCCGGCTCGAACAAGGACCATCTGCTTCGCCCTGGCATGTCTGTGACACCGAAGGTAGAGGTGAAGTGAGCGCCGCGGCCACAACTTGGGATCCGAACCAGGCCATTTGGCGTCCGGCGGTAAATCCCTGGATCATCGCGCTGACGGTGACGCTCGCGACGTTCATGGAAGTGCTCGACACGAGCATCGCTAACGTCGCGCTGCCGCATATCGCGGGCAGCCTTTCCGCAGGCCAGGACGAAAGCACGTGGGTACTCACGTCCTATCTCGTATCGAACGCGATTGTGCTGCCGCTGAGCGGTTGGGCCTCGTCCGTTTTCGGGCGCAAACGCTTTTACATGTTCTGCGTTGCGCTTTTCACCATCAGCTCGTTCATGTGCGGCCTCGCGCCGAATTTGGGCGTACTCATCCTCTGCCGCATTTTGCAAGGCGCGGGCGGCGGAGGCTTGCAGCCCAGCGAGCAAGCGATTCTTGCGGATACGTTCCCACCGGCGAAACGAGGTATGGCGTTCGCCGTGTACGGCATGGCGGTGGTCATGGCGCCGGCAATTGGCCCCACTCTTGGCGGCTGGATCACTGACAACTACAGCTGGCGCTGGATTTTTTACATCAACGTGCCCATCGGAATTATTTCGCTGCTGCTCACGGCGCGTTTGATCGAAGATCCGCCGTATCTCAAAACTCTGAACAAATCCCAGCACGGAATGGACTACTTCGGCCTCGGATTGCTGGCGGTGGGACTCGGCTCGTTGCAAGTCATCCTGGACAAGGGCGAGCGCGACGATTGGTTCGGATCTCACCTTATCCTCTCGCTCACGATCGTTTGCGTGGCGTGCCTGGTCGCTGTGGTTTTCTGGGAACTGCACCATAAAAACCCGATCATTGACCTGCGCCTATTTAAAGATCGCTCGTTTGCAGTCGGTAACACCTTAATGTTCGTCCTGGGCATTTCGCTCTATGGAACCACGGTGCTCCTGCCGCTCTACATGCAGACCCTGATGGGCTATTCGGCGGAGCAGGCAGGTTTCGCGCTCACGCCGGGGGCATTAGTTATCATGGTGTGCATGCCGATTGTTGGATTTCTGCTGACGAAAGTGGACGCACGAAAACTGCTTGTATTCGGAATGCTCATGTTGTCGTTTTCTCTGTTTCACATGACCAATTTCGATCTCCAGGTTGATTACCGAACGCTCGTCATGGCGCGCGTGATTCAATCTCTTGGTCTTGCGTTCTTATTCGTGCCGATTAATACGACGGCGTACGCATATCTCCCGAGGGAAAAGAACAACGCGGCTTCGGGCTTGATCAATCTTTCGCGAAATATCGGCGGCAGCGTCGGAATTTCGTTTGTGGCCACGATGCTTGATCGTAGAGCGCAGGTGCATCAGGTGACCCTCGCGGCGCACGCGGCGGCTACGAACCCGCAGTTTCAAGCAGCGGTGCAGGGCGCCACGCGCACATTCGAAACGCATGGCTCATCCCCGACACACGCGACCCAGCAAGCGTACGCCATGCTTTCGTATGGGTTGCAACAGCAGGCCTCGCTGCTTTCGTATATTGATAATTTCAGGATCCTGGGGTGGGCTGTGCTTTGCATGATTCCGTTTATCTTTCTTATCCGGAAGCCAAAGCCGGGCGGGCCCATGGCTGTGCACTAGCGCGGCGGCAAAATAGGATTATAATCCCGGTCGGAAGGTGAATCGCCAGCCTAGACAAAGGCGAGTCGGAGCGAGGCCATGCCCATCCGAACCATCACCGTCGAACGGGAGTACGGCAGCGGCGGCGCGCTGATCGCGGAGAAACTTGCGCAACGCCTGAATTGGAAACTCTGGGATTCCGCGCTCACCGGGGAGATTGCGCGCCTCGCTAACGTGGGTGAGGAAGCCGCCGCGCGCCACGACGAGCAAGTTGATCCCCTGCTGCATCGCCTGTTCAAAGTTTTCGCGCGCGGAAGTTACGAGCGAAGCCTCCCGATATCCGGCATCCAAGCTTTTGACGCGGACCAGATGGTCGAGTTGCTCCATCGCGTGATCGAAGATGCGGCCTCGACAGGAAATTGCGTCATCGTGGGCCGTGGCTCTCCCTACATCCTGCGCAATCGCCCCGACGCATTTCACGTTTTCATCTTCGCTTCGCCGGAAGAGAAAATTCGAAGGATTCGCACGCTCGGAAAAAGCGAAGCCGAGGCGCGGGAATTGGTTGAAACGATTGATAAGGAGCGCATGCAGTTCATCAAGCGCTATTTCGGCGCCGACTGGCCGTGCCGGCAGCTCTACGATCTCATGATTAACTCCGAGCCGGGCGACGAGTACGTCATCGACATGATCCTGCACGGCGTCGCGCTAGCCGAAAAGCGGGCTGCGCCGCTATCCGTATCAGCCTGACGTTGGAGAAACGATGATCAAGGTCGCGCTATCCGTCATATTTTTTTCAGCGCCCGCCTTCGCTCAGGATCAAGCGGCACAGGCGCTGGCGTCCGCGGGCTGCGGCTATCGCGCCGCTCTTCGGGAGCCCTGAGGGCTCCCTTCGTGGCTCCCGAAGCTGGTTCTCTCTCTTTGCTCACAGGCACCTCCTCGTGATTTCTCACTCATCTTCATCACAATTCGGTGTCCAAAGAAATCCTAGGACGCGGGAGCAACAGTACCTTCGCGCCAAGCATTTCAAGGTTCGAGTACAATTACGTGTAGACGACGGTCAACCATGACCTTCATAAAATGACTTAGAAATGATTGCCCGAGGAGAACGTCGGCATCGGCGGAGTTATCGCAAACACCCACCTGAAGGCATACGTGCGGAGTGCCTGCACAAACAACACCCTCGCCAGCATCTTTCGAGACGACTTGGCCATCCGCTAGTTGGACATTCATTCTTGAATCTGGCGTGATGCCAAATTTAGTGAGGTTGGCAACCACGATGTCGGCACCCGAGTCAAACGTCGCAGTTGTTTCTCGCCCGTTGACTGAAATCTTTACCAACATGCTCCCGTTCAGGTCGTCATATGGGAGTATGATTTGAGTGATGGGTGTCGTTTCGGGAGCCGATGATAGCGTTGGAGGGGCCCTGTTTGCTTCATCCTCGGTCACAAAAGAAGTGTACTCATGGTGCTTAGTCAGGAAGCTTCCCAGTTGTATTGCTTCCTGAGTAGAATAAAGATGTCCGAGTTCATAGTATGTGAACATTCGGGATTTGTGTAGGTTATCTATATAGTTGATACGGTCGATGCCGACGGTGTAGTCGTGCTGTACGGCGAGTAATTCCTCCTTAAGACTTTCAAGTTCGATTCGGTTGCATTCGGCCATCCGCCCATTTCGTTTTTCAAAAGTGTCGAACGGTAGCAGGACAAAACTCTTATGAACCGTATCGCTAGCCTCTTTCCAGCACTCGTCGGGTGTCAGTGCATGCTGCACCAAGGGCGCAGGGTCGATGGCGGGTGTTCCATATTGTGCGATGTTTTCGGTCTCGAAAATTTCCCATTCACTGTGCCGCATGATGTACCTGCGCATTCGTTGAACATAGCTAAGAGTGTAGAGCACAGCTTCTCCCCTGTAGTTCATGGCATCGTCGTAATTACTTTTTTGATGTTTACCTTTACCCGTGACGGTAGTAGTGTCCGCACATTCGGTCATTTCGCGATCGCGCGCCCCCAACTCGGGGAGATTTACGGTCCAGCCGTCCGATAGCATCGTTTTCGACTCAAAGTTGCCTGTCCACATTTTCAGGTCGGCCTTACACTGGACAGGATTCACCTGTTCCTGTGCCTTCGCCGCAGGCTCGATGCATAGCAGCAACAACGTAACAATGATGCCTTTTATTGTGACGCTACGACTCATCGTTTGCGTTCTCGCCGGACTTTTCGAGAATCCTATCTACTTGGCGTTCGTCGGGACTACGAAACAGGTTTGCGAAGATTGACATGATGCTTTCCGTTTTGTGTGTCAGCAGTGTCACTTCCTTTTAATTGGACCGGGAACTGCACCCGTTCCCTTGCATGTTAGACACTGCGGCGCAAGGATGACGCTGGGACGGCTCGTATCCGAAGTTTTAACCCTTCCGGTACCGCGGCAGTTTGGGCATTCCATTGTCGTACTTCCCCATGCGCGAAGTGCGCGTAGTGGGTGCAGTTTCACGATGGAGAGACGATCCGAAACAGACAACAGTACTTCTCCAATAAGTTAACAACGCTTTAAGCGTTCCAAGGCCGTCGCGTGCGTTTTACGGCGCAGAATAAACGGAACGAGGGAGTCACGGAAAAAACGAACTTGTACGGGATTGAAACCTTCGACGTTAAGGGCAGTCGAGTGAATAAAAGTGAATAATCTGCCTTCATATAGGAGCATCCCGCCCATGAAACCGGGCGGGAATTCATTGGGAGAGGCAAATGCTATATAACCTATGGACGGAAAGCAGAGAAAAAATCGGTGAAGTAATTCTCGATGAACCGCCGAAAATCGGTCGCAACGTTAGTTGCGCCGGGGCAACTTATCGAGTCACTTGGATTGCTTGGGTGGAAACCGCAGACAGTAACAGCGTATCCTCTGGCGACCTCTCCGTGAAACGTGTAAACAGATGAAGGAAAGCCAGTCGCGGCCCGCAATTCGTACGGCGAACGGACACACCCTACGACGGGCCGCTACAATTTGCCACAATCCCGGCGTGCAACGCGGAACGATTCGGCGGGAGGCGCGACCGTGCAGAAAGAACTACTTGTCACGCTGGACGAACCGTTTAGCCCTGGATTGTCTGGACAGTGAATTGAGTGTATTCATGCAGCGGCTCCGAGTGCAAGGAGTTGCTGGCGAGCCTGGGCTGGTGTGAGTTAGCCCAAGCGCTGGACGAACCAGCGCTCGTTATAACGCTCACGAAATTCCGCCAGCGCGCAGCGCAGTTCCTCGGCGTTCTGGAACACCCTGACCCACAGCCGCTGCCACTTGGCGTCCGCACTCTAATCCCATACTCTGTAATGAGCGACCGGCTGATCCAAAGGAACCTGTGTGACCTGCCCGCTCTGTGGCACAAGAAAAGCGAAGCGCTACTGCCCCGCAGAGGGCGAAATGATCTGCGCCATATGTTGCGGCGAGAAACGCGAAGTCTCGATTGACTGTCCATCCGAGTGTCCGTACTTGATCGCGGCACATCGCTGGGAGCGCGAGCATCGCAAGCCAATCGCGCCTGATTCCGTGCCTTATCCTGATCTCGATATTCCGATGCACCTTGTGCACGAACGCAGGCCGGTTATCTCCGGGCTCGGCTTCACGATTCTGAAATCTGCGAACGAAAGCCGCGAACTGAACGATACGGACGCAATCGAGGCGATATCAGCGCTTGCCGATACTTACCGGACGCTTGGCACCGGACTCTATTACGAAAAACCTCCAGAAGGGCTGGTCGCTCGTACGCTATACGGCCACTTGGCGGCGTTTTTGGCGGAACTGAAAAAGGAAGAAACCCAGCAAACTGGGTTCGGCGGCTTGAAGGATTCACAGGCGTATCAGTTGTTGGTGTTTCTGTTGCGCGTGGCGAAGTACGAAACCAACGGGCGCCCGCGCTCGCGCGCTTTTCTCGATTTTCTTCAGGCGCAATTTCCTCGTTCGCCGGAGTCTCAGCCGGAACCTTCGCGGATTATTGTGCCGTAATGCTTGGTCCCGAAACGCTTGGCCGGATAGCGCGGCTTCGTCTTTGCGCCAACTATTTGCGCTGAAGCCTTCGCTTGAGGAGCCGCGGCTACGGGCGAGGCCCCGTAGAAGCTGGTCTCGAATGCAATCAGCGCCAATCCACTCAGAATGAGAAATAGCGCGCTTACGGATTTCAATTGCATCGCGACGTCTCCCGAATCGTCATTCCATGCTCTTTTCAATCGCTCCGGATCGAATGCGTGGTTCGAGCGATAGGCCGAGAGTCATTTGCGGCGGCACGTACGCAGTCGGCGAAGGCATCACCGGCCGGACGCCGAGCCCGTACTTTCGTTGCAAACCGCGAATGCGTCCCGAGATTTCCTTCCGGTAAGCCTGGGGCGAACCACCGCGACGCACGTACCACTCCTCGTATTGACGCACTAAACGAGGGAACTTCGCCGCGATGAACGGCAGGAATTGCTTTTGCGATGCGGGCATCAGGAAAAGCACGTTTGCCGCAAACCACAGCGCGCCCGCGTCCCGCGCCGCTCGGGCCAGTGCATCGAGATCCGCTTCACGATCCGTGATTCCCGGCAACACGGGCATCGCGAGGACGCCCGCTGAAATCCCCGCTTCGCGCAGCTTCTTCACCGTTTCGAAGCGCAGGTCTGGCCGGGGCGCGCGCGGTTCGAGCAGACGCGCCAGGCGAGTTCGAACCGTCGTAATCGAGAGATTGATCGAGATTGAGGACCGCTCGGAAATTTTCTTCAGCAAATCAATGTCGCGCAAAACCTGATTCGATTTCGTCGTGATCGAGAGGATCAGGCCTTCGCGCTCTGCCATTCGTTCCAGGATGGCACGGGTGTTGCCAAAGTCGCGTTCGGCCGGCTGGTAAGGGTCGGTTGCTGTGCCGATTGCAATGTGCTCACCTTGAAGCCTGGGGTTCAGTAGATCGTGCGAGACCAGCTCGCCGACGTCCTTCTTGGCGTAAATCTTTTTCTCGAAATCTCCGCCGTCGATCTCCATGTATTCGTGCGTGTATCGCGCGTAGCAGTACTGGCAGCCGAATTCGCAGCCGCGATATGGATTGATGGTCCAGTTGAACGGAACGCGCTCGGAATCGCAGTGGTTTACGATCGAACGAACGGGAAGGAGGAAATACTCGGTCCCGCGCTTAGCGTCGGTAAGAGGGGAGGAAGCGGCGAGGCGTGCGATGCCAACCAGTTCCGCAGCGGGATTCGAGCTCCGGTGGGGCGCCGGAGTGGGCGTAGAAGCCGCGCTTGCGATTTCAGAGCCGCCGTGGCAAGCGGCCGTGGGGAATAAGGTGAGACTGGTTTGTTCCGAGCGATTTGACCGAATCCTCGAAGGAGCCGGAGGCGCTGGAAGAGTGTGTAGAGTGGCCATCGGTAACCTCGCCGCACCGCGACAATATATTCGCCTTTTGTTCGCCTTGTCAAGCAGTATTTGCTTTTTGTTCGCCTGACCCAGCGGACAGGTGTTCTGCGAGATGGTGTAAGCGTATGGACAGTCATGCAAATGGAACCTTTCTGTGGAAATGTGCAAGGTACTATAACTGGACCGCTATACTTGGGTCGCATTCTGAAAATTGTTTGGAGACCGGGATTGAGCGAAATCGGAGTTCTAATTCTTGACGACAATGTGGATAGTTGCCAGGCGTTGCATCACTTGCTTGACTCCGAGGGCTGGCGCGTTCACTTCGTAACCGACTCCCGAGAAGCGCTCACGGCGCTGGCGAGTGGAAACTGGAATTTGGTGATCGCGAACGTCGAGCTTGCGGCGCCGGGCAGCCAGCTATTCAGCATTCTGAGAGATTTGGCTCACGCTGAGGGCGTTACTGTGGCGGCTGAGGCTGAGGGTTCCGCTCGGAGCCAGCAAAAGAAGACCGGCGCGATAGCGCCGCAAAAGAAAAGGCTGCGCGTGCTGTTTATTGCGCCTTCGAACTTGGCTGCAGACGTGCTGCCGGACCTGGAGCGCGAAGAATTGCCTTATGCAATCCGGCCGTATCACCTGCATGATTTTTTCGAGAAGATTAAGGAGTTGCTGGTGGAAGCTGGCGCGATATCTCGACCCACGGGCGACTCGAGGTTTGATTCGGCCAACCGGCAGCGCGGCAGATTTGAGAGCAAAGCGAAGACTTCGAATGCGCCTTCCATGTTTGCATCCCGCAGCGACTACCAGATGACCGAAGAAGAAATTACAGACTACGAGCGTCAAGAAGAGGAAGAGCGTCAAAAGAAGAATAAGAAGCCGGACGATTACAGCAATTGGTAGACATCAAAGAATGTGTTTTAGAGCGTGCCGTTGCTGGCTTACATGCGGAAGGTGAGGGAATTCGGTCCGGGAGGCAGGAGCCTCTCGGCTCTGATGGAAGTTTGTGACGTCGCGAGTGGACAGCTCAAACTTGCTGTTACCCAGCTCTGAATTCAGTTTGTAATGAACCCTGAAATCCTGCAAGAAATCCCAAATGCTCCGTTCTCACGTATGAAGGCCGCTTTCACGCGGCTACTTTTCGTGCAGGACGGAGGTACTCATGAAACTCAGTTCTTCGACCAAGCAAGTTGTAGCGGTCTTCGCGACGGCAGCGATTCTTGGCGCGCCGTCGCTTTTCGGCAATTTCTCCGGCGGCTCTGGCAACGGCTCCTCGAGAGGCGGTGCGAGCGGTGGTCCGGCAACGTGGCGAATTGGCGAGCCCGTTCGATACGAGAATATGACTATATTCCCGCTGATCGCGAAACCCGGCGCTGACACGAGCGTCTTTGAAACGCTCGACGAAGGGCTGGCTTCCGGGGAAGTCCTGGTCACCGAGCACGGGAGCGAATACCTCCGCCGCTCGCGGGATGGCTCGACCGCTCCATCACCCGGCTACAACTCGGGAGCAGCGGTGAACCAACTTGTCCTCATCAATCGCGGCAAGAAGCCCGTGCTTCTGCTCGCCGGAGAAGTCGTTGCCGGCGGCAATCAGGATCGCATCGTGGGCAAAGACCGGATCGTACCTGTTGGCGGAGAGCCGTTGCCGCTCGATGTGTTTTGCGTGGAGCACGGCCGCTGGACCGGAGAATCCACGAAGTTCGGAGCCGCGAAAATGATGGTGCATCCGAGCGTCCGTGAAAAGGCTGCGGTGGAGGCGGATCAGGTTCAGGTATGGAACGCGGTGAACCGCGGCAGCACGGAGACAATCACCGTGGAGGCGGCGCCGGCCGGCGTTGCGGGAGGGACGGTGGGAAGGGCTGCGGCGGCGGCGCCGCCAGTACTCTCGGCCAACCGAATTGATTCCGCCATCGCGACATCTGCACCGACGAATTCGTATCGCAAAATCTACCAGTCGCCGCAGATCGCAAAGCCTGTCGAGGAATTCGTGAATGAAATGAGCCGCCGATTTGCACGCTCGACGGGAGGATTGAAAGGCGAAGGCGTGATCGGCGTCATCGTGGCGTATGGCGGCGAAGTGGCGTGGAGCGACGCATTCGCTTCGCCAGCGCTCTTCCGCCAATACTGGTCGAAGCTGCTCAGGAGCTACGCGGTCGAAGCGCTGGCGCGCCCTGCAACGAAGGAAGAGGCATCGCTCGAGGACGCGCGCACTTTTCTGGCGCGCGCGAAGGGGCACGAACGCGAAGAATCCGAGCCCGGCGTCTATATCTGGCGGGAGCGAACGCAAGGGCAGTACTCAGAGATCGAATTGGAATCGCTCGCGCCCGAAACGCTCACGCTACATTGGATGAAGGTTCTTCGCACGAACTAACGCGATTTCGATTGCCGGCCCAACAGGGACGCTCGCGCCGCCACGCCCAGGTGCGAGCGCCTTTCCTTTTGCGACGAAACCGAGATCATTTGTTGCGGCCACTCCACAATCGAACGACGCTCTTATCTGCAGTGGAATCCAAGAGCTCGCCGATTGTTTTGTCCAGCACGGGATGGCGCGCGTTCGGCGCGATTTCGTTCAACGGCACGAGCACGAATCGCCGCTCGGCCATGCGCGGATGCGGGATCACGAGATCGGGCGTGTTCACAACGCTCGCGCCAAAAAGCAGAATATCGATATCAATGTTGCGAGGGCCGTATTTGACACTCCGGCGCCGGCCCATTTCGACTTCGATCTCGAGCAGCGTCTCCAATAATCGCTGGGGATCGAGTTCTGTTTCAGCCTCAACCGCGCAATTCAAAAACCACGCCTGCTCGCGTATCTCAAGCGGCTCGGTCTCGTAGAAACACGACTGCCGGACGATTCGCGCGCCGCGCCGTGCAAGCTTCTCGATCGCGCGAACGAGATTCGCCTCGCGGTCACCCACATTCGATCCCAGCGACAGATAGACTGTGTTCATCGGCTGACGCGCACTGCTCCGGACTGGCGCCCGAAGCCGCACGATAATCGTTCAAGGCGCGCGAAAAACGATTTTCATTCTTCCGGGGAAGCCGTCCGGAACAACGGCGGCTGCTTGTGAGGTTCGTTCATCCCAAAGTGTTTGTAGGCGAGAGCGGTGGCAACGCGGCCGCGCTGCGTCCGGTCAAGCAAGCCGAGTTGCATCAGATAAGGCTCGTACATTTCCTCGATGGCATCTTCTTCTTCGCTGAGCGAAGCGGCAATCGTGTTGAGCCCCACCGGGCCGCCTGAATATTTATTGATGATGGTCAGCAAAAGATTGCGGTCGATTTCATCGAGACCGTGCTCGTCCACGCCGAGCATTGCCAGCGCTTCGCGCGCGACATTTTTGGTGACGTGGCCGTCCGCGCGAACTTCAGCGAAATCGCGAACGCGACGGAGCAAACGATTCGCCACGCGCGGAGTTCCGCGGCTGCGGCGCGCAATTTCTTCCGCGCCGGCGTCGTCAATAGCGATGCCGAGAATCCGCGCCGAGCGCTGCACGATCTGAAATAAATCCTGCGGCGTATAGAAGTCCAGGCGATGCACAATTCCGAAGCGCGAGCGCAGCGGTGCCATCAGGAGTCCCGCTCGCGTCGTCGCGCCCACTAGCGTGAACTGGTTGAGCTGATACGGATGGATTCGTGCGCCGGGCCCCTGCCCGATCACCAGATCGATGCGAAAATCTTCCATCGCCGGATAGAGAATTTCTTCGAGAGCGGGCTGCAGGCGATGAATTTCATCGAGGAAAAGAAAATCGCGGGCCGTGAGCGAAGTGAGGACGGCGGTGAGATCCCCTTTCTTTTCCAGAAGCGGACCTGAGCTGACTTTAATTCCCACGCCCATTTCGTTGGCGAGAATTTGTGCGAGCGTGGTCTTTCCGAGTCCCGGCGGACCGTAGAGAAGAACGTGGTCGAGCGCTTCTCCGCGTGAACGCGCGGCCTGCACCGCAATCGCTAGATTTTCTTTTACGCGCGCCTGGCCGATGTAGTCTTCGAAGCGTTTCGGGCGGACGCTGGCCTCGATGCGCTCGTCCTCATCGAAGGCGCGTCCGGAAACCAGCCGATGTCGCGTGTCGTTCATTTCTCTCGCTTACTCAGTTTCATTTCTCTTGCCCACTCAATTTGCGGAATCGCCCGCGGCGGCTCGCGCATTTTTCTGCATCGCAGCGCCGCCAAGCTGCTGCAGTGCGGCGCGAAGCATCGCGTTAAAGTCCGCCGGACTTCCTGGCGCGCTGCGAAGCTGTTCGAGGACGCGTTCTACCGCGCGAACATCGTAACCCAGGTTTACCAACGCCGATGCTACATCCGCTTCGAGCGGGGAGTGCGTGGCGGGCTTGCCCGCTTCGCCGGGCTCGAGCGCGGCGACTTTTTCGCGTAATTCGACGACGATGCGCTCGGCCGTCTTTCGCCCGATTCCCGGAATGCGCACGAGCTGCGCGTGATCGCTATTGCGAATGGCGGGAATCAATTCTTCCACGCGTATTCCGGAAAGAACTTTCAGAGCGAGGCTTGGGCCGATACCACTCACGGAAATCAGCAATTCGAAACAATCCTTCTCTTTTGCCGTTAAAAACCCGAAAAGCGTGAGCTGATCTTCGCGGAGGTGCGTGTGAGTGAGCAGCGTAACTTCGGAGTGGAGTGCGCCGATGCTCGAAAATGTCGACAGAGGAATTTGCACGAGGTAGCCCACGCCGCCGACATCCACGATTACCTGGTTTGGCCGGCGCTCGATGAGTTTTCCGCGTAGCTGCCCAATCATGGAGCGATTATTGAATAGCGACACAGTCGTGTCAACGCGCGACGTTCTATTCTCGCGGAAAGGTTTATTCCAATATTCGGATGAACACTCTAAGGCGCTAAGTTCGTAGGCGCGGATTACCTTCCGTATGGCAGTTTTTTCCGCTCTCCGTGTGTGCGCTTGCGGGATTCGCATGTTTGATTCCGCGACACAATTTCCATTTTGGCTCGCGCAAAACTTTTTCACGCGAAAAAAACAGATGCTGCTTTCTTGTGCAATTGGCACTCGTCTAAGCGGGAGAACTGGGGCTAAAGAAAAGGGAGGAACAAAAAAATGTCACATAGTCACTTCGTACGTTTCTCTTCGCTGATTTTGGCGTTGGCCCTTGTGCTCCCGGCCGTAACGAGCCTCGCGCTGGCGAAGGAAGCAAAGGGAACGGTGAAGACAGATGTCACGATTGCGAACTCGGTGTGGCTGGCGGGTAAAGAATTGAAGGCCGGCGAGTATTCAATCGTTGCCGACGATTCCAAAATTACGGTATCGCACGACGGCAAGATGATCGTTGAAGCTCCGATTCAATGGCAGGATGGGAGAGGCAAGGCGGAGGCTAGCTCGGTCGTCGTTGAGGGAAATCAAGTGAAGGAAATTCGATTCGGGGGGAAGACTCGAGCGGCAGTCCTTCAACAGTAAACCAACAAACCGGCCGCAATGGCGGGCGTCCTGCTCCTCGCGGGACGCTCGCTTTTTTTAGGTCACGTCGTCGACCAATTCGACAAAATCAATCACGCCGATCACCGCCGAATCAATCGGAGAATTTGGGCGTCCGACCGAAGTCATCGCGGAATAACCATCGGTGGAGAGAAGTACGCGATCCCCCTCGCCCGCGTCCACGGCATCGAGCGCAATCACCGGGTCGCCGCGGTCTGATCCGTCCAGATTCAGTGGCTGCACCAGGAGCAGCTTGCGGCCTTCGTGTGAAGGCGCTTTTTGCGTCGCGACCACGTCTCCGATCACGCGACCGATGAGCATCAGCCGTTTAACCTTTTCGAAAGATTGACCTCGTCCACGATGCCGACGATGGTGGCTTCGGTGGGAACTTCGACCGGCAGAAACGGAAAGCTGGCTTCGCGGCCGCGGCACCAGTAGACCGTTTCGCCCGTTCCTGCGCCAACCGAATCTAACGCTACGATTGGACGGCCTTTATCGGCGCCATCGCGGCCGAGCGGCTGCACGACGAGCATAGTGATTCCGTCGAGCGACGGATTCTTGATCGTGGCGACGACGGTTCCGATTACGCGGCCGAGGAGCATTTCGCGTCCTTAACTTTCGCTGCGAACGTGCGGGACCCTAGATCGACGTATTTCATTGCTTTCGCGCGGCGGCGAGTTCGGCGGCGTGCGCTTTATCGAGTTCGACCTCGTCGACTATGCCGATGATTGCGGCGTCCACCGGGCGATCCCTGCATTCAGCGGCCATGCGGGCGGAGCTGCCAGCGACTACGAGCACTTTTTCGCGGAATCCGGCGCTGACGGTGTCCACGGCGATTAGATAGCCGGGCTCGTCGTTGCCTTCGGGCGAGATTGGCTTGACGATGAGGAGTTTCTTGCCTTCGAGGCGAGGATCTTTGCGCGTTGAAACGACTGTGCCAACGATGCGGGCGAGAATCATGAATTCATGGAAAGAAAATTTATTCGAGTGCTTTGCGTACGGCGAAACTTCAGCACCGGATTCTTCCAGGCAAATCGCGCGCGGCGCAGCTTACTTCGCCGAAGCCGCAACGGCGGACTTGCCGATGGGCAACGCGTCTTCGAGCGACGGGTGAGGACGCGGGATGACGTGCACCGCGATCAGCTCGCCCACGCGGCGCGCCGCAGCAGCGCCGGCATCCGTTGCGGCTTTCACAGCCGCCACGTCACCGCGGACGAGCGCCGTCACATAGCCCGAGCCGATTTTTTCCCAGCCGACCAGCGTCACTTTGGCGGCTTTCACCATCGCATCCGACGCTTCGATCATTGCCACAAATCCGCGTGTCTCGATCATTCCGAGTGCTTCACCCATGCTTCATCCTCCCGACAGTCGCATCCAAACCAGTCAGCGCTCGATTCGATCTTTTTTTACGGCCTCTTCGATCAGCGCTTCGAGTTCGCGCCGAGTGAGCGTGATGCGGTCCACCGCCGCCGCTTCTGCATCCTCTGCCGTGACGGGCCGCGTGATGCCGCCCGGAGCGCCCTGAATGCCGTAACGCACCCGAGCCGCGAGCAATTTTTCCACATCTTCGCCGGAAAGCAAGACCTGTTTGCCGAGAACGACGGTGACGAGAGCGACGCGCGCAAACTGTTCGGTCGTCTCCATGCGGAAAAACGCCGTCAATAAATCCGAGCCGTAGGTGACCACACCATGATTCGCGAGAAGGATCGCGTCATGATTCTGGATCAGCGGCTCGATGGCCTCGCTCAACTCCGGCGTGCCCGGAGTGCCATAGCGCGCCACTGGGACGGAGCCAAGGGCCATCACGCACTCGCTCAGCAGCGCTTGATTCAGAGGAACTCCCGACGCGGCATAACCCGTCGCGACCGGAGGATGCGCGTGACAAATCGCGAACACATCCGGCCTACGGCGATAAATCAGAAGATGCATCGCGAGCTCGGAGGAACGATTGCGGCGTCCGCTGATTTTGTTTCCCTGCAGGTCGGTGACGACGAGGTCGTCCGGCTCCATCATGCCTTTGCTGATGGCGGTCGGCGAACTCAGGATGCGGCGCGGGTCGAGGCGAAGGGAAATATTTCCGTCGGTTGAAGGCGTGTAGCCCCGCTGATGGAGCCACCGGCCAGCGGTGCAAAGCTCGCGGCGATGCTCGTCTTCCGTCTTCAGCGATCCGGGCAATATCGAGTCAGGCAACATGGCTCCTGCGAACGCTGTGCTTATTCGGAAACGAAGCGCCGCAATGGTGGGCCATGATACACCAGGGCGCAAAGATAGGCTTTCTCTATATGTGGATTTCGCGCGGGCGGGGGCGTCCGCGGCTAGGCGTAGAGCCCGCGAAGTTTTAAGGCGAATGCAACGCGATCGATGGCGACCATGTACGCGGCGATTCGATTGTTCACGCCGTGGGATTCGGCGTAACGTACGATCTCGTCGAAGCTGCGCTCCATCACGTCCTTCAGCCGCTCATTCACTTCGCTCTCGCGCCAGAAGAAGCCCTGGCGGTCTTGCACCCACTCGAAGTAGCTGACCGTAACTCCGCCGGCGTTCGCGAGAATATCCGGCAGGACAAACACACCCTTATCCCGCAGGACATCATCTGCCGGAGGCGTCGTCGGGCCGTTTGCGCCTTCGCAGAGAATGCGCGTCTGGA
>Ga0302325_10003916_pt1 | contig 34727 bp, 26 predicted proteins | sample Palsa_T0_2_FD_201948 | JGI IMG/M metagenome (GOLD analysis project Ga0302325, IMG submission 201948) | Peat permafrost microbial communities from Stordalen Mire near Abisko, Sweden - Palsa_T0_2 | ecosystem: Environmental > Terrestrial > Soil > Palsa > Peat permafrost | place: Sweden: Abisko...
GCATGCCACCGCCGTCGGCGGCACCACCATCCTGAACGACATTCGCCATCCTGGATCGACGATTACCACCTCCTGGGGCGATACGTTCGTGAACCTGTCGAGCGGCAGCGTGGTCCTGGATCCGCCACAAGCGGTTGGCCTCTACGGCGGCGGAGGCGGCGGCCAAAGCGTCTTTTGGCCCAAGCCGTCATGGCAGGCGGCGCTTCCCGGCAAAGGCCGGCAAACGCCCGATGTCTCCGCCTTGGCTGATCCTTACACCGGCTTTGTCATCGTCATCACCAGTGACGGAGAGCAGTTCCTTTTCTACGGTATCGGCGGCACCAGTTTGGCCAGCCCCATCTTCACCGCGTTCTGGGCCATCGCCAACGAGAAGGCCGGCCATCCCCTTGGGCAGGCGGCGCCCGCGATCGCCGCTCTGCCCTACGGTGGCGTTCAGGACGTGCTCCCGACCACCGACAGCACTCGGAACAATGTGACCGGGGTCATTACCGACGAGAATGGGTCCACTACGTACTCGGCTTCCGATCTGTTCAGCGGATTGCTCTACAACAACCGGGGGTTCACCAGCGCAATCTGGCCGATCGATGCGGGCGATTTTACCGACTTCGGCTTCGGGCTGGATAGTTCACTCACGGTCAAACGCGGCTGGGACAATGCCACCGGGTATGGCACCCCATACGGCCTCACCTTCATCAATGCGGTAACCGCACAGCAGTAGGAGCAACAGCAGGGAATGTGCATGCGTCATGCACGTTCCCTGTCTCATCGGATCTCAAGGGTGCCCCAGCCAAGCTCCGCTTAGGTGGGGCCTTCACTTGGTTCCCCAAGACTTTCTTCCCCAAGACTTTCTTCCCAAAGATTCGAACCGCGCCCGGAGCTTGCTTTTTGCTTCAGGCTACTCATTGAGCGAGCACCCGCAATCCGCCGGCGGCACGTGCGCCTTCAGAAAATCGGCCACGCGTTTGTATGCGTCAATCTGATTTTCGACGCGAGCGAAACCGTGGCCCTCGTTCTCATACACTTTGTATTCGACCACTCCGCCGCGCTTCTTCACCGCATCGACCACCTGCTGTGCTTCCTCTTTCGGGCAGCGAGGATCGTTGCCGCCCGCCAACAGGTAGAGCGGAGCCTTGATCTGGTCCACGAAGTTGATGGGCGACCGATCTTCATAGAGGGCCTTGTTCTTCACTAGATCGCCCATGGTCGCAAGGTCGGACTGCTGCAGCACAGGATCTTCGTTTTGGATCTCGGTGAACCAGTTCACAAAAGGCACAATCGGAACGCCCGCCGCCCATATCTCCGGCGCCTTGGTGACTCCCATCATCGTCATGTAGCCGCCGTAGCTGCCGCCCATCAGAATGAGTTTCTTCGGATCGACGTAGCCTGTTTGTTTGATCCAGTCAGCGGCGGCCAGCACGTCCTCGAGATCGCCGCCCCCCATATCGAACAGATTCGCCTGCTGGAATTCCCGTCCGTAGCCGGTCGATCCGCGATAGTTGGGCGCGATCACAAAGTAGCCCTGGTTCGCCATGTACTGCACAAAGCGATTGAAGGTGTTCATGGTCTGCGCCGTAGGTCCGCCGTGAACGTAGACAATCGCGGGATGCTCGCCATTGCGCGGCAGGTTGTAAGGCACATAAACGAACGCGGAGATCGTCCACTTACCGTCCCTGCTCGGATAATGTACAAGCTGGGGTTCGACCATATCCTGGGCGCGTACGCCACCCACCAGAGAGTAGGTAAGTTGATGCGATGGTTGGTGTGGAGCCTCGGCCCCCGCCCCCGCGCTTTTGATCTCGGTGGGGGCTTCACGGTCCGCCAAGTTGTAAACCCAAAGATCGCCGGGAGCGGTCGGTCCCGCGTGGTAATAGAGGAGGCGCGAACCGTCGCCACGAAAAGGCGAAGGATTGCCCGCAACCTGATTGACGCCTTTCGGCAAGAGCAGAGCGTGCGAGTTTCCCGATGCGATGTCATAGAGATAGATGTCGGTGTTGCCATCGACATTCGCGCGGTAAGTAAGAAACTTGCCGTCGGGAGAGAAACTCTCCCCAAAAATCTCCCACTTGTCGTTGGTCAGCCAACGGATCTTCTTGGCCGAGATGTTGAGCAAACCGACGTTGTCATAGCCGTCGGCATTCGAGGTGATCAGTACGCTCTTTCCATCGGGCGAAATGTCGTTCGCCGAGTAACGGTGTTCGCCATCGTGGGGCGTCAGCAGCGTGCTTTGCGCGCTGGCAATGTCGACCAAAAACACATTCGAGTCGGTCCCTTTCGACTGCTCCCGGGTATAAATGATGAAGGTCCCGTCCGCCGACCAGACGGGCGCGACGTTCATCCGGTCATTGGGCGTGCCGGTGGTCAGGTGCTTCACCTCGCGCAGGACCGTGTCGTAAACGTCAATCTCGAACACCGAAGACGTCTTCGGCTTGACCATGTAGGCAAGATACCGGCCATCGGGCGACCAGGCGGGGCTTTCTTCTGCGATCTCGCGCGTATTAGTCAGGTTGACGACCTGGCCGGTCTTCGGCGAAACCAGAAAAATGTCCCATTGCTCGTCGCCGTCGTAATCGGACATGTAGGCGATCCACTTGCCGTCCGGCGACCAGGTAGGGCTGGTCTGGCGCTGATCGCTGACCGTGAGTTGCATCGGCCATCCGCCTTCGGCGGGCACCACCCAAAGATTATTTCGGCCGCTCAGGTTGCTGACGAAGGCGACCGTCTTGCCGTCCGGCGACCACGCGGAACCGCCCATCTGGCGCGTCATGTAGAGCTTCTCGATCGAAAGGTTCTTCTCCACACGGGCGTCGGGTTTGGACGCGATTGCCTTCGGGTCGGTGATGGCTTGCGGAGGGTTGAGAGTCTGCGACGTCGCGAGGGTACTCATCATCATGGTCAGTACCACCCTAACAAACGCGGTAGGAATGCGCATGCTGCCTCGATCGACTGCGTCGAGATCGTGTCTCGAATGCAATTCGTAAGTATGGAAGTCTAGCAGTTGTCGCATCGCAGGAGCGCTTACCCGAGTGGTGTCTTCAAACCTGAAGGCCAAATCGGGCGAGCATTTCGCGCCGTCCGAAACTTGTGACGCCGAGGGCCCTACTGTCCAGATCGTGGACCACCCATTTCTTTTTCAGCGCGACTTTCAACAGCGCCGCCCCGAGGGCCCCGCCCAGATGAGGACGCCGCTCGCTCCAATCGAGACAGGCGCACGCGAAGCGGCGGCGGAGCGTGCGAGTCCGATCGATATCAATGCCAAGAGCCTCAAACGCCTTGGTTCCGTCGGCGGTGACGCTGTATGCGCCGGCGTCGATGTTCGAACCAGCCAAAAGCCACCCCAGTGCCCTGAAACGGTCGTGCAGCGATACCCCCACCGTGCCCGCCAGGTGATCGTAACAAGTCCGTGCGGCGCGCAGCCGGCTGGGGGTGGTGGGCACAAACGGGTCGCGAGATCCGCCCGCCAGAACACTCAGACCTTCGAGCACCATCGCGACGTTCGGTCCCTCGAGACTGTAGTAGCGATGTTTTCCCTGAACCAGCACCTTGACCAGATGTTCGGTTTTCAGTCGATTGAGATGGACGCTCGCGGTGGACGGACGAACCTCAGCCACCATGGCAAGCTCGGTGCTGGTGCGTGCGTGCCCGTCCATCAGGCAATAAAGTATGCGCGCGCGCGCGGGCTCGCCAATTGCCCCCGCAATCCTTGAAACCGCGAGATCAGAATGCTGCTCTACATTCATGCTTTGATCTTAAACGAAGTGTACATGTCAGGCAAATGAGATCGTGCTGATTGTGCATCCGACCGCCGCTAGGCTTCGCCGGGCCGCGCGGCGGCCGGATATTCCAAGACTCAGGAGAGCTCTCCATGACGATCGGCTGCGTGATCCGCTACCAGATCGATCCTTTCCAGCGCGATGCGTTCAAAAAGTATGCCGAAAATTGGGGCCGAATCATTCCTCGCTGCGGCGGCCACCTAATCGCGTACTTTCTTCCGCATGAGGGAACCAACGACGTGGCATGGGGTTTGATTGCATTCGACAGTCTCGCCTCGTATGAAAGTTACCGGGCTCGCTTGAAGCGCGATCCGGAAGCCTGTGAGAATTTCGCCATGGCGCAAAACAAGCGGCTGATTCTCCGCGAGGAGCGAAACTTCGTGGAAGTAGTTGACGGAACGCTGGGCATTCCTACAGCATTCTCAGAGGCGGTGTGATTTGCCATGTTGACGCAGACCGAAAAAGGAAAAGCCTTTCGTGCGCTCCACGCGCGTGAGCAAGCGTTCATCATCCCGAATCCGTGGGACCTGGGTACGGCGAGACTGCTCGAACACCTGGGTTTTGAAGCGCTCGCCACCACCAGCGCGGGCTATGCCTTCTCGGTCGGTCGAGGCGACAACACGATTGACCGTGACGAGATGATGACGCACGTGTCCGCGATCGCGTCAGCCACTGGCCTGCCGGTCAGTGCTGATCTTGAAAATGGTTTCGGAGATTCCCCGGAAATCGTCGCGGAAACCATCAAGCTTGCGGCAGCCGCAGGACTCGCCGGCTGTTCCATCGAGGATATGTCTCGAGCACCCAGACATTCCATCTATGAGCTTGAGCATGCGGTCGACCGAGTCCGCGCGGCCGCAGAAGTTGCGCGCGATCTTCCTTTTGCCTTTGTGCTGACGGCGCGTGCGGAAAATTATCTGGTGGGCAGGCCCGACCTGAAAGACACCATCACGCGACTGCAGGCCTATCAGGAAGCGGGCGCTGAGGTTCTCTATGCGCCCGGCCTGACTACCAAAGATGACATCGCCGCCGTAGTGCATTCGGTTGATCGTCCCGTGAATGTGGTCATGGGGTTACAAGGCGTTCGATTGAGCCTGGCTGAGCTCTCGGCGCTTGGAGTCAGGCGCGTAAGCGTCGGCAGCGCACTCGCGCGCGCCGCTCTCGGGGCCTTTCTTCGTGCCGCCCAAGAGATGCGCGAACATGGCACGTTCGCGTTCGCAGAGGAGGCGGTTCGCTATCGGGATATCACTGCCATGTTCGAAAACTCGCGCAACGATAGCGAACGGAACTGAGGCAGGGTGAAGAAAATCGGAATCGTCGGCGGCCTCGCGTGGGCATCCACCGCGGATTACTATTCCGGGATCTGCCGTCGAAGCGAACAATGGCAACTCGCGCGGAACCCCAAGTCTGTGCCCTCGACACCGGAAATGAGCATCGAATCGCTCGACCTCAGCAAAGCCATCGCACTGCTCGGAAGCGAGGAGGACGAAGATTCCTGGGCCGAATTTGACGAGTACCATCGCGCCGCGCTCAAACGCCTGGAAACGAGCGGCGCCAATTTTGCGCTCATCGCCAGCAACACTGCTCATCATCGCCTCGCGACCATTGTGCGCGGAATTGAGATTCCTGTCTTAAGCATTCTCGAAGTAGTGGCAAAGGAAAGCCGTCGAATCGGGGCTCGCGAGGTTCTGATACTCGGCACTGAGGTGACCATGAGCTCGGCGAAGTTTCGGGGAGAGTTTGCCAAGTACGGGGTGGATGCGAGCGGCCCGCGCGACGAGGCCGCGCGCGCCATGACGGCCGGGCTGATTGCGGAATTACAACAGGGCAAACTGGAGGGCACGGCCGCACGACTCGGAAGGATCGTGAGATTCTCGTTCAAAGAACCGTTCAAGACGCGACCGGTCGTCTGTTTAGCGTGCACGGAGTTGCCGCTCGCCTTTCAGGAGCAGAAAATGCACGCCAGCTTTTCGTGCGATGGCATCCTGTACCTGAACAGCACCGCCCTGCACATCGATGCCGCTTTCGATTCCGCGATCGATCATTCGAACCAGACCATTGAGGTCGATCGTTGAAGTCGTTGAAGTCGACTGTTGAAGTAGATCATTGAAGTCGATCTTTCAAACTGAAGAGGATCGAAGATGACAGAATGGTGAGCCGTGCCCCCGCCTCTCGGCTGAGCCCTCCCGTTACTCCACGATCACCTGGTAGTCGCGTCCTTCCCAACCCTCACTGTTTTTCCAGAGGAAGGTGAACGTGATCTGTCGGCCCACGGCGAGAGTTTCGGTCGGCAGATCGAAGTGCTGCAGGTTCCAGCCACTCTGTTCGGAGTTGTCGTCGTGCACCGTCTGCCAGTTATCCAAGCTCCAGTGCACCACCGCCGGCTCCATCAACAAAAGGCGCAGCTTCTTTCCCCGCGGCATGGTGCGCGGCTTGTTGTTAAAGCGCCAGTTGAAGTATCGGGCGGACATTTTCTTTCTCAAGTAACGTTCCACCGTCTGGGGAGGCTGATCGAAAATCTTGCCGTCGAGCAGCGAACGCCGTAGTTTGATGTATTCGGAGTGAGCCCACACCAGCGGGCACGCCGACCCGGAGGCTTTTCCAGCGAACAATTCGCGCTCCGGGATGTCGGGTTTGTCCCAGACTTGCTCGGGAATCAGGCGGCTTGCTTCCGTGGAATGTTCCATCACGTCTAACAAGGCCTCGGCGGAAGCCGCGCGGCCAGCGGCCAGTTCGTAGTGCGCCCGTTCACCCGCCAGGAGCGGCCAGGCGCGGCCCACCCCAACGCCATCGAACGGCGAACCGTCCTCGTGTTCCCCATAGCCGTCGCGGTTGTAGCGATACCAGCAGGGACCCTGCGGCAGCTCGACGCGCAGCATCGCATCGATGACCTTGACCGTGTTCAGCATGCGCGGATCGTCGGGGGCGCGCAAACCGAAACGCACCAGAGCCAGCGCATCGGGACTGACGATCTCGACCGCCGGCGCGTCGGGACTTGTGGGCCGATTCTTGATGGGAACAAATCCCTGCAGGGGTGAGGCGGCCCCGTCACCGTCGGCGGGCGCGACGCGTACGTAATAGCCTTCGACTCCGACCCGCCTGGCGAGGTCGGTATCGACCGCATACGTCCAGCGTTCGATGTTATCGTTCCAGGAATCAGCGTTCTGACGCAAGAATTCGGCGGATTCTCCCTGGTCTAGCGACTGCGCCAGATCGGCGGCGATCAGCAGGGCAGAGATTTCAGCCGCCAGCGTGAAGGGCGAATAGCCACCGTCCTCTTCCCAGCGATCCTGTTGCGTGGCCGGGCCGTTGGCCAGAATAAAGGCCGCTGCTTTGCGCACCATCGGCCACCAGCGATCGGCGTGCTGGAAACTCTGCGGTGCTTCGCGGCGCAGCAGATCGACCAGCAGAATCGGAAACGCGGTCTCATCCATCTGCAAGCCATCCCAGTAAGGCCGCCCATCCAGCCACATGTTCTGCGCCCAGTGCCCATCGGCTTCCTGCGTGGCCTCAAGGTAATGTAAGACACGCAGGGCGTCTTCGCCCGCGCCGGCTGCCAGCAATCCGCCGGCACTTTCAACCAGATCGCGCGGCCAAATCAGGTGATAACCGCCCAGATCCTCGTCGCCCTTGTTGAAGCCCCACGGGATGGATAGGCTGGCGATGATTCCGCCGAGAAAGTCCTTGGATTCGTGCGAGCGCAGAACCGCCGCGCTCGCCCGGTATAAGTCTTTTTCCCGCGGCTTCTCGTCGAGCTTCTTGAGTGTCCCCAGCCAACTCTGCCAGTCGAGCACGTAATCCTTGCGCGTCCTTTCATAGAGACTGAGCAGGGAAGAGTTCACTTGCTGGCCGGCTTCGGCCCAGTTTGAACCAAAGCCCAAAGCCAGAACGAACTCGCCATTACAGGCCGCGAGGTCGATTTCTGCGGTCAGCGCGACGTTGCCGTTTTCGGCGCGGTCGTACTCCCAGGTCATCTGAAAATTTCGTGACAGGTCTTGCCAGCCGTCCGACGTGCCAGCAAATCCGGCAGAACATTTCAAAAACGGCAGGGAACAGGCCAGGGCGAGTGCGCTCGGATCGCGCTCGGCAAAAAGCATCGACCTCCCCTTGTACTCGCCCGCCCAGCCAGTATTGCCGTACCCGAAATTTGCCAGGTGCGACGCCAATAGTCCGTAGAGACGGTAGTCGGCTAACTTACCCTGGAGCGGCAGAAAACGAATCTTCTGCAACACCACGTTCCGCCACGGGTCGGTCAACACTTCTTTTTCGATCCGGTACCGGCCCTGCATGCAGGTGTTAGTGAGTTCATAGACAGGTACTCCCGGTTCAACCGGAACATTCTCGAAGGTACAATGGCGCTTCTCTTCCGAGAAGAAATCGCGTCCGTTGGTGACGATCAGGCCGAAGTCGCGAGTGCAGGCCTGGTCCACGCGGGGAAAGTAGATTTCGTTGAGAATGCCGTGACTGAGCGTGAACCAAACCCGGCTGTGCGGGTTCAGCGCGGTGCCTACGCCGGTCTTGGCGCTTGAGGTCCAGCGGGGTTTGATTCCGGGCCAGCCCGGCGCGTAACGAAGGTTATTGCGCAGTGGATCGTTGCTCAAAAGGTCACCGCCAAGCAGTTTGCCCAGTTTGCCAGAAGATGTGGATTTGTGCTCGGCTTCCGCCGATAATGCGGGAGACGCATCTAATTTCAAACCATGTCAGCACGCGGCCTGAATACTCTTTTACTCCGGCTTGCCCCTCGAGCGAAAGGGATCGGGGCTGCACTTTTGGTCACTGCCGTTTTCCTGCTCCGGATCGGTGTTCCCCAGGCCTTTGCCCAGTTGCCCTCGGCCGGGCTCAATCGCGGATTTCTACGGCTCTACGATCTGGATTTTGGCGGCGCGCAAAAGGAGTTCGAGTCGTGGGAAAAACTGAACCCCGATAATCCCATGGGGCCGGCGAGCGAGGCGGCTGGAACCTTGTTTTCCGAATTCAACCGCCTGGGCGTGCTGGAATCGCAATTCTATGTGGACGACTCCCTGTTCGGCGCGCGGAAGAAGTACGAGGCCGATCCCAAAGAACGCGCGCGCTTCGAGCAACAGCTTAGCCGCGCTGAAAATTTGGCAAAACCGAGACTCGGCCGAGACTCGAAAGATCGCGACGCCCTTTTGGCGATGACGATGGCGGCGGGCTTGCGCTCCGACTTCGCGGCGCTATCGAAAAGCGCAACTTGGCTTCCCTGCATTACACCAAGGAGGCGACGGCCTGGGCCACGCAGCTGCTCTCTGCCGATCCGACTTGCTACGACGCACACCTGGCCGGGGGCATCAGCCGCTACATCATCGGATCGATGGCAGCTCCGGTACGCTGGCTGGTGCGTCTGGGAGGCGTTTCCGGGGATAAAGCGGGCGGCATCGCGGAATTGCAGACAACGGCGGCGCAAGGCCAGCTGCTCGCCCCGTTCGCGCGCATTCTGCTGGCCATTGCCTACGTCCGCGAGAAGGATTTCCCGCGCGCCCACGATCTCCTGGTGGCGCTAGAACGAGACTTCCCCAATAACACCCTTTTTGGGCGGGAACTGGCGCGGCTCGATAAAAATGGCAGCCGCTAGAAAACTTTCGGTTCGAGCAAGCCGCTAAGTACTTGGAAAATAACGTGGGTTCATCAGAAATTCACCCTGTTGTAACCTTCCCTTAACATTCTGCCCATAGAAGAAGATTGCATACCTAAATCTAGCGCGCGGAGGACTCATCGAGTGACACGTCTCAGACATCGTATCTTGCTGCTGTTGGCAGGTCTTGCATTGGCACTGCCGTCGATGGCGCAAACCACGTTGAACGGTGCCGGCGCCTCTTTCCCCTATCCCATCTATTCCAAGTGGTTCAGCGAATACAACAAGCTGCACTCAGACGTGCAGATCAACTATCAGTCGCTCGGCAGCGGCGCGGGGATTCGCCAGGTTTTGAGCGGGACCGTCGATTTCGGAGCGAGCGATGGTCCAATGACCGATGAGCAATTGAAAGAAGCCAAAACGCCGATCCTGCATATCCCGACCGTCCTCGGTGCGGTCGTGCCCGCCTACAACGTTCCCGGGATCAGTGGCGAAATCAAGTTCACTCCCGAAGCGCTGGCAGGCATTTTTCTTGGCAAAATCCAGAAGTGGAACGATGCTGCCATTACCCAACCCAATCCGGGCGTGAAGTTTCCCGACATGTCGATCATCGTGGTTCACCGCTCGGATGGAAGCGGCACGACTTATATCTTCACGGACTATCTCTCGAAGGTCAGCAACGAGTGGGAGTCGGCGGTTGGCAAGGGAACCTCGCCGAAGTGGCCGGTCGGCTTGGGCGGCAAGGGGAACGAAGGCGTCGCCGGGCAGGTTCGGCAGTTGGCGGGAGCGATCGGTTACGTCGAACTGATCTACGCAGTGGAGAACAAAATCACTTTCGGATCGGTCCGGAACGCCGCCGGCAACTTTGTGGTGGCTTCGCTCGATGGTGCAACCGAGGCAGCCGCATCGGTGAAGAATATGCCCGCCGATTTTCGCGTTAGCATCACAGATCCGCCGGGCAAGACAGCGTATCCCATCTCGAGCTTTACCTGGCTGCTGATTCCGGAACAGGCCAAGGATCCGAAGAAAGGAAAGATCATCGCCGATTTTCTGGAATGGATGGTCACCGACGGCCAGAAGATGACCAGCCCACTGAGCTACGCCCCGCTCCCTGCGACCGTAGCGCAGAAAGTGAAGGCAGCCATCAAGCAGGTCCACTAGAGCACTGCGGCAGTCCCGTCGTGAAATCCGTTATACATTAAGTTAGCACCACCGGCCCGGAAAAGGAGAGTAGGCCAAAACCGGGCCGGCAGTGATTCTGAGGGGAAGACACCTCTCAGGAAAGCGCCCCTCAGAAATTTTGAGTGGCCGTTCAACCCTGGTCTGTTAGGACCTGGTCCGTAAAAACCTTGTCGGTGAAAACCTGGTGGTCCCGCGTCAAGCGCTGACGCGGGACCATTTTCGGTTTTATGGCAAGTAGTAACGGAACGAAGTGAAGACCATTCCGTCCAGCCCTTCCGGTGTAAGTGCTCCCGGCGTGCCAGTGGAGTTGGCGCCAGACCAGGTCTGACGAGTCACATAGGAGTACTGCGTGCCGAACTGGAACTTGCCCTTCGGTCCGCTGTAGAAGCGGTAGGTGAATCCGACCGTACCCTCAATCAGCGCCCGTGTGTCGGCGGTGCAGTTGGCGAGAGCGCCGGGATCGAATCCGGCGCTAGTTGTGACACCCGAGGTTACGCCAGTGGCGGGCGTGGTTTCGGTATAGCAACCGTAATCCTTGAAGGTCGGCGATCCGTAGCCCACAAACTCGCCCGTCGTCCCCAGGTTAGGATCGAGCCCATACGTCCGGGCGGCGTACTCCGCTCCGACGTAGGAGTAGACGTCGAGCTTCTTGCCGTGCCACTCGAGCGTCACTAAACCCTGCAGGTCCTTGATCAGATGAACGGTTCCGTCGGGGTTAATGGAAACATCGGAGAGCTGGGCCGCGCCGTAACGGCCAATTCCACTGCCACCGAAGCCGTGCAGGCCGAAAACGACATGCTTGTTGGCGAAGTTCCAACGGGCGTTGGCGCCAAGCCCCCCACCTTCGTGCGAATGGTTGTAGGCTCCGGTTGCCGAAGCCCCGACCGTTCCGCACAAAGCCGGGTCAGCTAGATATTCCACGCACGGGAATACCCGGCCAGTGAAACGGTCGACCAGGCCGAAAATTTCGTAGTGCCCGAAGCCGGGATCAAAGGCGATCTTGGCGATGAGATCGGGCGAAGGATTGGCGGTGTAATTGGAGGTTGTGTTGTAACTGTTGTTGGCACCCGCCTCGCCGATCAGATAATTGGCCGCATTTCCGTGCGTGGTAAGCGTTCCTTGCGGGTTTTCCACGGCGAAAGCGATCGACACCTTATCACCGAAGTCTTTGGTCAGGCGGATCCCGGCTTGGCGCGCGAAAGTGAACCCGACGTTATATTGCGGGTCGATTGTTGCCGGCCGGGCATCGTTGACCCTGCCATTGTCGTCACTGGGCCCGATCCCTGTCTTCATTTCGGTCACCAGGCTCCACGCCTGGCCGCCGAGGAATTTCCAGCCATTGTTAAACTTGACCTGGCCCCAAGCCTGGCGAAGCCGGGGCTGGTAGCTATTGGTCTGGGTGGCGCTGGCGGTGACACCGGCGCCAAGAAAGTCAGTCGATATGTAGCCTTCAAGCTCCACAGTTTTCAAACGGCCCCCGAAAAAGACCGAAGCCCGCGACTGGCGGGCGGAGCCGAAGAAATCCGACAGATTGCTTTGCGAAGCTCCGGGCATGGTCAGGGAATTGAAGGGAGTTGGAAGATCAGCTCCCAACTCGCGTGACCGCCGCACAAACGCGGCTTCGGCGAAGCCTCCCGGTGTAATGGTAATGCCCTTGAGATGGAGCGAGGTGGGGCTCTCCCACATTTGGTCGACGTCGTGGACCTCTTTCAGCGACTCCTGCAGCGACATCGCCGTGCTGTTGGTGGTTGTTTTGAGGGTGGCCACATCGCCTTGCAACGCGCCCACCTGCTGCTGTTCTTGGCTGGCTTGAGCTTGCGCGGCAGCGGCCCTGGCGGCCGCGTCGGCTGCGGTCGACTGCGCCTGCTGCCAGTTCTGCTGCGCCTGCTGCAGTTGCTGGTTGAGTTGCTGGATTTGCTGCTGTTGGGCGGCCAAGGCGTCTTTCAACGATTGGACGTCGGCAGCCGTGATTGCCGGCGGAGCCGGGGTCTCTACCACTACAGCCTTATGCCTCCTTTTTGGAGGCGGTGGGGTTGAATCCGAGGTTTGTGCCCAAACGCCGGCTGAGAGCGCCACCAGCGTAAGGACGGTGAAAAACAGGTGTCTGGTTGATTTCATGGAATGCAATCCTCTCCTTTTTGATTTTGAGTCACTAACACGTTCCGGAAAGCTACGGAAAATCCTTCTACAATTTTGAGGTCGGGGCATGGCGATCCTCGCTCTTCCCCGAACGTTTCCCTGACAGACCTCGCCACCTTCGGGCGGCGGGCATTTTAAGAATCGAAAGACTAGAGAGTGGAGACCGATCAATCTACTCTTTGCACCATTAAAGGAGTGTTAAAATGCTCGACTAATAAACGGTGTGAATTCGGCGTAACGCTTTTCTATTACCTATCGTCCTGCCGGTTGCAACCGAGACCATGGGCGACAATTATTCCATAAAAGTCCACTTGTTTTATAGACTTTATTGTTAATCTCTGTGGTACCTGTCCATTGCGCCATCGCACCGCACATTGTGTGTCTAGTAAGTGCTATTATTGACAGCAACTTGCATAAATTAGTTCAAGCCAACAACGAGCGCGGATGCGCATCGGGTTGCGGTTCGAAGAACGGAGTTGTTCGCGGGCGCGAAGTGGTTTTTCCGTCACCGCATCGCTCCCCGCCCAACTTGGTATACTATTTCGGGTCGAGCAGAATACGCCCGATCGGGTCGCATATCCCAGTCAACACCCCCATCTATCACGAATAGTCGACAAATTATGGTTCGGCAAACTCTGAACAATCGCGCCACGCTTCTGAACCGCGAAGCCTCGTGGCTGAAGTTCAATTGGCGCGTGCTTGAAGAAGCGGGAGATCCCCATAATCCACTGCTCGAGCGGGTGAAATTTCTCGCCATCTCCGCCAGCAACCTGGACGAGTTTTTCGAGGTCCGCGTGGGCGGCTTGCTGCAGCAGCTCGAAGACGGCCACAACTCGATGACTCCCGACGGTCTCACCATGGTGGAGGAGCGGGGACTGATCAAAGACGCAACTCACGAGTTCGTCGAAGAACAGTATTCATGCTGGAACGAGCGCCTGCGGCCGGAACTGGCGGAGCAGGGAATTCGCGTCCTCGGCATCGACGAACTGGATGAGGCGGCGCTGGCGTTCGTCGACAATTACTGCGAACAGGAACTCGATCCGCTGCTGACCCCGGTCACGGTGGACCCGGCGCATCCCTTTCCCCGTGTCATCAATAAGGCGCTATGCGTGGCGCTACTGTTGCGTCGTCGTCGTCGCTCTTCGCTTACCTATACCGGAGTCGTAACCGTTCCGCGGGCGCTGCCGCGATTGGTCCGCCTGCCGTCGCAGGCGACCATTGATTTCATTTTTCTTGCCGACCTGGTCGTTCACCATGCGGTACGCATGTACAAGGGGTACGACATCGTCTCTTCGGCCGCCTTCCGGGTCACGCGCAACAGCAACCTCTACCTGCAGGAAGAAGAATCGCGCAATCTGCTGGAATCGGTTCGCACGGAGTTGCACAATCGCCGCAAGGGAGACGCGGTGCGGATGGAAATCGAGTCCGGGGCCGACCCCGAGATCATCGAGCGCCTGGGCACGGTGTTTGAGCTCGACCCGTGGCAGATTTTCCCGGTCAACGGCCCGGTGAATCTCTCGCGCCTGTTCAATATTTACGACGCGGCGGCGCGGCCGGAGTTGAAGTTTCACAGCTTCGTGCCGCGCGAGTTGCGCCTGACCGCGAAATCCCACGATCTGTTTGAAGAGCTGCGGCGTCACGACATTTTGCTGCATCATCCTTACGATTCCTACGACTCCGTCCTGTCCTTCATTCAGTCGGCCGCCGAAGACGAACGCGTGCTCTCCATCAAGCAGACCCTGTACCGGACGAGCGAGCATTCGCTGATTGTTCAGGCGCTGATGACCGCGGCGGCCCACAAGGAAGTCACCGCCGTCGTGGAGTTGAAAGCGCGCTTTGACGAAGCGTCCAACATCCGCTGGGCACGCGACATGGAAGATGCCGGGGTGCAGGTCTTTCATGGATTGGTCGGACTGAAGACGCACTGCAAGCTGGCGCTGTTGGTACGGCGCGATCCCGATGGCGTGACCCGCCAGTACGCGCACCTGGGCACGGGCAACTACAACGCGACCACGGCCCGCATCTATACCGACCTCAGCCTGCTCACGGCCGATCCGGAGATCACCAAAGCGGTTCACGATGTCTTCAGTTTTCTGACCGCCTATGCCGAGAACCCCGACTACGGGCCGCTGCTGGTGGCGCCTCTGGATTTGGCGGAAAAGTGCATGAGCCTGATCGAGCGGGAAGCCGAGCATGCGCGCATGGGGAATCCGGCGCGGATTATCGCCAAGTTCAACTCGCTGCTCGACGAGAATATCGTTCAGTCTCTCTATCGCGCTTCGCAGGCCGGAGTGGAGATTGAATTGATTGTGCGCGGCATCTGCTCGCTGCGGCCGGGAATTCGTGGCCTCAGTGACCGCATCCGCGTGCGCAGCATCGTGGGCCGGTTTCTCGAACACAGCCGCATCTATTATTTCGAGAACGGCGGCGATCCTGAAGTCTACCTGGGCAGCGCCGATTGGATGGCGCGCAATCTGCACGAGCGGGTCGAGGTCCTGTTTCCGCTCAACAACCCTCTGCTACGCGACCGCGTGGTACACGAGATTCTGGCCGCTTATCTGGCCGACAACGTGAAAGCAAGATTTCTGCAAACCGACGGGCGCTATCTGCGGCCCTGGCAGCCGCCGCGCGGCCGCAGCAAGCGAGCTCCGCGAGGCTCGGCTGCCTTCAGCGCCCAGGATTTTCTCATCGGACTTGCGGAAGGTACCAAGATGCCTGAGGAGATTCCGGTTGCGATCCCGCGCCGATCTCCGCGAGCTTCGGTCGGACGAGTCATGACCGGAAGGGAATAGCAGTTCAAAATGTTTCTCTATTTTTTGCGCCACGCGAGCGCCGGGCAACAGTTGAGCACGGCGAAGAAGGACGAAAAGCGCGGCCTCGATAAAGATGGCATCGAGCAATGCGGATACATTGGCCGCGCCCTGGCCGCGCTCGGCGTGCAGGTGGAAATCATCGTCTCAAGCCCGCTCAAACGCGCCTCGCAGACCGCCGCTTTGGTGGGCAACGAAATGGGCCACGAAGGCAAGCTGGTGATGGAGAACGCACTGCGTCCGCAAGCCAACTTCCCGGATTTTCAGAAGATGCTCGAAAAGTACGCTCGCCAGGATTCGATGCTGGTGGTTGGGCACAATCCGAACCTGCGGGAATTTCTCGGACGCGTGATCGGCAACAGCGGAGGCGAAGCGGTGGTTGAGCTCAAAAAGGGAGCGGTGGCCAAAGTCGAAATGCGGCGTAATTCCGGATCGCTCAGTTGGTGTATTACGCCCCGCATCCTGCGCACTCTTCACACCGCGGCGACCGAGAGCTCGCGCCCGAAGACTTCGCGGAAGTAGGATCGGTCTTTTTCAATCGACCACACCTCCAGGTCCACGCTCGCCCTTGCGCGCGGAGTCAGCTTCATCGCGACTCTTCCGTTGCGCGCCGAGACCCCAACCTTGCCGACCGATTGACTTCTCCCCATATTCAGAGCTCGCGCAATGCGAAGCAGTGCCGATGCTTTCTGCACGTTCTCCTGCTCCTCAGGGCTCAAGCTGCTCATCGGGCCGTCCCCGGGCGTGGGCCGCGACTTTCCCAGATAGCGCGCAATCGATCCGATGATCCTGCGCTGTTGGGGCGTGTATCCCAGAATTTCAGAGTTTGCGATGATGTAGTAAGTGTGGCGATGGTGTCCATTGCGGTTCAGGTAGTCGCCAACCTCGTACAGCATGGCCGCTGCCGAGAGCCATTCGCGATACTCTTCGGGAAGCTGATGCACCGACTTTAACGAGGAAAATAGCAGCAATGCAGAGTCGCGCACATGGAGCGCGTGATTGAGGTCGACCCGGTAGTGTTCTACCGCGCGCTTGATCGACTCCCACCGTTCGGATTCGATCGCCCGGCCGGATTTTGTGCTGCGATCGTAGTCCGCCGCCATCTGGGCGAGGATGCCGTCGCGCAGCCCGAGCGGCGAGTAGCGAAAGCCGGGGAGATGGCAGCGCTCGAGCAATTCCGCATAGGCTACCGCTCCGGCACAAATAATTTCGGCGCGGCGCGGACCGATGCCGGGAACCTTGCTGCGCTGCTCCAAGGATTGGCGCGAAAGCTGTTTGGCGATGCGCCGAATCATCTCGCGCGTAACGTAGGTCGCGGGGCGGGTTTTTCGAGGGCGCGCGAGGTGGCTCCCGATGCCGGCCAGTGCGGCGGCGGTTCCCGAGGTGGCGATCACGGCACCCACTCGCGCGGACTTGACACGACCCTGAACGCGCGTGACCTCGCGCGCCACAAATTCAGAAAGCCGTTTGAGTTCGCTCTTGCGCGGTGGATCGTGCTGCAGAAACTCGCCGGTCAAGCGCACGGCTCCGAGCGGCAAGCTCACCGTATCCCGCAGATGTCCGTCGCGCGAAAGGGTGACCTCGCAACTGCCACCGCCGAGATCGACCAGCAGAACGCTGCGGGCGCCCAGGCGACTGGCGGCGGAGACTATGCCCAGGTGAATCAGGCGAGCCTCTTCCAGGCCGGAAACGATTTCGATTGTCCAGCCCGTGGTCGAGCGCACCCACTCCAAAAAAGCGCGTGAATTGCGGGCGTCGCGCAACGCCGCCGTGGCCACCACCCGCACTGAATCCGTACTGCACTCCTGCATGGCCCGATGAAAACGCCGCAACACACGCACCGTTTCCGTCATCGCCTCCGGCGAAAGCAGTCCGCTGCTGAACACGCCTTCGCCCAAGCGAGTGACCGCGCGGTCCTCGTGGATTTGTTTCAACCGTCCGGCTTGCAGGCGCGAAATCTTCAGACGAACCGAGTTCGAGCCGATATCGATGGCGGCGAAAGTGGGCATGGGCTTGAATCAGTATTCTCATAACGGAGCCGCGTTGCGCAAGCTAGTGACTGCGCGAATCGTCGAACGGTGCAAGGGTGGACGGTGGACGCCGCACTCGCAGCGCCCCGTTGCACTACGACTGCGACTGAAATGTTAGGCGTCTGCGCGCCGCTTTTTAACCGATTTGTAACAACCGTCTGCTAGCCTTAGCAGGGATGTCCAATCAAGCGCTGCCCCGGCCGCGTTTCAACACTCCCGCACCGGAGCGGGGGACAAAGGCCGCCCTGAAAGTCGAAGCCAGAACGACGCCGCTGTTGCACGGGAAAGTCAGCGAAATCCCCGATGTGTTCTTTGGTGCCGCGATGCGTCTTTGTGGCCTGGCGGTGGTCGCGCTGCTCGGCTTGATTGTTTACCAACTGGTGGTCGGCTCGCAGCTTTCCTGGCATGCGTTTGGCTGGAAGTTCTTTGGCCAATCGGATTGGAATCCAGTAGAGGACCATTACGGCGCGCTGCCCTTCATCTACGGCACGATCGTGTCCTCGCTCCTGGCGCTGGTGATCGCTGTGCCGCTTTCGATCGGCGTGGCGGTGTTTATCACCGAGATGTGCCCAATGCGCCTTCGCGGAGCGCTTTCGTTCACCACGGAACTGTTGGCCGCCATCCCCAGCGTGGTCTACGGACTTTGGGCGATCTTCGTTCTGGTACCCATGCTGCGCGAATACGCGCAGCCGTTTCTTGCCAGGATGCTCGGCTGGACGGGGCTGTTTACAGGGCCTCCCTACGGCATCGGCATGCTGGCCGCGGGCGTGATTCTGGCGATCATGATTATTCCGATCATCTCGTCGATCACGCGCGAGGTGCTGACCGTGGTTCCACAGCATCAGCGGGAAGCCGTGCTGGCTTTGGGTGCAACGCGCTGGGAAATGATTCGCATGGGTGTATTGCGGAATGCGCGAGCCGGGATCGTGGGGGCCGTTATTTTGGGTTTGGGCCGCGCGCTCGGCGAAACCATGGCGGTCACCATGGTGATCGGGAATCGTCCCGAGATTGCCAAGTCGCTGTTTGCTCCCGGATACACGATGGCCAGCGTGCTCGCCAACGAATTCACGGAAGCGACCGGCGATCTCTACCTTTCAGCGTTGATCGAAATTGGCCTGGCGCTGTTCTTTGTCACCATTGTGGTGAACGCCCTTGCCCGGCTCATGGTGTGGAGCGTTACTCGAGGCCAACCGGCGAGAAGCCTGGCCTGAGAGAACATGCCCGATACGAACTCCAATTCGGCAGCGGTCTTGAATCCTCCGATCAACATGCCTTCGGTCAGCCTGCGGCGGCGTGTCATGGATCACGTGATGACCGGTGTGGCCGTGCTCACCGTCCTACTGGTGCTTTTGCCGCTGTTCGCCATCTTTGCCTATCTGATTTATAAGGGCATTGGTTCGATCAACATCGCCTTTCTGACCCAGACTCCGAAGCCGGTGGGAGAAGCCGGCGGCGGCATGGCGAACGCCATTGTCGGCTCGATGGTGATTCTGGCGATCGCCAGCCTGCTCGGCGTGCCGCTCGGAATCGGCGCGGGCATCTTTCTTTCCGAATACGGACGCAACCGTTATGGCGATATCGTGCGCTTTATCTCCGATGTCCTGAATGGTGTGCCATCGATTGTGATTGGCATCGTGGCCTACGGGCTGGTGGTGATGCGCCAGAAACACTTCTCGGCGCTCGCTGGCGGCGTCGCGCTCGCGATTATGATGATTCCGACCATCGCGCGCACCACCGAGCAGATGCTGTTGCTGGTACCGCAGGCGATCCGCGAAGCCGCTTACGGCTTGGGCGTCTCCCGCTGGCGCACTACACTCTCGATCACGCTGCGCACGGCGGCCTCCGGCGTCATCACCGGCGTCATGCTGGCTTTCGCCCGCGTTGCCGGAGAAACCGCGCCGCTGTTGTTCACCGCCTTTGGAAACCAGTTCTGGAATTGGAAGACGGACCAGCCGACCGCAGCCCTGTCGCTGCAAATTTTTACCTACGCCATTTCGCCTTTCGACGAATGGCACAGGCAGGCGTGGGCGGGCGCGCTGGTTTTGATTGTCCTGATCGTCGGAGCGGTCGCCGCGGTTCGGGTCGCGGTACGGCACGGAACTTTATCAGGGGCTTAGCCGTCCCCGGTAGCGTGTAGGCGAACCGCAAAACACCTTTCGGCGTGCGCTTGGCAGGCTGCGGTCTGGCCCCTAAAAGGGGCGCCAATTTGAAGAAGTGACGGCATCGCGAAAGCGACGCCCGGATACGGATCTTGCACCACGGATTGCTGATCTTGGCAGGGATTTAGGGAGCTATGGGCGTTGGAATTACAGTCGAGCACCTGAATGCGTTTTATGGCAAGACCCAGGCTTTGTTCGACATCAATCTCGTTGTGGCCGCCAATCATGCGACCGCGCTCATCGGTCCTTCGGGCTGCGGCAAATCGACGTTTATTCGTTGTCTGAACCGTATGCACGAGACCATTCCCGAGGCGCGGGTCGACGGCAGAGTGCGGATCGGCGACTTCAGTGTCTACAACGGGACCTCGGCCACCCAATTGCGGCGCCGGGTGGGCATGGTATTTCAAAAGCCGAATCCGTTCCCGACCATGTCCATCTATGACAACGTGGCTGCCGGGCTCAAGCTGAACGGCTTTCGCAATCGCAAGAAGCTTGACGAGATCGTGCACAAGTCCCTGAACAGCTCGGCGCTGTGGGACGAAGTGAAGGATTCTCTGCACAAGAAGTCCGGCGCCAGCCTCTCGGGCGGTCAGCAACAGCGCCTCTGCATCGCCCGCGCATTGGCGGTGCAACCCGAGGTTCTGCTCATGGACGAACCCTGTTCGGCGCTCGACCCGATTTCGACCGGCAAGATCGAAGAGCTGATTTTTCAATTAAAAGAGCAATACACAATCGTGATTGTCACGCATAATATGCAGCAGGCAGCCCGCGTGGCGGAATTCACCGGGTTTTTCCTTTTGGGTAAAATGATCGAATTCGACAAAACCGAGAAGATTTTCACCAATCCGTCCGACAAACGGACCGAAGACTATGTCACGGGCAGGTTCGGATGATGCGCACCCGCTTTCAACAGCAGATGGAGGACCTCCGGGAGAAACTGCTCCGTATGGGCGGTCTCGCGGAGCTGGCGGTTGAGCGCGCTACCCAGGCGTACACCGAACGCGATCTCACCCGCTGTCAGCTGGTCCTCGAAAACGAGAGCCACATCAATGCCGCCGAGCGCGAGATCGACGAAATGGCCTTCGACATCCTCGCCACGCAGCAACCGGCGGCCACCGATCTCCGCTTTATCCTCGCAGTCACCAAAATCAACGCCGACCTGGAGCGCGTGGGCGACCAGGCGGTAAACATCGCCGAGCGTGTGATGGACCTGATTGACTTGCCGGCCGTCGAGTTGCCGGTCGACATTGCGCGCATGGCCACTGCCGTCAGCGCCATGGTGCGGCGCTCCCTAGAGTCGTTTGTAGAAGGCAAAGCCGAACTCGCGCAGGCCGTGCTCGAAATGGATCACGTCGTCGACCGGATGCGCGACGAGGCTTTCATCGTGCTCGTGCGAAAGATGAACGAAGAACCGCAAGTGACGCAACAGGCGCTCGATGCTCTCTTGGTGGCGCGCAATCTCGAACGCGTCGCCGACCATGCCACCAACATTTCCGAGGATGTCATTTTCTGGGTGCTGGGCGCAGATGTACGCCATCATGCGCAAGCCGCGTCGGCTGCTCCGCGGCCGGAACGGCGCGAGCAATAAATCAGCCAATCGAATCGCGGGGTGATGGGGCTTTGCCCCGTCCCAGCGCCGCGGAGTTCCGCCCCCGCGCGGTTTCACCCCGCATCCTGCCTCTGCGGTACACTGTTCGGGCCCATGAGCCAGAGAATTCGCGTTTTTGCCACCTGCGACATTGGAGACGTCCTCGACCTACTTCGTCAGAAGGGATACGACCTCGAAGTCTATCCCCATCCCGAAGCTCCGCCGAAAAGCTTGATCGTTCAGAAGGTGAAGTCGGGCGTGGATGGCCTGATCACCACTCTGCGCGATCCGATCGACCGCGAGGTTTTTTCTGCGGGAAAAGGCACACTGAAAGTGGTCGCACAGTACGCGGTCGGATTTGACAACATCAACCGCGCCGATGCCGACGAGTTCAAGGTTCCGTTCACAAATACCGCCGACGTCCTGACGGAAGCAACGGCGGAATTTGCTTTCTTCCTGATGGGCGCGCTGGCGCGCAAACTCTGGCCCGCCGAACATCTGACGCGCGAAAATCGCTGGGGCTACTGGCATCCCTACCTGCCGTTTCTGGGCGACGAAGTCACCGGAAAAACTGTCGCCGTCATAGGCACGGGACGAATTGGCCTGGCCTTTATCAAAAAGTGCGCGGGATTCGACATGAACATCCTGTGCTTCGATCCAGCCTATGAGAACCACGTCTACATCCGGGCCATCCAGGAGACGATGGATCTTCGCTTCGATCGAGGCATCAGCCGCGAGAAGACGTCCATTCGTTACACGTCATTGAATGAAGCCTTAAGCACCGCGGATTTCGTCAGCCTGCACGTTCCCCTGCTGCGCGAGGGCGAGAGCGCCACGCCGACCTATCATCTGATCAACGAAACTACGCTGCGCGCAATGAAACCCACGACCATGATCGTCAACACCTCGCGCGGTCCGGTGGTGGATGAGACAGCCCTGGCCCGCGCTCTGCGCGAAAACTGGATCGCCGGCGCCGCTCTCGATGTTTATGAGAAAGAGCCGCTGCCCTCCGATTCGCCCCTGCGCGATCCCGCGATTGCCGATCGCTGCCGCCTCCTGCCGCACTTCGCAAGCGCAGCCCGCATCACGCGCTTGTCTCCCGATCCCGATCAAGGCATGGCGGGAAGGTGCGTTCAGGGACTGTTGGATGTGCTCGAAGGGAACTATGGCGGCGACTTTACGAAGATGCCTTATGTGGTGAACAAGGAAGCGTTCGAGAAGTAGGCGTTGGGTTCGGTGGCGACCGGCTCTGGCGTCCGAGAGCGTCCGCAGGCTATCCCGCGGTCATCGAGAATGCCGGCAGCGCCATCCAACCTTGTCGTCTCCCGGCTCACCTGCTACGCTCGCCATTCACATACGCCATGAATCTCACCATGAAGATCAGAAGATGGATTTATTTCGTCTGCCTTTCCTGTCTGACGGGCATTTCCGGCGCCCAGGTCAACGACGCCATCCGCGCACTCAAGATTCTGCCAGCGCCGAAAGAAGTACGCATGGCCGAAGGCGGAATGGTGATCAAGCCCTCGACCACCATCCTCATTGGCAACTCCGAAGACCGGACGGCGGCCGAAACGCTGCAAAAGGAAATTCGCGATCGCACTGGCATCGAGCTGGTGATCGAATCTGTGACTGCCGCTCCGAAAACTACCGGGCACATCTCGCTCGGACGCCTGACCGACGTCGGTTTGCGGGCCTATCTCGAATCTCAAGGAGTAAGGGTCGACGATTTTGGCGATCAGAATCTTGAGAAACAGGGCTATGTGATCCGTGCAACCGACGATGGAGTGCTGGTCGCCGGTCACACCGCGCAAGGCCTGTTCTACGGCGTGCAGACGCTTCGCCAGTTGCTGCGGCCCGAAGGCGCCGCCGAAAAGACGCTCGCAAGCCCGGCGCTCGTCGTTCCTAATCTAGTCATCCGCGACTGGCCGAGCATGGAGTGGCGGGGCGTGAGTGACGACATCAGCCGGGGTCCCGTTCCTACGCTTGACTATTTGAAGATGCAGATCCGCACCCTGGCCGAGTACAAGATCAACCTGCTCGGGTTCAACATGGAGAACGTTTTCGACTTTCGGACCCAGCCGCTGGTTTCTCCAGAACAAGCGGCGTTAACCCGCGCCGAAATTAAGGAGCTGGTCGAGTTCGCGAGTCAGTACTACATCACCATCCTGCCGGAACAGCAGGCGTTCGGGCACCTTCATCAATTTTTGAAGTACGAAATGTATTCGGACCTCGCGGAAACGCCGCACGGACACGTGCTCACCCCGACCAATCCCAAAACTTACGATTTCATTCGCCAGGTTTACGGCGAAGTTGTTCCCTCGTTTCCCGGTCCGTTCTTCCACATCGGCGCGGACGAGACGTTCGAACTTGGCCTGGGACAGACCAAGGCTCTTGCTGGGCGAGAAGGCCTCGGCCGCGTTTATCTCGAACACCTGCAGAAGGTTTTCGAAATCATGCAGCCTTATCACAAACAACTGATGTTCTGGGGCGATATCGCGGTCAAGTATCCCGAACTGCTCACCATCGTTCCGAAAGACATGATCGCCGTTCCCTGGGACTACGATCCCAAACCCGGATACGAAACCATCATTACCCCATACACCAAAGCCGGCTTGCGCGTCGTGGTCGCGCCTGGGGCGGCCAACTGGCGGGTGATCTGGCCTGATCTCGATAACGCCTTCGTGAACATTCGCAACTTTGTTCGCGACGGGCAGAAACATCAGGCGATCGGCACCCTGAACACCACCTGGAACGACGACGGTGAATCGCTGGTTGATATGGCCTGGCCGGCGCTTGTCTTCGGCGCTGCGGCCAGTTGGCAGGCGGGCGAGTCCAATCTCGAGGACTTCAAGAACAGCTATGACTGGGCTTTCTACCGCAATGCTGAGGACAGAACTTTCGCTGAGGTGCTCGAGAATCTCGATCGCGCCAATTCACTGCTCGGCGCGTTGAAGCTGGACAACGCGAGCAACGAGCTATTCTGGTCTGATCCATTCAACCAAGCGGGCGCGACCATGGCTGCCCAAGCGCTGCCCGCCGCTCATGTTCTGCGCGTCAGCGCCGAACGCGCCGCCGAATCGCTCATGCTCAATCGATCGAAGGCGCGCCTCCATTCAGAGGCTCTTGACGACATGCTGCTTGCTGCTTCGCATCTGGACACTTTGGGTTTGAAGATTCAGTTCACCTCCGAAATCAGTCGCTTCTATTGGGACGCTTATCAGAACCAGACTGACCGGGCGCGTGCGCAAAACGATCTCGACGAAATCGTTGACATCAACGGTCGGTTGCAGAGCCTGCGCGATGCGATCACGCAGCTGCGCGAAATGTACTCGGTGGGCTGGGGGCGCGAGAATCGTCGATACTGGCTGGACAACGTCTTGATTCGCTACGCCAATCTGGCGTCGGAGGTACAGGCGAAAATCGTCGACGTGCAGGCAGCCGAACGACAGTATCAGAGCGCGAATACCTTGCCGCCTCCCGAGCAGCTGGGATTTTTTCTAAAGTAAGGGTTGAGCTGTCATCTTGGGGCGAACCGAACGATCTTATGCATTGCGCGGCTCAATACGCGCGTCGGTCGCTTCGCGCAGGATGAAAACGGCGGACCGGGCTGCGAATCTGAGCGAAACTGCGACCGCCGTCGCCGAAATCTATGTTTTCCGACCGCACAAACTGGCGTCTCACTCCGAACGATCTCACGCGCGCGATCGAGCAAGCACGTAGTTCGGGACAGGAAATTCTGGATCTTGCGATCTCGAACCCGACCGAGGCCGGGATTCGCCCTGATCCTGAACCGGTGCTCGCCGCTCTTGCCAACCCTGAGGCGATGCATTACGATCCCCAACCGCGAGGTCTGCTCGAAGCGCGCCAGGCGGTCTGCCGTTACTATCGCGAGTCGCACCAGGTTTTCGATCTCGATCCCGAGCGCCTGATTCTGACCACCAGCACCAGCGAAGCATACTCGTACGTTTTTCGTCTTCTCTGCAATCCCGGCGACGAGGTCCTGGTACCCAAACCGAGCTATCCGCTATTCGAGTTTCTCGCCGATCTCGCCGACGTGAAAGTTGTTCCGTATCCGCTGCTCTACGATCACGGATGGCAAATCGATTTCGATTCGCTCTGCCGAGCAGAGTCGGCGCGGTCGCGGGCCGTTGTTCTCGTGCATCCCAACAACCCAACCGGTTCCTACGCCTCGGCACAAGAAATCGTGGCGCTTAACGGTCTCTGTCGCGACCGCCGCCTAGCCCTAATCGTAGACGAGGTCTTTCTCGATTATTCGCATGATGCTGCGGCGCATCGCAGCTTCGTCTCGAATTCCGACGCCCTGACCTTCACCCTCAGCGGGGTTTCCAAAATTTCCGCACTTCCGCAGATGAAACTTGCCTGGGTGGCGACGAACGGCCCTGCGGAAATAGTCGCCGAAGCCGGAGCGCGCCTCGAAATCATTGCCGATACGTTTCTCTCCCTGAACGCCCCCGTCCAACTTGCGGCTTCGGTACTGCTCGATCAGCGCAGACAAGTCCAGCCGATCCTTCTCGATCGTCTGCGCGCGAATCTCGCAGAACTCGATCGCCAACTCACGCGCCATCTCTCCTGCGCTCGATTGCGGGTCGAGGGCGGATGGTACGTTGTGCTGCGGGTCCCGGTGCTCGGGAGCGACGAAGGTATGGCCATCCGTTTGTTGCGCGAGGCGAGTGTCAGCGTTCATCCCGGACACTTCTACGATTTCCCAAACGAGGGCCATCTCGTGCTCAGCCTGATCACCGAACCGGGCGTTTTTCGCGAAGGCGTCGCCCGCCTGTTCGAGGTCGTCGGGTAGCGGGCCTCGCCTGTCAAATCTGGGGTGGCTCGGGCGGGGACGCCGGGCTCTCCACCGGGAAACCGGCGCCCCAGTTGGGTCCGATCCGAGTGGTCTCGTGTTATGCTTTTCGCCGTTTCGCGACCATGGAGAATTCATGTCGATCAGTCGTCGTGGATTTCTAGGTTCTGCAATTGCCGCGTCGGTAGCCACCGGCCTGAATGCGGGAGATCTCGGCACGCAAGACAAGAGGGACGGCGAAGCGGTCCGAGCCGCCAATCCTTTTGGCTCGGGCAAGCTCCCGATCATCATCTGCGCCAATAATGGCGTTCATTACCTTGACGACGCTTTCGCGTTCTTGAAAGGCGGAGGCGACACGCTCGACGCTGCCCTGCGCGTGGTCAAGGGCCCGGAAGATGATCCTAACGATGACAGCGTCGGATTGGGCGGCCTTCCGAACGAAGAAGGAGTGGTCGAACTCGATGCCTGCTGCATGCACGGGCCGACGCGCCGCGCCGGTTCTGTCGGGGGCGTCCGCAATATCAAAAATGTTTCGCTGGTTTCGAAAGCCGTGATGGAGCATACCGGCCACGTCATGCTGGTCGGCGAGGGCGCGGAACGATTTGCCGTCGCGGTGGGTTTCCCGCGTGAAAATCTGCTGACCGAGCGCTCGCGCAAAATCTGGTTGCTCTGGAAAGAGTATCACTCGACCGACGACTGGTGGGGACCAGGATTAGCGGACCCGACCTGGAAGGCGCCGTCCTTACCAACCACCTCATCGCCATCCGAGCCCCATTCTGAACCCCATTCTGAACTTTGGGAGGAACGCATCCATCGTCTCGCAGAAGGCGCCGCTCGGCTCGGCATCGAACCGGAATTCCGCATGGCCGCCATCCGGCGCGTTCTTTCACCGCCGACCGGCACCATCCATTGCTCCGCTCTCAACGACAAAGGTGAAATTTCTGGTTGCACCACCACCAGCGGACTGGCCTACAAACTCCCCGGCCGCTGCGGCGATTCGCCGATCATCGGCGCCGGTTGCTACACCGATCAGGACGTGGGCTCCGCCGGCGCAACCGGCAGCGGGGAAGAGAATATCAAGGTCGCCGGCGCCCACACCATCGTCGAGAACATGAGGCGAGGCATGTCCCCGCTTGAAGCCGGCATGGATGCCCTGAAACGCATCGTCCGCAATTACAACGGCGACATGAACAAACTCAAGTTCGTCGACATGACCTACTACATCCTGCGCAAGGACGGTGCCTACGCTGGGGTGTCTCTGTGGGAGGGCTATTCGGAGAAGCCGCACAAGATCGCCGTGCACGACGGAACGCGGCGCTCCGAGGTTACAGTTTTCTTGTTGAAGGGCGCCTCGCATGATTTCCCGCCGTTCCCGGTCTCGATTCCGAAAGAATTAAAGAAGGATTCGTTCTAGGTGAAATAGGAAAGCTTGCGCGTGGAGTCGGGGCTTCGCCCCCGCTTGGGGGGCGGAGCCCCGTCCCCACCCTGCCGCCCAGCCCACCGGGTGTACAATTGCTTTTGTTGACCGCCGCTTCACGGGAATCTCCCCGCGTTCGAGGCTCGAAATGAACGTTCACGTCAGTTACAAGGTCCACAAAACTCCCGAAATCGAAAAAGAAGTCAGCCACCAGATCGAAAAAACCCAAAAGCGCCTACAGGTCTTCCGGCCCGAACTGGTCCATCTGAAAGCGGTTGTCGATGAGAATTCGGCGCGCGAGGGAACGGTCGTCTCCCTCAATCTGCGTCTGCCGTCGGGACAACTTGCCGCCCAAGCGAAGGCCCCCAGCCCGACCTCGGCCATCAAGGCGGCGTTTGACGAACTCATCCAGCAGATCGGTCGGCATAAGGAACTGCTGCGTTCCAGCCATAAATGGCGGCGCTGGCGCGGAGGCTCGCCGGAATCTCGCGCGCCCGGCGTTCCCTTCGAGCAGACGCTGGCGGCGGTGCTGCCGCCCACCATTTCCGCCGATGATATCGGTTCTTATGTGAATGCCAATCTTTCCCGGCTCGAACGCTTCGTGGATCGCGAGATCTATTTCCGCCGCGCCGACGAGGAAATTCTCGAGGACGCCCTCTCCACTTCCGAGGTGGTAGACGAAGTGATCGCCCGCGCTCTCGGCGACCATGATCGTCCGGAAAAGTTGTCGCTCGAACCGTGGCTTTACCACCTCGCGCTGCAGGCCATGAACGAGATGGCGGCACGCCTCCATGAACTGGAGTCTCCGATCCGTTTGGAAGAGAGTCGGCGGCGGCAAAATGTGCAGGCCTCTGACGAAGCCGCGCTGCAATTTCATCAGTCCGACGAGGGTTGGACCCGAGAAAGTTCAATCCCCGATCGGCGCGTGTCCACTCCCGAACAGGCGGCCTATTCTGACGAAGTGATCGCCTTGGTGCAAGCCGCACTTCGCGGCGCCGACCGCGCCGACCGCGAAGCTTTTCTCCTCTATGGTATCGAGGGCTTTTCCCTCGGCGAAATCGCCGCCATCACCGGGCGGAATCCGGAGGCCGTGCGCGAGTCGGTGCAGCGGGCGCGCGACTGCGTTCGCAGTGCGCCCTCGATTGCCAGCGAGTTCCATCGTGAACTCATGGTTCAACATCGAGTTAAAACTGGAAGCTAAAACATCCTGCTCAATATCAGCATCTCAGTACGATTTTAAGGAGCCTCGAGATGATGACCCGCGACGACATCCGTGAATTGGCAGCTTTTCAAGCGGACGAGACCAAAGGGGCATGCGCCCTGAGTTTTTACTTTCAGCCCGATCCGCCGCAGGATCGTTCCCATCGCCGTGAGGCGATCGTCGCTAAGGATGTCGTGAAGCAGGCCCTGAAAAGTGTTGCGGCTCAGGGCAAGAACGGATCGCTTCATGCCGACCTTGACCGGGTGCTCGATCTGGCTACCAACCTGCGCGGAAGCGCGAGAGGGAGGGCGGTCTTCGCCTGCTCCGCTCAAAATTTCTGGAAGGAGTACGAACTACCCCCGCATTTCGGAGGCACGCACATTTATCTCCAGACCCAGTTTCAGGTGAAACCGCTGGCCGCTTTGTTGGGAGCTCAGCCCGCACTATGCGTCGCTGTGGTCGATCGCCAGCGCGCTCGCTTCTTTGATCTGCGCCTCGACGACTTGCGCGAACGGGGAGCCGTTGTCCACATGCTCTCGCGCAGCGCTTCGAGCTACGGCTACAACGGCTACGAAGCCGGCCATGCCGAAAGGCGCGTGGCCGAGGAAGCGCTCCAGCATTTCAAGGCGGTTTCGGAACGGCTGCGGGTCGACCTTGAGAAAGGCGTCTGGGAGCGGCTCATCGTCGGCTGCCATGAGGTCAATTGGCCGGAGTTCGAGCCCCACCTTCACCCGTACGTCAAACAGCGCTTGATTGGCCGATTCTCAGCCGACGTTGCCAGCGTGTCGAACGAACAGATTCGCGATCACGCCGGACCCGAGCTCAATCGATGGATCACAAAGCGCGCTACAACAAAAGTCAGCGAAGCGCTGAATTTCGCCAAGGGAAACGGGCGCGGTGTTGCCGGTCTGCGCCGCGTGCTGCAGGCACTCGAAACCGGGGAGGTACAGAGCATCTTCCTCACCGAAAACTATTCCGCTCGCGCGGTGGAGTGCCCGCACTGCGGCCACCTTGACGCTCACCTGGTGCCGACTTGCGTCGCCTGCGGACGCCTCACCCACGAACTCACCGACGTCTGCGATGCCATCATCCATACTGCCATCCGTCGCGACATCGAATTGTTCTATCTGAAGGAACACGAAGAACTGGATCGCGTCGGCAATATCGCGGCGCTGCTACGCTTCCGGTCGGATCAGACGACCGGGCAGATCGTGGCGGCGTCGTAAACGGTTGGAGTGAAGCTTCCGATCCTCACCGAGCGTTCGGTCGGTTTCGGCGCACCGAGAGACGGGGCAAGCCCCGTCTCTCCACGCTAACTACTGCTTCACGCGATCGAGCAACTTCTTTTCCGCGTCGCTTGGCGGTTCATATCTTCCGCCCAGATATTTCGCGAGAAACTCCTCCGATGCTGCATTGAAGGCCATGCGATTTTCGGGCCGGGCGAAACCGTGCCCCTCGTCAGGGAAAACGAAATATTCGACCGGCTTGTTGTTTTTGCGCATGGCCGCGACGATCTGGTCGCTCTCCGCCTTGTTGACGCGCGGATCATTTGCACCCTGGCCAATCAGTAACGGCACCTTGATCTGGTCGGCTTTGAATAAGGGCGACTGCGATTTCAGGAATTCTTCATTGTCTCCCATGCGTTTGTGGAACACGGCGAGCAGGGTAGACCAATAGGGCGGAATGGTCTTCAGCAGTGTGTTGAGGTTGGAGGGGCCGACGATATCAACGCCACACGCGTAGGCATCGGGTGCGAAGGCAACACCAGCGAGCGAGGCATACCCTCCGTAGCTGCCGCCCATGATGCAGACCTTCGCCGGATCGGCTATGCCTTGTTTCACCGTCCAGTCCTTGCCGTCGAGCAGATCGGTGCGCATGGTGCCCGCCCACTGGCGATCTCCGGCGTTCAGGTATTGTTTGCCGTAGCCGGTGGAGGCTCGGAAATTCGGCTGCAGGACGGCATAGCCGCGATTGGCGAGCCACTGCGCCGAGGGATCGTACCCCCATAAATCACGTCCCCACGGACCGCCGTGGGGGAAAACAACCAGGGATAGATTCTTCGGTTCGATTCCGACGGGCGTCGTGAGATATCCGTAGATCGTCATGCCATCGCGGGCCTTGTATTGGATCGGTTTCACCTTCGCCAGTTTGAAGTTTTCGAGCGCCGGGCGATTGCTGAATAGCACCGTAGCCTTTTTGCTGGCGCGGTCGTAAAGATAGTAATAGATGGGAGCGTCGTCCCCCTCAAAGGCCACCACCCACTTGTCATCGGCCAAGTCGCGGCTGATGTCACTGATGTCGGCATCGCGTACGTTCTTGAGAGCGTCGAAATCGGGTTGGAGCGCCGGGTCGAGAATCTGATAATCGCGGCGCTCGCGCAGGAACACCACCGCCTGGAGTTTGTTAGTCCGGGGCTGCGCGAGCACAAAGGTAACGTCGAATTGCGGGTCCTCGGAAATCACCGTGCTCCGGGCGGTGGCGAGGTCGACCGAAATCAGGCGAGCCGCGTTGGCGTTGAGCGAGGTGATGACCCACAGGGCGGTATTGTCCGGAGAGAATGCCGCGATGTTGCCCAAAGTTTCTTCCGGACCCCACTTCATCAATTCGCGCCAGGGAGATTTTACGTTGTCCCTTACGCGGATCACGGTTCCGCCCTCGGGCGTCGTCACTTGCGCGGCACGGACTTGAAGATCGTGGTCAGGCTGAAAGCCACTGACATCGCCCGGGTTTTCCGTGTCGAGCGTCAGTTCGCCGCTGTGGAGATCCACACGATAGATGTCGAAAACCTTGGGATCGCGCTTGTTTAACTGGAGCAGAGCAGCCTCCGGATGACTTGGCTCAAGCGCCACGATATCCGCGCGGACCTTGTCGAACGGCGTCAGGTCGCGCGTCTGCCTGGTGGCAATGTTGGTTTGATAGACACGCCAGTTCTCATCGCCGTTCTGGTCCTGAGCGTAGAGGATATTCTTCGAGTCGTACTGCCAGTACAGATTTCGGATGCCGCGCTTGCGATCGTTGGTGATGGCGCGATCGTCGGTTTGGCCCAGGGTACGTACCCAGATGTTGAGAACTCCCTGGTCCGGAGCAAGATAGGCGAGCATGGAGCCGTCGGGCGAAATCTGTGGAGCGGTGCGCTCCGGATTGCCGAACAGCACACTGCGCGGAATCAATGCCGTCTGGGTGTGGGCGAGGGTCGCCAGGGCCAACAGAAGGCAAACAGTAATGGGGGTAGGACGGAAACGGCTCATCGTCGTCAAATGACCTCCGGGGTCGATAGCATCATGCTCAAGCTATAGATACGATGAACACGCGGGACCGGTTCCGTCAAATGGCTTCTGGTTAAGAGTGTGGTGGAATCGAGCGACCTGAGCGAGAATGAGTCATGATCCACAAGATTCTTCCGGTCGGTCCGCTGCGCTGTAACTGCTCGATCATCGGCGATGAGACAACGCACGAAGCCATGGTCATCGATCCGGGCGATGACATTGAAGACGTACTCGCCATCGTTCGCGAGCACAAGTTGGAAGTAAAGCAGATCGTCATCACCCACGCCCACATCGATCATGTGGGAGGAGCCATGAAGCTGCGTGCGGCAACCGGGGCGCCCATCCTGCTCAATCAGAACGACTACGCATTGCTGAAGATGCTCGACGTGCAGGCTTCATGGCTTGGCATGGCCGCACCGGGCGAAGTTGCCATCGACCAGACTATAGCGGACGGCGAATCGTTGCAGACGGGTAACCTGACGGCGAACGTTCTCCACACTCCCGGCCACACCGAGGGCAGTGTTTGCCTCTATTTTCCCGGGGAGAAATTACTGATCGCCGGAGACACGCTGTTCGCCCGCAGCATCGGACGCACCGATCTCCCCGGGGGATCGTTCGAGAAAATCATGCGCTCCCTGCACGACCGTGTCCTCACGCTGCCCGATGACACCCTGGTGATTCCAGGCCATGGCCCGCGCACAACCATAGGAGAGGAAAGGGAAGAGAACCCCTTCCTGGTGGCGTGACGTTGGCCTATTTCTGTGTCGGCGCCTGGTTTTGTGGAACAGTGGGCGGTGCGGAGGGTGCCGGCGTCACTGGCTGCGACTTCGTCTGCGATGGCTTGACTCCGGAGAGAACGGACGTAGGGCCGGTTCTCCGCGCCGCAAAAATTGAAAGCGTGATCGACGTGATCATGAAAATGATCGCGGACCAGGTCGTCGCACGGGAAAGAACCGAGGCCGCGCCTCGCGGCCCAAATGCCGTCTGGCTGCCCTGACCTCCGAAAGCCGCGGCCAAGTCGCCACTCTTTCCGCTCTGGAGCAACACGACCGCAATCAGGAAGAAACAAACGATTACGTGAATTACAACGATCAAAATGGTCATTGCAAAAAAACTCCGTCCGGGCCGCGGCCCGACTCAATTCAGATCATCCGTAATACGCTGGACTTAGTTCATATGGTGCGGAAGGGGGGATTTGAAAAGTCCTTCCCACGCACCCTCAACGACTTGCAGGGAACTTGGATGCCCTCTTTAGCCGCTTAGACAGTATAAGGCACGCTTAATGGACTGTAAACGGACTGCGATTCCAGCTGCGATTCCAGCGTGTAATCTTTCCATATCTGGAGGTCTCAAGTGACCATTGACCTGCGTGGGATGACACCGTTGATCCAAGTCTTCGACATGCCGACCTCGCTCAAGTTCTATTGCGATGTCCTTGGATTCGAAATTGTGCAAGCTGACTCGAACACAACAGCGCCGAACCATAACTGGGTCTGGCTCAAACGAGGCGAAATCGACCTGATGTTAAATACGGCTTACGAGTACGACAAAAGACCGCCAGCGCCCGACCCGCGCCGAGTAGCCAGCCACGGAGACACGGGTCTTTTCATAGGAGCACCTGATGTGGATGCGGTCTATGCTCACTTGCGAACGAAAGGACTCGACATGAAGGAGCCGAAAGTCGCGCCGTATGGAATGAAGCAACTGTACGTGCGCGACCCAGACGGATATGGCATCTGTTTTCAGTGGAAGGCGAACGGCTGAGGTTAATGCCTTAGGCTGGACTCCATTGTGTAGTCGTCTGGGATCTCGCGGGTCGCGCAACTCGCAGTCGATACCCGGCAACGTGGTGAAAGGCTATGGAAATCAATGCTGGTCAAAAAGTCTTTCGCAACGGCAGCGGACTTTCGCCCCCTGTTTTGCTCGATTTAGCGCCGTCGCAGACGTATACCCATTGAGACGACGTTACCGCCGATCTAAAAGGGAGCCAGTCTGTGCGGTGTTTGAATGAGCCAGAAGGCTGGCGATGGCAGGTCACACGGATGCGTAGTCCATCCCAGAGCACTCGGATCAACAGCGAGATGAAATGATGACGAAGAGTGCTGCGCGCCGTTGGAATTTGCAGAGAGTCAGGGTCGGCATTTCTAAATTAGCTTTTGTTGGCTCCGATTAGCGACCACTGACGAGGCACAACTCCCCACTGGAATGCCACCGAACGTTGACCTTGCCCTTCATCCCCCGTAACATTCTCGCCAGTGTCCGCGCCTTCCCAACCCGTGGGCCAGACGGTGTCTCACTACCGCATCCTCAACAGGATCGGCGGTGGCGGGATGGGTGTTGTGTACGAAGCGGAAAACCTCAAGCTCGGTCGCCACGTTGCTCTGAAGTTCCTTCCTAACGAACTCGCCCACGACGCGCAGGCTCTCAGCCGTTTCCAGCGAGAAGCTAAAGCTGCGTCCTCTTTGAGCCACCCGAACATCTGCACCATCTACGAGATTGACGAGTCCGATGGGCGCACGTTTATCGCCATGGAACTGCTGGAGGGGAAGACGCTCCGGCACATGATCGCGGGCAAGCCGCTAGAGATTGAAGCCGTGCTCGAACTGGGCATCCAAATTGCGGATGCGCTGGATGCGGCACATTCAAAGGGCATCGTCCACCGGGATATCAAATCCGCAAACATCTTCGTCACGAGCAGAGGTCAGGCAAAGATTCTTGATTTCGGGCTGGCCAAGGTCACCCTGAAGCCGGAGAGCGAT
>Ga0302325_10003917_pt1 | contig 34725 bp, 34 predicted proteins | sample Palsa_T0_2_FD_201948 | JGI IMG/M metagenome (GOLD analysis project Ga0302325, IMG submission 201948) | Peat permafrost microbial communities from Stordalen Mire near Abisko, Sweden - Palsa_T0_2 | ecosystem: Environmental > Terrestrial > Soil > Palsa > Peat permafrost | place: Sweden: Abisko...
ATGGAGTCGTCGTAGTTCATCGGCTCGGTCCCGAGCTCGAAGTGCTCCGTCCAACTGCCTTCGGGTGGCTTGGGCCAACGTGGCATGAGTTGGGTCCTCTCTGCGTGTCGGTCGTTGACGGAGGTGATGGTAGCACCCCTCTCTGCAGATGAGAAGAGCGTTTTCAGTCCCGGACGCCGGCTCGCGCGGCCCGATCCGTGCCCCGGCCTGCCCGTTGACCATTTCCGATATTTGATGTCATAGTGCTGACACCAATACTTCCGGGGGGTACTTCGTGAGCACGACCAGCAGCAGCGACGTCTACTACGACACCTACGACGTCGCCATCAACGCCGATCCCTATCCCGTCTACCGGCGGCTCCGGGAAGAGGCACCGGTCTATTACAACGACACGCACGACTTCTTCGCGGTGAGCCACTTCGCCGACGTGGAAAAGGGCCTCCTCGATGCCCAGACCTACATTTCGGGCAAGGGCGGGATCATCGAGCTGATCAAGGCGGACATCGAGATGCCGCCGGGCGTGATCATCTTCGAGGATCCTCCGACCCACACCATCCACCGGCGCCTGCTCTCGCGCGCCTTCACGCCGCGGCGAGTCGCCGAGCTGGAGCCGAAGATCCGCGAGTTCTGCGCCACCAGTCTCGACCCGCTCAGAGGAACCGACCACTTTGACTTCATCGCCGACCTGGGCGCCCGGATGCCGATGCAGGTGATCAGCATGCTCCTCGGCATTCCCGAGAGCGACCAGGAAGCGGTGCGCGACCATGTCGACGCCAAACTCCGCACCGAGGCGGGAGAGCCGATGCAGGTCTCGGAAAACTTCGTGACCGGTGCCATGTTCGCCGATTACGTCGACTGGCGGGCTGAGCATCCCTCGGACGACATCATGACCGAGCTGTTGCACGTCGAGTTCACTGACGAGACAGACACCGTGCGCAAGCTGACGCGCAACGAGTTGCTGACGTACCTCGAGGTGCTCGCCGGCGCCGGGAACGAGACGACGACCCGCCTGATCGGGTGGACCGCCAAGGTCCTGGCCGATCACCCCGACCAGCGGGCCGAGCTCGTCGCCGATCGCGCCATGATTCCGAACGCCATCGAAGAGGTCCTGCGCTACGAATCGCCCGCACCCCACGTCGGCCGCTGTGTCGCCAAGGGGGATCTGGTGGTCCATGGCACCGAGATTCCGGCGGGCAGCGTGATGCTCTTCTTGTTGGGCTCGGCCAACCGGGACAATCGTCGATTTCCGAATGGTGACAGCTTCGACATCCACCGCAATGACGGCCGGCATCTGACGTTCGGCAACGGCATCCACTTGTGCATGGGCGCCGCACTCGCCCGGATGGAAGGGGTCATCGCACTCGAAGAGATCTTGACCCGCTTCCCGGAATGGGACGTCGACATGGACAACGCCAAGCTCTCGCCCACGTCGACCGTGCGGGGTTGGGAGACCCTGCCGGTCTTCACGAAATAGTCGGAGCGACGTCTCCATGACGGACGTACCGGCGACTCTGAGCGTGCATCCCACCGCGCCGCCTGCGGCCCGCCGCTCGTACGACAGCACCTTGCGGCGCCAGCGGGCCGCCGAGACCCGGGCGCGCATCATCGCTGCCGGCTCCGAGCTCCTGCACGGCTCGTCTGTACGCGACTGGCACGGGCTGACCATCCGCGCCGTCGCCGAGAAGGCCCGGGTCAACGAGCGCACGGTGTACCGCCACTTCGTCAACGAACAGGGCCTGCGCGACGCGGTGATGCACGAGTTCGAGGAAGAGGCGGGGATCGACCTGCGCGGCATGCAGCTCGAGGACGTGGCCGACGTGACAACGCGCATTTTCGGCCATGTCTCCTCCTACCCCACCGACGCGCGCCAACCTCTCGACCCGACACTGCTCGATGCCAAACAGCGCCAGCACGATGCTCTACTCACCGCCGTCTCCGCTCGCGCCGGGGCCTGGTCTGACGGAGACCGCAGGATGGCGGCGGCCGTGCTCGACGTGTTGTGGGGCGTCGCCAGTTACGAGCGGATGGTCGTGGACTGGCAGATGGACCCGGCCGAGGCCACCCGTGGCATCAGCTGGGTGATTGAGTTGATCCGTCAGGCCATTCTGGCGAGCCCGGGTGGGCTCGCCGAGCATCCGGGGGCCGAGCGAAGGCTCCACTAGCCTTTCCGGGTGGCCAGCGGCCAACTCACCGTGGCATTGGTCCACGGGTGCACCCAGGGACCGGGAGGTTGGGACCGGGTTCGTGACCTGCTCTCCGGGGCAGGCGTGCGAAGTCTGGCCGTCGACTTGGACCCGCGGGAGTTCGATGGCACGACTGCGCTCGAGTGCGCCTCCCACATCGCCCTGGACTTGGAGAACCGCGAACGTGTGATCCTCGTCGGGACCTCGTGCGCCGGCATCATCATTCCCGTCGTGACGATGCTCCGACCCATCGATCACCTCGTGTTCGTCTGTGCCGGGCTCCCCGACATCGGTCGATCAGCGACCGATCAGATCTTCAACGACGGGCTGTTGCACGACGACTGGTTGCGGTATTCGGGCGCACCAGACAGCTCGGAGGCGGCCAGGAGGTTCATGTTCAATGACTGCGAGGGGGACGTCTTGACCTGGTCGCTCTCGACGGTCCGGCTGTTCATGCCCCAGCCGGCCTACGACGAGGTGACACCGTTGGAGTCGTGGCCCGACACGCCCTCGACCTATCTCCTCGGCACCAAGGACCGCATCATCAGTCAGGAATGGGCTCGAGCGGCCGTGCCATCCCGACTGGGAGGGTCGCCGATTGATCTGCCGACGGGGCACTGTCCCCAGAACAGCAGGCCCGAGGTGGTCGCCGACATCCTGACCCGCGTCGCCAGCCAACAGGGCTGAGAATCGAGCGAACGTCAAGAAGCGAATCGGATGGGGACGACCTTGCTGCCCGCCGGATCGGTCGAGCTGGCATTGTTGACCACGACGTAGCACTTGTGCGTCGCGTCACATACACCGTTGCCGATCACGCCGGTGCCGATGTCGAGGCCGACAGAGCCCGATCCGGTGGGGTCGGGATGCAGTATTGCCGCATGGGCAAAGCTGCAGCCCGCGGAACTGGCGGTGGAGATCTCCACCGTGGAGCACTCGAGGATGTTGACCACCTTGCCCGGGGTGTAGCCGCTCCACTTGACGGTGACGGTCTCACCGTCGTGGAGACCAGTGTTGGGCGTGACGGTTGCGTGCAGGTGGACCGCCGCCACCTTGGGGACGGGCAGCGTGGAACGCGATCCCTGGGTCCAGGCGGTGTGCACGGTCGACTGGGAGGAGCGCCCGTCGGCCGCGACCTCCTGCAGCGCTCCGTGTTCGTGCTTGAGGTAGGCATCGAAGAACGCAGTCGTCGACCTGATGACCGCCGCCGACGTCGGTCCGACCACCCCCGAGGAGGCCATGTGGGCCGTGGAACCTGTCGCATCCGAGCGAGGGTCCCAGCTCAGTGCGAGCAGCGCCTTTGGTCCGCGTGCCTGATTGAAAACAGCGACCGCGTCGCCGTAGGGAACGAGCCCGTCATGGAGGTCTTGAACGACGAGCAGTGGCGGCGCCTCGGCCAGGTCATACGCGCCACGTCCCAAGCCCTCAGTCGTGCCGGCCATGACGACCGCTGCCTTGACTCGCGTGTCACGACAACAGGTGTTGGCCACCAGGCCCAGCGTGGTGATCGCACCGTTGGAATGGCCGGCGGCGCCAATTTCGTTCGGTTCGATGAGTCCCGACAGAGGTCCACTCGGGGCGCTGGAGGCCGTGAGCATCTGGTCGATCACGAAGCTCATGTCGCCAGGCTGGTTGCCGATGTCCCCGCCGTCTGGACCGCCCGGCGTTTCACTGCTCGACAGCGGGAACAGAGGGGCGGCCACCACGTAGCCCGCGGCTGCCCACACCGCCAGCAACGTCCGGTAGTCCCGCGGTGAGCCGCCCAGGCCGTGGGCGAAGACGATCAGTGGATACGGGCCCTGGCCGGACTGCTTGGCCGATCCCGACCTCGCCGGGTACCAGATGCTCGTGACCAGCGTTCGAGAAGGCCGCGCCGGCATCCCGTCCCACGCCGGGGTGGACCGGGCGCTGTCGACGAAGGTCATCGTCGTGGTCGTCACGAGCGTCGAACCGGAGGACGCGGACGCCAAGGCCGGCTCCACCGCGACGACCGCGGTGGAGAGCACAAGACCACAGACGAACGCGCTCAGGAGTGCCGCTCCCCGCATCCCCCGCACCTCCTCCCTCCCCGACCGAGCTGTCATGGTGGCACAGGCCTGGCTCCGTGTCCCGTGGCCGAGGGTCGGCTGTCAATCGCTCCCTCGTCAGACCACCGGCTCGCCCGACGCACCCGCCAGCCCGGCCTTGTGCAGTGTGGTGGCGGCGAGCCGCATGTGGGCGGCGTCGACCAGCTTGCCGTCGCGACCGATGGCGCCGACACCTCGAGCCTCCGCCTCGCTGTAGATCGCCATCGCCTCGCGGGCCTCAGCCACCTCGTCGGGCGTCGGCGAGAAGATCTCGTTGGCGATGGGGATCTGGCTGGGGTGGATGGCCCACTTGCCGTCGAACCCGAGCGCGCTCGCCTGCAGGGCCGACCGGCGGTAGCCGTCGGGGTCCTGATAAGCCGGATACGGCGCGTCGATGGCGTCGATCATGGCCGCCCGTGCCGCCGTCAGCACCTGGACGCGGGCGAAGTGCCAGAAGTCCCCCGGGTACGGCACGACGGGATCGAAATTGCCGTCGACCCGCGCCCGCAGCGAGGCCGAAAGATCGCCGGCGCCGAAGATCAGCGCCTCGAGCCGTTCGCTCGCCCGGGCGATCTCGAGTGCATTGGCCAGACCTTCCGCCTCCTCGATGAGGACCTCGAGGCCGATGGGGCGGGACAGCCGCAGCTTCGTCTCCAGTTGCGTCAACAGCACGTCGACCCACCAGACGTCGCGCGCTCGTCGCACCTTGGGGACGATCAGCACGTCGATGGCGTCGCGCGCCCCGGTGACGATCTCAATGATGTCCGCGTGGCACCACGGCGTGTCGAGGCCGTTGACGCGGACGGCCCGCACGGTCCTCCCCCAGTCCTGCCCTGTCAGCGCACCCACGGCGATCGACCGGGCCCCCTCCTTGGCCGACGGCGCACAGGCGTCCTCGAGGTCGAGGAACACCAGGTCTGCACCGGACGACGCCGCCTTCTCGCACATGCGCTCACTGCTCGCCGGTGTCGCCAGCTCGCTCCGTCGGGCTCGTGCTGCGTGCGTGCTGCTCGGTGACATGGCGCTCCTTGCTCGTGGGCTCAGATGATCCCGGCGTCTCGCAACGCGGCGAGGCGCTCTGCGTCAAGGCCGAGCAGGTCGCCGTAGACGGCGTCGTTGTCCGCCCCGACGCCCCGCCCGAGATGGTCGACCCGGCCCGGGGTCTCGCTCAGCAGCGCCACGGGGGCTTGCACGGTCATCCGTCCGAGGTCGGGGTCGTCCATCGCGAGGAAGGTGCCGCGGGCCCGGAGATGCTCGTCGGCGAGCAGCTGCTGGGCGTCGTACACGGGGGCGGCGGCCACTTCGGCCGCCTCGAACACGCGCATGACGTCGTCGAGGGTGCGGGCGCGGATCCATTCCGCCACAATGCCGTCGATCTCGTCTCCGTGGGCCTGGCGACTGATCGGGTCGACGTACTCGTCGTCCTCAGCCAGTTCGGGGCGGTCGACCGCACGGTAGAGCCGCATCACGATGTTGCGCGACGCACTCGACAGGGCGACCCACCGGCCGTCCGCCGTCAGGTAGGCATTGCGCGGGGCACTGGCGTCGAGCCGGTTCCCGGTGCGGCCCATCACCACCCCGAGGTGGCTGTAGGCCAGCGTGGACGTCTCAATGAGGCGGGCGAGCGGCTCCACGAGGTTCACGTCGATGTGCTGACCCGAGCCGCCGTGCAGGTCGCGGTGGTAGAGCGCCATCATCACGGCGAACGTCGCCGACTGGGCCGCGATGCCGTCAGCCAGGAAGAACGGGGGCAGCGTCGGGGGGCCGTCGAGCTGTCCCGTGACATGGGCGAACCCGCTCATGGCCTCCGCCAGCGTCCCGAAACCAGGGCGGTCGCTGGCCGGTCCGCCGCCGCCGTAGCCGCTGACGTGGAGCATGACGAGTCGCGGGTGCGCCCGGTGCACCGACTCGTAGTCCAGTCCCCATCGCGCCAGCGCGCTGGGGCGGTTGTTCACGACGAGGACGTCGCTGACGTGCAGCAACCGGTGGAGGAGCTCCTGGCCTTCGGCGGCGCGCAGGTCGAGCGTGACGCACTGCTTGTTGCGGCCGACGCTCTTCCAGAACAGACCGATCCCGTCCTTCTGGTAACCCCAGCTGCGCAGCGGGTCGCCTGCCCCGGGCTGTTCCACCTTGATCACCTCGGCACCGAACTCCCCGAGCGCCGTGGCCACCATGGGGCCGGCGGCCAACGTGGCGGCGTCGACCACCCGGAGGCCCTCCAGCGGCCGTGCCGTGTCAGGCACCGTGGACTGACTCGGGACGCTCGAGCCCGAGATGTCCGCGCAGCGTCGAGCTCGTGTAGCGGTCGCGGAAGAGGCCGCGGCGCTGCAACTCGGGCACCACCAGGCGGACGACGTCCTCGTAGGCACCCGGCGAGTGCGTGGCGGCGATGACGAAGCCGTCGCAGGCGCCGCCATCGAACCACTCCTCCATCTGGTCGGCGATGTCAGGGCCGGTCCCGACGAAACGCGGCCCTTGCAGCAAGGTCGCCCGGTGCCCGGCCAGGTCGCCCAGCGTCACCGCGTCGCCGCCGATGTGCGCCTTGATGTTCTGCACGAGCCCTCGGATGCCCGACACGGACTCGATGAGCTCGTCGGTGATGGGCGCGTCCAGCGACAGACCGGAAAAGTCGTAGTTCATCAACTCGGAGAGCAAGGTAAGCGAGGCCATCGGGTCGACGAGGTCGTTCAAGAACAGCTGCTCCCGCTCCTCGGCGTGGGCCTTGGACTCCCCGACGACCGTGTAGGCCATCGGGCACATGTTGATGGTGTCGGGGTCCCGCCCGTGCTCGCCGATCTTCTCCTTCTGATCCTTGTAGTGCGCGCGGGCGATGTCGATGCCGGGATCGCCGGTGAAGATCAGTTCCGCCCACTTGGCGGCGAACTCGCGGCCCCGTCCCGACGACCCCGCCTGCATCAGCACGGGCCGTCCCTGCGGTGTCCGGGGAACGGTCAACGGGCCGCGCACGTCGAACCAGTCCCCCTCGTAGTTGAGCTCGTGCACCTTGTCGGGCTGGGCGAAGAGCGGGGTCTCGCGGTCGAGCACCAGCGCGTCGTCGTCCCAGCTGTCCCAGAGCCCGATCGTCGCCTCGAGGAACTCGTCGGCCCGGTCGTAGCGCGCGTCGTGCCCGAGGTGCTCCTTCAGGCCGAAGTTCTGCGCCTCGCCGTCGTTCACCGACGTCACCACGTTCCAGGCCGCCCGGCCGCCCGAGAGGTGGTCCAGCGTGGCGAACGTCCGGGCCACGTGGAACGGGGAGTAGTAGGTCGTCGAGTACGTGGCCCCGAGCCCGATGTTCCTGGTGGCCGCGGCCACGATGCCGAGCACGATGCTCAGGTCGAGCTTCACCGGGCGGGCACCGGTGCGCACCGCCTCGGCGACGGAGCCGCCGTAGATGCCGGGCATGGCCAGCCGGTCGTCGAAGAACATGAGGTCGAAGCATCCGTCCTCGAGTGTCCGTCCGAGTTTCTCGTAGTAGCCCGAGGTGAGGAAGCCGTGCTCGGTGGCCGGATGGCGCCACGAGCCGGCGTAGACCGTGGCATTGCCGGCCTGCATGAACCCCACCAATGCCATCTGCCGTTTGGTCTTGGCCATTCGCTCCCCTTTCGGGCGAGCACCGAACTTAATATGTAGTATTTCAGATATCAAACTCGTCACGACCACCGTCCGGGCCCAGGCGGCCAGCGAGCTACGCGACCGGATCCTCACCGGCCGGCTCCAGCCGGGTGACCGCCTGGACCTCGACCAGCTGACCGCCGAGTTCGGCATCAGCCGGACACCGATCCGAGAGGCCCTGCTCGAGCTGTCCTACGAGGGCTTGGTCGAGATCACCCCGCGCAGTGGCATGGCAGTGGTCGGCATCACCCCCGAGGACGCTGTCGACAACTTCGCCGTCCTCGCCGCCCTGGTCGGCAAAGCCGCCGAGATGGCGACCGGCCGCATGACGCCGGCCGAGCTGGCCGAGCTGGCCGAGCTGGCCGACGCCATCGAGGGCTCCGACGACGTGGTCGCCGCCAACCGCCGCTTCCACCGGGCGTTGAACCTCGCGGCCCGCTCACCTCGCCTGCTCACCTATCTGCGCCAGGCGGTGCGCGTCGTGCCCGGCAACTATTTCGAGCTCTTCCCCGAAGCGGAGCAACGCAGCAAGGAGGAGCATGCCGCGCTGCTCGAGGCGATGATCCGTGGGGACGCGCCGGCCGCCCGCGCCATCGCCGAGGCGCACGTCTTGTCCGCCGGCGAGGCCCTCGGCGGCTGGCTGGCGGTCCGGGCGGCGCAACACCGGGACGGCATAACTCCCGCCTGACGTCGGCTCGCTCTTACTTCTCCTTGATCGCTTTGTCGCGCTGCGACGAGAGCGCCCGATCCACGTTGGCCCGAAGCTCGGGCGTCGTGAACGACCGGTCCTCGGCGCTCAGCGCGAAGTCGAGCGAGGCCAGGACGGCGCGTTCCAGCTGGATGTTGATGATGCGCTTGGTGTCCTCGACCGCGCCCTTGGGCAGCTTGGCGATGCGATGGGCACAGGCCATCGCCTGGTCGAGCACCTCGTCGTCGGGGCAGACGTGATTGACCAGGCCGATGGCGGCGGCACGCTCTGCCGAAATGCGATCTCCCGTCAGCGCGTACTCCTTGGCCAGCTGCAGGCTGGTGAGCAGCGGCCACACCACGGGCCCGCCGTCCGCCGCCACCAGGCCAAGAAGGACGTGCGGGTCGGCCAGATGTGCGCTCGCCGCCATGAACACGATGTCGGAGAGGGCGACGAGGCTGCAGCCGAGACCGACCGCTGGGCCGTTGACGGCAGCGACGATCGGCAGCCGGCAGGCCACCATGCGGGTCACGATCTGCCGGCCGTGCGCGAGGGTCTGGTGGCGGAGATCGCCGTCTTTGGACAGCTCGTCGAGGTAGGCGAAGTCACCGCCGGCGGAGAAGGCCCGCCCGGCGCCCGTGAGCACCGCCACCCGCGCCCCCGCGTCGGCGTCGAGCTGCGGGAAGAGGGACGCCAGCCCCGCGTGCAACACATGGTTCGTGGCGTTGAGTTCGTCGGGCCGGTTCAGGGTGATGACGCGGACGGGGCCGTCCGAGCGAACCTGCAGCTCGTCGGGAAGGTCGTAGGTGCTCATGATGTCGGTAGCTCCAGGATCCGGCCGGCGATGAGATTGCGCTGTATCTGCGACGTGCCGCCCATGACGCTCTGGGCGCGACTGTAGAGGTACACCTTCAGCCAGGTGTCGTCCCCGTCGACGTGCACGGCGCCACCGACAGTGAGCGCGGCGTGGCCGACCGCCTGCTCGGCTGCGGTCATCAGGAGCTTGTCGACGGAGCCTTCGGGCCCGTGCGTCAGGCCCTCGAGGCGTTCCGAGAGCCGGCGGCTCACGTGGCACCGCAGCATCTCGGTCTCCACCAGTGCCCAGGCGAGGTCGCGCCGCGGCTCGGGACCGAACCGCGAGGGCTCCTCCTCGACGACGTGCACCAGCTCGTTGACGAGCTTGCCGTAGCGCGCCACGTAGCCCAGCTCGCCCGGCTCCCGCTCGTGGCTGACCACCGTCATGGCGAGGCGCCAGCCCTCGCCGGGCTCGCCGACCATGTTGGCGGCGTCGACGCGGGCACCGTCGAAGAGCACCTCACCGAACTCCCGCGTGACGCCGTTGATCATCTGCAGCGGCCGCTGCTCGATGGCGGCTTGTCCCATCGGCACGACGAAGGCGGAGATGCCCTTGTGCGTCGGCACCTCGGGATCGGTCCGGGCCAGGACCAGGCACCAGTCGGCCGCATCCGAGTAGCTGGTCCAGACCTTGTGGCCGGTAACGACGTACTCCTCGCCGTCGCGCACGGCCTGCGTCCGCAGCGAGGCCAGGTCGGAGCCCGCGTCCGGCTCGCTGAAGCCCTGGCACCAGCGCTCGCGGCCGCTCACCAGCCCGGGCAGGAAGCGGCCCCGGACGTCCGCGTTGCCGTGCCGGAGGAGCCCCTGGACGAGGTAGCCCACGCTCGGCCGCGGTGGCGCGCCGGCAGTGATCAGCTCCTCGTCGAGGATCACTTCGTAGACGCTGGGCAGCCCGTGCCCGCCGACCTCGGTCGGCCAGGACAACCCGAAGAAGCCGGCGTCGTAGAGCGCCTGGTGCCAGACGGCCTGCCCGGCCCAGTACTCGTCGGCCGTCGACGAAGCCGGGAGGCCCGGGTTGTTCTGACTAAGCCAGGCGCGCAGCCGCCGCCGGAACTCGAGCTCTTCGGGGGAATCAGCGAAGTCCATCGTCCACCCCGATGTTGCGGGCCGCGAGCACCCGCGCCAGGTTGGCTCCGACGCCGCCGAGAAGGTCGCTCGAGAGCAGGGCACGACGCAGGTAGACGTGGGCGAGGCACTCCCAGGTATTGCCAATGCCGCCGTGCACTTGAATGGCCGTCTCACAGACCGTGCGGGCCGCCCGGGCGCAGTAGGCCTTGGCGGCCGACGCCGCGGCGAGGGCCTCGGAGGCCGGCAGCGCATCGACGGCCCAGGCCGCGTGGAGGGCGATGCTGCGGGAACCTTCCATGGCCACGAAGGCGTCGGCCAGCAGGTGCTGCACCGCCTGGAACGATCCGATGGCGGCGCCGTACTGGCGGCGCGAGCGGGCGTAGTCGGTCGTCAGGTCGAGCGCGCCGCGCATCACACCGACGAGGTCGGCGCTCGTCACCGCCAGGCCGAGGCTCTGCCAGGCGGCCGCGTCGTCGCTGTCCAACGGCCGCGCCTGTCCGTCAATGGCGACGACGGTCCCCGGGGCGCGGACGGACGCGACGGGTCGCGTGAGGTCGACGCCGCTGGTCGACGACGCGCGAGCGGGCGGAAGGAGCGCCACCGCGCCGATGGTCCAACCCCCTGTGCTGCCGACGGACACCAGCGCCGTCTCGGCGATGCCGGCGTCGAGCGCGACAGCACCCGCGCGCACCCGGCCGCCCTCCTCCGTGGCCATCTCTCCCAGGTCGGCGCACACCACCACCGTCTCGGATCCTCCGGCGGCCGGCGCACCGGCTCGCCGGCGGAGCTCGGCGGCCAGGGTCGCACCGACGAAGGCGGCGTCGGCGAGGCCGCGGCCGAGCTCCTCGGCGACGAGCGCAACCTCGACCGCCGAGGCCCAGGGGGCTCCGTCGTCTGTCGCCGTCCGCAGCTCGCGCCAGCCGGAGGCGGCGACGGCGGCGTCGAGCTTGGCGGCGCGCTCCCCGTCGTCGAGCCCGGCCACGCCGTGCACGCCCAGGCGATCGACCACCTGCGCCGCGGCATCGCGCAACGCGACCTGCTCGGGCGAGAGGCGGACGTCCATCAGCTCGGCGGCGCGGTCGCCAAGGCTGCGACCCACTCGTCCCGCAGCGTGCGCCGCAGCACCTTCCCCGATGGGGTGCGCGGGATGGCGTCGACCACCACGACGTGGCGCAGCCGTTTGTAGGTAGCCAGCGAGTCGGCGACGAGCCGCTCGAGATCTTCTGTGGTGACGTGGGAGCCGGCCTCGAGCTGGACGGCGGCCACCGGCACCTCCCCGGCCCGCGCGTCGGGCACGCCGAACACGGCGCAGTCGATCACGGCGGGGTGGCCGTGCAAAACGGCCTCGATCTCCGCTGGGGCGACCTGGAAGCCGCTCACCTTGATCATCTCCTTGCTGCGGTCGGTGAGGTGGACCCAACCCCCCGGCTCCAACCAACCGACGTCACCGGTGCGGTACCAGCCGTCGGCGAAGGCCGCCGCCGTGGCCTCGTCCGGCAGGTAGCCGGCCATGGCCGAATCGCTCAGGACCTGGACCTCGCCCACCCCGCCGGACGGAAGGACTTTCCCGGTGTCGAGGTCGACGACGCGCAAGGTGACGCCGCCGACAGGGAGCCCGGCGGAATCGAGGCGCCACCTGCCCGGTTCATCCACCGGATTCGCCGTGATCACCGGCACCTCGCTCGTCCCGTAGGCGGGGAGCCAACGCACCCCCGTGCGGGCCGACACCAGCTCGGCCACGCTGGGGGTGATCGGGGTGGCGCCCCACATGACGTAGCGCAGCGACGAGAGGTCGTAGTGCTCGAGGTTCGGGTGGTTGGCCATGGCCAGCGCGATCGGGGCGACGGCCATCTCGAGCGTCATGCGCTCGTCCTGAATGCAGCGCAGCTCCTCGTCGAGGTCGAAGCGACGGTGGAGCCGGACGGTGGCGCCGGCCGCGGCGGCAGCGAGCAGGTTCAACAACCCCAAAATGTGCGACGGCGGGGTCGCCACCTGGAAGCGGTCTTCGGGACCGAGGCCCAGCGCGGTCACCCAGTGCCGCGTCCCCAGGTCGATCGACCGGTGGATGTGGCGGACCGCTTTCGGCCGGTCCGTCGTCCCGGAGCTGAAGACGAAGACGGCGTCGTCGGTCTCCCGCACGCCGACCGAAGGTGCCGGCGCGTCACTCCTACGGTCGATCACCATGGCGGCATCGGCATCGTCGAGATGCAGCACAGCGTCCGCGCCGAGCCGCTGCGCCAGGAGGTCGACCCCCGCACCGTCGGCGACGCCGTAGCGGGGCGCGGTCAGATCGACGGCGGCGCCGACCTCGATCGCCTTCCACGAGGAGTTGAGCATGACGGCGGCGGCGCCGAGCTTGCTGGCGGCGTGGACCGTCACGACGAACTCGGGCCGGTTCGACATCATGACCGCCACGCGGTCACCCCGTCCTACCCCCTGCGCGGCTAGGTGCTGCGCCAGCGCGTTGGCCGCCCGGTCCAGTTCCCCGTAGGTCCAGCGGTCGTCACCGGCCAGGACGGCGGCGTGATCGGGGAGCTTCTCGGCGGCCGATTCGAGCCCGTGATGCATGAGGCTCGCTGCCATGGGGAAACATTCTTCTCCGAATTGAGATTCAGCGTCAACACCAGCGAAGTGTATGGTTATCGGCGCTATGAGCAGCCCTCTTCCGGCGGCGACCGACGAGGAAGTCCGATCCGAGATCATCGAGACTGTCCGACGCTTCGTGGAGCGAGAGGTCATCCCCGTCGCCTCCGACCTCGAGCGCGCCGACACGTATCCGGAGAAGATCGTCGAGCAGATGCGCGCGCTCGGCCTCTTCGGCGTGACCATCCCCGAGGAGTACGGCGGCCTCGGCCTCGACCTGTTGACCTACATCGGCATCATTGAGGAGCTGGCCTACGGCTGGATGAGCCTCACCGGCATTGTGAACACCCACACCATGGCCGCCACCATGATCCTGACGCATGGGACGGAGGAGCAGAAGCGGCGCTGGCTCCCCACCATGGCCTCGGGAGAGCGGCGCGGCGCGCTCTCGCTCTCCGAGCCCGATGCCGGGAGCGACACCCGCAACATCTCGTGCCGGGCCCTCCGCGACGGTGACGAGTACGTCCTCAACGGCGCCAAGGCCTGGGTGACCAACGGCGAGCGGGCCTCCATCGTCCTGCTGGCCGCCCGGGCGGAGGAGGGCATCACCGCCTTCATCGTCGAGAAGGAGCCCGGCCCGCACTTCGAAGGCATTGCGATCAGCAAGCACGTGGGCAAGCTGGGCTACCGCGGCGTCGAGACGGTCGAGATGGCGTATAGCGACCACCGGATCTCCGCCGCCAACGTCGTCGGTGAGCTCGGGCGTGGCCTGCCCCAGATCCTCGGCGTGCTCGAGGTGGGCCGGATCAACATTGCCGCGCGGGCGGTCGGCGTGGCCCGGGCCGCCTTCGATGCCGCGCTCGCCTACAGCCTGCAGCGCGAGACCATGGGCAAGGTCATCGGCGAGCACCAGGCCATTCAGCTGAAGCTGGCCGACATGGCCACCCGCCTGGAGGCGGCCCGGTTGCTCACGCGCAACGCAGCCGAGCGCCGGGCGCAGGGACGGCGCTGCGACGTCGAGGCCGGCATGGCCAAGCTGTTCGCCAGCGAGACCGCGCTGGAGCTCAGCACCGAGGCCATGCGCATTCTCGGCGGGGTCGGCTACACCACCGAGTTCCCGGTCGAGCGGTTCTATCGCGACGCACCGCTGATGATCATCGGCGAGGGGACCAACGAGATCCAGCGCATCGTCATCGCCCGGGGCCTGCTGGCCCGGGCCCGCGGTCAGGCCTGAGCCGACTCTTCGCCCGCGCCCCGGCGCGCCCTGAGCTCGGCCAAGACCTCGCCTGTGTGCTCGCCGAGCAAAGGCGCCGGCGCCGCCCGGTCGACAGGCACGTCGGAGAAGCTCACCGGGCCGTTGATGGATCGTCGCCTCGTCCCATCGGTGTCGTCGGGGAGTTGGAGGAACCCGTCGTTGGCGGCGAGCTGGGGATCGGCGAGCACGTCGGCCGGCCCCTGGACCGGTGCCCACCAGACCCCTTCGGCGTCGAGACGCTCGGCCCACTCGTCGAGCGTCCGCTCGCCGAGTATGTCGTCGAGCAGTGCGATCACCTCGGTGCGATGCTTGCGCAGCGCCTTGGCGTCGGCGAAGCGGGGGTCGGCGCGCAGGTCCGTCCGGCCCAGTGCGCGCAGCACGGGGTCGATGTGGCGGTCCGCCTCGAGTCCCGTGAAGAAGAACCAGCGGCCGTCCTTGGTCCGGTAGGAGTTCATCAGCGGCGTCTGGTTGGAGTGCCGTGCCTCGGACTTCGCCACCTTGCCGACGGTCTCCTGCAGGCTGAGGTCCCACCCGAGCACGTACGTCCCGGTCCGTAGCAGGGAGACTTCCACGACGCGGCCGCGCCCGGTCTGGCGCTGCTCGAGCACCGCAGCCAGGAGGCCGGCCAGGGCCGCCAGCCCGCTGATGTGGTCGCCGATGCCGCCGCGCGCGTTGAGCGGGACGCCGTCGCTGTTGGCCAGCTGGACGGACAGGCCCGAGCGCGCCCAAAAGGCCCCGATGTCGTAGGCCGGACGGTTGCGGTCCTGGCCGCGCAGGCCGTAACCGCTCACGCTGCAGTAGACGAGGCGGGGATGGCGGGCGACGGTGCCCGCCGGCTCGAGGTCCAGGCCGTCGAGCGCGTCGGGACGCAGGTTGGTGAGGAAGACGTCCGCCGTCGACAGCAGCTCCTCCAACCGTTGCCGCGCCTCGGGCTGGCGCAGGTCCAGGACGACGCTGCGCTTGCCCCGGTTGTCCTGCGCGAAGGCAGGGTTCGGAAAGTCCTGTCCGATGCCCAGCGAGCCGAAGGCGCTGCGCATCGGGTCACCGTTCGGCGGCTCCACCTTGATGACGTCGGCGCCCCAGTCGGCCAGCAACGCGCCGGCCGAGGGGGCAGCGACCCAGACTCCCATCTCCACCACGCGCAGCCCCCTGAGGGCTGTCAGCCCGCCCGGCTCGGTCGTCTCGTCCCCCGTCATCGGGCGCCGCTCGCGCCGCTCGCGGCGGCCCGTTCCCGGAGGACGTCCTTGAGCACCTTGCCGGTGGCGTTGAGCGGCAGGGCGTCCACGATCTCGACGACCCGGGGCACCTTGTAGTTGGCCATTTCGTTGCGACTCCATCCAATGACGTCCTGCCCGGAGACGTCCCCGGACACGACGACGAACGCCATGCCCACTTCACCGAGCCGCTGATCCGGAATGCCGATCACCGCGGCCTGTTGCACGGCGGGATGCCGCAATAGCGCGTTCTCGATTTCGGCCGGGTAGGCGTTGAACCCCCCGACGATGAACATGTCCTTGACGCGGCCGACGATGCGGAGCCGGCCGGCCTCGTCCAACTCGCCGAGATCCCCGGTGCGCAACCATCCGTCCACCGAGAGCACCTTGGCCGTCTCCTCGGGGTCATCGAGATAGCCCGCCATGATGCTGCCGCCGCGCAGGAGCACCTCTCCCGACTGCCCAGTCCCGACCGCGCAGCCGTCCTCGCCGACGAGACGCAGTTCGAACCCCGGCCGTGGCCGCCCCACCGTCGTGGCGACAGCCTCGGCGTCGTCATCCTCGGACGTGGCGCAGGCGGTTCCCGCTTCGGTGAGCCCGTAGCCGGTGACGACGTTCGAGAAGGGGAGCTCGTCATCGACCCGCCGGATCAGTTCCACAGGGATGTCAGCCGAGCCGGTCACCGCCACGCGCAAGGACGAGAGGTCGTGCTGCGCGCGCTGCGGATGGTCAAGGATCGATTGGTAGAGCGTCGGGGGTCCCGGGAGGACCGTGACGTGCTCCGCTGCGACGCGGGCCAGGACCCGATCGACGTCGAAGACGGGCTCGGGAAGCATGGTGGCGCCGCTGGCGATACTGGCGAGGATCCCGGCTTTGAGGCCGAACATGTGGAAGTACGGATTCACCTGCAGGTAGACGTCGCCGGCGTGGAGCCCGGTCATCGCCACCCAGTCGCTGGCCACGATCAACGTGCGGCCGTGGGTCATCACGACGCCCTTGGGCACGCCCGTCGTACCCGAGGTGAAGAGAATGTCGGACGGATCGTCCGGACTGAGCCCGCGGCTGCGCCGCTCGACCTCGGCTCGAGCGGCCGGAGCGGCTCTCGCCGTGAAGTCCGGCCACGACTGGGCCGAACCGGCGGCGTTCCCTTTGGCGATGACGATCGTCTGGAGCGCCGGCAGTGGGGTGCCGGTGTCCTCGAGCATGGCGACGTAGTCCGTGCCGAGGAAGTCGGTGACCGTGACGAGGACGCGGGCGCCGCTGCGGGAGAGGACGAGGGCGGCCTCGGCACCCTTGAAGCGGGTGTTGACCGGCACCAGGACCGCGCCGGCTGCGAAGGCGCCGAGGGCGGCCACCGTCCATTCGGCACAGTTGCCGCACCAGATGGCGACCCGGTCGCCCGGCTCGACGCCCGCCGCGACGAGAGCGGCACCGAACTCCCGCGCCGACTCGGCCAGCTCTGCATACGTGAGGCTGCTCGACCCGTCGCGCACGGCCACCAGGTCAGCGAACTGTGTGGCCGTGCTGCCGACCATGGCGGGAATGGAGGGCCAGGGCCCGACGACCGGTGCCGCGGTCACCGCCGGACCGCTGTCGGCCCGACGTCGGCCTTTGAGAATGGTCCTCTTTCCATACAATAATGATACTTTCGAACGTGGATCCCACAAAAGGGTGGGCATCCGCCGGCTCGCCACGCGGGACGAGGGAGGGAGACACCATGGTCAGTACTGCGCCGGCGCCTTACTACGACCCGTACGACTTCGAGATCGACGCCGACCCCTACCCGGTCTGGAAGCGCCTGCGTGACGAGGCCCCCCTCTATTACAACGAGAGGTACGACTTCTACGCCATCAGCCGGTACGACGACGTGGAACGCGCCTCGGTCGAGTGGCAGACGTACAGCTCGGCCAAGGGCTCGGTGCTCGAGATCATCAAAGCCGAGATGGAGATGCCTCCGGGCTTGTTCATCTTCGAGGACCCGCCGGACCACGACCTCCATAGGGGCATCATGAGCCGCGTCTTCACCCCACGACGCATGGCGGCCATTGAGCCACAGGTGCGGGACTACGCGGCGCGCACATTGGACCCGCTGATCGGGAAGGGCGGCTTCGACTTCATCCTCGACCTCGGCACCGAAATCCCCATGCGCACCATCGGCATGCTCCTCGGCATCCCCGAGGAGGATCAACAGGCGATCCGCAACAACATCGACGAGGGCCTCCGGCTCGAAGAGGGTGTGATGCCCGAGGTCGACTTCAGCCAGGGGGGCGCCGTCGACTCGGACTACGGCGCCTACATCGACTGGCGGGTCGACCACCCCTCCGACGACCTGATGACCGAGCTGCTCAACGCGGAGTTCACCGACACCGACGGAACGGTGCGCACCCTGACCCGCGATGAGATCCTCGGCTACATCGGCCTGCTCTCCGGCGCGGGGAACGAGACCACGACACGGCTCATCGGTTGGGCCGGCAAGCTGCTGGCCGAGTACCCGGAGCAACGCGCCGAGATGGCAGCTGACCCGTCGCTGATCCCGGCCGCCATTGAGGAGTGTCTCCGCTACGAGCCGCCGTCTCCCGTCCAGTCGCGCTACGTGACCCAAGACGTGGAGCACCACGGCCAGACCGTCCCGGCCGGCAGCGTGATGGTGCTCCTCAACGCCTCGGCCAACCGCGACGAGCGCGCGTTCGACGACCCCGACCGATTCGACATTCACCGCAAGGCGCAACGTCATTTGAGCTTCGGCTACGGCTTGCACTTCTGCCTCGGGGCGCATCTCGCACGCCTCGAAGCGCGCGTCGCGTTGGAGGAGGTGCTGAAGCGGTTCCCGGAGTGGGAGGTCGATACGGCGAACGCCGTGCAGGCTCGGACATCAACGGTGCGGGGCTGGGAGAAGCTGCCGGTGCTCCTGCCGTGACAGGCGCTGATCGCTACAAGGTCGTGCAGTGGGCGACCGGGAACATCGGATCGCACTCCCTGCGGGCCATCATCACGCATCCGGACCTCGACCTCGTCGGCCTGTACGTCTACTCGGAAGACAAGGCGGGTCGCGACGCCGGGGAGCTGTGCGGCATGGCGCCCACGGGGGTGCTGGCCACCCGGGACATCACGGAGATCCTTGCCCTGCAGCCGGATTGCGTGTTGTACATGGGCGACCGGGTGGACGTCGACGCGCTCTGCCAGTTGCTCGAAGCCGGGGTGAACGTGGTCTCGACGCGCAGCGAGTTCCACAACCCGGCCCGGCTCGAACCCGAAACACGCCGGCGCGTTGAGGCCGCATGCGCACAGGGGGGGTCCTCGCTCCACAGCACGGGCTCGAGCCCCGGCTTCATCACCGAGGCGCTGCCACTCGTCCTGACCTCGTTGCAGCGTCGGCTGGATCATCTGCTGATTGAGGAGTTCGCCGACATGTCGTCACGCAACTCGCCGGAGCTGATCTTCGACCTCATGGGCTTCGGCCGCGACCCGGCCTCCTTCGACCCGCGCGGCGTCGAGGCCCACGGCGGCGCGTCCTTCGCCGGTTCGCTCGAGGTCCTGGCCGACGCGCTGTCGCTCCCGCTCGACGCGGTCGAGGCCACGGGTCAGGTGGCGACGGCCCGCCGGGACGTGAAGATCGCGGCCGGCGGGGTGCCGGCGGGCACCATCGCCGCCCAGCGGATGCAGGTCAGTGGCCTGCGCAACGGCCGTCCGCTGGTGACGTTCAGCGCCAACTGGTACTTGACCGCCGACGTCGATCCGGCGTGGGACCTGCGCGAGACGGGTTGGCACGTGCTGGTCGAGGGTGACACGCCTCTGGACGTCGACATCCGCTTCCCGGTGCCACCCGACGAGTGGGCGGCCACGTCGCCCGGACTCACGGCACATCGGCCCGTGAACGCCGTTCCCTTCGTCTGCGCGGCGGAACCCGGCATCCGGACGATCGTCGACCTCCCGCAGGTCGTCGCCACGCTCGGCTGATGGTCGCGCCATGAGCACGGTCGGCCTCGTCGTCGGAAACCCGAAGGCGCAGTCGCGCACGCTCGCGCTGGCGGAACAGGTTGCCGCCGCTGCCGGCGGCGCAGCAGGACTGGACGCTGCGGACAGGCTGACGGTGGACCTGGCCGACTACGGGCCGGACCTGTTCGACTGGTCCTCGCTCCGCGTCAAGGAGGCCCACAACGGGATCTGCTCCTGCTCGTTGGTCGTGGTGGCGTCGCCCACCTACAAGGCCAGCTACACCGGTCTCCTGAAGTCCTTTCTCGACCGGTTCAACACCACCGATCTGGAGGGAGTGACCGTCGTGCCGGTGATGACGGGAGCCGGCGCCCACCACGCACTCGCTGTCGAGGTCCACCTCCGGCCCCTGCTGCTCGAGCTCGGTGCGACCCTCCCCACCCGGGGGCTCTACGTGACAGAGGGCGAATTGGCGGAGGCAGACGTGGCCATCACGACCTGGCTGGGCGCGGCAGGTCCCCAGTTACGACGCGCCGCGGCGGCACCTGGGGATCCATCGCACGCAACGGGCGTGGACTGATGACGCCATCGGAGCAACCGCGGCTCGCGCCCATCCCGTTCGCCGAATGGGACGAGCCGACCCGCGCCACATTGCTGCAGTTCTTGCGTCGGCCCGAGATCTACCTGTCGGGGACAGCCGATGCGCCACCCATACCGGTCGTGCTCGAGATGTTCGCCCGTCACGTCCCGCTCAGCGCCTCCTGGCTCCCCTTCACCGAGATGCTCGCAGGCCCGGACGCCACGCTGAGCGCACGGACACGTGAGCTGCTCATTCTGCGGGTCGCCTGGCGGACGCGTTCAGGGTACGAGTGGGCCCAGCACAGCCGCATGGGCGCCGACGCCGGCCTGACCACATGGCAGATCGACGCCATGACCGAGGGGCCCGCCGCCGCCGTGTGGACGCCCTTGGAGCGGACCTTGTTGACCGCAGTCGACGAGTTCATCGACGACCACGCCGTCGGTGATGCCACCTGGGCCGCCCTCGCGGCCGAGCTCGATCCCGCCGAACTCTTCGAGCTCCTCTTCCTCATTGGGGGCTATGTGTGCCTCGCGGGCGTGCTCAACAGCATCGGCCTGCCGGGCGAGCTCCCTGTTCCTAGCCCGGGCCCGACGCCCAGTACTGCTCGAGTCCCGCCGCAATACCCCGACTGACGAGTTCAATCCGCGGGCCGCTCGCACTCCGGTGATAGGCCCAGACGGCAGTGCCGTCGGGACGGACGCCGGTCGCCTCAGCGGCGTAACCCCGAGCTGTGAGAAGCGCGGCATCTGCGGCGACGTCGTCGGACCAGTAGCCGAGGTGGTGGAGACCCGAACCCTCTGCCGGCATCCAGAGCGTTCCCGGCATGCTCTGGATCACCTCCAGCCTTGGCCCGGTCCTCGAGTAGGTGAAGACGAGGTCGAGCGTGGCCTCACCGTCAGGGAGCACGACCGGCGTGCTGACGGCGAGCTTCGGGCACCACTCGTGCCCGAAGAGGGCCGAGAGATCGGTCAGTGCGGCGTCGAGATCGTCAACGACGATACCGACGTGGAATTGATCCGCCGCCTTCACGACGGCTCGATCACCACTCGGACCGCGCCACTCGCCCTTTCGGAAGCCACCCGGAACGCTTCAGCGGCGTCCTCGATCGGGAAGCGGTGGGTGACGACCGTGCGGACGATGTCGGGATCATCGGCCAGCATGGCAGCAGCGTCCTCCATCTCTCGGCCACCGTCATGGGCGCAGTAACCGAGCGAGGGGATCACCCGGGCCTCTTTGTGGAACAGGGGCATCCAGTCCAGCTGCACGGGGCCGAAATGGACGCCGAGGACGACGATGGTGCCACCCGGCGCGACGAGCTCGCCGCACCTGGCCAAGCTCGCAGGCGTCCCGGCCGCCTCGACGACGACGTCGTAGACGCCATCGGCATCGATCTGCGCCCCGAGACGCTCGCCTGCCTCCTTTTGATACGGGTGGCGGGCCTGGAGCGCGACCGCCTCCGCGCCGAGCCGGCGGGCCCCGGCGACGGCGAGCAACCCGAGCGCACCGGCGCCGATGACCGCGACGCGGGTTCCCGGTCCGGTGCCGGCGAGCCGCAGCGCGTGCCACGAGACGGCTGCCGGCTCCACAATGGACGCGTCACGGACGTCGAACCCCGGCGGGAGGGGGACCAACCGGGCTGCGGGCGCACGGAACTGCTCGGCCATGCCGCCGTCGGCGCTGATGCCGAGCGCTCGTTGCCCATGGGTCGGGCACAGGTTGTAGGCGCCCCGCGCACACTGGGGACATTCCATACAGCCATAGATGGCCTCGACGACCACCGGCCTGCCGTCCGCGCGCACTCCGGCGAGCTCGTGGCCCAGGATGGCCCGGCTCCCGAACCGGATGTAGCTCAGGTCCGAGCCGCAGATGCTCGTCGCCTTCATGTCGAGCAGCTCACCGGTACCGGGCGGCTCGTCGAGAGTAACGAGCGCCACTCCCCCTTCCACGCTGCGCACAGCCTTCATCGTCCTCCTCGTCGGCCTGCCCGGCACGCCGCCTCTCACGCACCTGGGCCCGACCGGTTGTTGCCCTTGGGAGAACCATAGATATCCTCAGGGCCGCGTGTCACCGGGTTGTGTCGACAGGCCCGTGCACGTTTCGCCCCGACGAGTGCTGACGAGGAGTTGCCCGTGACGAGCCCACTCGAGTTCTGGCTCTTTCTGCCGCAGATGCGGCTGGCCATGGACCAGCTCGTCGATCGTGCCCGGGCGGCGGAGGCGGCGGGGTTCGCCGGCGTCGCCGGCATGGATCACCTCACTCCTCCCCTGGCCGAGAGTCAGCCCATGTTCGAGGCGATGATCACGAACACGTGGCTCGCCAGCCAGACCGAAGAGCTCCGGGTCGGTTCCCTGGTCCTCTGCGACTCCTTCCGGCATCCGGCCGTCCTGGCGCGCGAAGCGGTCACCATCGATCAGGCGTCGGGAGGACGCTACGAGCTGGGCATCGGCTGGGGCTCGGTCGCCCAGGAGCTCGGCACGTTCGGCGTCGGGTCACAAGAGGCAAAGGTCCGGCTGAGCCGGCTGCGCGAATCGCTCGAAATCATCAAAGCACTCTGGACCGGCGAGGCGCTCGACTACGAAGGTGAGCATTTCAGCCTGCACGGTGCACAACAGGTTCCCGGACCCGTCGGTCACATTCCGATCGTCATCGGCGGAGCGGGCAAGGGAACGATGCGGCTGGTCGCCGAGCACGCCGACTGGTGGAACGTCCACACACACATCGTCGACAAGCTGGACGAGATGCGGCCGTTTGCGGGCGAGGCCCGCTGCTCACTCCAGGCGCAGGTGGCATACGTGGCACCCTCGGCCCCCCGTGACGAAATCGAAGCCGCCGCACGTCGGCGTTTCGGAGGCACGCCGATCGTCGGCACTGCTCCGGAGCTCCTCGACTACTTCGGCTCGCTCCAGGAACAGGGGGTCGAACGGGTGTACGCGTGGTTCTGCGACTTTGCCGCCCCGGACACCTTGGCAGCCTTCGGGGAGGCCGTGATCAGGGAGTTCAACCCCGCGCCGCTCACGACCTAGGGCCTCTTCCCCGTGGCTGCTTCGGCGGCGGCGGCCCGCCCCGAAGGTTGCGTGGGGAGAGGTCTACAGTGTGGGCACAGCTTGAGAGCGTCGACACACAGTGTTGCCCCGGTCCCCGGTAGCGCTCGAGAAGGAATGCGGGGAAAGGAACTGTGACAACGACCACCATCGGGGCCACGGCGGCGGATTTTGGCGTCCTCGCCAAGCAGGTCCGCGAAGCCGGCTTGCTCGACCGTCGCTTCGGCTACTACGCCCTGATGATTCCTCTGACCATGGCGGCGTTCGGCGTGGGTTTCGCCGCCTTGGTGCTGCTCGGGAGTTCGTGGTGGGCGCTCGGCGTTGCGGCATTCCTCGGCCTGGTCTTCACCCAACTCGGCTTCGTCGGGCACGACGCCGGCCATCATGAGGTCTTTCGCTCCAGGCGGGCGAACCGACTCCTCGGGCTCACGGTGGGAAATGTCCTCATCGGCATGAGCTTTGGCTGGTGGGTCCCCAAGCACAGCGCGCATCACGCCCATCCCAACGAAGTGGGTCGTGACCCCGACGTCGGTGGCGTCGTCGTGCAGCCTTCCACTGACGGGCCGGTCAAGGTCGCGAGTTGGCCTTCCCGATTCATGACGAAATGGCAAGCACCGTTGTTCTTTCCGCTCATGGTTCTGCGCAGTACGGGCATCTACGTGTTGGGCATTCAGCGGTTGCTCCGTGAGCGCAACAGGGCGGCCATCCTCGAAGGCGCACTCCTCGCCCTGCACGCCGCCCTCTATCTGACTGTCGTGTTCTGGTTCCTCTCGCCGCTGAAAGCGGTGGCCTTCATCCTCATCCAACAAGCGGTCTTCTCCGTGTACCTGGGGTGCAGCTTCGCCCCGAACCACAAGGGCATGCCCATCATCGACCCCGAGCAAGGACTGAGCTTTGTCCGGCGCCAAGTCGTCAGCTCGCGGAACGTTGCTGGCGGTTGGTTCACCAATGTGCTGCTCGGAGGCCTCAACTTCCAGATTGAGCACCACCTGTTCCCGAGCATGCCGCGACCCAACCTGTCCCGAGCCCAGAACATCGTCAGAACCTTCTGTGCCGACAACGGCCTCAGCTACAGGGAGGACAGCCTGACGGGGTCGTACCGCCAGACGATCCGCGGGCTCCGAGCAGGTGCCCTTGCAGCCACCCAACCAAGTCTCGTCATGGCTCAAGCCGGTCAATAACGCTCTGGACGAACATGGTTGTGGCCTCGTGCCCCGCCGTGACACCGAGGCCGCGCTCGAGAGACAGCACCTGGGAGAGCCCCGTCATGAAAAGCAGCGCCACGATCGGAGGAACCTGATCCGGAGCGATCCCATCCGCTCGGAGCGCTGCCGTCAGCGCGCTGAGTTGGGCGGCACGAGAACGCTCGGCGTAACGGGCGATCTCGGCCCGGATGGACTTGCGATGGTTCGCCAGTGCGACGAACTCCGCCATGAAAGCGGCACCACGGGGATCGGCGTTGAGGTGCCACAGCGTCCGCAGGGAGTTGTCGGCGGCGACGGTGCGCTCGAAATGCGCGAGATTCCTGTCGGCGCTGCGCCGGAAGACCTCGAGGAAGAGGTCGTCCATGGTGCGGAAGTAGTAGTGCACGAGCTGTGGCTTGAGACCAGCCTTCGCTCCCACCCGTCGTGACGTGACGGCTGCATACCCCTCGTCGAGCAGCAGCTGCTCGGCCGCGTCGAGCAGCTGGACCCTCGTCTTGGAGTCGGCGCCGCCGATTCGTCTCGGCTGGGGCGCCGTCGTCACCCCCACAACTTGTCACATTCGCGGGCCGATGCTAAGCATTCGCCAAAACATGCTGAGCGGGTGCACAGCGAAGCGACCTGCTCAGCTGTTGCTCGGCCTGGCGAAGGGAGACCACGTTGAGCGACTGGGAGAAGATCGACTTCTTCAGTGACGAGTCCCTGGTAGAGGACCCCTACCCCTACTTCGACCACCTCCGGTCGCAGTGCCCGGTGCTCCCGACCGACAACCTCGGCGTGGTCGCAGTCTCGGGTTACGAAGAGGCGATGGAGATCTACCTCGACACCGAGACCTTCTCGTCCTGCAATTCGGTGATCGGCCCGTTCGCGGCCTTTCCCGTCCCGCTCGAGGGAGACGACGTCGGAGCGATCATTGACGGCCACCGGGACCAGCTGCCCATGAACGAGCACATGGTGACCATGGACCCACCCATGCACACCCAGGAGCGCGCCCTGGTGATGCGCCTGCTCACGCCGAAGCGCCTCAAGGAGAACGAGGCGTTCATGTGGCGGGCGGCCGATCAACAGATCGACGAGTTCATCGGGGACGGCGGCTGCGAGTTCATCAGCGCCTACACGCAGCCCTTCGCCATGCTCGCCGTCGCCGACGTTCTCGGCGTGCCCGAAGTGGACCACCAGCGCTTCCGCGAGTTCTTCGGCTTGAGTGCAGCACCGGGCGAGGTAGGAGGAGACGGGGACATCGGCCTCAACGCGCTCGAGGGGCTCGATGCCTGGTTCACCACCTACATCGAAGATCGTCGGCGCGAGCCCCGCGACGATGCATTGACGCGTTTGGCGCTCGGCACCTACCCCGACGGGACCACCCCAGATGTGAGCGCGGTCGTACGGACGGCGACGTTCCTGTTCGCGGCAGGCCAGGAGACGACCGCCCGCCTCCTCGCCGTCGGCCTGAAATACCTCTGCGAGTACCCCGAGCTTCAGGACGAGTTGCGGACGCACCCGGAACGGATCCCCGACTTCATTGAGGAGTCGCTGCGCATTGAGAGCCCGGTGAAGTCGGACTTTCGCCTGGCTCGGCGCTCCACGACCGTCGCGGGCGTCGACATTGCCGCCGGCACGCCGGTGATGCTGCTCAACGGAGCGGCCAACCGTGACCCCCGACTCTTCGAATGCCCTGCGGAGTTCCGCCTCGACCGGCCCAATGCAAAGGTCCATCTGGCCTTCGGACGCGGGGTCCACGCCTGCCCAGGTGGCCCCTTGGCGCGGGTTGAGGGCCGCGTGAGCATTGCGCGCATCCTCCAACGCATGCGTGACATCCGGCTGTCCGAGGAACACCACGGGCCGCCGTCGGCTCGCCATTTCGAGTACGAGCCCACCTGGGTCCTCCGCGGCCTGCACCAGCTGCACATTGAGTTCACGCCGGCGGAGGCAGCGCGATGAGCGGGCGCGTTGCGATCGTGACCGGGGCGGCGTCGGGCATCGGCCTCGGCGTCGCCAACAGGCTGGCCGCAGACGGCATCGCCGTCGCCCTGCTCGACCGCGACGATGCTGGAGTGACGCGGGCAGCCCACGCGTTGACCGGCGCGGGACATGCAGCGGTCGGACACGCAGTCGACGTCGCAGACCGCACAGAGCTCGAGCGGGTGTTCTCCGACGTGCGACAGGCACTGGGGTCGATCACGATCCTCGTGACCAGCGCCGGGATTGAGTCATTCGACGCCGTCGCCGACATCACGCCCGAGAAGTGGGATCGCATTCTGGCGGTGAACCTGACCGGCACCTTCACCTGCATGCAGCTGGCCGTCCCGGACATGGCAGCCGAGGGGTGGGGCCGCATCGTCACCATCTCCTCGTCGAGCGCGCAATCGGGAGCACCCCACATGGCCCACTACGTCGCGTCGAAGGGCGGCGTCATCGGGCTCACGAAGGCATTCGCCCGCGAGTTCGCGAGCCAAGGCATCACCGTCAACACCATCCCGCCGACCATCGTCGACACGCCCATGGCCAGAAACGCCGCCGGCGTGGGCAACGTGCCGAGCATTGACGTCATGGGGAGCATGGTCCCGACCGGGCGGGCCGGGACGCCCGAGGACATCGCCGCTACCTGCGCCTTCTTGTGCTCCGAAGAGGCCGGCTACATCACCGGCCAGCTGATCGGCGTCAACGGGGGTATGTACATCTGAGCCGGCTCACGAGGACGCACTGCAACGCGTCCCCTTGGCCGGCACGACGCCGTCCACGAAGTAGGAGGTCACCACGTCGTCCATACAGGCGTTGGTCGATCCGTTGAGCAGCCAGGTGTGCCCGTAGCCGACATAGGTGAGCAACCGCCCCCCGACGGCGGCGGCGAGCTGCGGGGCCACGACGTAGGGAGTGTTGGGGTCATAGACATTGCCGATCACCAAGGGAGTGGACGCGCCGTTTGGCGCGAGGCGGGCGATGGCCTCGCCCGATCCGGTCCACCCGGGACACGCGATGAGATAGTTGGCCACGGCCTCGGCACCGCCGAGCGGGTCGCGCGCCGTCAGCGATCGGGCCAGTGCGGCCGTCGCCCTCGCGTCGGGGTGCGTGACCGCGTCGTTGCAGGTGATCGTCCAGAGCGCTCCGACGAGGGACGCCCCGTTCAGGTCGTCCTCGAGCCCCAGGGCCACCGCACGCAGTCGTGCGCCGTTGCCTGCTGCTGCCGCAGCCAGGGCGGGAAAGTACCCCGGGGTGAAGGTCGAGGCGGAGAGGTACAGGAGGGAGGCGGTGGACAGGTCACCCGCCGTCACCGGGGTCGTGTCGCCGCCGCCCGGGGCCGGGAGGGGCGACCGCAGGAGCCGCTGTTGCAGGTGCTCATAGAAACTGACCGGGTCTGCACCCAACGGGCAGCCCGGCACTGAGCTGCAGCTGTTCAGCGCGTGCACCAGTGCCGTCTGTATGGCGGCCGCATCCGCGGTGGCGTCGGTCACGAGGCTCAGGTTGGCATCGACGGCACCGTCCAGGACCATGGAGCGGACATGGCTCGGGAAAAGATGCGCGTACACCGACCCCAGGGCCGTGCCGTACGAGAGGCCGTAGTAATCGATCCGCGCCACTCCGAGGGCGGCGCGCAGCTGATCCATGTCACGTGCCGAGGTCGTGGTGGTCACTGTCGGGAACAAAGTGGGGTCGGACGCCCGACACGAGCGCTCCAGACCGGCGAAGGTCCGCGTGGCCGCCGCCGTCCCGGCAACGGCGCTGCCCGCCGCCGCGGCAGACGGCCCGCACAGGAGCGGTTCACTCGACCCCGTGCCGCGCTCGTCGAAGCTCACGAAGGTGAACTGGTCCTGGACCGCCTGCGGCAGCAGGGAGGCCAGTATCGGCAGAATCAGGTCGCCGCTCTCGCCCGGTCCGCCGGGATTGAACACAATGACGCCCTTGCTCTGCGGGACGGGACGTTCCATGACGGCCAGGCTGACCGAACCGCGAGAGGGATCTCGGTAGTCCAGGGGGACCCGCAGCGTTCCGCACTGGTAGCCCGACACCTTCGGGCAGGGTTGCCAGGCGATCCGCGCCGCGCTCGCTGCTGCCGCGTGCGCCCCTGACGCGAGCGGGAGCGTCAGCAGAGCGACGACGAGCAGCACCGGCGCCAGGCTGCGGTACCGAAGATGCTTGCCACTCGCCAACGAGAGGTCCACGCGTTTTCCCAACCCCCTGAGCCCCGCCGTCCGACCGGGAACCCGCCCTGCGGTTGCGGAGGTTAGTCCCGGAGCGGCAGCGAAGTGGGGGCGCCACCGGGACCTCGTCGGGCTCCGGAACCGAGTCCGCGGCCGGCGCGTGGTTCTGGCCTCGCGCATGCCCTCCTTCCCGCCCGGCCCGAGGTGCCTTTAGGATGGTGGACGTGCCCTCTGACAGAGTCCCGGTGGCGTTTCCCACGTTCGACAACGTGCAGGACGAACGACGGCACCGCAAACAGCGCCTCGCTGCCGCATTTCGTCTGTTCGGGCACTTCGGGTTCGATGAGGGCATTGCCGGTCACATCACCGCCCGCGACCCCGAGCTCCTCGACCACTTCTGGGTCAACCCGTTCGGCATGAACTTCAAGATGATCCGCGTGAGGGATCTCATCCTCGTCAACGATCAGGGCGAGGTGGTCGACGGCACTTGGCCCGTGAACTCGGCCGCGTTCGCCATCCACTCACAGGTCCATGCGGCGCGACCGGATGTCGTGGCGGCCGCGCACGCGCATTCCGTGCACGGCAAGTCCTGGTCCTCACTGCGCCGGCTCCTCGATCCGATCACCCAGGACGCCTGCGCCTTCTACGGCGACCACTCCCTCTTCGACGACTACACCGGCGTCGTGCTCGATCTGGAGGAAGGCAAGCGACTCGCCCACGCGCTCGGCGGGAACAAGGCCGTCATTCTGTCGAATCACGGGCTGTTGACCGTCGGTCAGACGTCCGTGGACGAAGCAGCGTGGTGGTTCATCACCATGGAGCGCACCTGCCAGGCACAACTGCTGGCGGAGGCGGCCGGCACGCCCGTCCTCATCGACCCCGACCAGGCGAGGAAGACCGCAGGACAGGTCGGACCGTCCATGGCCGGATGGCGCGCCTTTCAGCCGCTCTACGAATGGATCGTGTCGGTTCAGCCCGATCTGCTCGACGAATAGCTCGGGCGGGTTCCCCTCAGGAACCCTCGCTCACCGCGCCCCAACCGTCGCCGGGCGTCTCGACGTGGATGATCTCCGGGGCAGCAGCGAGAAGGCGCGGCATGTCCGCCATCGCCGCCTTGAAGTGCTCCGACGAGACGTGCGCCTCTCCTGCTTCGACGTCGCGGAAACCCTCAATGAGGAACCAGAGATTGGGGTCGTCGGCACTGCGGCACCAGTCGAAGAAGAGGTTGCCCGGCTCGGCTCGCGAGGCGGCGATGTACCCCGCGATCAGGGATGGGAAATCGTCGGCGTACTTGGCCCGGACCGGCTGCTTTACCACGTTGAAGATCATCTGACACCCCTCACTTCCACGGTCCGGCGCTCGTCCGCCACCATCACGACGCCGGCCGGGCGCGCGTGAGCTCCAGGTGGAGCCGGGTCAGGCCCCGGAGGATGTAGGTCGGCATGTAGTCGTAACGACGGGCGTCGGGAGGCCCGTGGTGCTCCTCGGAAATACCGATGTGCGTCGTGCGGTCGAGGAGCCGCTCAATGCTCACCCGGGTCTCCAGGCGGGCGAGCGGGCCCCCCGGGCAGCTGTGCACGCCGCGACCGAACGCGAGGTGCTCGCGCGCGTTTTCGCGCTCGACGCGGAACTCGTTCGGGTCCGAGAAGCGGCGCGGATCGCGGTTGGCGGCGCCGTTCAAGACCATGACCGTCACGCCCGCCGGAATGTCGACGCCGCCGACGGTGGCCGGGCAGCGCGCCAGCCGGAAGTCACCCTTGACCGGCGCCTCCATCCGGAGCGTCTCCTCGACGAAGTTCGGGATGAGGTCGCGTCGCTCACGGAGAAGCTGCTGCAGGTCCTGATGGTCCCCGATCAACTGGAGCGCGGTGCCGAGAAGGCGAACCGTGGTCTCCTGGCCGGCCGCGAAGACGTTGGTGGCCACGCGGACGACGTCGATGACCTCGGGGAGATCGCCGTTCGGGAACCTCGTGGTGGCCAGAGCCGTCAGGACGTCGTCGCGCGGCGCGCGGCGGCGGTCCTCGATATACCGGCTGAAGCGCGCATAGAGCCACTCCAGTGGATTCTGCGGCATTTCGGACTTCGTGCTGCCCACCCCACCGCCCCCGTTCTGGCGGGACAGGGCGGAACGGAACTCCTCGTGGTCCGACTCCGGGACACCGAGCAGGTCCGCGATGACGAACATGGCGAAGGGATTGGCGTACCCCGTCATGAGCTCGGCCTCGTCGCCCCCCATGAGCTCGTCGACCTGCCGGTCGGCGAGCCGCCACACGAAGTCCTCGTTCTCCTTGAGCCGCTTCGGCGTGAGCTGGCGCATCAGCAGGTGCCGGTGGTCATAGTGCTCGGGGGGATCCATGGTGATGATCTGGTCGCTGAAGGGCAGTTCGCCCCGGTGTTCTGCAATCAGCCCGCTGACGTCAGCCTGTCCCTCGAGCGGGACGGGGAACCCGGGGAACGGACCGGTGACGGAGTTGCAGGACGAGAACGTGTCGGGGTCCGTGTAGACGGCGAAGGCTTCCTCGTATCCGGTCACCATGTACACACCGTGCGAAGGCTCTCGGCTGACAGGGCACTTGTCACGCAGCCAGTCGAAGTATGGATACGGATCGGCCACGGTCTCCGTGCCGCGGAAGAAGTCCAGAGCGTCGTAGTCGAGAGCCTCGGTCATGCTGTCTCCTTGCGTGGTGGCGGCCCGGTCACGAATGTCGCCGCACGATGGTGGAATCGCCAGAGTGCCCCGTCACGGTGGAGCACATCGTTGTAGCGACCCACGAGCTGTATGTCCCATCCTTCCTCACCGAGCAGGATGAAAACGACGTCGCTGACCGCGGTCGCCTCGTCGTCACTCCATGCCTCGAGAACAGTGTTGAGGACGAGGTGACGCTGGGGGCTCCGTGGCGACCATTTCGTGTACGCCTGGCGGAGCGCCTCATGCCCGGCGTGCGTGCCCATGCCCGGGATTTCGCAGACACCGTCGGGGCAGAAGGTGGCGACGACGTCATCGGTCCGCCCGTCGTCCAGCGCCTGCGTGTAGTTCGCCAGGGCGGCCCGCACCCCTTCGGACACGTCGGCAAACGTCGTGCTCATGGCTCTCTTCTTCCCCTTCCTCAGAACCCGAGATCGACGACGGGCCGCTCCAGAGGGTTCACGTTCACGGCGCGGAGAGCAGTCTCGAGTTCGTCGTAGGGGCGTCCGGCCAGGAAGCCGTCGAGGGTGCGCTCGAAGTTGGCGATGCCGCCTTCGGCCCCCTCCGAGAGGCGCATGTACGCGAAGCCCGCGTTGTGCAGGCCGCGTTGTTGGCGCGGCAGGTTGGAGAAGTCCTGCGTGGGGATGGGTGGGATGCGCTCGTCGTCAAAGGAGCGGGGCACCGGTGGCGTCGGTGGCCCGGGCTCCTGGCCTTCCGGGTAGCGGGTCAGCGACCAGATCTCCATGAGGGTTTCTTCGGGCCCGAGGGGTCGGAAGCGGTACGAGGTGGCGCTCGAGTACATGGGGAGCACGAAGTAATGGGGGAAGGCGTAGAACATCGTCTCGTTGATGCCCTGGGCCTCGAGCTCATTGAGGTCGGGGATGATCGACCCGCGTTCGGTGTGCCAGGCCACCACGGCCTCGTTGAGCGTGTGGTGCCAGGTGGCCATGGCCTCTTGAGGGTCCCTCGAGAGGGACATGGTGCGCTGGCGCTCGGCGACGGCCACGTCGAGGGCGTGGACCATGCCCCCCATGCCCTCGCTCATGACGCGCAGATAGTGCAGTTCGGCGTCGATGAAGACCTCCGGATCGAAGGCCGCGGGGTCCTTGGGGGCGAAGCGCTTGGGGATGACCAGCTCGGGATGGGTCTCGATCACGTGGTACTGCTCCAAGAAGGCCTCTTCGGCCAGCTTCCAGTTGACGGGGAGCACGAAGGCCTCCCACCACTCGGTGCGCATGGCCTCGACCTTCCAGGCGTCACAGATGGTGGCGAAGGGCTCGATGCAGCGGCGCAGCGGCGGGGCGTCGTCGTCGAGGTTGATCCAGACACAGCCACCCCAGAGCTCGGTGCGCACCGGGACCAGGTCGATCTCCCCGGGGGCCAGGTTGTGCTCGGAGAAGGACCTGGCCTTGGAGATGAAGGTGTTCTTGCCGTCGAGGCCGTAGCACCAGCCGTGGAAGGGGCAGGTGAAGCCACTCTTGAGCGTGCCGCGGCCCTCGATGACCTTGACGCCACGGTGGCGACAGGCGTTCTGGAAGGCCGCCACCTCGGTCTCCGACGTGCGCACCACAATGACGGACTGGTCGAGGATGGCGTACTCGACGAAGTCACGCACACCCTGGATCTCCTCGAGCCGGCAGGCCATCTGCCAGACCCGGGGCCAGAGCTGCTCGGCCTCGAGCGCGTAGAAGCCCGGGTCGTAGTAGCGCTCCTTGGGGATCCGGTCGGGGACCTCGACGGGGTACGGGACGTTCATGGCCGCGTGAGGTCGTCGTCCAACGGCACCGCGAACGTACGGAGCGCCATGGCCAGGACGTCGTAGGCGCCCACGGTGAAGACGATGTCCATCAACTGGCGCTCCTCCAATTCGGCGGCGAGGGTGGCCCACGTCTCGTCGCCGATGAGTGCGTCGCCCAGCAGCTCGTCGACGGACCGCAAGAGTGCTCGCTCCAGGTCGGACCATTCGGGAGCGTCCGTCCCCATCGCGACGCGCGCGACCTCGTCCGGGTCGACGCCGTTGTCCCCGGCGCTGGCGACGTGCTGTCGCCACTCGTACTCGCAATCACGCCGCGCCGCCACCCGCAGGACGAGCAGCTCGCGGTGGCGTGGCGTCAGTGTCGAGCCGTACATGACCTGGCCGCTGAACGTGTTGTAGGCCAGCGCGAGCTCCGGGTACCGGGCCAGCACTCCGAGCGCGTTGAGTCCCTTCGGCCCGTTCCCACCCTTGGGCCGACCGGTCGGTGGCAGCAGCGGGGCCAGCGCCGCGCCGGCCGCCTTGGACCATTCCCTGGGCGGAAGCGGAGTCAGGCGTGGCGACTCAGGTGTTGCGGCCACCGTTGACCCCCAAGACCTGGCCGGTGATGTAGCTCGCCTCGTCGCGCGCGAGAAAGGAGCACATGGCCGCGACGTCCTCAGGGCGACCGATCCGCCGCACCGGCGTCAGCGCCTCATGATGTTCGACGCCCTCGCCGAGGAGTCCCTTGCTCTCCTGGCGGCGCAGCATCGGCGTGTCGATGAAGCCGGGAGGGATCGTGTTGACGGTGATCCCCTTCGGCCCGAGCTCGAGAGCGAGTGACTTCGTCAAGCCAATGACGCCGGCCTTGGCCGCGACGTAGTGCGTCATGAACTGCTGCCCGCTGTGCGCACTGGACGACGAGATGTTCACGATGCGGCCCCAGCCCTCCTCCACCATGTCGGGTACCACCGCCTGGCAGCAGTTGAAGGTGCCGGTGAGATTCACGTCGAGCACACGCTGCCACTTCTCGGGCGTGACCTTCAAGAAGGGATCGACGGCGTGCACGCCGGCGTTGTTGACCAGGACCGTCGGCGGGCCGAGCTCGACCCGGACCTGCGCCACGCCCGCGTCGATCTGCGCTCGGTCGGTCACGTCGACCGTCACGCCCAGCGCCCGCTCCCCCGTTGCGGCGATCTTTTCGGCCGCCTGTCGAGCCGCCTCCCCCTCGCGGTCGAACAGCGCCACCGCCATGCCGTCGGCGGCCAGCCGTTCGCTGATGGCGAGCCCGATGCCGGAGGCACCGCCGGTCACGATGGCCACCCGGGCCGCGGCATCACCCACGACGCGCTCCGTCCTGGGCGCCCAGGTCCGCCGTCGTCAGGACTGCCATCTGCCGAGCCTCCTCGTGCCCGGGACAGGCACAAATCCCAACATATACTAACCGGTCGGTACACTCCGCATGGAGGGCTCCGGCGCACACTGTGTGCGCCGTAGGCCGCAGGCGCCCGTGACCGGCTCATTGCCGCGGAGGCTCATGACAACCCCCGAAACCGCATCCGAACAGACGGCGAGCCGGCCCGTCGCCGACGTCGACGTGCTCGTTGTCGGTGGAGGCATCACCGGTATCTACCAGCTCTACCTGGCGCGGGAAGCGGGCTTCTCCGTGCGGCTACTCGAGGCGGGCCAAGGCGTCGGCGGCACCTGGTACTGGAATCGCTACCCCGGCGCGCGCTTCGACTCGGAGAGCTACACCTACGCCTACCTCTTCTCACGGGAGCTGTTCGAGGATTGGCAGTGGCAGGAGCACTTCGCCGAACAGCCCGAGATTGAGCGCTACCTGAACCACGTGGTGGACCGGTTCGACCTCCGGCGCCACATGCGCTTCGGC
>Ga0302325_10003921_pt1 | contig 34695 bp, 31 predicted proteins | sample Palsa_T0_2_FD_201948 | JGI IMG/M metagenome (GOLD analysis project Ga0302325, IMG submission 201948) | Peat permafrost microbial communities from Stordalen Mire near Abisko, Sweden - Palsa_T0_2 | ecosystem: Environmental > Terrestrial > Soil > Palsa > Peat permafrost | place: Sweden: Abisko...
TGAACTCCTCGTCGTAACGGGTCGACAGTGAGATGGCAATGGCATCACTCCCCTGGGGAAGCTCGATTTCGATGGCACTCTTGAAGCGGTCCTTCCAAAGGGCCACCACGCGCGAGCGGCTCGGCTTGCCCGCCTCAGGGCTGCTGAGTTGGGCCATGCCAAGACTGGTAAGCGAAAGCACCGAACAACCGGGGTCGTCGGCCAGAACGGTCGCGTAACGCGCTGCCCAGCGCTCTTTGGTTTGGGGACCGTCCATCAGCAAGGCGAGGAGAAGGTTCGGGCCGACCGCACGGACCATGTTCGCCACCGGGTCCGGTCGGGCCAGGTCTTCACAGACCAGGGCGCATATCACCAGGTCCTCACTCATCGCGATGAAGTCGAGCCGCCGGTCGGTGAGGTCGGCGTATTCCCACCATTCGCGCGAGGGCGAAAGGACACCGCCGAGGCCATATTGAATAACTTGGGATTCGTCCAGTTTCCACGGGTGGTGCTTCTTTTGAACGACTTCCTGGAGGGGCGGAAACGACAGCCTTACTTCGTTCCCTCCCCGCTGGCTATCGACCCCGGCACGGCCTACGCCTGCGACTAGAAAGCACTCTGGTGGGAGGCTATCTCGAAGCGCGCGAAACTGTTCGTCCGTGATGGACAACTCCGGCAGAACGACACCGTCAATCCTGCCTAGCTTACGCTTCGCTTCAGCATACAATGGTCCAGCAAGCGCAATGAGGTCGTCGCCCTTCAAGAAGTCGTAGGTGAAGAAACCGAAGCCATCGGGCAGGTCCGTCGTCGCGGTATCCGTAACGTCCCGAAACTGGCTAACGAGCACTTCGTGTGGCCATGGGATCAGCAGCAGGTTGATGGAATCATTTTGCAGGAATGGTGTGGACAACCAACGCGGCGTTACTTCGCCGGCATCGCACATCGACAGGTAAAGCGACAACGACCGTTCCGTCAGGCCATTCTGCGGCGTGTGCATTCGAGGAAGGACCCGCACTCGGGTGGGGTCGACTCGCACACCCAACGTCGCGTCGTCTCTAAGGAAAGCTCTGGTTTGCTGAAGAAAATGGTCATCTTCTCCCGTATCCTCAGGGGCGCCAACTCCCTCGCACGCTTCGTCTGCAACAGCGACAAGCTTCATCAGCGTCTTGAGCAGATCGCAATCTTTCGCTACGGTCCAAAGCTGTCGATTGAATGACCGGCAGAGATGCTCCCATTCCTTGCTTAGGCCGTTGAACTGTGGGCCCAGGCCTTGCCGCAGGGCGTTGCGCCAGTCCGCGCCCACATCACGTACGGTCGATGCCCAGTGTGCGAGGGCCTCCTCCCTTTTGCCCCGGTCTGGCGGCCAATCTTGAAGAAGTTGCGTGTATGCTCCCGTGTGTTTCAGTAATGTCAGACATACGGCGAAGCAGTCGGGCGGCCACCACGGGAACGTCGTGGCGTCTGGACACCCGGGGAGAATCCCGGCTAGGAACTGTTCTACTGTAGGTTCGACTGGCATGCACTCACACCCCCATGCCGCATTCCGCGTGCACGGCGCGCACCGCCTTTTCCAACCCGTCCCGGCTGACCACGATGGCAATCGTGAGCTCACTCGATCCCTGCGCGATGGCGATGATATTCACTTTTTCGCGCGAGATGGCGGTGAAGATGCGTCCAGCGATACCCGGCTTGCCCTGCATGCCCTCACCGACGACGGCCAGCAGACCCACCTTTTCATCCACCTGGATGGGATGCACGTAGTCGTGGGCCAGTTCGAGCGCCAGGGCGGATTCCAGGGCCTGCCGGCTCTTCTCCAATTCCTCCGTGCGCACCAGGAAACAGAAGGTCTGGCGGTAGCTGGAACTGGAGAACACCAGCACCTCCACGTTGGCGCGGTCGAGCGCGTCGAGCGCGCGCGCCATCACGTGCGCGCCGCTCAACTCCGGGCTGGCGGGCTCCAGCGAAATTAGCGCCACCTGCGCCAGCGAAGTCACGGCGCGCGCACCGGTGGCCGCGCCGATGGACGGCAGGATGCGCGTGCCGGGCTTTTCGGGGGCGAAGCTGTTCTTGCTCCAAACCGGAATCTGCCGTTCGATCAGCGGCGCGAGCGTGCGCGGGTGCAGCACTTTTGCGCCGTTGTAAGCGAGCTCCGCGGCTTCCGCGTAGGTGACCTCATTCAGCACGGCGGCGGAGGGCACCAGGCGCGGGTCGGCGCTCATGATGCCATCCACATCGGTCCAGATCCACAGCTCGGCGGCGTCCAGCGCGGCGGAGAGAATCGACGCTGAAAAATCCGAGCCGCCGCGGCCGAGCGTAGTGGGGCGCCCATCCGCGGTGGCGCCGTTGAAGCCGGTGACGACAGGCAGAACACCGTGTTCGAGCAGCGGCAGCAGGCGCGTGCGGGCCTTGGCGCGGGTGGGTTCCATCAGCGGCGAAGCATTCCCGAAGACCGCGTCGGTGACCACGATCTCCGCCGCGTTGACGGCTTCGGCGGGGGCGCCCTGCGCGTTCAGGTATGCGGCGACCAGCAGCGCCGAGAGCCTCTCGCCGATGGCCACCGCTTCATCCACCGAGCGGGGCGGCATTTCGTTGAGCATCAACATACCGCCGGCGATGCGTTCGAACTCGGCGATCAGACGAGCGATGCCGTCCGCCGCGGCCGTCTGGCGGTCCGGCGGCAGCAACTCGCGGCAGGTGGCCAGGTGACCCTCGCGCAGCTTGGCGATATTGGCCTCCAGGGCGGCTTGATCTCCGGCTTCGGCGCGGCGCAAGGTTTCGAGCAGCAAGTCCGTGATCCCGGCCATCGCGGAAACCACGATGACGACCGGCCGGCGCGGCTGGCGCTCCGCGGCGGCGCCGGCGGCGATGCCCGCGGCGATGCGCATGCGCGCGGCCGAGCCTACGCTGGTGCCGCCGAACTTCATCACAAGTAGATCGTTCAACTGAAATCCTTTCCGTTGGATATGCGCGCCCGCACCACCTTCAAAATCTCCTCTTCGACGCGATCCAGGGAGAGCCCCGTGGAATCGATGTAGATGGCGTCGGGCGCCTGGGTCAGCGGGGCTTCGGCGCGCGTCCGGTCACGCTGGTCGCGTTCGCGGATCTGGGCGGCAATGGCTTCCGGCGTCACGGCTTCGCCTTGATCGCGGAAGTCGCGCACGCGGCGGCTGACGCGCTCCTGTGGATCGGCGTCCAGGAAGATTTTGACGTCCGCGTCCGGGAACACTACCGTGCCGATGTCGCGGCCTTCCATGATGACGCTGGCGCGCGCTCCCAGAGCGCGCTGCTTCTCCACCAGGGCGCGGCGCACAGCAGGAATCGCGGCGACCACGGAGGCCTGCTTGCCCACTTCGGCCGAGCGGATGGCCGCCGTCACATCCTCGCCATTGAGCAGGACGTGCGGACCCACAGGCTGCAATTCGATATCGGCCGCGCGCGCCAACTGTTCCATGCGGTGCATGTCCGCGGTGTCGGCGTTCTGCCGCATGGCCCACAGCGCCACGGCCCGGTACATGGCGCCGGAGTCGATGTAAGTGAAACCCAGCCGGCTAGCCAGGCGGCGCGCAACCGCGCTCTTGCCGGCGCCGGCGGGTCCGTCGATCGCGATCACTACTCGCCGGGATTGTTTGGCCACTATGGTTTGTCCGAGACGCCTTTCGCGATTGGAGAGTACATGGAAGGTAGAATAGCAGGAGCGATGCGTCCGGATGAATTCGACAAGCTGGTGCAAGAGGCATACGGGCGGATACCCAGCCGGTTTCGGAAGCGCTTACAGAACGTCGCGATGATGGTGGAGGCGGAACCTTCGCCGGCGCAACTGGCGGAAGCCGGGGTGGGACCGGGGGGCACTCTGCTGGGCCTCTATCAGGGGCGGCCGTTGACCCAGCGCAGCGTCTTTGAGAGCTTCGCGATGCCGGACCGGATCATCATATTCCAGGGTCCGCATGAACGTCTGGCGCATGGGGAAGCCCAGTTGCAGCAGATGGTGGAAGGCACGGTCTGGCACGAGGTGGCGCATTACTTCGGCATGGACGAGCGGCAGGTGCGCGCGGCGGAGGCGCGCTTTGCGCGCCGGGGCCAGGAGCCGCGCTTTGCGCGCCGGGACCAGGGGCCGGGGGGCGGGGGCCGGAGCTGAGTCTCAGTTCGGCGGCTGCTGGGGCTGCGGTTGTGGTTGCTGCGGCGATGGCTGTCCGAAGCTCGAGGGAGTGGGCATGCTGTTCGAGAAGGTGTTTCCGCCCTGGCCGAAGGAGCCGCCCATCCCGCCGGGCCCCATGCCGGGCTGCTGCGGATTCATGCCGGGGGGCGTGCCGCCCATCTGTCCGGGTTGCGTGCCAGGCGCGCCGCCGTTGCCCTGCACGCCTGCCAAGCCGCGGTCCTTGCTCTGGTCGTAGACAAACTCCCACTCGTTGTATTTCTTGCGCTCGTTGTAGGTTTTGATCGCGGGTCCCGTGGATTCGCTGGCGACACCGGCGATACCGCCTCCTACTTGCGTGCCTCCCATGCCGGGCAATCCTTGAGGCGGTTGCATTTGGGATGGGCCGGTAAGACCGAAATTGTTGCCGATTCCGTTGCCGGCATTCTGGCCTGTAGTGGCATCCCCGCCGCCCATGCCGGACGGTTGTGCAGTCTGTCCGAAGCCACCGGTGGCCTGTCCCGCAAAGCCCGGTTGCGGCTGACCTGGAAACATGCCTGGACGGGGCGGATAGGCGCCCGGCTGCCCTGGAAATCCCGGCTGGCCCGGAAATCCCGGCTGTTGGCCCGGAAATCCCTGCTGTTGGCCTGGAAATCCCTGCGGTTGGCCCGGAAATCCCTGCTGGCCCGCGGTTGGCGATCCGCTGTTGGATGTCTGGCCCATCGAGGGCGCCACGTACACACTCCCGCTGGAATTCTGGCCGGCGTTCTGACCGGTATTGTTGGAAAGGCCACCACCAGGGGATCCCGGAGTGGACATCTGGTTTGGCATCCCGCCAGACATCCCAAAGGATTGATTGGCCGTGGCCGGGTTGTAGCCGGGCTGACCCGGGTTTGCGCCGGGCGTGTAGATGCCGGGCTGCGGAACGCGCCCAGCGTATGTGCCTGGCATCTGCTGATTTGGAATGCCTGGGACATTGGCGGCCCCAGGGGCGCCGGCGGGGGTCGCGCCATTGTTGTTGTTATCGCTAATGGCGCTGTCGGAGTTGTCGTCGCCGGCGTCCGGCGGCGGGTTTGTATCAGCCACCTCCTGAGTCACTACCGGGCGGTCGTCGCTGGCGCGCCGCCGCAAGGCCGGATTGATCTGTTGCTGGTTCGGATCGTTGGCGGCGCTCATCGCCGGCCCTTCGCCGATGAAGGTATTCGTGTTGGCCGGAGCCTGTTGGTTCTGGCCCGGGCTGTTTTTCTGGACGATCGAGTCGGTGAGCACGCCGCCGTTGATGTGAATCAAGCGCCATTTGTCCTTGCCCGTCATGGGGTCCACGTAGCGTTTGCGGAGAAACCGGATATTGTTGGTGCTTTCCAGTTCTTCGATGGTGGCCGGATAACGGCTCATCTTGCGCACGAAGAGCTGGATGGCGCGTTTGTACTGTTCGCCGCGTTCGATCAGCAACTGCTCCTTGGCGCGCTGAGCTTCGAAGGCCACGCGCGGCATTTCGTTATACAGCGCGATGGCAATCATGGCCGCCATCAGGAAGACCAGCAGCATGGCGTAGCCGGACTCGGGGCCGGCCTTCGCGCGCCGGGGTCGGAGGCTGGGTGTCATCCGGCGGCCTCTTCCTGGAGGGGAAGGGTCTGCTCGTGCTTGAATTGCGTATCCTCCATGACTACCGAGTTTACGCCGATGCGGACCACGCGGTAGCGCTTCTTCACGGTCTCACCCTCGGCGGCCACCAGAATATCGTCGCCATCGAGGAAGAAGGCGTGTTTGCGATTGTCGCCGCGGGTGCTGGAGTAGCCGTAATACTTCAAGGTGATGGGCGGAGGCGGGGGATCGGTGGGCTTCGGCGGCGGAGGGGGCGCAAGTTGCGGACCCATCTGGGCGGCCGGTTTATTCTGCGCCACGGTAACCGTCGGCTCCGGCGGCAATGGGGCCGCGCCGACCGCGAACAGGTTGCGGCGGCCACCCTCGATGTTTACGGCTTGCACCTTGGCCAAAAGGTCGAGGCGCAAGGTTGGATCGATCGACATGGGGTCCACGCGATCCTCGGGACGTTTCGGCTTCATCGACGGGCGGAACTCTTCGCTCGCTCGCGCCGATGCGGCTGGGCGGCGGGCCGCGGGTTGAGTCCCGGTATCCGCCCCGTCACCAAGGTCCGGCCCTCGTTTGGAACCGTTCTGCGCGATGGGACGGCTGGGACGGCTCGGCTCCGGGCTGGATGGACCCGACAGCACATTGCTATAAAAGAGGTAGCCGCCGACTAAGGCCAGGGCCCCGAGGATGTAGACTTTCTTGCGGTCCGCGCCTATTTTCATAGTGGGTTCCCCGGCTGTTCGCGCACGAAGGTGTCCACCTTAATACTGACGCTGAGCGTGTCTCCGGTGGTGGATTGCTGGGGCGCAGCCGTCAAGCTCTCGATGATCAGGAAGCGCGGCGACTTATCGAGCAGGTTGACGGCCTTGGTCAAGGCGGCATAACTGCCCTCATAGGCAGCGCTGATACTCAGTTGGTCGAGTGTGTCGCTACCCTCGACTTGAGTCAACTCGTAAGAGACCGGCCGGGTTTGGATACCGGCCTCCTGGGAGACGCGTTCCAACTCCGTCAAGATGGTGGAAAAAGCGGAGCGGCGGACGGTGGTGTATTCGGCCAGGAATCCGTCGCCTTCGTTGCGGGCGCGCTCGGCCTTGGTCACCAGGGCTTTGGTCTTTTCGAGGCGCGCTTGCATGGAGGTAAGCTGCTGCTGCATATCTACCTGCTGGCGCGCCAGGTCTTCAGCGGAGCCGCCCCAGGGCTTGAAGGCCAGCAGCGCCGCGACGATATTGGCCAGTACCAGCAAACCCAGCCCGGCGCGTACCAGAACGCGCGTGTCCTTCAAATTCAAATGCGAGGAACCGCCCGCCAGCAGACGCGGCGAAACGCTAAAGCTTTTGGACATAATTCACGCTCACGCGGCAACGGTACAGCTTGTCGTTCTGGGTCGGCGGCAGCACGCTGTGCGAGTACACCTGGCCGAAGCTCGGGGAACCCTCCAGGTTTTTCAATAGCTCGATCACCGGCGCCAGGGCTTCCGCGCCTACGGTCATTTCGAGTGAAACCTGATTCGGCCCGGCCACCGAAGGCCGTATGGCCATGATCCGCACATTGTACGGAACTACTTTCTCGAGGTCGGCGAAAATGCGCGTCCAGCTTATGCCTTTGCGGTAGAGCAGGGCATTCAGGAAGAGGCTGCGCTCCAGCACTTCGGCGTTTTCGGGCTTGCGCAGAATGGCATCCTGGCGGCCCTGTTGGGCGGAGACGGCGCGAATCTGCGAATCCAGCCGCGCGATTTCCTTCCGGGTTTCGGTAACTTGGCCGCTTTCCAGGCTGTTCAGCGAGAGCAGGAAAACCAGCAGCAAGACCAGCAAGACGCCCAGGGCTCCCGAGGCGACCAGGACGGCGCGGTCGCGGCGGAAGGGCTGGCTGGCGAGATTGATAGGGATTCTCATGAAGAAAGACCCTGAGCCGCGGATGAACGCCGATGAACGCGGATAAAACAGTTAGTTGTCACGGGCGACAGACCTCAAATATCCCAGCAGGCCGGCGTTATTTTCGCCGGGCGGCGACAGGGGCGAACGCACCGGCTGCACTTCCACCCCCAGCTCGTTCTGAAATCGTTGCCGGGCTTCTTCCATGCGCTCGGCGAAGCCGCACAGCAGCAGGCGCTCGGCCTTGGCTCCGATATGGTCTTCGATGTACACAAATGTGGGGTACAAGTCGGCGGCGATTTCGGCGACGTCGTTGGCATGCACTTCCAGGCAGCGCACCAGCTTCAGGCGGGTGTCCTGCAGCACCATCACGGTCAGCACGCGGCCGGTGATCTTGGCTACCACGGTGATGCCGCCGTCCTCGACCAGGTTCAGCGAGGCCAGCGAAGATGTCGTCACCAGGCCGGGGTTCATGCCGGCCGCGCGGAACGGCGCTTCGTACCGGGAGACGACCTCCAGCGGCGCGACGACCACCACCACGTCGAACTTCTTGCCTTCCGCCGGCTGCACAAAGTAGCTGATGGCCGCCGTCTCGACATCGAACGGGACGCTCTTTTTGATACGGAAGCGGATGAGCGAAAGCTGCTCCTTGGTGTCCGAAGGAAAACTGTCGAAATCCAGGACCGCGACCCGCGAACTGTAGTCCGGCAGGATGAGCGCTACATCGCGGCGCTTGCGACTTCCGTTTTGGGGCGCAATCTCACGCACCGCGATAGACAACTCGTCGGGCATGACGACGTTGTCCTTCAGCGGCGTGATGGCCAGCACGCCGGGCCTCAGCGGCCGAAAGTCAAGCTCCGTTTTGGCAGTCAGGCGCGCCACGGAGATCCCGGCTTCGGAGAGCTCGAAGACCATGGAAGGCGGCGGCTCCTGCAAGATGGCGGTAATGGCGGAGGGAAGTCTCATGCTAGTCCGTGGCGCGGCCAGGGCCGGCTGAAAGCCGGCTGCGGGCATGATTGCCCGCCCCACAAGTGGGGAGAAATAAGTGGCATGTTAGCCTTCAATGAAGGTCACCTTATTGATTTCTTTCAGGGTACTCACTCCCTTGCGCACTTTTTCCACGGCGGACTCGCGCAGGAAGGTCATGCCTGAGTCGCGCGCCATGCGCTTGATTTCGGAGGTGGGCCGCTTGTCCAGGATTTTTTCGCGAATTTTCTCGGTGAGATCCAGCAACTCGTGGATGGCGGTGCGGCCGCGATAGCCGGTGCCGCCGCATTCGAAGCATCCGGCGCCTTCGGCCAGCTCCACATGCTCCCACTCGGCGGGATCCAGACCAGACTCGACCAGGGCCGCGCGGCGCGCTTCGCTATTCTCCCACTGCACCGGCCGGCGGCAATGATCGCAGATCACGCGCACCAGGCGCTGCGCCAGGATGCAATTCAGCGCGGACACGAAATTATACGGCTCCACGCCCATGTTCAGGAAGCGCCCCAGCACGTCGAGCACGTTGTTGGCGTGCACCGTGGTAAACACCAGGTGGCCGGTGAGCGCGGAGTTGATGGCGATCTGGGCGGTTTCCTGGTCGCGGATTTCGCCCACCATGATCTTGTCGGGATCGTGGCGCAAGATGGAACGCAAGCCGCGCGCGAAGGTCAGTCCTTTCTTTTCGTTTACCGGAATCTGGGTGATGCCCTTGACCTGATACTCGACGGGATCTTCAATGGTGATGATCTTGTCTTCGTCGTTCTTGATCTCGCTGAGCGCGGCATAGAGCGTGGTGGTCTTGCCGGAGCCGGTGGGCCCGGTGACCAGCACCATGCCATAAGGCTCCGAGATATACCGCCGGAATTTGACCAGGTCGTTCTCGGAGAAGCCCACCACCTCAAGCGAGAGTTTGGCGAACTTCTCGCTCATGGACTCCTTGTCCAGCACGCGGAGCACGGCGTCTTCGCCGTGAATGGTGGGCATGATGGACACGCGGAAATCGATCAGGCGGCCCTTGTAGCGCACGCGGAAACGGCCGTCCTGCGGCACGCGGCGCTCGGCGATATCCAGCTCGCTCATGACCTTAATGCGCGAAAGAATGGTCGAATGCCAATCTTTGGCGATGGGCGGCATGGCGTAGTGCAGCACGCCGTCGATGCGGTACTTAATGGCCACTTCCTGGTCGCGCGATTCGATGTGGATATCGCTGGCGCGCCGCTCCAGCGCGTTGAAGATCGTCGTATCGACCAGCTTGATGACCGGCGCGATGTCGCTATCGACGGCGGTGAGCTTATCGATGGAGAGCGTCTCTTCGGAGTTCTCTTCATCGATCACCACGTCCAGGGTGAAGCCTTCGGTAACCTCTTCCAGCACGCGCTGGGATTGTTCGGTCTTCTTGAGCAGATCGGAGATTTGGGAAAGCGTGGCGACCTTGACGCGCAGCTTCTTGTTGAGCAGCAGCGCCAGTTCGTCGATCATGTTCAGGTTGCGGGGGTCGGCCAGGGCGATGTCGAGCGTGCCGTTCTGCGCGCGCAGGGGCACGAAGTTGTAGCGGAACATGAGGTCCACGGGGATGGACCGGAACAGGTCGTGGTCGATGGAACCTTCGCGCAGGTCCACGTAGTCGCAGCGATAGCGCGCGGCCACGGCCTGCGCCTGGGCGGCTTCGCCGGTGGGATCGGTTAGTCTGGGTTTATCGGGCGCCATAAAGAACCGGGGTCAGGGGCCGGGGGCCGGGGGTCGGGGGTTGAAGTCGTCCGTCCTTCATCTGATTGTGTCCGCCAGCGAAAAGATCGGCAGATACAACGCGATCAAGACAAAAGCCACAAAACATCCCATGAAAATCATGATGGCCGGCTCGATCAGCGAGAGAGCCGCGGCCATGCGGGTATTCACATCCTCCTCGTAAAACTCGGCCACGCTGTTGAGCATGACCGGCAGCGCGCCTGTGGATTCTCCTACTTCAATCATATCGATGGATAGCGCCGGAAAGATACCGGTGCTTTTGAGCGAGCTCGATAGCGCCTGCCCCTCGCGCACCATTTTGCCGGCCTTATCCAAAGCCCGGCGCAGCAGCGGGGTGCCCAGCGAATCCGAAGCGGTCTCCAAACCCTGCACCAGCGGAATGCCGCCGGTGAGCAGCGTGCTGAGGACGCGCGAAAACTGGGCCACCTGGTACTTCACCCAGATATCCCCCAGCAGCGGCACGCGCAGCTTGACGCCGTCGATCTTGGTGCGCGCGGAATCCTTACGCGACCACCAACGGTACAAAAAAGTCAGCCCTACCACCGCGGCGAAGAACAGCAGAATATAGCTGCGCGCCGTGGTTCCGATGGCGATCAGGATGAGGGTCACCTGAGGAAGCTGCGCCTGCATGCTGGTGTAGAGCTGCGCGAAGTTGGGCACTACGTAAGTCACCAGAAACACCATCAGGCAGAGGGTGAGGAAGATCAGCACGGAAGGATACATCAACGAGATCATGACCTTCTTCTTCACCGCCAGCGAGAGTTTCTGATAAGTGATGTAGCGATCCAGGACTTCCGACAAGCTGCCGCTTTTCTCGCCGGCCATCACGGTGGTGACATAGATCTTCGGGAAAATGCCCTGCATGCGGAAGGCGTCGGAAAGCAACGTGCCGTTGCGGACTTCGTCGCGCACGGACTTGATGTAGGGGCCGAGTTTGGGATCGGTGAGCCGGTCGGCCAGCAGGTCGAGGGCTTTCAGGATGGGCAGACCGGCCCGGATCAGCGTAACGAACTGCTGGTTGAAGATCAGGAACTTTTCGATGTTGAGCTTCTTGCGCTTGGAAAATCCGACCGATAGGCCCGACAGTCCGCCTTTGGTTTTGATCGAGTAGATGAGGAAGCCCTGCTGGGTGTAGCGGTCGCGCAGTTCCCGTTCCGAGCCGGCGTTGGCCACCTGCTGGTGGATTTGACCGCGGGTGTCGGCGTATTTGAGCAGGAATTCGGCCATATTATTGGGCGGTCTCCACGAGGGCCGCGCCGGGCGGCATGCGGAACTGGAAGAGCCTGGCTTCGAGCGGCGGATTCAGTTTTTCCTGCTCGAAATCGAACTCCAGGACGGATTGATCGTAGCCGGTCACTTGCACGCGGCGGATTTGGCTGTCCGGGCCGACCACGAACTCTACTTTGGTATAGGGCAGACTGTCGGTCTTGGGATCGGCCGTGATGCGGATACCACCAGCGACGGACTGGTGCTGTATGTTTCGGAACTCCTTATCGAAGTGCAGCTTACCCAGCAAAAATGCAAGTGGAGCTCGCATGTCGTCGCTCTCCTTGATTTTCATCTTCTCGACCTGGTGGTTGCTGGGGGTATACAGCCATAGAAATTTCCCGTCGGAGACGAACAATTTGCCGGCGGGTGAAGTGTAATCCCAGCGCATGCGTCCCGGTTTACGGAGCAGCAGGCTGCCGCTTTCGGCGCGGCGAGGTTGGCCGGGCGCTGTATACGCTTCATGGAAAACGACTTGGAGGGTCTCGGCGTGGTTATAGCGAGTTTCCACGGCTTTGAGCATGGGCCCCAGGTCGGGCGTCTCGGCGGCCAGAGACAGCGGTAGCACGCACAGCAGTAGCCGTATTGGGCTCACAAAAGGGTTGACGCTGGGGGGGCGGGGAACGTGGAGGGTTTTGGGGCGCTCGGCTTTTGCCTCGCGGGGTTTGGGGCTGGGGGGCGGTTCAACGGCGAGTTTCCGGGGGGCGACATATCGCTATATTTTGACGAACGAAGCCAATAAGATTTCTATTTACTATCACTTACAAAATAGGCGAAACCAATTTGCGAGAGGTGACCCGGGGGAGTCAGGCAGGTGATTTTTGGAACGGCTGAGGCGAATTTTGGGGATGGGGGGCATCATTTCCGGTTCATGGATAGGAGGAATTTCGGCGTAAGGAAATGGCCCGGGAGCCGGACAGTACATCCGCTCCCAGGATAGCACGCGCAGTAAGGGGTTATCTATTTCCGGCGAGGTATTGCGCCTGCCCTGGGGTGAGCGCCAACTTCACGAAATCTCTTATGGACACAATCCGGGCGTTTTCAAATTGTCCTAGCCGCAGCAGGTCCTTGTCTTCGCTGACGATGAAATCGGACTTCGCCGCGGCGGCGCATTCAAGAATCCGGTTGTCGTCCGGGTCTTCTTGGATGATGCTGAGCGCTTCGGTGGGTATCACATGGTTCGTGATACTCGCCAACTTCCCGCGGGCGTCGTGCAGCATATCCCCCGACCACTCGAACTTGTCGCGCAGCACACGCATTGTTTCGCTCAGGATTGGGTCGGAAATGTCGATGCGGATATTTCCGGCCCTGGCATGGCCGATCAGGAGGGCGGCAGGTCCACCCAGGTGGAGCGCCCGGATATACACGCTGGAATCGATAGTGACGCTGGTCACCGGGCGCGCTGTTCGCTTCGCGATTCAGCGATTAGGCGGTTTATGTCTTCTTCCGTCTTTATCCCGAGCGTCTTCGCCCGTTCCTGCCCGTATCCCATGAGCTTGGCCCACGAGCGGTCTTCTAAATACTGCTTGACGGCCTCTTGCAGCAGTTCGGCAGGCTCCTTCTTTTGGGCGCGCGCGGCATCTTCCAACTGCTTTGCCAGTTCGCCGGAGAGCGGCAGGTTGGTTGTGATCATGACGTCCTCTGTACTATTGTCGCACGTTGGTCCGAGTCTACCAAGACGTTGTTGGCATGGCGTAAGCGGCCAGGGATCGCAAAGACTCAAAAAGGAAGGTTTGATATCCGATCTGTCATTGCGCCAACCTACCTCACCGGATTCCAGCCCAACACGCTGAACTTTGTCTCGCCACTTGGCGGACCTGGTCCGGTATCGAACCATTGTTCCGGGTCCCGGCAGTTCGCCCTCGATCGGGTGCTCCACCAAGCCCTTACGACAAAAAACCGACCCTGTGCAGGAAATGTTCGTCATCGCCCAGAAATTGTTCACGAGGCCGAATGAGAGGAAGCGTATTTCGTAGGCACTCATTCGGCGCTCGGATGCTAAAATCGTCCTTCCGGGAGCAATTCATGCTGCGTGGTACAACCGTCACTGGCCGTCGTTTCCATTATTCCGGCTCACTGGCAGCCGGGCTAGTCGTTTCGTTCAAGAGCTCGGTAATGAAGATCACACCAGTGACCGTCAGAACCATTCGGACCGAGATCGCCAATCGAAGTCCGGTCCTGATGGGAGCGAACCGGAAGCCGCGCGTGCGAAATTCGGTGGGCGAAACGCTCTATGAGAAGCACCGCGTCAGCCCGCAGGCCATGAGCTACGTCCTGCCGCTTCTGATCGAGGAGGGATTCTGCACCGTCAACGACCGGAAGCCATTTGTGATCCATAGGAACATAGGCGATATTCACGGCCCGACGCTTAAAATGTCCTTTCCTTCCGCGCGGGAAGTAAAGGAACGCCTGGCGTGTTCGCTCGAAATGCTTAAGACCGACGATGAGTATTTGTTTCGCAAGAACCTGAACGAACGGACATTCACACACAAGCTGGCCGAACATCTTCAGTGTCATTTTAGTGGTTGGCATGTTGACTGTGAGTACAATAGGGACGGGACTGTCCCCAAGGAACTGTTCAACCTCTCGAGCTGCCAACCCAGCAAAGCCGACGAAGATGGTTGCACAGTCTTTCCCGATATCATCGTCCATCAGCGTGGAAAATCCGGCGATGGCGAGCCAACAAGGAACCTTCTGGTAATCGAAGCGAAGGAATCCAAAAAAGGGTGTATATCCAACAATAGTTACGACGCTGAGCACAGCAGGGATTATGAAAAGCTCAGGCTTTACAAGAAACAGCTTGGATATCGGCACAGCGCCTTTGTCATTTTCTGGGTCGGTCAAGATTACGCTGCCTGTGAACTCGACTTCGATCCAAAATGAGTAATGGCTTCTCTCCAAAGCTTATGCTATGCGGTGTCCATCCGCGCCAACAACCGCCTACAGCCCTCGCGAAAGGTCTCCGGCGGGGTGAGCAGGCTGAGCACCAGGAACGCTTCGGATTCGAAATCGAAGAAAAAGCCGGGCTGCACCATGACGTTGTCCTCCGCCAGGAGCTCGAGCACCCATTCTTCCTCGCGGCGGATGCGCGGCACTTGCAGCGTGGCGTACCAGCCGCCTTCGACGGCCAGCGTGCGGCAGGGCGAGCCGGCGGCGATCGCGGATTGGAGCCACGCCAGATTCGCGCGCACGCGCGCGGCAATCTGCGACTGAATTCCCTTGCCGAGTTCCAGCAGACGCGGCGCGGCTTGCTGCACGGGGGTGCTTACGGAAAGGTATGTATCGGCGATCCATTCCAGCTTGTCTTTTGCTTCGGCGGCTGCGGCGGCGGGTCCGGAAATCACGATCCAGCCCAGCTTCATTTGCGGCAGGCCGGCGATCTTGGATAGGCCGCTCATCGAAAACGCCAGCGCTTCCGCGGCGCCGGCCAATGTGCGCACGCGCTGCGTGTCTTCACCGAATGCGTAGTCGGCGAAGACTTCGTCCGAGATGAGTGGGAGTCCGCGCGACTGCAGGAACTGCAATTCGTCGCGCTTGAGGAACGATCCCGTCGGATTGTTCGGATTCACCAGGACGATGGCCCGCGTCCGATCGGTGACGGCCGCGGCCAGCGCATCGCAATCGATGGACCAAGCGCCGTGATAAACCAGCGGATAGGAAACCACGCGCAGCGATTCCATGTTCGCGAGAAATTCGAACAGCGGATACGACGGCCGCGGCACGAGCACCTCATCGCCCGGATCGGCCAGCAGCTTGAACAAGTATTGATACGCCTCGCTGGTGCTGGCGGTGAGCAGCACGCGATCCGGCGCGATGGTGTAACCTGCGTCCGCATAGTAGCGGCACACGGCTTCGCGCGCGTCGAGCGATCCGGCAGGCTGCGGATCGTAACGCAAGGCGCGCGGGTCCGCCAGCGCCTGGACGATTTCCACGGGATAGGATAAGCCCGCGCGAGTGGGGTTCGATTCGGTCAAGTCCAGGATGTCCGCGCCCGCGCGGCGCTTCTCCGCGAGCAGGCGCGTGAGGCGGTTGGGGGCGGGGTCCCAGTGAAAGCGAGACGAAAACATGCTTTGATAGGCTTGATTATATGGCTTTTCGCGGCGTGGATTACCTTTGTATCGATACTCTGTTCAATGAACAGGAGCTGCTGGTGCGGCAGACAGCGCGTCAATTCGTGGACGAGCGCGTGCTGCCGGCCATTCGGGACTGCTATCGCGATGCGCGCTTTCCCAGCGATCTGGTGCCGGAAATGGGCCGCCTGGGCTTCTTCGGCGCCAACCTGGAGGGTTACGGCTGCGCGGGCATGAGCAATGTGGAGTACGGACTGATCATGCAGGAGCTGGAGCGCGGCGATTCCGGCTTGCGCAGCTTCGTCAGCGTGCAAGGCGCGCTGGTGATGTACCCGATCTTCACTTACGGGTCCGACGAGCAGAAGCAGAAATGGCTGCCGCGTATGCAAAGCGGGCAGGCGGTGGGATGTTTCGGACTGACCGAACCGGACTTCGGCTCCAACCCGGCCGGCATGCGCACGACCGCGCGGCGCGACGGCGGCGATTGGATATTGAACGGCGAGAAAACGTGGATCACCAGCGGCACGCTGGCGGACGTGGCCATTGTGTGGGCGCGCGCCGAGGAAGGCATCCGCGGATTTCTGGTGGAGAAGGGCACGCCGGGATTCACGTCGTCGGAGATTCACGGCAAATGGTCGATGCGCGCGTCGGTAACGTCCAGCCTGTCGCTGGCCGATTGCCGGGTTCCGTCGTCGGCGATGCTGCCGGGCGCGAAAGGCTTGAAAGGTCCGCTCGGCTGCCTTTCACAGGCGCGTTACGGGATCGGCTGGGGCGTGCTGGGCGCGGCCATGGATTGTTACGAGACGGCCCGCCAATACAGCATCCTGCGCAAACAATTCGACGACCGGCCCATCGCGTCGCATCAGCTTGTGCAGGAGAAACTGGCCTGGATGATCACCGAGATCACCAAGGCGCAATTGCTGGCGGTGCAGGCCGGGCGGCTGAAGGACCAAGGCAAGCTGGAGCCCGCGCACATCTCCATGCTGAAGCGGAACAACGCGGCGATGGCGCTTGACTGCGCGCGGCTCAGCCGGGATTTGCTGGGCGCCAATGGAATCACCGACGAGTACCCCATCATGCGTCACTTATGCAATTTGGAAACCGTGAAGACTTACGAGGGGACCGATCATATTCACACGCTGGTGATTGGAGAAAGGGTTACGGGTATCGCCGCTTATAAGTAGATGATGGGTTAGAATGACAGGCCAGGAGGCCTGTCCCACTGCTGCTCTACGCCCTTACTATCCTGGTGAGCGCTTTCTTGCTCTTCCAGGTGCAGCCCGTCATTGCGCGCGTTATCTTGCCATGGTTTGGCGGGTCGGCGGCGGTGTGGACCACCTGCCTGCTGTTCTTTCAGTGTGCTTTGTTGCTGGGGTATTTGTACTCGCACTGGTTGTACCGGAAACTGCGTGCGCGTGCGCAGATGCTGGCGCACATCGCGCTTTTGGCGGCGAGCCTGGCGGTGTTGCCAATCTGGCCGGCGGCCTCCTGGAAGCCGATTGGGGCGGAGGACCCGGCGGCGCGCATCCTGCTGCTGCTGACGGTCACCGTGGGGCTGCCGTATTTCCTGCTGGCGACCACCGGCCCGCTTTTGCAGGCCTGGTACGCGCGCCGCTATCGGGGCGCGATGCCTTACCGGCTTTTTGCGCTATCGAACGCCGGCTCGATGTTAGCCCTGATCAGTTACCCGGTGCTGTTCGAGCCATGGCTGGGCGCGCGGCGCCAGGCGCTGAGCTGGTCGTGGGCATATGGCGTCTTCATCCTGCTGTGCGCCGCCACTGCGTGGCTGGGACGGGAAGCCGCGCCGCCGCAGCCCGATCCGGCGCCGGATATTGAGAATCCCGCGCGCAGGACTTTCTTTTGGATTGCGCTGCCGGCCTGCGCCTCGATTCTTTTGTTGGCGATCACCAATCATCTTTCGCAAAACGTGGCGGCGATTCCTTTTCTCTGGATACTGCCGCTGAGCCTCTACTTACTCAGCTTCATCCTATGCTTTGAAAGCGCGGGGTGGTACCGGCGGACGACGTTCCTGGGCTTATTCGCGGTGGCGGTGGGCAGCATGGCGTATGCGCTTTCACCGGAGTTCCAAAACAATCCGGTCAAGGTGACGATTCCATTCTTCGCCGTGGGTCTGTTCATCTGCTGCATGGTCTGCCACGGGGAGTTGGCGCGCTTGAAGCCGCACCCCAACAGGCTGACATTCTTCTATGTGACGATTGCGCTGGGCGGCGCGCTGGGGGGAGTTTTCGTGGCGCTGATCGCGCCGCGCGTGTTTTCCGGATTCTACGAATTGCCGGTGGGGCTAGCGGCGTGCGCGTGCGTGGTTCTGGCGGTCTTACGCGCGGATCCGGAGAGCGGTTTGGGAGGCTCCTGGAAGCGGCCCGCGCCGCTGGCTGCCGGGCTTCTGACTTTGGCGGTGGCGGCCTATTTGGGATTCGTCATCCACGAGCGCGGCAAGGATGCGCGGGTGATGGCGCGGAATTTCTATGGCGGTCTGAAAGTCATGGACTCGACCGCGGACGATAGCGACGAACCGGTGCGCGTACTGATGCACGGCACCATCACCCACGGCGAGCAGTATTTGAATCCAATGTTCCAGGGCCGGCCCACCACTTACTACGGACCGAACTCGGGTGTGGGCCGCGCCATACGGCAGGATCAGGAAAGCGGTCCGGTGCGCGTAGGGGTGATCGGACTGGGCACCGGCACGCTGGCCGCTTATGGCCGCGCAGGCGATTATTTCCGGTTCTACGAAATCAATCCGCTGGTCTTGCGGCTGGCCCACACGGAGTTCACTTTTCTGAAGATCTGCAAGGCCCGCCTGGACGTGGCGCTGGGCGATGCGCGGCTCTCGCTGGAGCGCGAACCGCCGGAGAACTTCGACGTACTGGCGGTGGACGCGTTTTCGAGCGATGCCATCCCGGTGCATCTGCTCACGCGCGAAGCCTTCGTTTTGTACTTCCGGCATTTGAAGCCGGATGGCGTGCTGGCGGTGCATGTCTCGAACAAGCATCTGAATCTGACTCCAGTGGTGAAGCTGGCTGCCGCGTCCCTGGGGAAAGACGCGCGCCTGGTGGACACCGGGGACGAAGCGAATGAGGTGTTAGGGTCCACTTGGGTGCTGGTGACGTCCAGCGCCGGGTTCTTCGATAGGCCGCTGATGCGCACGGCGGCGGTGGCAGTGCCGTTGCCGCGAAAGATACGGATGTGGACGGACGATTATAGCAACCTGTTTCAAATTTTGAAGTAGAGGGGGGGAGAGAAGTCAGGAGTCAGAAGTCAGAAGTCAGGAGTCAGGAGTCAGAAGCCACTTCGCGCGGCGCCTGCCTGCGCCGGGGCTCCACGCGGTGGCGGACGGCGGCAACAGAAAAGTTGGCGAGCGCGAACTTCTCGACGTGGGGTCCGCCGATGGGGCCGGATAAAGGATGTCCCACGCGGATGTGCGTTTGGGTACCCCTCGAGCGCGGGTTTAGGGTATCATTCTAGGTGCGAAGGATTTTATGAAGATCGGATCTCTAGCTCTGAAGCTCTGTTTATGTCTGGTTGCGGCGGTGTCCGCTGCCGCAGCCGCCACGCCAGCCGTGCTGTCGGCGTCGCCCAGCGCAGTCGATTTTGCATACAGCCCAGGGGAGCCGACGCCCGCGGATGTGTTCGTCACCGTGACCGCCAGCGATGGAAGCTCGCCGGTGCTTAGCGTGACCGTGAATCCCGCCGCCGGAATGGCCGCAACGCTGTTTCCGCAGCCGCCGATCGAAAACGGCAACATCATCGATGTGGGATTCAACGGCAATACGCTCACTTCGCTGCTCCCGTTCCCGGGGGTATATATTGCAAGCCTCACGGTCACGGCGGCCGGTTTCAACAATTTGACTATTCCACTCACCTTCGTGGTCGGCGGCAACGTATCCATCATTCCTTCGTCTGCGTCGCTGAGCTTCAACGTGCCATCCGGCTCGGCCGTCCAAACCCAAACGATTGAAATCTTAGGCAACGGCGGCGCGGCGGTCAGCTTCACGGCTGCCTCGGTGGGCACAAGCTGGTTGAGCGTAACCGCAAACGCCACTTATACTCCGGCAACTCTCACGGTCACCATAAACCCTCTCAACCTGGCTGGTGGCACATATACGGGGAGCATCACGGTTACACCCACATCCGGCGCCGCGCTGGTTATACCGGTAACGCTCCAGGTAGGGGCGAATACTCTGTCCGCCGCCCCCGCATCTCTCGCATTTGCCTATACGCTGGGCGGAACCATGCCTCCCCCGCAGGTGCTGCAGCTCTCCAGCTCGGTTCCGAACGACACTTACACCGCCCAAGCCGCCAGTAGTGGAAACTGGCTCCTGGCGAATGGAGTGACAACGCAGATATCCGGTCCGCTACCCGCCAGTTTGAATGTGACGGTGAACACGGCGGGCTTGGCGGCAGGCACCTATACGGGTAACATCACCGCGACCGACACGGTTGGCGGCACGCAGAATGTTGCAGTTACACTGGTTGTCAGTGGTATATCGGATGTCGCCAATCCGGCGTCGTTGGTGTTCGTGGCGCAGGCGGGTGAAGCCGCTCCTCCCGCGCCGCAGATCGTGGAGGTGGCCTTTGCCCCCAACGCCACGTATACGGCCACGGTCAACGGAGCATGGCTTGCGATTTCCTCGGCGGGCGGCTCGGTTCCGGCCCAACTGACCGTTAGCGTCAATCCGGCTGGGCTGGCGGCCGGCACGTACACCGGCAGCGTGGCGATCGATTTGGACACGCACATACAGGACATCGCGGTTACGTTGATCGTGTCGGCGAATCCGGTGCTCACTACAAATCCCGGCATGCTCATTTTCAATTACTTTGGCGGCAGCCTGCCTCCGTCGGTGGCGGCTCTCGACGTTAATGTCAGCAGCGGATCGTCCCAGACTTTTACTATCGCGCCCGGGGTGCCGGCCTGGTTGCAAATCAGTTCGGGCGGCGCCGGCCTGGTTACGCAGGCCAGCCTCGCCGTTGGCGTGACTCCACAAACCCTGCCCAGCGGCACCTACCTGGCGGACATCATTCTGACTCCGGCGGTGACCGGCAGCCCTACCGTGGTAGTGCCGGTCTTGTTGCTGATCTCGGACGCGACGGCGGTGGTTCCCAACCTTACCTCGCTTACGTTTAGCGCTACCGCGGGGGGCGCGCCGCAAAGCCAGACGGTCGAAGTCACGGCGACCCCGACTACTTCCTTCACCACCGGCGCCAGCACTGTCAGCGGCGGAAGTTGGCTCTCCGTCTCGCCCGCCAGTGCGACTGCCAATGGAGGCTACACACCGCTCACGGTCACTGCCAGCGCCGGCAACTTAGCCGCGGGCACGTATCAGGGCAACGTTACGCTGACTACCACCGGCGGCGTGGTCACCACGATTCCGGTCACGATCACGGTGGCCGGCGGCAGCGGCCCGGTGGGCATCAGTCCATCCACGCTGGCATTTACATTTATCCAGAATGGAGCGCTACCGGCTGCGCAGAGCCTGCAGATCACCGGCTCGCAGAGCTTCACGGCGAGCGCCGCCACGGCCGCCGGCGGCACCTGGCTGGCGGTGACTCCCGAGTCGGGCACAGGGAACGTCAGCCTAAGCGTTTCCGTGAATCCGGCGGGACTCGCTCCCGGCAATTATAACGGGAGCATTACGGTAACTCCGGCGGGCGGTGTGGCGCAAACCGTGGCCGTCACGCTGACCGTCTCGGCCCCGGTATCCCTGGCCGCTACGCCGAATCCGCTGGCGTTCGCTTACACCGCCGGTAATCCCGCTCCCGCGGCGCAGACCGTGGCGGTAACTTCCACGGGCCAGGCAGTCACATTCACAGCTACGGCTTCGAGCAGCGGATGGCTGTCAGTGACACAGAGCGGCGCATCGACGCCCGCCACCCTGTCGGTTGCGGTGAATCCCGCCGACCTGGGCGCGGGTTCTTATAATGGCTCGATCGCCCTGAGCGGCGATTCCGGAGCTCTGCAACTGAACATTGCCGTCACGCTTACGGTGATGGCTCCGCTCCCCGTGATCGGCAGCGTGACCAACGCGGCCAGCTACCTGGCGGGCGGCATTTCGCCGGGTGAGATCGTAACCATATTCGGCACTTCGCTGGGACCTACAACGGGTGTCTCGTCAGCCATCAACAAGGGATTCATCCCGACCACTTTCGCCAATGTCACAGTAACGTTCAACGGCTATCCCGGACCGATACTGTACGCCGGCGCGGGACAAATCAACGCCATCGTCCCCTACGAGCTGTTCGGCGCCTCCAATGCCTCAGTGGAGGTAGTCTTTGGCAGCGCGCGATCCAATTCGGTGACTTTGGCGGTGGTTTCGGCCGCCCCAGGTATATTCAGCGCCAACGCATCCGGGCAAGGCCCCGGCGCCATCCTGGACGTGAATTATCAACTGGTTTCAGCCAGCAATCCGGTAAGTGTGGGCGCGACGATCCAGGTCTTCGCCACCGGACAAGGCCAGACTTCGCCGGGCGGAGTGGACGGGCTGATCGAGCCGTTGTCCTTACCGTTGCCTGTTCCTCTGCTGAACGTAGGGGCGACCATCGGCGGACTACCGGCGAATATTCAATACGTGGGCGCCGCGCCCGGTCTGGTGGCAGGCGCGCTGCAGGTAAACATAGTCGTGCCGGCCGGTGTGGCTTCGGGGCCGGCTCCGCTGTTTATCTCATTTGGCGGTATGTACAACAGCCAGACAGGGATCACGGTGGCGATACAGTAGGGCGAGCTTCGCTCGCGGTGCGCGCCCTATTGCAGGAATTCTTCCAGGCTCTTGGCGTGAAGCACACGGGGACCCAGAGCGATGACGGCGCGGGGATGCATGCCGGATAGACGTTCTTCCGCCCACGCCGGAATCGGGCCGAAGCGCTCTTCGATCTGCGGCCGCAGCACCTCCAGCGCGCCTTTTTTGGTGGCCGGGCCGATTAGGTCATGATCCAGGATATCCTCGGTAATTGGCATCTTTTCCGCTTCCTCCTCTACTACCTGTCCCAGGTTTCGCAATCCCGCCAGGATCGACAGCCGCCTCAGCATAGCCTCCTGCTGTCCGGGGCCAAGTCCGGCAATGCGTTGCACGATCCGGCGAATGGTAGCCCTGCGATCCGGCAGGCTAGTCAAAATCGCAACTATATTATCGCCCACTTCAGGGCTGGCCAGCAGACGCTCGCCGTCCAAATCCCGGATATCCACGATCCGGTAGGAATACGTCAATTTGGGACCGTTGAGTTCGCTTTCCATCTTTAACGGCGCATTCCCCAAGTAGACCAGGATCTGTTGCGGGAACTTGCGGAAGTTCCGGCGCACGCGCAGGCAGTACTCCGCCATGCGCAAAGGCATGTCCGGGTCATTGGTGCTTTGCAACTCGATGTGGATCAGGTCGCCTGCGGCGGTTTCGCCGAGCAGGTCCACACGCGTGTTGCGGACCTCGGGCAGCTCGACGTTGAGCCATCGGGCGATGGGGGTCGCGCCGAGCTCGCGTATGGTGAGATCCACCGATTGCAGGATCAGCTTGAAAACTACGTCGTATTCGTGCATCGCGGCAAGGGCATCGGCTATTCGATATCAACGTCGGCTTTGCCCGCCCGAAATCTCCGATTTTTTCGCGCCCTACCAGCAAAAACCTTGCGTTGCGAGGAGTCGGGAAGCGGCAACCCATGGGCTTGCGCCACAATCGGCCGCATGGGCATGCAGGCCAAGGGGTCCATCTGGTAAAATAGTGTGTAACCTTCCCCGGCACTGCAAAAGCTCATGAAATTTGGCGTTATTGTCTTTCCCGGCAGTAATTGCGATCACGATGCCTGGTTTGCGGTGAACCACAACCTGGGCCAGCGGGCTGAGTTCATCTGGCACGATTCGGCAACTCTGGGCGACATTGATGCGGTGATTCTGCCGGGCGGGTTCGCCTACGGCGACTATTTGCGCTGCGGGGCTATCGCCAAGTTCTCGCCGGTGATGGCGGCGGTGCGCAAGTTCGCGGCGGATGGCGGCTTGGTGCTGGGCATTTGCAACGGCTTCCAGATTCTCGTCGAAGCCGGACTGCTGCCCGGCGCGCTGATGCGCAACCGCAATCTGAAATTCATCTGCCGCGAGGTGCGGCTGCGCACGGAGACGCTGGATTCGCCATTCACGGACGCCGCGGAGCCCGGCCAGATCCTGCGCCTGCCGATCGCGCACGGCGAAGGCTGTTACGTGGCCGACGAACGCACCCTCGACGAACTGGAAGCCGAGGACCGCGTGGCCTTCCGCTACCTTGACAACCCAAACGGCTCCATGCGCGACATAGCCGGCATACTGAACGCGGGCCGCAACGTCCTCGGCTTGATGCCGCATCCCGAGCGGGCCACCGAACCGTTGATGGGATCGAGCGACGGTCTGGTCATCTTCCAGTCTATGGTTATGGCTGCCCAGCCTGCGGCTCTCCAGCTATGAGCACCTTCGCGATCACCCCCGATCTGGTGGCCCAGCACCAGATCACCGAACCCGAGTACCGCAAGATCGTGGAGATTCTGGGGCGCGAGCCGAATTATACGGAACTGGGCGTCTTCAGCGTAATGTGGAGCGAGCACTGCTCCTATAAAAGCTCCCGCCTGCACCTGAGAAAGCTGCCCACGCGCGGCAAGCTGGTGGTGCAGGGTCCCGGCGAAAACGCTGGGATCATCGATGTGGGCGGCGGATACGTGATCGCCTTCAAGATCGAATCGCACAACCACCCTAGCTTCATCGAGCCGTTTCAGGGCGCGGCCACGGGAGTGGGCGGAATCCTGCGCGATATTTTCACCATGGGCGCGCGGCCCATCGCGGTGCTGGATTCGCTGCGCTTCGGTCCGCTGGACGATGCGCAGGCCGGCCCGCGCAACCGGCGCATCCTTGCAGGGGTGGTGGCGGGCATCGCACATTATGGCAATTGCTTCGGCGTGCCCACGGTGGGCGGCGAGTGCATTTTCGAGCCTTGCTACAACGGCAATCCGTTGGTGAATGTCTTTGCGCTGGGCGTGGCGAAGAAGGAAGACATTTTTTACGCGAGCGCCGCGGGTGTCGGCAACCCGGTGATCTACGTGGGCGCCAAGACCGGCCGCGACGGCATCCACGGCGCGTCCATGGCGTCGGCAGAGTTCACGGAGGAATCCAAGCAGAAGCGGCCCAACGTGCAGGTAGGCGATCCGTTTCTGGAGAAGCTGTTGCTGGAGGCGTGCCTGGAAGCCATGCAAACGGGCGCGATCGTGGCCATACAGGACATGGGCGCGGCGGGCCTCACGTGCTCGACGTGCGAGATGGGCAGCCGCGGCGGCACGGGCATTGAAATCGAATTGGACCGGGTGCCGCAGCGCGAGACCGGCATGACGCCGTACGAGATCATGCTCTCGGAATCGCAGGAGCGCATGCTGCTGGTGGCGGAGAGAGGTAAGGAAGACGAGGTCTTCCGGGTTTTCCGCAAGTGGGGGCTGGATGCCGTCACGATTGGCGCCGTCACGGCAGACGGGCTGCTGCGCGTCAGGCAGCATGGCGCGGTGGTGGCGGAGATTCCGAATCGCGAGCTGGCCGACGAAGCGCCGGTTTACGATCGGCCACACACGGCAGGCGAAAGCGCCTGCCCCACCACCTCGAGGGGGCGAGCGGGCGAGCGGGCGATTCCGAACGTCCACGATGCTCTGATGGCGCTGCTGGGATCGGCGGATATTTGCTCCAAGCGTTACATCTGGGAACAGTACGATTACATGGTGCGCACCAACACCATCGCCGGGCCGGGAGCCGACGCGGCGGTGGTGCGCATCAAAGAGAATGGAGTGTCTGTGGCGATGTCGCTGGATGGCAACAGCCGCTATTGCTACCTCTCGCCGCGCGCCGGCGCGCAACTGGCGGTGGCCGAGTGCTGCCGTAACTTGGCGACCGTGGGCGCACAGCCGGTGGCCGCCACCAATTGCCTGAATTTCGGAAATCCCGAGCGGCCCGAGATCATGGGACAGCTTGTGGAAGCTATCGAGGGCATGTCGGAAGCGTGCCGCTTCTTCGAGACTCCCATCACGGGCGGCAACGTCAGCCTGTATAACGAAACGCTGGGCGAAGGCATCTGGCCGACGCCGGTCATCGGCATCGTGGGGCTTATGCAGACCGCCGCGCCGGTCACGCGCGATTTCAAAACGCCCGGCCGGTCCATCATGCTCCTGGGCGGCATCGGCGAGTGCGATGAAGTCCATTTCGGCGGCACGCAATACGCCAAGGTGGTTTTGAACGAGCTTTGGGGCCTGCCCCCGGCGCTGGACATGGACTATGAGAAGCGCGTACACGACGCCATGCGCGAGATCGTGGCGGCGGACCTTGCGGAATCGGCGCACGATGTCAGCGATGGCGGTCTGGCGGTGGCCGCGGCCGAATGCTGCCAGGGAGGCGTGGGGGCGGCGCTCGATTTCGAATCGGACCTGAGCCCGGAGTTCCTGTTGTTCCACGAAGGGCCCTCCCGCATTCTGATTGCGACCGCGAGTCCGGACGCGGTTGCGGAAATCGCCGCGCGGCATGGTGTGGCGGCGTTGCGCGCGGGCATCACCATGAATGACAGGCTGGTCATCGGCAATCGCGGCACGGCGCGGATTTCTGTTACTATCGGAAGCCTCAGGGCGACCTATGAAGGGTCGCTCGAGAAGCAACTCTGCCCATAAATGGGTCACAAACGATGTTTGACAAATTCCATGAAGAATGCGGCGTAGTTGCCATTTACGGCCATCCGGAGGCCGCCAAGATGACCTACCTGGGCCTGTATGCGTTGCAGCATCGCGGCCAGGAGAGCGCGGGCATCTGCACCAGCGACGGCGCCGAAATCCACTGCCGGAAGTCCATGGGCCACGTGGCGGATATCTTCACCAACGAGGCGCTGGCCGAACTGCCCGGCAAGCTGGCTATCGGGCACACGCGCTACTCGACGGCCGGCGACACGGCGCTGCTGAACGCGCAGCCGTTTTCGGTGGCCTGCAACAAGGGTCGCGTGGGGGTGGCGCACAACGGCAACATCACCAACGCCATCGAACTGCGCGCGGAACTGGAGCGGCGCGGCTCGATCTTCCAGGCCAACAGCGACACCGAAGTGATCCTGCACCTGGTGGCGCACTCCACCGAGCGCACGCTGGCGGGCGCATTGCGGGACGCGTTGTTGCAGATCGAAGGGGCCTTCTCGCTGGTGTTTCTGGCGGAGGACCGCATCATCGTGGCGCGCGATCCGCACGGCTTCAGGCCGCTGGCGATGGGGCAGATGGAATTGAACGGGCACGCGTGTTACGTCTTCGCCTCCGAGACCTGCGCTTTCGATCTGATCGGCGCCGTTTATCTGCACGAGGTGGAGCCGGGCGAAATGATCATCGTGGGTCCGGAGGGAGTCACGCGCGAACGCTACGCTCCGGAGCGTCCGCTGGCGCAGTGCGCCTTCGAGCACGTCTATTTCTCGCGCCCGGACTCCGTGGTCTTCGGGCGCCCGGTGCAGGAATCGCGGGAGATGCTGGGCCGCTTGCTGGCGCGCGAGCATCCGGCGGACGCGGACGTGGTGGTGCCGGTGCCGGACTCGGGAGTGGCTGCGGCGTTGGGATATTCGGCCGAGTCCGGGCTGCCCTTCCGCCATGGGCTGATCCGCAATCATTACGTGGGCCGCACGTTCATCGAGCCGTCCCAGGCGATTCGCGATTTCGGCGTGAAGCTGAAGCTCAATCCGGTGCGCTACCTGCTGGAAGGCAAGCGCGTGGTGCTGGTGGACGATTCCCTCGTGCGCGGCACGACCAGCCGCAAGATCGTGCGCATGATGCGGCAGGCCGGCGCGCGCGAAGTGCATTTGCGCATCTCGTGCCCGCCCACGATTTCGCCGTGTTTCTACGGCGTGGATACGCCTACCAAGCGGGAACTGATCGCCGCCAATAATAATGTGGAAGGCATCCGGCGGTTTGTGGAGGCGGATACGCTGGGCTATCTATCGCTGGCGTCGCTGCGGGAAGCCGTGGGGGACAGCGAGAAGCACGAGTATTGCTATGCGTGCTACAGCGGCAACTATCCGACGGAGTTGGTCAACATCGAGCAGTTGATGCGCAGCTCGAAGTAGAATTGCTTATCGGCGTTCATCGGCGTTTATCGGCGGCCAATAATTGCTTTTCCGCAGACAGCTACGAAGGCGCAGAGTTTATTGGCCGCCGATGAACGCCGATAAGTACCAGCCTCATGGGGACGCCCGGCGGGCTTTCTCCTGTATCATAAACGCTACCGCCGATGAAGACACATCCATCGCGCCGTGCGTTTCTCGCTGGGGTAGGGCCATTGCTCTGCGAGGCGCTACACGCACGGATCCGATGTCGCCGATCGAGATTCCCATCGCGCGGACCATGGTGGGGGGCCGCTGGATGTATGAATCCTAAGTATCGGCACGAGTGGCCGACACGGCGCGCAGGAGTGCGTGCGGCACGTCAATAGGGGCAGCCGCGGAGTTTGGCTGCCCAGGCCGAGAGCCGGGCGGCGCGCGCCCAGAGGTTGTCCGGCAGGCGCAAGGCCGGATCTTTGGGCTTCAGGGCTTGGATGGTCGCGGCCTGACAGGAGCCCAGCGTGAAGCGATCGATATCGGGCACTCCTCCCAGAGCGGCCGCCAGCACGTTGTAACCATCGGGAGTGGTAGCGCGCGCATTTGCGCCGTGCTGCAGCAGCAGCTCGACAAGCGGCGTGTAACCATAACCGGCGGCCATCATCAGGGCGGTTTCGCGGAGCGGCCCCGGGCATCCACTTGCGCGCCGCCATCGAGCAGGGCTTGCGCGGCGCTTAGCCGGTTCTTGTGGATGGCGTGCATCAACGGCGTCCAGCCGTGGACGCCTCCGCCCAGATTGGGATCGGCGCCGTACCGGAGCAGCCCCTGGACCGCCGGCGCCGATCCGGCCCGCGCGGACAGGATCAGGGCGGTAAGCCCGCCGGCGTCCTTTTGATTGGGGTCCGCGCCTTGGGACAAGAGCGCCTCCAGGGTTCGCGAATCGCCTTTCTGGGCAGCTTGCAGGAGGGGGATGTCGATATGCGAGGCGCAGGCTGATAGTAGAATCAGGGGCATCCAGAGAAGCAGTCGTAGCCGTGGCATATCCGCATCATACGCAATATACTTTGCAATGTCAAGTACTCTTCGACATCAGAAACCTCCTGGCGTGGCCCTTCGAGCCGACGATGGCGGTGCAATCGGAAGTCGCACGCACCGACAGCCACGCCAAACTGAGGACCTGCGGATGCGGGGCCGCGATCCCCTGCGCGTGGGTGCGGGGTGGGTCAATTTGGTTGTGCGGCAGGTTGTCATCCAGATCCACAGGCAAAACCGCCCCACCACCGGTGCATAGATGTCGTCGCCGATGGCGCAGTTCCGAACGACCGCTGGTCCGACCAAATGGCAGGAATCTTGTCCTACACTTTCCACGCGAAATTTCAAGCGACCGACAACGATGGTTATATCCTGTACCCCTCGCCAAGGTTATGCTTTTGCCGCTAACCGTGGATAACTCGATTCTAGCCTGAACCGCGCATCCGGGATTCGCATTGGCCTGTAAGTGCTTGCCATTTTGTCGCTTCCGCGCGCGTCCCGCAATATTTGGCCGACAGGTACTTTATAGCCAGGAAACTGTTTTACTTGGCTCCATAGGTACTAGTACAGTAAATTATATTTTGCAGCCAGGAGGCGCCAAAGGCGTTTTGGAAGGGGACGAATGAGGGCATCCACAGACCACAGCGTGCGGAATCCGGAACGAGGCTCGTATGTGATCGAAGCCAGTGTGGTGACACTGCTGCTGCTGGGAATTATATTCCTGGTCGTCGACCTGGCACTGGCCGTGTACACAAAGTCGACACTGCAGGCGGCCGTGCGGGCGGGCGTACGGTTTGCGGTCACCGAGCAACTCGGGGCAAATCAGTCCTATCTGAACGACTCGATTGTAACGGTAGTGCAGCAAAACGCGATGGGAATGCTCAACGGCACAAACGGAGCCTGTAAGATAGCGATCAATTACTACAATCCGGTAACCGGACTGGCCGACATGGGGACGGGTGGCGACATCGTGGAAGTGTCGATAACAGGCTATAGCTATAAACCGGTTGGCATTCTCAAAAGCGGTACTCCCATCTCGCTCACCGCGAGCTCTTCCGATGTGATGGAACAGTGCCCGTTATTGGGCTGCCCTCCGATGGTCGATCCCAACCCCGTAAGTTGCCCATAGAGATATGCGGTACGCGATGAAGGGAGTCAAAACAATGCGTAACAACAGCGGCGAGCGCGGCAACGCGTACATCGAGTTCGTGCTGGTGGCGTCATTCTTTTTCGTTCCCCTAGTCCTGGGACTGATCACGGTCTGCATCGCGGTGACGCGCAACTTTCAAGTGAATCAACTCACGTACGATGTTGGCCACATGCTGGCGAACGGCGTGGATTTCTCGCAGCAGGCAAACCAGAACCTGGTGGTGAACGATCTGGCCAATGGCTTAAGCTTGCAGGCCAATCAGGGCAATGTCACGGGGAGCGCGTCCGGCAACGGGGTCCTGGTGCTGTCTGTCTTCCAGAACCTGCTGGCATCCTGCGGCTGCGCGAACGGCGGCCACGTGGTGGTGGTCGATCGGATTGTGATCGGCAACAATACTCTCTATACCAGCGCATTCGGGAGTCCGGCGTCGATCGGCAGCAACGGGGATGTGGCGGATTATACGACCGATACGGGCGCCCGCGCGGACAATATCTCGTCGGTGATCGCCGTCGGATCGGGCGGCGTGGCTTACATGGTGGAAGGCGATTTCGCGTTCAAGGACCTGGGCGTCGCCGGATTCATCACGAATCTGGGCGCGTTCAACCGCGTCGTGTTCTAGGACGAAAAGGGGAGGCCATATGCGGAATTTCAACAATCGCAAAAAGCGTGCAAAGGGCGTTTCCATAATCTTCTCCACGCTTTCCCTGGGCGTCACGCTGCCGCTGGTGGGACTGGCTTTCGACGTCAGCACCCTATATTTGGTCAAGGTGAAGTTGAGCACGGCCGCGGATTCCGCGGCATTGGCCGGGGCGCGCGCGCTCAGCCAGGGGGCAAACGCCGCCGCGCAGACGTCCAGCGCCGTGGCCGCGGCCCAGAGCTTCTTCAGCGGGAATTTCCCAGCAGGGTACTGGAACACTTCCGGCGCTTCGGCTTCCGTGACGGTGGACTCCACTTCCACGCCGAATTACCGCACGGTCAGTGTGAGCGCCACGGTCCAGGCGCCCTTGTATTTTTTGCGGGTATTCAAGCAGCAAAGCGCCACCATCAATGTATTCGGCCAGGCGGGGCGGCGCGATGTCTTGATGATGCTGGTGCTGGACCGCTCAACCTCGATGAATGGCGTGGTCGCCGGCACCGGACTGACGGCCTGCGCGATCATGCAGACCGATGCAGCATCGTTCGTCAATTACTTCGCCCCAGGACGCGACCAGCTCGGCCTGGTGGCGTTCGGCTCATCCGTTTATTTTTACCCGTCCACTACCAGCTTCGCCACGCCGGACGCCAACGGCAATACCATTCAGTCCCTCATCGCGCAGCTTACCTGCGCCGAAAACACCTCGTCGGCCGCGGCCATCGCCGCGGCATACCAGGAACTCAAGAATGTCAACAACCCCAACCGCATGAACGTGATCATGTTCGTGACCGACGGGCGGCCCAACGGCGTCACGGCCGATTATTCCCTGCCTGGGCTGGGAGTCACTGACGGGTGCACGATGCCGGCGGGCACGCCCGGCGTGATCGCACAGTGGGCCGGGGGCGCCTTGCCCAACGGCGAAACGGCAGGCGTGATGAATGCCACCACCACCGCCATCACCTTCCCGAATGACGGCCACTCGCTTACCGGCAGCAGCGGGTGCAAGTTCAACGGCCCCAATCTCCCCAACGTCTCCCAAGATGTGCCGAACCTGCCCACGCAAGACTTCTACGGCAACTCGACCGCGGGACCTTACAGCCAACTGAATAGTGCGACCTGGCCCTATACCACGCCGTTCAACCGGGTGGGAGCGGTCAGCATTCCTCAGCAGATCGTCATTGCGTCCACCAATGTCCTGGATAATGAGGCCACCCAGGTGCGCACCAATACCACCCTGCATCCTTACATCTACGCTATTGCGCTGATGGGCAACGGACCGGCCGACGACATGCCCGATACCCTGTTATTGCAAAAGATAGCCAACGATCCGAACCTGGCTGGGGATACCGGGGTTGGGCTGACTTTTTACAACACGCAGATCAACCAGCCGCATGGGTACTTCGCGATAGCCCCGAATGCCTCGCAGTTGGCCGTGGCATTTGACACGATCGCCCGCCAGATCTCGATCAGGCTGACGCAGTAGGGCATCGCGGCCAACCACGAAGGCGGAACCTTAAGAAAGCAGGCGTCCCCAGGAGCGGGGACGCGGCACGCAGAGTGCGTGCGCCACGCACTTGAGGGCGGGTATGCTAGGTAACATAAGGAGAGGAGAAAATCCAATCCATGGCGTCTTCCCGGCAGCATGCCGCTCCGCCAGTTCCCGAACGCGCGCCGGTTCCCGAGCCCACGCTTGCCGAGCGCGGGCGCACACTGATACAGATTGGGCGCATTGGGACGCTCTCCACCCACTCGCGTAAGCAGCCCGGATTCCCTTTCGGCTCGGTGATGCCCTATGGCACCGACGAACAGGGCCGGCCGGTGTTCCTCATCAGCAGCATGGCCATGCATACGCAGAATCTGAAAGCGGACGCGCGCGCCAGCCTGCTGGTCATGCAGGAAGGCGGCGGCGATCCGTTGGGCGCCGCGCGCATCACCGTGGTTGGCGAAGTGCTGCCGGTCCCCGCGGCGGAAACCGGCGCGGTGCGGGAACTGTACCTCGGCCGCCACGAGAATGCCCGCTATTGGGTGGATTTTGACGATTTCGGTTTTTTCCGCATGCAGCCGGCCGACATTTACTTTATTGGCGGATTCGGGGTCATGGGATGGGTTACCGCGGAAGACCACGGGCGCAGCCAGCCAGACCCGCTGGCGGATCATTCCGCCGGGATACTGCGGCATATGAATACGGACCACAGTGAAGCGCTGGCGCTGCTGGCGCGGGCAGCAGGAGAAACGGGCGCGGAAGCCGCCACCATGACGGCGGTGGACCGCCTGGGATTCCACTTGCGGCTGCAGAGCGGCGAGCGGGTGCACGGCGCGCGCATTGCCTTTCCGCGGGAAGTCCGCAATACCGGGGAAGCCCGCGCCGTACTCGTCGAAATGGTGCGCGCGGCGCGCGATGTGAAATAAAGGACGTGCATTTTCGGGTAATCGAATCGGCCTGCTTCTTCTTTGCTTGCTTCTAGGGCAAATTTAAGTTTAAGATAACGATGTGGATAACTCCGAATTGGAGGCAGTCGAAGGATGATCTACTCGCGGTCCGCCGAATACGCCATCAGAGCTTTCGTGCACCTGGCACAGGTACCGGATGGCAAATATGCGATGGTCAAGAACATCGCGGAGCAGGAGGACATCCCGGCGCACTTTCTGGCGAAGATTTTGCAGCAGCTTGCGCGGAAGGGATTATTGCGATCGAGCAAAGGTCCCACTGGCGGCTTCGCGTTGCGGGTGCCGGCCGCGGAGGTGAAGCTTTGGGACATTGTGGAAGCGCTGGACGGAATGTCGCAATACACGGCCTGCGCCAGCGGGCTGTCGGAATGCTCCGACGAGATGCCTTGCGCCATGCACGATAGCTGGGTGAGCCTTCGCACGCGTATCATAGATTACTTGGAGCGGAATACCATCGCGGACCTGGCGAAGGCGCTGGACCAGAAGCGCAAATCGCTGGCCAAACAACGTAAACCCAAACGCGTGGTTGCGGCCCGCAAATAGTCTACTGCATCAAATAATTTAGGGGGTGCCCAATGGGCCAATCTGTCTTGGTCCCCATGGTGGTCGAGCAGACTTCGCGTGGGGAACGTGCATACGATATCTATTCCCGTTTATTAAAGGAAAACATTATATTTCTGGGCACGCCGATTGACGACAACGTCGCCAATCTGGTGATCGCTCAACTGCTGTTCCTGGAGGCGGAGGATCCGGAGAAGGATGTTTCCATCTACATCAACTCGCCGGGCGGCTCCATCACGGCCGGACTGGCCATTTTGGATACCATGGATTTCATCCGGCCCGACATCGTCACGATTTGCGTGGGACAGGCGGCTTCCATGGCGGCCGTGCTGCTGGCCAAGGGCACCAAGGGCAAGCGCTTCAGCCTGCCCAATTCCCGCATTATGATTCATCAGCCGTCCATGCAGGGGTTGGCCGGCCAGGCCGCGGATATCGATATCTACGCCAAAGAGATTCTGCGCATGCGGGAGACGCTGAACATGCTGCTGGCGGACGCCACGGGCCAGGCGGTGGACCGCATCGCGCGCGATGTGGATCGCGACTACATTATGAGCCCCGAGCAGGCGGTGGAGTACGGCATGATCGACCGGGTGATCGCCAGCCGGGATCTGGTGCCGTTGGCCGTGGCCAAATAGGAATTGAGCTGCGAATGACTGAGGTTTCTTCAGCTTGCGGTGTGCCGGGGTGGTACCTGCGAGCCTATGGTGGGGCCGCAAGCTGATGAAACCGGTCGGTGAACTAAACCGCAAGCCAGTGCCGGTTCTTTATTGGGGTTTGTTTGGCGGCGAGGGATCTAGTAGGGGCCAAGGAGCTGGGGCGGGACGCCAAACCACGGCGGGAACAGGCCGGTGCCGTTGCGAAAGGAGGCCGGGACGGAATCTGCAACAGGCCAGGGTGCAGGCGTGCGGCGGTGCGGCGACTTGGTGGCGGGGAGTACGCACACCTCCAGCAGCCGCTGCCGGAAAAGCAGCGCGTCGGCCGAGAGTCACCGCGCCGGGATGGGTCATGAGCTGTCCATGCGGAGACTGACCGGGGCGAGTTCCATGCGGATCATGGTGCCGATGCCGCATTCCGGACACAGCCGCAGGTTTTTCCCGGTGAGGGCCGCGTAAAAGTCCCGGTAATCGGCGGGCACGGGGAGCAGGTCTGCCATAGGGGCGGTCAACAGCCGGC
>Ga0302325_10003923_pt1 | contig 34676 bp, 15 predicted proteins | sample Palsa_T0_2_FD_201948 | JGI IMG/M metagenome (GOLD analysis project Ga0302325, IMG submission 201948) | Peat permafrost microbial communities from Stordalen Mire near Abisko, Sweden - Palsa_T0_2 | ecosystem: Environmental > Terrestrial > Soil > Palsa > Peat permafrost | place: Sweden: Abisko...
AAAGAACATTGGGAATCACGTGGGGCACCGCACCGTCGTCTTCCTGGTCGAGAGCGAGATCTTTCAGCCACTTGGTATAGAAGGCGGCAGAGTCGTGATTGAAACAAGCCGTCGGAGCAAACACTTCAGCGTCTCCAGTCCAACCCAGCCGCTCATCGCGCTGCGGGCAATCGGTGGGCACATCGACGAAGTTTCCTTTCTGCCCCCAGACGATGTTGTGCTGCAGCTTGTTCAGCAGGTCATTGGAGGTTTCGAAAGAACCGGCAGGCGCAATCGCCGAATGAACCACAACTCCGGTGAAGGCGTCGAGAGGCAAGTCTCCCGGCCAGCCCTCGACAGCTACATAGCGGAAGCCTTGAAAGGTGAAATGCGGTTCAAAGGTTTCGATACCCTGGCCTTTCGCAGTGTAGCGAATGGTCTCTTCTGCTGAACGAAGATTCTCAGTGTAGAGATTGCCCTGGCTGTCGAGAACCTCAGCGTGCCGCAGGGTGACGGTGGTGCCGCTGGGCGCCGTCAGGCCAAATCGCACCCAACCGACCATGTTCTGAGCCATGTCGAGCACAGCGTGTCCGTCCGGGGTCTTGATTATCTTGACCGGCTTGATTTCTTCAATCGCCTGCACCGGCGGCCCTTCAGCGGCCACCAACTTTGCCTTCGGCGAATCGAGCAACTCTACGCCGTTCCAATCCTTATCCTCGTAAGCGGCATCGCTCCATCCGGTGCGCTCCAAACGGGCATCGTAGGTCTCGCCGTTGTAAATGTCCGACATTAGAATGGGGCCCGTCGTCGCTTTCCAGTTCTCGTCCGTGACAATGACTTGCTGCCTACCATCTTTATATGTAATGACCAACTGAGCGAGCAGCGCCAATTTTGTTCCATACGAATTCCGCAGGTGATGCCAAGTCATGTTTCCCCGGAACCAGCCGTCGCCGAGCAAGGCGGCCAGGCAGTTCTTTCCCGGTTTCAATTGCGCGGTAACATCGTAGGTCTGGTACTGGTAACGAAAATCATAAGCGGTCCATCCCGGCGTGAAATATTGATCGCCCACTCGCTTGCCGTTCAGTTCCAACTCGTACAAACCCATGGCCGAAACATAAAGGCGGGCGCTTGCAATATTGCCCTTTCCCTCGAAGACACGCCGCAGCATTGGCGCGGGATTGGATTTTTCCGGATCGTCCTGCAGCTTGGGAGTGATCCAGCGAGCCTTCCAGTCCGAAGGCTGGAGTAATCCCATTTCCCAATAAGCCGGTTCGCTCCAGGCTGAGTTGCGGCCCTGGCTATCCGTCACCTGCACCTGCCAGTAATAGCGCTGACCGGTCCTCAAGCTCGGTCCCTGATAGGCAACTTGATTGGAAGCATCCGAGGCTTCTTTGCCCGAGTCCCAGATCAGCTTGTTCTTCGCCAAGTCCGGGGCGGAAACCGCCACCCGGATTTGATATGCAGCCTGCATCGTCCCTCGTTCTGAAGACACCAGTTCCCAGCTCAGACGAGGCTGCGTAACGTCAATCCCGACGGGATTGGATTTGTACTCGCAGCGCAAGTTGGCAAGCGTCAAAGGGTTGACAGCGAAGCCCAAGGAAGCAACGAGAAGGACAACGAGACCAGTACCACATGCAAAGAACTTGCTGAAGCGCATGGGAACCTCTTGCGGCCGAGACGACGAGCGATTCATCTCGCGACACTGGCCGGAGATCATTTCATGATTGATCCAAGTTGATCCCCAAGAGTATATCCTTCGTTAAACAGAGTCTTCGATGGGTGGACTACGAAGCCTTTAAGACTTGCTGGGGAGAGCGGAGTCTGGCGCTAACCTCTCTCCGGCCAAATTCCCTGTCCGCATACGCTTTATTGCCGCTTGAACGACAAGCGACCCGTTACACGGCGGGCTTGTTTGCCCCGCTTTGCTGGGTTGCAAAAAAGTGCATCTTGACGCGGACCACGAATACTGAGAGGTTCATTCCCATCGGTCAACGTTGGGCCGTGTCGACCGGAAATCAGACTCACCCGCCAGCGACGCATACGACCCTTGACAAGTGGCGTCTGTCGTCTACAATGGCGTGACCGTCGAGACGGGATCAGCGTGCGTTCTCTAGGTATTTAGTTCCTCAGTTTGAGCAAGTTTTTGGTGTAGAGAGCCGACTTCCCATCCTGCTCTCCGCATGGGCCTGGGTCTTGCAAGAACTAATTCAAGATTGTGGGGCTTTTGATGCAGATTGGAACGGGAGTCCATCGCTCGTGGCTCCTTGCTTGCTTCGCCGCTTTGCTTTGCCTGCCGTCGCTCGCCCAGACGGTGACCGTCAGTCCGACCAGCGTGTCATTTGGCAATCAGATCCAAGGAACTACCAGTTCGGTTCACAAGGTGACCTTGAAGAATGGCCAGAGTTCAGCCATCACCATCACCAGCGTTACTACCAGCCTCTCTGATTATGCGGAAACGAATAACTGTCCGATCAGCCCGGCAACCTTGGCTGCCGCGGCCAGCTGTACGATCTCGATCACTTTCACACCCAGTGCCCTGGGATCTCGGAATAGCACCCTCACGGTGGTGGATGGCGGAGGTTCCAGCCCGCAATCGGTGACACTCACCGGTACCGGAATTGCCCCTTCTCTTGTATCAATTGCAGTTGCTCCCGCCACCGCGTCGGTGACCGCGGGGTACACGCAACAATTCACCGCGACCGGAACCTACAGCAACGGAACCACGCAGAACCTGACCACGACCGCGACCTGGACTTCCTCAGCTAAATCGATAGCCACCATAAGCAGCGGGGGACTCGCCACGAGCGTGGCGCAGGGAAGCACCACTGTCACAGCTAAGTCAGGGACGATCAGCGGCTCGGCCACGTTAACGGTCACTGCCGCGGTCTTGACTTCGATTGCGGTGACTCCCACGACAGCCTCGGTGGCAGCCGGATACAAGCAACAATTCACCGCGACCGGAACCTACAGTAACGGCACCACGCAGAACCTGACCACGACCGCGACCTGGACTTCGTCGGCGAAGTCGATTGCCACCATCAGCAGCGGCGGACTCGCCACGAGTGTGGCACCGGGAAGCGCAACCATCACGGCGACTTCCGGAACGATCAGCGGCTCGACCACGTTAACGGTCACTGCCGCGGTCTTGGCTTCCATTGCGGTGACTCCCACGACAGCGTCGGTGGCAGCCGGATACAAGCAACAATTCACCGCGACCGGAACCTACAGTAACGGCTCCACACAGAACCTGACCACGAGCGCCACCTGGACCTCCTCGGCGACAGCGGCCGCAACGGTTAGCAGCGGCGGGCTCGCCACGAGTGTGGCACCGGGAAGCGCAACCATCACGGCGACTTCCGGAACGATCAGCGGCTCGGCAACGTTGACGGTCACAGCCGCGGTCTTGACTTCGATTTCGGTCACTCCCGCGACAGCCTCGGTGGCAGCCGGATACACGCAACAATTCACCGCGACCGGGACCTACAGCAACGGCACAACCCAGAACCTGACGACCGCGACCTGGACTTCCTCAGCGAAGTCGATTGCCACCATCAGCAGCGGCGGATTGGCCACGAGCGTGGCGAAGGGAAGCACGACCATCACAGCCAAATCGGGGACGATCAGCGGTTCAGCCACATTGACGGTCACGGCCGCCGTGTTGGCTTCGATTTCCGTTACCCCCGGCACAGTATCGGTCGCGGCAGGCTACACCCAGCAGTTCGCGGCAACCGGAATCTACAGCAACGGCACGACGCAAACCCTGACCGGCACCGCTACTTGGACCTCCCAATCGACCTCGATCGCCACGGTCAGCAGCAGCGGGCTGGCAACAAGTGTGGCTCAGGGAACGGCAACTATCACGGCGACTTCGGGTACGATCAGCGGCTCCGCCGCGTTGACAGTGACAGCCCCCGCGCTGACGTCGCTGTCGGTGACGCCGACGAGCGCGACGATTGCGAATGGGACGAACCAGCAGTTTACCGCGACCGGGACTTACAGCGACGGCAGCTCGCAAACTCTGACCAGTTCTGTAACCTGGAGTTCGTCGTTGACCACGGTGGCCACCATTGCGAGCGGCGGGTTGGCTACGGGCACGGGAGTCGGCACGGCGACCGTCACCGCCACTTCCGGCTCCATCACCGCCTCGGCCACACTGAACGTGGGGCCGGCTATCTTGCTTTCCATCGCGGTGACGCCAGCCAATCCCTCGTTTGCTCTGGGCACCACCCAAGCTCTGGTCGCGACCGGGACCTACAGCGACGGCAGCACGCTGGTGCTGACCAACTCAGCCACCTGGACCACCTCCAACCCCGGCATTGCCACCGTGAACAGTCAGGGAGTGGCCAGCAGTGTGGCCTTGGGCAGCACCCCGGTCACCGCCACTTCAGGCACGATCAGCGGCTCGACCACGCTGACCGTCAGTCCGGCGGTGCTGGTTTCGATTGCAGTCACGCCGGCGATTCCCACGATTCCGCTGGGCACGACCGAGCAGTTCACCGCCACCGGCACCTACACCGACGGCAGCACGCAGACCATTACGGATACGGTGCAGTGGAGTTCCGCTACGCCAACGGTCGCGACCATCAGCAATGCGGCACCGACGCAGGGATTAGCCAGCAGCGCGAACGAGGGCGAGGGCAGCACCATCATCTCGGCGACCTCGGGCACGATTAGCGGATCGACGACGCTGACGGTGACCGCGGCCACGCTGGTTTCCATCGCCGTGACTCCGGCGACGCCGTCGATTGCGGCGGGTACGACCGAGCAATTCACGGCCACGGGGACGTTCACCGATGGCAGTACGCAGAACCTGACCAGCACGGCCACGTGGTCTTCCGATACACCCGCGACGGCGACCATCAACACCACCGGGCTGGCGCAAAGCGTGGCCGTCGGGACGGCCAACATTACGGCGACTTCTGGAACGGTGAGCAGTTCGACGGAGCTGACGGTGACCGCGGCCGCGCTGCTCTCGATCGCGATCACTCCGCCGGCCGCCACGGTGGCGCTCGGTACGACCGAGCAGTTCACGGCCACCGGCACCTACACCGACGGCAGCACGCAGGTGCTCACGCAGAGCGGGCAGTGGAGTTCGAGTGTGGCCGGCGTGGCGACGATCAGCAACACCACGAGCACGGCGGGGTTGGCCAGCACGCTGACCACGGGCACGACCACCATCGGGATCAGTTCGGGAACCATCAGTGCGACGGCGACGCTGGTGGTGAATCCGGCGGCGCTGGTCTCGATTGCGATCAATCCGCAGACGCCGACGATCGCACTGGGCACGACGCAGCAGTTCAGGGCCACCGGCACCTACACCGACGGCAGCACGCAGGATTTGACCACGCTTGTAACCTGGAATTCGTCTTCGACCACGGTAGCGATCATCGGCAATGCGCTGGGCAGCTATGGCCTCGCCACCAGTTCCGGACAAGGCACGGCCACCATCTCGGCAACTTCAGGCTCCATCTCCGCCTCCACTACCCTCACCGTCGCCGGCCCCACTCTGCTCTCCATCGCCATTACTCCGGCCAGCGCATCCATCCCGCTCGGAACGAGCCTGCAGCTTGATGCCGTGGGCACTTACACAGACGGGAGCACTCAAGATCTAACGGCGACGGCGACGTGGACGTCTTCTGCACCTGGAGTTGCGCCCGTGAGCGCTGGATTAGTGGCAGGAAGTCTGCTGGGGACGTCCAACATCAGTGCCACTTCCGGCAACCTAACCGGTTCTGCGAGCGTGGAGGTAACCCCACCCATCCTTGTATCGCTGTCGGTGACGCCTGCGAGCGCGACGATTGCGAAGGGGACGAGCCAGCAGTTTACCGCGACCGGGACTTACAGCGACGGCAGCACGCAAACTCTGACCAGTTCTGTAACCTGGAGTTCGTCGTTGACCACGGTGGCCACCATTGCGAGCGGCGGGTTGGCTACGGGCACGGGAGTCGGCACGGCGACCGTCACCGCCACTTCCGGCTCCATCACCGCCTCGGCCACACTGAACGTGGGGCCGGCTATCTTGCTTTCCATCGCGGTGACGCCAGCCAATCCCTCGTTTGCTCTGGGCACCACCCAAGCTCTGGTCGCGACCGGGACCTACAGCGACGGCAGCACGCTGGTGCTGACCAACTCAGCCACCTGGACCACCTCCAACCCCGGCATTGCCACCGTGAACAGTCAGGGAGTGGCCAGCAGTGTGGCCTTGGGCAGCACCCCGGTCACCGCCACTTCAGGCACGATCAGCGGCTCGACCACGCTGACCGTCAGTCCGGCGGTGCTGGTTTCGATTGCAGTCACGCCGGCGATTCCCACGATTCCGCTGGGCACGACCGAGCAGTTCACCGCCACCGGCACCTACACCGACGGCAGCACGCAGACCATTACGGATACGGTGCAGTGGAGTTCCGCTACGCCAACGGTCGCGACCATCAGCAATGCGGCACCGACGCAGGGATTAGCCAGCAGCGCGAACGAGGGCGAGGGCAGCACCATCATCTCGGCGACCTCGGGCACGATTAGCGGATCGACGACGCTGACGGTGACCGCGGCCACGCTGGTTTCCATCGCCGTGACTCCGGCGACGCCGTCGATTGCGGCGGGTACGACCGAGCAATTCACGGCCACGGGGACGTTCACCGATGGCAGTACGCAGAACCTGACCAGCACGGCCACGTGGTCTTCCGATACACCCGCGACGGCGACCATCAACACCACCGGGCTGGCGCAAAGCGTGGCCGTCGGGACGGCCAACATTACGGCGACTTCTGGAACGGTGAGCAGTTCGACGGAGCTGACGGTGACCGCGGCCGCGCTGCTCTCGATCGCGATCACTCCGCCGGCCGCCACGGTGGCGCTCGGTACGACCGAGCAGTTCACGGCCACCGGCACCTACACCGACGGCAGCACGCAGGTGCTCACGCAGAGCGGGCAGTGGAGTTCGAGTGTGGCCGGCGTGGCGACGATCAGCAACACCACGAGCACGGCGGGGTTGGCCAGCACGCTGACCACGGGCACGACCACCATCGGGATCAGTTCGGGAACCATCAGTGCGACGGCGACGCTGGTGGTGAATCCGGCGGCGCTGGTCTCGATTGCGATCAATCCGCAGACGCCGACGATCGCACTGGGCACGACGCAGCAGTTCAGGGCCACCGGCACCTACACCGACGGCAGCACGCAGGATTTGACCACGCTTGTAACCTGGAATTCGTCTTCGACCACGGTAGCGATCATCGGCAATGCGCTGGGCAGCTATGGCCTCGCCACCAGTTCCGGACAAGGCACGGCCACCATCTCGGCAACTTCAGGCTCCATCTCCGCCTCCACTACCCTCACCGTCGCCGGCCCCACTCTGCTCTCCATCGCCATTACTCCGGCCGCAATTTCCATTTCCCTGGGATATGGTGAGCAGTTCGCGGCCACCGCAACCTACACCGACGGCTCGACTCAGGACATTACTCAATCAGCGACTTGGACTTCATCCGTTCCGGCTGTAGCGGCGATAAACTCCACCGGATATGCAATCAGTATCTATCCGGGAAGCACGACCATCTCGGCAAGTTCCGCTTCGGTCACCGGCTCTGCTTCTTTGGTGGTCAATCCCGCTGTGGCAGTCTCGCTGGTGGTCACACCCACGAGTTCAACGATTTTCGTCGGTGCCCAGCAGCAGTTCACGGCCACACTGAATTACAGCGATGGCAGTTCAATCAACGTCACCGGCACGGTCGCCTGGAGTTCCTCGAATCCAGCGGTAGCAACCGTCGGCAGCGGCGGGCTTGCAGTTGGGGTCGCCGGAGGCTCCAGTTCGATCGAGGCCACCTGGGGCTCGAACCTGTTTACGGCTACAGGAACTCTGACAGTGTCGCCCCCTGCGGTTTCGGTCACACCCTCCGGAGTTTCTGTTGCATTGAGTACGACCCAGCAGTTCAGTGCGACAGTAACCGGCAGTACGAATCAGACCGTCACCTGGAACGTAGATGGGATTGCCGCCGGGAACTCAACCATTGGAACCATTTCGGCGTCCGGTCTCTACACCGCTCCGCCGCTGATCGGCAGCCACGCCATCACTGCTGTCGCGCAGGCCAACAGTGCGAGCGTGGGCACAGCTTCCGTCACCGTCGGCTCTGTGGTTCCCGTGCAGAATACTTTCTTCGGCATGCATCTGCACCTGAACGCGTCGCCGGTTCCCGCTACGATGGAGGGCACCGGCCGCATTTGGGATTCCGTGTCTGCACAGTGGCCGTATTTGAACACCGCTATCAATACATTCGTGTGGACCAATCTTGACAACGTACTTGCAGATTACAAGACGGCGGGAATCAACGACATCCTCTACACGCTTTGGCGAGTTCCCAACTGGGCTTCTTCGAACCCGACTGATTCCACATGCGACTATTCCAACCTGGGCTCCAAGTATTACGGCGAGTGCGATTTACCCACTGACATCCTCGCCGATGGCACAGGCTCCGACTTAACCTGGCGCACCTGGGTGCAGAGTATTGCAGAGCACGTCAGTAACACCTACAACCCCGGCTACCTGACAAACCATGCTCACATCGGTTATTGGGAGACGTGTAACGAATGCTATCGCTCGCCCACGCTCGACCCAGGCTACGACAGCGGCGGGAATGTTTCGGTAGCCTACAAAGGTACTTACGCTCAATTGTTGAGGATGATGCAAGACGCGCGCTGCATCATCATCGGAAATCCCAATCAGTTCATAACCGCTCTGGGCACCTTTTGCGGACAGGCGGGCTATCCCGTGATCGGAATCGACCCGACGGCACAGATGGTCATGCCCTCGACCAACCCAATTCAGAATGGCAAGAATCCTCCTTACCCACAAGTGATGCAAAACCTGTTGTACTGCACCTGCGCGAACAACTCTTGTTCCGCCAGCAGTACCGGCTGTACCACGGGTTCGGCCGGCAGCGCAGCCGTGGACATTATCTCCACTCATATCTATCCCAGCACTTACACTCCGGAGCAAATCCCGAACGAGATGGCGATCGTGCGCAACTACCTCAGCGCCACGGATCTTGCCAAGCCCTTCTGGAACGGCGAAGGAGGATGGGGAGCGAACTCAACCGCCACCGAAGTGAGCGATGGCGACCCCGATATGGAAGCCGCCTTCGTCGCGCGCTTCGAGGTAATGAGTTGGGCGTCGGGACTAACGCGCTCATACTGGTATCAGTGGGACAACGCGGCGTACGGCACACTCTGGAGCCCCACCAGCCTCAACGGGTGTTCCACGGCATTCACCAGCGGCTTCATTTGTAAGGCGGGGACCGCTTATCAACAGGTGTACGACTGGTTGGTGGGATCCACGATTGGGGCCTGCTCTGTAACCGGCACCACTTGGACGTGCACCCTGACGCAATCCAGTGGATCGCAAGCCGAGATCATCTGGGATACGTCCCAGACTTGCAGTGAAGGAAGCTGCACGACGAAACAGCAGTCCGTTCCCGCAATGTACACGAGCTACAGCGATCTAACCGGCGCCAGCTATTCCATCACCGGCACAGTTCCGGTGGGAATAAAGCCAATTCTGTTGCAGACGGAATAGATCCCGGCACATCCCAGCAGTTGTCGTGCCCGAGGTTGGAAATCGGAAAAGGGACTTCCGACCTCTTTTCCATGCGGGAAAAACGGGAAGTGGCGCTTGGTTAGCTAGAAGTCACCCTATTGGGAGGGCGGTTGCGGCAATGCCTTCTTACCCTGGATACCTTTGCCTTCCACGACCGTGTAGATGTAGTCCGCATCGAGATTTTTCAGATCTTCCGTTTTCCCGTTGGGCCACCGAATTTCGACTAAATCTATGTTGCTCGCGTCGGCCAAGCCAAAATGAAGGCGCAAGTCATTTTGAGAGAGATAGCTGGAACCGCCGCGCACTTCGCCCAACTGGCGCGTCTTGCCCGCTTGTATGGTGACCCGCGCACCGATAGCAGCACGGTTGCTCTGCGTACCCTCAAGCCTGAAGAGCACACGATGGTTGGAATTGTTCGATGTGTTCATGAGCAGTGACGGGGGCTGGCCAACATTCAAAACCACAATGTCAATGTTGCCGTTATTGAAAATGTCTCCGAATGCCGCCCCACGTCGGGAAGCTGGAGGCATGGTGCCGAGTCCCGCTTGAGCCGAGACTTCATCGAACGTTCCGTCACCATTGTTCCGATATAAGAGCATGGGCTGGCGATAGGGCGCAGAATGCACTGCATTGTCCATTTGAGGGTACACGTGGCCGTTTGCCACGAAGATGTCGAGCCAGCCGCGGTTGTCCATATCAAAAAATGCGGTACCCCATTTCACCAGGCTAAAGCTGGGCTGTCCGATCCTCGATGCCGTACTGACGTCGTCGAATCCTTGCGGGCCCAGATTGCGATAGAGTGCGTTGGGCTGGTCCGCAAAAGTGGTGACAAGAATGTCGAGCAGCCCGCGGTGATCATAGTCGCCAAAATCCACTCCCATGTTCCCCTGCGCCAAGCCCTCGCCGCTGTAAGCCACTCCCCCCAGCATCGCGGTGTCCGTGAAGGTACCGTCACCATTATTGTGGTACAGGTAGTTGGGACCTGAATCGTTGGCAACCAGGAGGTCGGGCCAGCCATCATTGTCGTAGTCGCCCCAAGCGACCCCCAGGCCATAGCGACCGGGCGCATCGTGCACACCGGCCTTCACGGAAACTTCTTCGAAGGTGCCGTCACCGCGGTTGTGAAAGAGAAAATCGCTCTCGCCTTGCATGCCCCAAGGCCCGCACTGCACGGGCACGCCCTTGTATTCGCAGTGCGGGCCTTTGCCGAACTCGGGAAGATGATCGAGGTCGACATGGACGTAGCGTGAAACGAACAGATCGACGTTGCCATCGCGATCATAATCTCCCCACGCAGCGCCCGTGCTGAACCCACCCCCGCGAACTCCGGCTTTTTCCGTGACATCTTCAAATTTGCAATCGCCGAGGTTCCGGTACAGCACGTTGCCCCCGTAGCCGGTCACATACAAGTCGAGTTTTCCATCGTTGTCGAAGTCGGCCACTGCAACACCCATCCCCCAACCGAGGCGCGTCAATCCAGCGGACTTGGTGATGTCCGTAAAGCGACCGTCCGTGCCCTGGTGATAAAGCGTCACCATCGGATCGCCACCGTGGCGGAAGTGGTCAATCGTCGAGCCATTAACCACCACGATGTCCAGCCGGTCGTCGTTGTCGCAGTCAAAGAGTCCCACTCCCCCGCTCATCGATTCGACGATGTATTTCTTGTCTGGCGACGAGATGTGAGAAACAGTAAGCCCCCTTTGCGCCGCGACGTCTTGAAACACCGGCGGAGGGGCGACAATTTGCTTTGTGGACGGCGGGCGGATTTGTTCGATAGAGGCAGAAGCGGGGGCTTGCTGGACCTGCGAAAAGCCGCTAGTCCCCCGACCCAAGAGCACAATCGGGGAGACAGCGCAAATCAGCAGGGCCTTATTGAATCGGTTGAACCGTTTCACCATTCACACCTTGGTCCCTATGGTCACACGAGCTGCTTCGAGTGTCGGAGAAACGGCCCTGACTTGAATCTCCCCGGTTCTGCCATTTGATTTCAAAATGGCGAGGCACAATCCGTTGAAAGCCTTTCGACGATTCGATTGGTAGTCTTCGTGACTCGCTGGGTTTCCATTATCGGTTCCAAGGAGCGCCCCTGCACCCTCTATTTCAAAAGTAACCTCATTGTCCGCAGTCGGCACAACGCGGCCTTTGTCGTCCAGGATATTGACGGTGACGTGGGCCACATCGCGCTGATTCGCCGCAATGAACTCCCGGTCCGTCGACAAGCCGATTGCAGTTGGTTGCCCCGTCGTGTAGATCTCGACAGTTGCAACAATCTTCCCGTCTTTGGTCCCGACCGCCCTCAGTACACCCGGGTCATAGAGCACATCCCAGGACAAGTGCAGGTCTGCCGTCGTCCGCAAGACTTTTGCGCGATCCGGCAGGTTGCCCCACCGGACCTCCATGCCCACGCGAGGGAACTCGTACCCCTTCACCCCAAGCGACCGGCCGTTGAGAAACAATTCAACGGTGTCGCAATTTGTGAAACAAGTGACCGGGATGATCTGGCCTTCTTTGCCTTTCCAGTTCCAATGAGGAAATACGTGCAAAACTGGTTTGTCCATCCACTGGCTCTGATAGAAATAATAGCCATCCTTCTTAAAGCCGCAGGTGTCGATTACGCCCGAAGACGAGCTTTTCATCGGCCATCGGGCCTCGCCCAGGTGATCGATGCCCGTCCACATGAAGTCGCCGGCAACGTAGTCATAGGTGCTGACAAACTTCCACAACTGCTCTACATCCACGTTTCTACCGCGCAAGAATTGAAAGAAGCCCGTCATCGGGACGTTCGTGGGGAAGATTTCGGGATACTCACCGCGAATACCGCCCATCGCTTCACTTTCGGTTCCAATGAAGCGCCTTTGCGGAAATGCGTGGCGGTCAATGCTGTAATATTTCTCTCTTCGATCACGCCAGCGGTCTACGTAGTTGTAACCCACGACATCAAGAAGTGCGAGGAACTCAGGGCTTGCAGCTTCCGAAGCAGGCTCGGAGTGTATGTGATCACAACCCGCAGTCACCATGCGGGTGGGGTCCTCCGCATTAAAAACGTTAAGCAACTTTTGCAGCGTCTCCGCGCCTTGCGGGCTGCCCTGGTCTCCGATTTCGTTACCCGCGCTCCACAGAACTACGGAGGGATGATTGCGATCGCGCCGCACAAAGTTTTGCACATCTCGTTCGTACCATTCGGCGAAGTACTTGGCATACCCATTGGGCCCGATCTGGCCTTTCGGCACCTTCCACTCGTCGAAAGCCTCATTCATGACGAGGAACCCCATCCGGTCGCACAGATCCAGGAACTCCGCCGCGTATGGGTTGTGACTGGTGCGGATGGCATTGCACCCCATCTCTTTTAAAATTTCCAGCCGCCGCTCCCATATCCGTTCCGGAACTGCCGCGCCCACACTGCCGCCGTCATGGTGAAGGCAAACCCCATTAAGCTTCACACGTTCGCCGTTCAGCAAGAACCCTTTGTCGGCATCGAAAACAACTTCACGAATGCCCATCGGCGCATCGTATTCATCTACGATCCGGCCTTCCGTCCACACCGTGATGTGGACTTTGTACAAGTACGGATCGGAAATGGACCAAAGACGCGGGGAGTTCACCTTTAACTGCTGTAGGAATTCGTATTCCTTGCCTGCAGCAACTTCCCGACTGGCTTCGGCGCTGTGGACGGCATTTCCTTCCACGTCAATGATGCTGGTGACGAGCTTGCAGCCGGCCGGGTTGTCACTTTCATTCGTGATTTTCGTGCTGATGTGAAGTATCGCCGCATCCTTCGACACTTGCGACGAGCTGACGAACGTACCCCAATGGGCGACATGGACCTTGTTCGTAGACAGCAGCCAGGTGTGGCGATAGATGCCAGACCCTGAGTACCAGCGACAATTGGTTTGGTGGGAATTGTCGACTCTAACCGCCATCACATTCTCGCTGCCGAAATTCACGTGCGGCGTGAGGTCGTAGAAAAATGGAACGTATCCGTAAGGACGTTTGCCGAGATAGTAGCCATTGATCCAAACCTCGCTGAGCTGGTAAACACCGTCGAACTCTATCGTCAGCTTCTTATCTCTATACGTATTCGGCAGGTGGAATCGTTTTCGATACCATCCAATACCCGTGGGAAGATAAGCGCCGCAAAAACTGGATGGCTCTTTCTCGTCAAAAGGCCCTTCGATGCTCCAATCATGCGGCAAATCCACAGTTCTCCAGTCTGCATCGGATAGTTCTGGCACTTCGGCGCCCGAAAGGTCGCCTCTGTGGAATCTCCAACTTAGGTCAAAGCTATCTCGGATTCTCTTCCCTGGGATGTTCGGAAAAGACTGGGCGAAAGCAGAACCGATAGTTGGAAGTACTGAGACCAACGCGGCTGTCCCAACCACACCCTTCAGCAATTCGCGCCGGTTCAGAGAACCGCTCGGCGAACTGGCGTTCTTCATCGCTTTTCTCCCTGGTGTTCTCTGAGGCGCTGCTATGTTCCGCAATCTTCAAAAAAGCCGGGGACTCTAATGCACAGCGACAATCTGCCATTGTTGCGTCTGTGCCGTGCCAGACTGCGGCTCTTGCACTACTAAGCCGGCAAGGCCGCCGGTTCCCCCATGCGTGTCCAACGCCAAACCACTCAAGTGATTGACGAAGCTGAAGTACCCATTGCCCACGGAAAGAACAGTCCACTCCTGCGCGGTTGACCCGTTCGCTAGTGATTGAACGATGGCTGTCCCGCTCGGGGTGGAAGCCCCGGAATCGTCGAGGACGTTGGTAATGTTTCCGGAGCCCGGATTGAGACTGGCGATCTGAAAGTAGCCATCCAAGTTGCTCGTAATGCTCCACTGCTGGCTGAGGCTTGGGCTTCCGCTATCGGCCTCCGCGTCTAACAAAGCGCCCGCCGCGTTCGAACCCTGGTAGACAGACAGAATCTTTCCGCTGCTGCGATTGACGAATTTATAGCTCAACGCAGGATCAAGACTCCCACCCAACGCGTCGATACCGGGAAGCAATTCCGAGTAAGTGGGGTCATTTACGTTCGTCGTTCCTGAGCTGTCCGCATTGTTAAACAACTCCAGGCCGTTCCAAATGAAGATCGCATTCGCCTGGTTGTCGCCGTTAATAAATCCACCGCTCAGCCCCGGTATGTTAACGCCAGCAGGGTCCCAATATTCGAGACCCATCCCCAGATTGTTGGGCAACCCTTCCTGTACTCCTTGCAGGTCAAGCAGGAACTGTTGTTGTTCGGCAATGCTTGGCGGTGTGTACCAGGGATCGTTTGCCTGAAACCCGTTCTCGTAATGCTCTCCCGTCTCGATGATGAAGATCGGCTTGCCTATGTTGTTGGACGCGGCGACAAGCACATCCTGTTCTACCGGCTTGTCTCCAGGGTTGCTTTCTGCCGCTTGTGCGTCTGTCAAAGGTCCATGAAAAATAGGGTAGTAACTCTGGCAAATCGCGTCATAGGTAATGCCGTTCTGATTCGCGAGGGTGAAGAACTGAGTCAAGTCCCACGCTGGAGTAATGTGGATACAGGTTAGTGGTGGTGGAACCGCTGGGCCAATCGAGGTGTCCGCTGCCGCGTCAGCCACCGCTTGCAAAGCTTGGATCTGCAACGACGCAAAACCTGTAAAGTCAGCCCCGGTCGGACTGCCAAGAGAGCCTAGGAATCCGGTGTCGACTTCGTTACCGATTGCGACTAAGTCGGGCATCACGCCAGCCTGGCGATACGTCATGATTTCAGCTTTGACATAGCTGTAGATATCCGCCTGCAATTGAGCGAGCGTGTCATTCGCCCATGCCGGCGGCACACTGGCAGAGCTTCCCCCGTCGAAGAGCAGTGTGAGTTCCACGCTGAGGCCGAGATTCTTGGAGCGTTTGGCCAGGTCGAGATCTTGAGCATCGGTCTCCGCGTAGCACGCATTGCCACTACAACCGGATTGCGACGGGTTGGAATAAGGCGGAGTAGATGTCGGCCTTAAGCGAATCACGTTGATCCCGTGATTCTTGAACATTGCCAGCACGTCGAGCGGCAGCCCAGCGTCCTTCCACCATGTCAAACCGATCGCGGCTCGCGCCGATTCCTGCTTCTCGAGCAATGCGTTGTCAATTCCGCGAAAAAACGCGGGACGCAGCAGCCACTGTTGGCTCTGCGTAGGAGCGCCAGACACGGCAGTCTCGTCAAGCAGCGTCCCCGGGGACGTCGAGCCCTGATATAAGTCGATCGATAAACCCGTGTTGGTGTTCGAAATCTCGTAGTAACCAGCACTGACGGGAGTGAGCGTCCACTGTTGCGTAGAGTTGCCTGCACACGCATTTTGCACTACGTACACCACTCCCGAGGTGGTCGCGCTATCCAGACAAAAGCTGTTAAGAACATTGCTGATCTGCCACGATCCACCTGAAAGTTCGGTGAAGGCCCATCTCTGGCTCGCGTTGGTGAAGGTTCGGGGCTGCTGGACGACGTTGGCACCAGCCGTCGTCGAATTGTTGTTGAGGTCAGCCTGCAAACCACTCAGCTGGTTTACGAGGTAATAAACCCCGCCATTGATGGGGCTGACGTCAACGGGTTCCGTCGGTTGCTGGCTCGGCCCGGCGACTGTGATCTGCGCCGAGGCCGTACTGCCGTTTCCCGCCTCCGTCGAACTCACCACACTAGTGACATTATTTTGCGCACCGGCGGCGGTGCCCACAACATTCACCGCAAATGTGCAAGAAGCACCGCCCGCCAAGGTTGCTCCAGACAGCGCCACGCTGTTCGAACCAGCTGCTCCCGTAATCGTTCCGCTTCCGCAAGTGCCGGTTAGCCCGTTGGGTGTGGCTACTGTAAGTCCGGTCGGCAACGTGTCGGTGAAGCCGATGCCGCTCAAGGACAAGCTGGAGTTGGGGTTCGACAGGTTGAAGGTCAGTGTGGTGGTTCCGTTCATGCTTACGCTGGCAGCGCCGAACGCCTTTGCGATAGTTGGGGGCACAGGGGTCGGAGGCGGAGAAGAAGAACCTGAGCCTCCGCCTCCACAAGCTGTGTTCCAGAAAAACGTCAACGCCAGCCCTAAAGAAAGGAAAAACGGGCGCAACTTTAAACGGGCATCAGGGGTCATGATCGGTCCCTACTTCTCCTGTTCGACTAACCCTCCGCCAGCATCTCCCCGGTATTGACTCTTCATCTGCTGGTAGAGCTCTCGCACCCGGTCCTTGGTGACTTTGATCTCCTGGAACAGATGCAGTTCTTTTTGAGCCTGGTCCGGCATTTGCAGACGCTTATATGCCACGGCCAAGCGGTAGTGCGCGGTTTCGTTCAGGGGATCGGCCTTGACTGCCATCTCGAGATACTTTCTGGCTTCTTGTGGCTTCTCCATGGTCATGAGAATCTGGCCCATAGCGAGTTGAGCTTGTGTGGAACCGGGATCGATCGCGAGAGCACGCGTGTAGTGCGAGTAGGCATTCTGAGTGTCGGCGCGCAGCATTGCGATGGCGCCCAGTTCGCACTCCAGGCTCGCACTGTCGCCGTCGACCGTCAGGGCAGTCTCCAGCTCTTTCTCGGCTTCATCCTGCGCTGCAGACTTACTCTGGGCCGACTGCAGAATCGTCTGCGCCAATTCGAAATGCACACCGGGCAGGCGGGGATCGATTTCCAGCGCCTTCTTGTAGTGTTCGACGGCACTCTCCGCGTCACCGGCATTGATGAGACGCTGTGCGATCACCTGCTGCATGCGAGCCGAGCCCGGAGCCAGTACCGCCAACTTGTCGAGCGTGTCGTCAGCCAGTTCCCGGTACAACCGTTGCGCGGTGTACAGAATGTCCACGTCGTCAGGGTTAAGGTCTACGAGTTTCTGCATAACCGGGACGGCGCGTTCGGGCTCGCCTAGCTGGTCGTAGAGGCCGGTTAACTCCATGCCGACGCGCACGGACAACTGTTTGTCTTTCAACTTTGGAAACGATTTCTCCAACAGCGCGCGAGCGGACGGGTCCCCTAATCTTTTTTCGCAGATTCCTAGAAGTGCCTGTGTTTTCGTCAACGACGGGTCAATCGCCAAGGCCTTGCGAAACCTTCGGGAAGCGTTCGGATAGTCGCCCTGAAAGAACGCAATCACACCCAAGTTTGCATAGGCCTCGGCGTTCCTGGGATCGAGCGCCAAGACCGCATTGAACTCATTCGCCGCAGAGTTCGGATCCTTTGCCCGGAGGTACTCCGCCGCCTTCTGCAAGTGATCGTGAACTTCCGCAGCGGAGGAGCTTGGGGTTTGTGCGGCCGCACCCGCAAGCGCGCTCGCCAGAAGCGTGAGAACCAATACGAACTGCCTGCCGCATGAACGTCGCCGGTTCGCAGCCACAGGAAGGAAGGAGGCAACGAAAAGGGGCGATTCACGGAGCCTGATGAGTTGAGACTTCATGGAGGAAAGATATCGCAAAATCCACAACTCCGGCGAAGAGCGAGAGAACTCCGGGGTGCGGAAGGGCCGCTTCCGCACCCCGCAAGGATGGGCTAGTTGAACTTGACCGCGTCTTCAGAATCTAACGTGAGCGCCTAGCTGTATGATGCGAGTGCCCCCTTCAGTGCCGGTGATGGTACCGGCGGTGGAATTAGATAATTGGGGGGTACCCTGACCAACTCCACACGGCGGTGGCGAATTCAACGCGAGCGAGCAACCGATGCCCACGTCGTTATTGGGGTTGGCCCAGTTGATGTGATTGAACACATCGAACATGTCGGCCCTGATTTCAAGAGCAATCGCCTCGTGAAGACGGAACTCTTTTGCAATACTGAAGTCCACGTTGGTGAAGCCCGGTCCGGTCAGGATGTTGCGCCCGGCATCGCCAAAGGTCCCAGGCGCCGGGTTGGTGAAGGCCGCAGGGTTGAACCACTCTGCCTTGGTACGATGCGACACACCTGCGCTGCCCACTACATCGGGATAGAGCGAGGAGCCATTGCTGATCGATGAGGATAGCCCCGGATCGAGCGCGGTCGCAAGGCCCGACTGGATCACCGGCGTGAACGGAGTTCCCGAGTGCCACTGGAAAAGAGTGGAGAGGCGCCAGCCGCCGGCGACCTGGTCAAGCGGCCCGTGAAGGGCAAACTTACGACCGTGGCCGAACGGCAATTCGTAGACGATCTGACCGACCAGGGTATTCGCCGCGTTGCCGTCGGACAAGCCGTAGTTTGCAGTCGGGTTAAACGCGTTCTGGTAGATATCGATGCCTGATCCGTGGCCTCCTCCCGTGCCGGTATCGAGCCATTTCGACCAGGCGTAATTGACCTGGAGGCTCAAGCCGTAGGACATTCTCTTCTGAAGACGCAATTGCAGAGCGTTATAGTTCGAATAGCCGTCGTAGATTTGTGCCTGGATATCGTTGAAGATCGGGTTCGGGTTGCCGCAGTTATAGCCCGTGCAACCGAATTCGCTTATCGGAGCCTGGTTAACATTGGTTTGAAAGTTCAGATTCCTGCCGCGGGTGTACACATAGCTTGTGTCCAATAACGTGTTCCCCGCGAACTCGTGCTGCACGCTGAAAAGAAAATTTTGAACATACGTCGTGGGCATATTCCGCGGGTAGTACTCTACGCCGCTGTAGTTGGAGACTGTCGACGAAAGAGTTTGCAAGGTTGGATAAACGACCGACAAGCCGGGGCCAGGGCCCTGGTCTAGTTGGAATACCGCCTGGCCATTGCTGTACCCGTTATTGCCCACCTGGTGGGGATTGAAGCCGAGGCCGAGCGCACCATCGGTATAATTCTCCGAATCTCGCGGGGCGTCAAAAATACCGTAGCTCGCGCGGACCGACCACTTGTCGCGGGGTGACCAGGCGATGCCAATTCGGGGTGCGAATTCTTTATAGTCGGCGTTCTGGATAGTCCTCATGTCGCTGGTTGGCCCACCAAAGGCCGTGTCTCCCTGGCCGCCAAAAAGGATGGCCCCTTTGTAGATCCCGCCATCCGCCGGGTTCGGCAGAAAGGGGTCGTAATTGCCAAACAGGTTGTTTTTCACCCCCCAACCGGACTGCATCTGCCAGCGAAGGCCCAAGTTTAGCGTCAGGCGCGATGAAACCCTGATGTCGTCACTGCCGAACAACGCCGTGGTCGCCATATGAGCGCTGGTCGGGTCGGAATTGTAAACGTACCATCCATAAACGTCACCGGCAAGGAAGTCTCCATACGGGACTCCGGTGACGCCCCCGTTAAATTCAAAATTACCTGAGCTGATGTCTCCCCAGTTGGTGTAGTTCTGGTAAAACCTGTCGTACTCGCCTCCCACCTTGATCGTGTGCTTGCCATGGATCAGGGTAAGGACGTCGGAGACGAGATAACTTCCCTCGCCCAGAACGGCAGAGATGTTGCCGTTTTCTCCACATCCCGCGCCCAAAGCGATGCAGCCCGATCCATTTCCTCCCCCAGGCGCATCAATCTGGATTTTAGGGAACACATTGGATGGAGCATTGGTACCGTAAGTCGGCTCAAGCCCAATCGTCGCTGGATCGTTCTTGTTTAAAGAGGGCGGCGAGTACTTATCGAGCTCGCGGCTTGCACCTATGCGAAACTCGTTCACCACCGTTGGGCTGATCGTATAGACCTCCGACAGCTGTGAGGTCAAATCGTCAGTAAACCCCTTCTGAGTCGACGTCGCGTCGTTGGGGAACAGGGGATCCGCCGGGACATACGTGCTGGTGGTGGGGAAATAGTTGAAACTGTACGAAAGTCTCTGTTTTGAGTTGATATTGTAGTCTGCCTTGCCCGTATACCAGGTGTCTGTATTCGGACTGCTTCCATTGAATACAAAATCGTTCGTGGTGTTGGGACAGGTTTGAGCAACGCTGGCTGACGGATTCGCTGGCCCGGGGCATCCCGCGATCCATCCTTTGGCAGTGGACGCGGGGAAGAACTTTTGCAGATTCAACGCCACCGTATCCTGAGGTACTAGCAGCTGACCGGTGGTGGGGTCAAAAAAGGCGGCATTGGTAGCGCCGTTGGTGCCGAAAAAATTCCCCTGTTCTTCCGCGGCGTTCGGGTAACTATAGGTCCCCGAAGTCGGAGCTACCGAAGGGTTACGCTGGTAGAGGAAAAAGAAAAACAGCTTGTTCTTTATGACCGGCCCGCCCACGCTGCCCCCGTAGGTGTTCCAGTGCTCCACGGACTTCACGTCGGGCGCAGGATCGAAGTAACCTCTGGAGTTGAACGCGGTGTTTTGAATGTATTCGTACCCGCTGCCGTGCCATTGGTTCGTGCCACTCTTCGTGCTGACATTGATCGATGTAAGACCGCTGCCATATTGCACGTTCGCGTTGGCTGAATTGATGGTTACCTCGCCAATGGCGTCGACCGGCATATAGTAGTTGCTGCCGTTGAAATCTCTTGGCGCCGTGGCGGGCCCACCGTCGGACAGAAAGTTTATGTTGTAGGACTGCGTGCCGTTGATTCCGACTCCCTGGCCGTTGATTTCGCCCGCTCCTCCGCCGGTATTCGCGCCAGGAATGAGCTGGATCATTTCGGCCCGCCAGTCGGTACCCACGATGGGCGCGGCGCTGACCGCCTCGGCATTAATGCTAACGTGCTGGTCGGAGGTTTCGGTTTCCAGCAATGGGGTCTCTTCTGTTACCACGACCTGTTCAGTGGCGGAACCTACTTGCAGAGTACCGTCCACCGCGATGGTCTGTATCTCAAGAGTCACACCTTTGCGGACCAGATCCTTGAACCCGGCCTTCGAGAACGTGAGTGTGTAGGAGCCGGTCGGAACCGAAGGGGCATCGTAGATGCCAGCCGAGTTCGTGGTCGAGACGATGCTGGCGCCGGTCGCCACATTTGTGATCGCGACTTTGACCCCTCCGACCACTGCGCCGGTGGAGTCCTGCACCGTACCTCGGATTTCTCCAGTGTTCGCGTTCTGTCCGAAAGCGGACGTAGCGGCAAAGGCTGTGACCAACAGCACAAAACTACGCCCAAAGCAGCGAATCATCCCGAGCCTCATCGTGGAGCCTCCTAAAGTTAACTCCCGCCGGGAGCAGCGCTCGACTCACCTGGGATCTCTCGCGCAACCACGCTTCCGGAGCAGCAGCCTGTAACACAAAAGCACTAACGACGAGGAATCTTATGACGACACGACCATCCGCGAATCCCCCAAAAGTAGGAATGAGGGAAAAGTATTTGTCTTGACAACAGGGGTTGGTTGCAGCGGGACTACTTCAAGTGCACAAGGCCTCTTTGCAGGGCAGTAACCACGGCCTCAGTGCGGTCGCTGACGTTCAGCCGCAGAAGAATCGCACTGACATGGCTCTTCACGGTGTTCTCGGTGATGTGGAGGCTGGAGGCGATATCTTTATTGCTCTTTCCGCCCGCCAGCAGAGCGAGTACTTCTTGCTCTCGGGCGCTTAGTTCCGAGTTGGGCATGCGTGCTGCCAGAGTGCGAGCAACCGGTGGTGGCAAAAAACGGCCTCCAGTATGCACGCGCTGCAAGGACTCCACCAGGGTTTGATAAGGCATGCCTTTGATGACGTAGCCCTGCGCCCCCGCCTCCAGCGCCCGGTGGATATCGGCATCCCCCTCGTAGGTAGTCAGGACAACAAATCGGGCTCGTGGTTGAGCTTCGCGAATCGAGCGAATGGAGTCCACTCCACTCATTCCCGGCAGTCGCAGATCCATCAGGGTGACGTCCGGTTTGTGCTTGAAGAACAGTGTGACCGCTTCTTCTCCCGATCCTGCCTGGGCGACAACTGTCATGTCGGCACGCGCATTCACAATCGACGCGATACCAATCCGCATGAGCGGATGATCATCCACAACCATTACCTTCATCTTGTCGGCAAGCTTGTCAACGTTGACCGTATTCATATCCGCGATACTCCATTTCCTGTCGCCGATGCCTTACGAGGCACGGACAACGTCAACTCAGTTCCGACGCCAGACTCGCTATTCAAAGTGAGCACTCCACCAATCCGTGTTGCGCGTTCTCGTATGCCGACAAGACCGTAGTGGCCATTGGGTTGCGACGATGCCGCCTCCGGATCGAAACCACATCCGTCATCCCGCACCTGCACACTAAATTCCCTCTCCTCGAACCCTATGTCTACCTGCACCTTATTCGGCTGGCCGTGACGCATGGCGTTGTGCAGAGCTTCTCTCACCACCATGAGCAGTTCGTGGGCCGTGGATTGGTCCAAATCAAACGGTTTTCCAGAAATCTTATACGCCACCGGGACTCCGAACTCGCGGCTCACCTGCTGGGTCATATCGCCGAGTATCGGGCCAATCGCAGTGGCAGAACCGTCGGCGTGGCGGAGGTCCCATACCGCTTCTCTAGCCTCGTTAATGGTGGTACGTAACTGCGTGCGCACACAACTCAACAGTTCTTCTTTCGCAACTGGTTCACTGTCGTCAAGACTGGAATGGGCTTCCAGCAACGCCGAGACTCCCGCGCAACCTTGGATGAGCGTGTCATGCATTTCCCTGGCCAGCCGATTCCGTTCGTTCAACACCGCTTGAAAACGCGACTGCACCTGGCGCATCCGCAATCGATAGCCACCCCAGATGGTTGCCGTCAGTAATAACAGACAGCCACCTACGAACCAGGCAGTGCGATAGAAATGCGGCCGCTGAACAACTTCCACGGAAGTTTCCGCAAAATGCTGGGGATCGTTCATCTCGAATGCCGCTACGCGAAAGTGATACCACCCAGGAGGAAGGTTTGTGTAGTAAGCCACCGGGCGCGCGGAAGCATCCGTCCAGTTTTTGTCAAAGCCGTCCAACTTGTAGCGAAACCGAACCCGCTCCTGCGATCGAAGCTGAATGACACTATAGTGGAACTCAATCTTGGCATTGTCCGGGTTGAGAGAGATTTTTTGCAGATCGGGTACCTGGAGACCATCCGCCAGCACAGAGTCAATCACTACCGGCGCCGGGCCTCCTGGCGGAGTGGAACTCAAAGAAACCAGCACCGGCCCTTTGTTGCTGGCAAACCAAACTTCCCCTTGCGAAGTCACAACTCCACCTGGCTTCTCGGCTCCGTACATCTGGGTGGTCTCAAGGCCGTCGGAAATACCGTAGAGAGTCAAAGAAAGTGGATGCGAGCGGTCCTCCGCAATGATGTCTAACTGTCGACGGCTGATTACGGAGATGCCATTGGGCCCGCTGATCCAGAAGTTCTCGTTCCTATCCTCAAGCAGTTCATAGATGCTGTTGCTGGCAAGCCCCTGCGCAGTTGTAAAGTGAGCCAGTTTTCCAGAGCGCCAGCGGTAAAGTCCGCCGGTTCGAGTACCGAACCACAATCCGCCATCGGAGTCTTCATGAATAGCCCAGATCTTCTCCCGCTGAAGTGCGTCGGTGACCGCATCTTTGGCGAAGCGACCGCCTTGCAGATGGCTGACTCCCCGGTCAGTTCCAACCCAGATGTCTCCGTTACGATCTTCCGCCAATGTGCGGGTGCTGAAATAGCACAGTCCGTCACGTTCCTGGTAACTGGTAAACCGGCCTTCATGCCAACGGCTCACTCCTTCATCGGTGGCGACCCATATGCTTCCATCCCTGGCTTGCAGAAAGGCGCGAACGAAATTGTTGACCAAACCATCTTTGACCATAAACTGGGTCAAGCGGTTACCGGTCTGCCGGAACACGCCCTTGCCTTCGGTTCCAATCCACAGCGAGCCCTCATTGTCGCGGAAGACGTTTCGGACCCGCACGCCGCTAATTCCCGGCAAGTGCACTCGTGTCGCCTTACCATCACGGAATCGAAAAAGATTGGCTGCTGCGATCCAAAGATCGCCGTTATGGTCTCCGTAGACGGTTTCCGCATCGTAATCACCGGCATCCGGCAAGGTAACGGTTTGGACTGGTGTCTTGCTTAGCCGTAGCATCCCCGCCTGGGTTCCCACCCAGATGTTGCTCTCGACATCTTCGAACAGGTTCAGGGTGGTGTTGCTAGGCAGATTTTCCGGCGCGGTCATCTGGGAAAACCCGTGTTTCCAGTACTTGTAGATCCCATGACCAATGGTGCCGATCCAGAGAGTACCGTCCGAGGTTTCCTTGAGAAAACGGACGGTGCCACTTGTTTCCTTTACCTTTTGGAAAGAATCCGCGCCAGAAGCCATGCGATACAGACCGCCGATGGTGCCCACCCAGATTGTCCCGTCAAGGGTCTGCGTTATGGACTTAACCCGATTCTGGCTTCCTTCTCCCGCGAGTCGATATTCCTGGTAAGTACTTCCGTTAAGACAGAGCAATTTGGATCCTCCAACCCAAAGGCGTCCGGCATGGTCCTCGTGGAGTGCATGCACGGCAACCGAGGGCACACCGTTGCGATTGTCTACACGCTCAATACGGTTTCCCAGGAATTGAAAGAGGCCATCGTCGGTGCCAATCCATATTGTTCCCTTGCTGTCCTGGTAAACAGCTCGCACAAAGTCATTGAGCAAGCCATCCTTTCCTGAGAAGGACTGGAACGTGCCGTCCTTGTAGCGAATCAACCCGCCGCCTTCGGTTGCAATCCAAAGAGAATCATCGCTCGTAACGGTCAGGCTGAAGACATTGTTGTCGGTAAAAGCAGGAGTGTTGTCGCGATCAAATAGAACAAGCCTGCCACCGTCGAAACGCAGCAAGCCCCCGGTGGTTCCGATCCAAAGATATCTGTCTTTGGTTTGTGCAAATGCCTGAACCGTCTGCTCGGGAAGGCCGTCCTGCATTTGCCAAGTCCGGGAGGTGTAGTTAATCGTAGGGGTGTTCAGAGCAAGGGCATTTGCCGGCAACGCGCAAACGCTTAGCGTCAAAACCATGATCCGAGCGCAAAACATGGGAACTCTCTTGCTACGCCACTTCTGCCACGCCACTTCGCGATGTGCATTATATCCCCGAAATCATTTGCCCACGCGATCCTGCGGGCCGACGACAAGCGATCGGGCACGGATTCGCCCACCTAAAACCTGCCGAACCGGAAAGCTGTGCCGTTGTGTTGGTTGGCTTGTTGGCTGGTGTTCCTTTGTTTGCGCAAATGCTCCGTCTTCTACTTCTATGCTTTAATGGCGAGCAAGCAAACATATTGAGCCGAGGATGCAGCAGGGATGAAGGCGCTACTACTCTCAAAATATCGTTACCTTGAAATCGCAGATGTGCCGACACCGACGCCGGACGCGGATGAGGTGCTCGTGCGAGTTGCGGCCTGTGGAATTTGCGGCAGCGATGTGCACGGATACGACGGATCGACGGGCCGCCGCATACCTCCGCTCGTTATGGGACACGAGGCAGCGGGAACCGTGGCTGCGCTGGGCTCAGGCAATACCGGATTGGCCGAGGGCGATCGGGTGACCTTCGATTCCACCGTGTTCTGCGCCAGGTGTCCATACTGCATGCGCGGAAAAGTTAACCTTTGCGACCAGCGCAAGGTGCTCGGCGTTTCCTGTGGCGACTACCCCTGCCAGGGTGCTTTTGCCGAATACATAGCGGTTCCACGCAATATCGTTCACCGCCTTCCGGACAATTTGTCTTTCTCCGACGCTGCGATGATTGAAGCTGTCTCGGTCGCACTGCACGCGGTTTCGCTCTCCAACATTATTCCAGGAGAAACGGCTGTGGTACTGGGCGCAGGAATGATCGGACTACTCACTTTGCAAGCGCTCCAGGTTGCAGGTTGCGCCCGCGTTTATGTGGCTGACATCGACGCTTCGCGGCTAGGGCTTGCCACGAGTCTGGGGGGGGATGCTCTGTTGGCAACGGGACAAAATCTGGTGTCGCAGATTGCCGAGTGTACCGGCGGAAGAGGCGCCGATGTTGCCGTCGAAGCAGTCGGAGTCGATGAAACAGTTCGCACCGCAATAGACTGCGTTGCCAAAGGAGGCAGAGTCACGCTGGTGGGCAACGTTACACCTGAGGTGTCACTGCCTTTGCAAAGAGTGGTCACGCGCCAAATACGGCTGCAAGGCTCTTGCGCTTCTGCGGGAGAATATCCGCAAGCCATCGACTTGCTCGCTCGTGGACAAATCCAGGTCAAACCGCTGATCACTGCGGTCGCCCCGCTGGAAGAAGGACCGCAATGGTTTGAACGTTTGTATTCGCGGGAGCCGCACCTGATGAAGGTGATTCTCATTCCCGGCAGAACTGGGGCCGAGGTTCCATTGGCATGAGCGCCGATACTATGAGCGGCGAACTCTTCGACCTCCGGGGCCAGGTTGCGATCGTCACCGGAGCAAGCCGCGGTCTGGGACAACACATGGCCCGGGCTCTCGCCAAAGCCGGGGCGGACCTGGTAATAACCGGCCGAGATCCAAGTCGCCTGTCTGCTTTCGAAGCTGAGATCAAGGCGACCGGCCGCCGCGCTCTGGCACTGGCGCTCGATGTGCGCAACCTGGAAAGCATCAAGAACATGGTGGCCGCGGCTGAAGCGTTCTACGGGAGGCTCGACATCCTGGTGAACAATGCCGGCTGCAACGTCCGAAAACCTGCGCTCGAGGTCACATGGGAAGATTGGAATCTGATACTGGATACCAACCTGCGTGGGAGTTTCTTCGTAGCCCAGGAAGTTGCCCGGCGCATGGTGGCACGCGCCTACGGACGGATCATCAACATTGGGTCGGTAACCAGCGTTGCGGGCTATGCCGGTCTTGGCCCTTATGGCGCCAGTCGCGGAGGCATCCGCCAATTAACCATGAGCCTGGCGGATGACTGGGGTGAGCACGGCATTACCGTGAATTGTCTGGCTCCAGGCTGGTTCTGCACGGAGCAGAACAAGGTGCTTTACGAAAACAAAGAATGGGTGGAATATTTGTGTGACCGAATTCCGGTGAAACGACCCGGAGAACTTCGTGATCTCGACGCGGCCGTAGTTTTCCTGGCGGCCGAATCCAGTCGATACGTTACTGGGCAGATCCTGCTTGTGGATGGAGGTATCTCCACCGGCGCGACCAAGGCGCTGGTGGAACGAAAGTAACCTGCAAAACCAGTGAACCGCCGTCAATGCGTGATGGTCACTTCGTACCAGGTGGTGACTGGCTTCCCCAACGGGATCTCCCATACTCCTGCTTTTTTTCCGGCGCGGATCGGTTCTCCAAGAATCTCGCCCGAGCCGTCCAACGGTTGCGCGAAAACAGCTTTGGCGCGCTCTAAATTCCGCAGCATGATTTTGCCAACAACCGGCTCAATCAGCGTAGGCGAGCCGCCCCATTCGGAAAGGTTGCTGCGCCGGTCATTCCATCGCATGCCTTCGTTCTCGACACGCGAGCCGAGAGTCAGCAGCAATTTGGAAGCGCGAGAAATCGGCTCCGATTCCAGGGATGTAATCGCAATCGTGCAGAATCGGTTTTCTACGTCCGCGGACAAGTTGGTGACGGACTTGCCGTTTGCCTTCACAAATCCAATCAGCGCCTGGGACCGTGGAGTGTCGACGGTGACCAGCCCGGTCATGGCCGACGAGTTGTACCACGCCAACTGGTTGGTATCGGAGACAATCGGATTCGCGACTTTGGGCGCCTCCATCGGCGGAACCGATGCGCCATCCAGTGAGAGAATTCGCGAACCATGTTGCAGAGGCACAGCGAGAGGAAATCCAGGCGTGAAATAGGGACGGTCTGTGGCCGGCAAAAGCAGCGCACTGTCGAAAACCTGCTCGCGAGTGTACGAGCGCTCAACGGTCAACTTCGCTGGGCTTACATCCGCCCGCACGAACATCAATGCGCCCGCGGCAAGCTGAGGCATTTTCACCGGGTCCAGAGAAAGGTCAAACGCGTCTCCGACATAGGGCTTCCAATCGGACGATGCCTTGGGCTCAAAGGTGTACCAAATGATGGCATCCCAATCCTGAAAGTCCCCGTAAGCGGCAAGTATCGGAATGCCTTCGCTTGCCCAATTGTTGGGAAACGGATTGTTCACTTCGCTCACGGTGTAAGGCTTGCCGGCAACCGCCGTGCGGGACAACTCAACCACCGTCGAGTTGTATGGATCGTTCACCATCGGCGCTTTGATTTTGTTTTCCCAGTCGTGTTGCCAGTAAGTATGGCCATCGTTGGTGTCGAACGATGAGGTAGCCAACAGCAGCGGATATCCACTGCTCACATGGCTGTGATCGGCAGTAGTCATAATCAGCGATTTCACGCTGAGGTTTTTCGTCAGGTAGTCACGCATGTCTTCCCAGTAGCCGCGCTGGGTGTCGAGGAAGAACCTGGACTCCGTATAGAAGCGCTCCCTGGGGGCCGTTTCGATCTGCGCTCTGTTCTGCAACAGAGGTACGGCTTCCTCCGCGGCCACGCCGGCGAGTTCTTTCAGCTTCTTCAGATCTTCGGTGCTTAGATTCTTTTTGAGCCACGCATTGTAGAGATCGGCAAGTTCGCGGTCATAGTAGGGCGTTGGGCCATGGGAGCCAACCCAGAGCGCATTTTCGTTGTTGATTTCGACCATCGCAACCGCTGGGTCACTCCGGTATTCGAGTTTGGTGTAGGGATTGGGATGAACCAGCAATTGCCTGGCATACTCTTTCTGCAGTTCGATGATTCGAGGATCGTACAGGCTGATGCCCTTCGCGCCCTCCCGGACTTTCTGGTAGTCCTCGACGCCGTCGCCGGCTTTGAACGGGCGACCCACCAAGAGATTGAAATTGATGTAGATTCCGCGCTTCTCCAGTTCGGCGATGAAGAAGTCCTCGCGGTCAAACGCCTCGGCATCGAGAGCGCGAGTGTCATCGCGCTTTCCGTCGATCAATCCCCGTGGCGTGGGCAAGTCGAGAAATTGGAAGCGCACACAATTCACTCCAAACCGCGCCAACGTCGCTGCCCAGAGTGGGGAGTCCTCTTTGGAAGGGACCATCACTGAGCCTTTGCTCCAGTCGGTGACATTCACTCCCCAAAAACGAATGCGCTTGCCGTCACCAGTCACAAGATGGCCGCCCTGCGCCCGGACGAATCCGTGCTTCCCCGCCGGTGCATCCAGCAAAAACGAGACGTCTACCGGTGAGTGCGCCAGTAGCGCCTTGCGGTGGTCAACGGTAAATGGAAGGAGGCGGGCATCCTCTTGCGCAAAGGCCGTAGCAAGAAAAAGACAAAGGACGCTCAAATGAGTGAAAGAGTTTCCAAGGGCTCTGACCCGGCTAAGATCCATGCCTAGACAACCTCCGGAGGCGTTGCGACAATCTCGAAATCCACTTGTCGCTTACCCAGAGTTGGATGCGATGCCGTCAGCTGCACTCTTCCCGCTTGTTCATTCGCTCGCAACCACACGGCGCCGGTCCCGCCCACCAGGGCAAAAGGATTGTCCCCGATAATTTCCGCGGGACCATCGATGTTCAACCGGATGGCATCGTTGGCAAGAGAGCGAATCACCCCGAACTCGTCGGTGACGCGCAAAACGACGCGGGTCATGTCGGCACCATCGGCAACGAGTTTTGTGTCATCCGGCAAAACCGAGAATTGTTGGTCAATCCCCTTGCCCGAGTATCGCTTTACGATCACCTGTTTGCCCCGAATGTAGCCTTCAATCCGCAAATCACCCCAGGGGTCACGGAATGGACGCGTTTCGAGGACGAAGGGGGGATATCGAAGATCGCCAAACTCGCTCCGGTCGGGAGCAAGCTCCGCGATTAGCTTGTCATCCACGAACAACTTGAGATGCTCGCAGTTGGAGCACACAACACCTTTGCTGAATCCGATAGATTCGTCGCCGCGCGCCCAGCGGAAGGCCGGTTCCAACACAATCTCTTCTTCCGGGTCGCACTGCGACTGATAGAAGCCGGCAGCGGGCTTGGGCTCGCGGAAAATGTCAGCCACACCGTGGTAACAGATCCGGTCGCCGGAGCCGAAGTCGAAATGTGTGTTGTAGTCAAAGGCGCACCAGCCGATCCCCCCGGCGTACTGTACATTCGAAGCCAACTGGTTGTGAACGCGGGCATGACGGAGAGTGTGCTCGGTCAACCGTTCCGTGCTGTCGATGGTCTTGGTCGGATAGGTGTGCCCGATGAATTCCGTATTCAGATACAAAGGGTGATTGGGCGCTCTGAGCGGAAACCCGAAGTCGTTAATCGTAAACACATCTTCGAGAAGCTCTGACTTCTCGAAGTTCCGGATGCCACCGGTGGGGCGCGTCGGGTCAAGCTGATGGGCCAGTGCATTGGTACGAGCGTAGAAATCATGATCGTCTGGAGATTCGTTGATGCGGACTCCCCAGAGAATGATCGAGGGATGATTCCAGTCGCGGCAAATCATGCGGCGCACGTTGTCCACGGCGAGATCCTTCCACGCGGCGTCGCCGATGTGTTGCCAACCCGGAATTTCCTCCAGAACCAGAAGGCCAAGTTGGTCGCACGCGTCCAGAAAATGCCGCGATTGCGGATAGTGCGAGGTGCGCACAATGTTGCATTTGAAATTGTTGCGAAGGATTTGTGCATCGCGCTTCTGCCCGCGCCACGGCATGGCCTGCCCTACAAACGGGAAGGTTTGATGACGGTCGAGCCCGCGCAACTTGACCACTTTGCCATTGAGCTCGAAGCCGTGTTCGGTAAACCGCGCCTCCCGAAAACCAATGGGGCGTGAATCCTCGTCTACCAGGTGCGATCCATTCAGCAGCCGAACCTGCACAGCGTAAAGCTTAGGTCGACTCAGATCCCACAGCGCCACAGGCCCCAACTTTTCCAACCGCACGGGGTAAGGTGCGGCGTCACCGGAGGCCGCAGCCGGCGCAACTGATTGCGTACCCGTAGCAAGCACGCGATCCCCATCGCGCAGAGTGACCTCAAGCGACAGCGTCTCGCCGGACGGTTCCAGATGCTGCAAGAAGCACCGAACTTCAACCCGAGGATTGGCGGTGAGCACATCGTGCGGTTGAGCGAAGATGTTTTCGATAAAAGTCGAGGGGACAATGCGCAGCGCAACCTCGCGATAGATGCCGCCAAAAGTGAGGTAGTCAATCTGATGTCCGAAGGGCGGAATGTCTGCCCGTTCGGTAGAGTCAACCTCAACCGTCAGCACGTTCTCGCCGCCGAAATCCAGATGCGGCGTCAGTTCAAACGAAAAAGGCGTGTACCCGCCTTTGTATTCGCCCAGGCGGGTTCCATTCAGCCAGACGGTGGAAGCCGTCATCACTCCTTCGAAGTCGACGAAGACATGGCGCCCGCGCGCGTCTGCGGGGATACTGAAGCGGCGGCGATAGACCGAAACAAATTCGTAGTCCTTGTCGTCAAAGCTGTGCCAGGGCAAACGAACGTTAGTGTGAGGAATCACCACGCGCTCAAACTTTGAATCATCGAAGTCTTTCAGTCGAGCCTCCGGAAGTACGGAGCGGCTGAAGCGCCAATTCCGATTCATGGGAAGGACCAGGCGGCCGGCCGCAGGCGACGGACTGGAGGTTTCCGAGAGTGCGCTCTCGGCTAGCGCCCCCGCGATCAGAACTCCGGTTCTTTTGATGAATTCTCGTCTATGCATGCTGTTCTGTGTGGCTACGGTTCTTAGATAGTTTGCCGCGGAGGCCCAAACTCTTAATCCTAGGGCAAGGCAGCTCGCACCCGTATCCCCCATTAGTAGGAGCGCTCCGCTTTTCACAATCAGACTCCGCTCCAGCGCGAGTTGTGATAACGTCACGCAGTTGCATCGCGACTGCGAGGTCGCGCTCTCCGGCTTTTTGATCAAGGTAGACCAAATGAATCGACGGACTTTTGTTCAAACTGTGGCGGGAACATTCGGCGCAGGTGGAATCGTTCACAGTGCCGGCTTGCTCGGCGAGGAGTCGGCTTTTCCTGCAAACAAAGGCAGCGGAAGCGAAGCGCCATTCAAGCTCTCGGTCATGCTGTGGACAGTTTTCACCGATCTGCCTTTCGAACAACGCCTGGAAAAGGTCGCGGAAGCAGGATATAAGAATGTCGAATTAGTGGGTGAATACGGAAGCTGGACTGACTCGGATTTCAAGCGGGCCAATGCCAAGCGCAGAGAGCTCGGCCTGAACTTTGACTGCACCGCCGGACTGAAACACGGCGTGAGCGTCCCGGACCACCGGCAGCCGCTGCTGGATGAACTGCGGCAAGCGCTGCCAGTCATGGAACGAATCGATTGCCCGAACATGATCCTGCTTTCCGGCAATCGGATCCCAGGAATGCCTCGTGACACCCAGCATCGGTGTTGCGTTGAAACTCTGAAAGCGGCCGCCGATCTCGTGCAAGGTCGATCCATCAATGGCCAACCAGTGCGGTTGTTGCTGGAAACGATAGATCCCGAGGAAAACCCGCAATATTTCTTGACCGAAATCGCCGAAGCTCTTGAAATCGTTCAAACCATCGATCATCCGCAAGTGCGGTTGCTTTACGATCTCTACCATGAGCAGATTGCCGCCGGCAATCTCATCTCAAAGCTCGAGAAGAGCCTTCCCCATCTTGGCCTCGTCCATGTCGCGGACGTTCCCGGCCGCCACGAACCCGGAACGGGCGAGATCAACTACCAGAACATTTTTCGTAAACTAGCGGAGCTGAATTACGCGGGTATGGTCGCCATGGAGTTTCATCCCAGCGGCGATCCGGTCTCGCAGTTGCGTGCCGCGCGCGACATGGCCCTGCGGGCCGGGCGTGAGGCGCTAGCCAAGAAAACAATTCCTGCGTGATAAACATGAGGGAATCGCGTGGGAAGCGGAGAGAACGTGAAATCGCGAATATCAAGTCCTGGATGTAGAACTTGGCCGGCCATTTTTCTGCTGCTCCTGATCCGCGCGGCGGTTGCTCAGAATGGGCCAGTCTTACTGTGGCCAAACGGCGCGCCCGGTTCAGAAGGCGAGACGGCCGCCGAAACCGTGCGAGTCAATGAGAACGGTGAACACATTGTGTCCGGTATTCATCGTCCTTCCATTACGCCCTATCTGCCTTCACCGGCCAAGGCCACTGGAGCCGCGGTCATCATCGCTCCGGGCGGCGGGCACCGTGAACTATGGATGGACCACGAAGGCTACAAAGTAGCCCAGTGGCTGAGCGAACACGGCGTGGCCGCCTTTGTTTTGAAATATCGCCTCGCGCGAGAAGCCGGCTCGACCTACACCGTTGACGGAACCGAGCTCGCCGACATCCGGCGCGCACTTCGTCTCGTGCGGAGCCGGGCATCGGAATGGAATATCGATCCGGCGCGCATCGGGGTGATGGGCTTTTCAGCGGGCGGCGAGTTGGCCGCGATGGCCGGCACTCGCTCCGATGCGGGCAACGCAGCCGCTGCCGACTTGATCGAACGGCAGAGCTCGAAGCCGGCTTTCCAAGCGCTCATCTATCCAGCCATTCCACACGACATGGTCCTTTCGCAACAAACGCCTCCCGCTTTTCTTGTCTGCGGCGAGGATGATCGCGCCGACATAGCCCAGGGGCTTCCGCAACTCTATGTCTCCTTGAAGCAGGCCGGAGTATCGGCAGAGTTGCATGTTTTTGCCCGTACGGGACACGGCTTCGGACTACGCCCAACCAACCGCCCTCCCGTCTCCGATTGGCCCCAGCTCTTTCTGGAGTGGTTGGACGTCGAGGGAATGCTGAAGCACAAATAATCGGTGGCCACGTTTTTCTTCGCTGGCCGCAGTCCTCTCTTTCATTACTTCTTGAAGAGCGCATCGATTCCGGCTTGCGCGATGGCTTCGTCAATCTCAGATTTTGCGCCGCTTGCCGCGATCCCCCCAATTGTTTGTCCGTCAACTTTAATCGGGAGCCCGCCCTGGGCGGGGAAAAAACCCGGAAAGGCAAGGGCACTGGCGCTGCCATTCTTCATCGACTCCGCCGCCTCCCTCGACGGGCTGCCATAGAGTGCCGAGTGTCGGGCCTTCTCCCGGGCAAAATCGACGGTGTTGGCAGATACCCCATCTCCTCTTTGCAGGAAGAGCAGATTGCCACTTTCATCCACAATGCAGATGGTTACATCGACATTCCGCTTCTTCGCTTCCCCTTCGGCGCCCGCAACCATGGTCTTGATCGCGGCCAAATTCAAATATTTCTTCGTGGGCAGGTCGGCGGCGAACGTCACCGCCATGAGAATAAACGCCACAACGGGTAGTTTGAACATGGGGCAGGATGATACCAAGTAGCCTGCGAGTTTTCCAGAGCGAAAAGCCATTTTCGTCGAAGCTCGTTAGAAATATCCCCTTTGGTGAAGGTTTTCTACTGTCCGGTACTGTCAACCAACTACACAGTGCAAGGAACGAATTAAGAGTGATAGCAAGAAAAGCCAC
>Ga0302325_10003925_pt1 | contig 34664 bp, 24 predicted proteins | sample Palsa_T0_2_FD_201948 | JGI IMG/M metagenome (GOLD analysis project Ga0302325, IMG submission 201948) | Peat permafrost microbial communities from Stordalen Mire near Abisko, Sweden - Palsa_T0_2 | ecosystem: Environmental > Terrestrial > Soil > Palsa > Peat permafrost | place: Sweden: Abisko...
TGCCCCCGCACTGGTTGAAGACGCCGCCGCCGCCGCACACTTGCGGCAAGGTGCAGGCGCCCGTGCCGCACGGGCCGACGAGGCCCCCGCAACCGTCGCCCTGGGGGCCGCAGGTGTTGCCCAGCGCGGCGCAGGTGATCGGCGTACAGAGCGGCGCCGCGTCGGCCGACGCGTCCGGCCCGGTGCCACACTGGCTGAAGCCGCCGCCGCCGCAGTACCCTGACGTGCAGGTGCCGCAGGTGAGCATCCCGCCGCAGCCGTCGGCGTTGTCGCCGCAGGTGTAGCCAAGGTCAGCGCACGTCTTGGGGGTACAGCTGATCATGCCGCCGTCGGGGCCGACGGTGGGATTGCCGCACTGGCTGAAGCCGCCGACGCCACACTGGTCGGGCGCCGTGCAGGTGCCGCAATCGAGCAGATTGCCGCAGCCGTCCGAGTTCGGCCCGCACGTGTACCCGAGCGACATGCACGTCTTCGGGGCGCAGGAGCTCGCGGTGCTGACGCCGCTGTCGCTGCCATGCTGCGCCATGAAGCCCGTCGTGCCGTCGAACGCGGCGGAGCCGTCGAGGTTCCCGGAGGCCGTACCGCTACCGGCGCCTCCGCACGCAACCGCGAGCATGCCCGCCAGCGCGATCCCGACAAGCGTACAAATCAAGCGCCCCAAGTTGCGCGCGCGCATCCGGTGTCTCCCCGTGAATCGTGTGTTGTGAGTGTTGACCGCTGGCTTGCGTCGGCTCGCGACGCAAGAGGGTGTCATCCGCGACGGTAACAGTATGGTGGGACGATACCGTTCAAGCAACGACCGAATCGCTGCCTTCGCCATGTAGACGATATACGTCGCCGTGGATCGCTCGTAAGCTTGTGCCCCTGCGATCCGGAGTCAGTCCCACCGGGGCTTGCCAATCCGGCTGCAATCCGCCAAGGCCAACCGCGTGCGTCCGTTGGGAGTGGATCCGAGACCGGCCGTGAAGCGAGGGGCTGCGCGCCAGCTCTCGGCCACCCTCGGCCCCGCCGGGTGGTTGGTGCTCGCCGCGTCGGCTGCCACAATTCCATGGGTCACGGAGGCTTACGCCACGGACATTCGCCCGGCGGCGGAGCGCAGCGTGCTCGACGCGGGGCGAGCCGGCCGCGGCTCGAACGTCGGCCATGTCGGCGCAACCGGCCGGGCGGGCGCCGGGGTGAGGGAGGGTGAGGGAAGCCAACCAGCCATCCGCGGCCCCAGGCTGCCCGAGGCCTTGCGCGCGCGGCTCCAGGCGCGGCTCGATGCGCGCGTCGACGCCGACGTCGCCCGCGAGAAGTCCCTGCGGGCCGAAGCCATTGCCCTCCTGACGACATTCGTCGCCGAAACGCCACGCGAGGCCCGCGAGATGCCCGAGGCCCTCGTCCGTCTGGGCGAGCTGCAATGGGAGAACGCGCGCGAGACCTTCGTCGCGACGTTCCAGTCGTGGGAAAAGAAGCCGATCGATCAGCGAGGCCCCACGCCGGAGCTCGACTACCGCACGCCGAGAGACCTCTTCGCGCGCGTGCTCCACGACTACCCCTGGTTCGATCAGTACGACCTGGCGCTTTACGTCGACGGGTTCCTCGCGTCCGAGCAGGGCAAGGAGGAAGAGGCGCTCGAGCGGTTCCAGCGGATCCTCAAGGACTATCCGAGCAGCCGCTTCGTCCCCGACGCGCACATGGCCAAGGCCGAGGCCATCTTCAACGGCAAGTACGACTATGCCGGGGCGCTCTCCGAGTACGAGCAGGTCCTCGCGGCCAAGGCCTTGATCGACCCGGCGCTCTACGGCCTGGCCCTCTTCAAGAGCGCATGGTGCCACTGGCGTCTCGGTGACAACGACGAGGCGGCGCGCCGGTTCGTGGGCGTGTTCGAAGCGACCGACGCCGGCGCCGCGCCCGCGAGCCGCACGAACGCCGCGCAGCGCAAGCAGCTCGACGAGCTGCAGGGCGAGGCGCTTCGCTACATCGTCGAAGTCTTCACCGAAGACGAGAAGAACACGGCGCAGGACCTCTACAACTTTCTCACCAAGATCGGCGGCGAGAAGTACAGCGGCAAGATCGTGCGCGCGCTTGCGGCGCAGTACTACGACCAGGCGCACTACGAGCGCGGTATCGAGGCCTACAGGCTGCTGCTCAAGCTCGAGCCGACGAGCCGCGACGCCGGGCAATGGGTCCTGCAGATCGCGTCCGGGTACGCGTCGCTCGAGGACTGGGCCGGCCTGAGGGCCACGTTCGATCTGGCGCTGACGCAGTACACGACGGGCGGCCCCTGGTCGCGCACGCAAGCCGACGCGGCCAACGTGGCCGCGACGACGACCGCCATCGAGCGCGACCTCCGCGAGGACGCCATCTCGCTTCACGCGCGCGCCCAGAAGGACAAGACGAGCCGCGCCGAGTTCGAGGGCGCCGCAGGGCTCTACGAGGTGTACCTGTCGAAGTTCGCGCAGGAGCCCAAGGCGTACGAGGTGGAGTTCGACCTCGGCGAGATCGAGTTCTTCCGGCTCGGCAAGAACCTGGAGTCCGCGACGCACTACATGGCGGCGGCGCGCGCGATCCCCGCGACCGAGACGACGGGCAACCTGGCCGCGATGCGCCACGACGCCCTCTACAACGCGCTCGTCGCGCTCTCGCGCGAGATGGAGGTCAAGGCGTCGGCGGAGACCAAGAAGGCCGGCGGCGAGGGCGCGAAGGCGTCGGAGTCGTTCACACGCGCCGCCGACGAGTACGCCGAGGCGCTCGACCTCTACGCACAGTTCTACCCGAAGGACCCGGAGCTGTCGGCGATGTTCTACCGGCAGGGTCGCTACTACTTCGACACGAGCAACTACGACGCGGCCGTGAAGATCTGGGGCATGATGCTCGAGAAATTCCCGAACAGCGAGCAGTCGCGCGACGCGGGCGACGCGATCCTCGAGTCGTTCAGCCGCGCCAAGAACTACGAGAACATCGAGACATGGGCGCGCCGGCTCAAGGCGCTGCCGAGCTTCAGCGCTCCCAAGCAGCAGGAGCGGCTCGATGGTCTCATCGTGGTCGCCGTGTTCAAGCACGGCGAGCAGAAGGCGGCGGCGGGCGACCACGCCGCAGCCGCCGCGGCCTACCTGCGGGCGGCCAAGGAGTTCCCGCGCGACGCGCGGGCCGCGCAAGCGTGCGTGAACGCCGAGCAAGAGGCCAAGCTCGCGGGCGACGCCAAGACGCTCGAAGAAGGCGCGCAGCTCGCGATGGGCGCGCAGTACCGCGACCGGCCCGAGTCGCCGAGCGGTGCGTGGATCGCGGCGACGACGCTGCAGGCGATGGGCCTCTTCGGCGAGGCGGCCGACGTCGCCGAGCAGATGGCCGTCCTCGGGGACCGCGAGCACCCGAACTACGCCAAGTTCGAGCACGAGCGAGACGCCGCGTACAACGCCGTCGTCCTGCGCGAAGCCACGGGCGAGAACACGAAGGCCGTCCAGGACGGCAACCGCTTCATCGCCGCCTACGGTACGGCGCCCGAGGCGGACGACGTCGTCTTCCTCATGGGGCGGGCCAACCTCAACGCGGGCCAGGCCAAGGACGCGGCCGACGTCTACAAGCGCTATCTGCCGCGCGCCAAGAACCTCGATCACCGCGCGCAGGCGCTCGTGCTGCTCGCGCAGGCGCAGATCAAGATCGGCGAGGATCGCGGCGCCGAGGCGTCGCTCAAGGACGCGGTGGCGCTCGGGGGCAAGCGCGGGGGCCGCGACCAGCTCGGTCCCGACGGCAAGTACGCCGCCGCGCACGCGCGGTACATGCAGGGCGAGCGCATCCTCGCGAGCTTCGAGCGGATCCAGATCCAGGGCGACGTGAAGCAGCTCAAGGCGCGCCTGAAGCAAAAGGCCGATCTCCTCAAGCAGACCGCCAAGGTGCTCCTCGACTGCGTGTCGATGGGCGTCGCCGAGTGGACGACGGCCGCGCTCTACCAGATCGGCCACATGTACGAAGCCTTCGCCAAGGCCCTGCGCGACTCGCCCCCGCCGGCCGAAGTGAAGAGCGAGGACCAGAAAGCCGACTACCAGTCGCAGATCGAGGAGTTCGCGGTGCCCATGGAGGAGCGCAGCCTCGACGCGTACGAGAACGGCTGGAAAGAAGCGAACAAGCTGGGCATCTACAACCAGTGGACGGCCAAGATGCGCGACGCCCTGGGCCGCCTGAACAGCGAGCTCTATCCGCCGTTCAAGGAGACGGGCTTCGAGGTGCGCTCGGCCGCGCCGCTGCCGCTGCCGCCGCTCATCGAGGCGCCGACCCGCGCGATCGTCCCCTCGGCCCCCGCGGGGAAGAAGTGAGCGGCGCCCCGCGAGGCGCGCTCGGCGTCGCGCTCGCCCTCGCGGCGTGCGGCAGCGCGGCGAAGACCGAGACGCCCAAGACCGTGGCCACCGTGCAGGTCCCGCCGGCCAACCCGGTCGCGGCGAGCAAGATGCTCGAGGGCGTTCAGGCGGCCAAGGACGGGCAGCGCGATCGCGCGGCGGATCTATTGCGCGAGGCGCTGCAGATCGACCCGAACCTGTGGGAGGCGCGGTACGACCTCGGCGCTGTGCTCGCGAGCGCCGGCGATCTGGCCGGCTCCGAGGAGCAGCTGGCGCTCGCCGCAAAGACGTCGCCGGGCGTGCAGGGGATCGCGGTGGCGCTCGCCGAGGTGCGACGGCGGCGCGGCGAGCAGCGGCTCGCCGCCGAGGGCCTGGCGGACTTCGTGCGCGATCAGCCGAACGACGTCGACGCGCGGCTCCTCTACGTGGCGACGCTCCGCGAGAGCGGGCAGATCGACAAGGCGATCGAGCAGGCGCGCGAGGTGCTGGTGCGCAAGCCCTCCGACTCGTCGGCGCTGGCCGAGCTCTCGCTCTCGCACCTGGCCAAGGGCGAGAAAGAGGCCGCGGCGCTCCTCGCGAAGCAAGCGATCGACGTGAGCCCGAACAGCGCCGTCGCCCACCGCGCCACGGGGCTCATCGATCTGGCGAACGGCGACGACGCCGAGGCGTTCGCCGAGTTCCGCAAGGCGGCCCAGGCCGATCCGCACGACACGACCTCGCGCCTCAACATGGGCGTCGTGCTGCTGCACGCGGGTGCGTACGCCAAGGCCGAAGAGCAATATCGCGAGCTGCTCCGCGTCGCGCCGGACGACGTGCAAGGCCAGGTCGGCCTGGCGGCGGCGCTGCGCGGTGGGGCCGACTCGGCGCACACGCAAAAGCTCGACGAGGCGCGCGGGTTGCTCGAGAAGGTGCTCGCGGTCGATCCCCACGAGACGAGCGCCGAGTTCAACCTGGGCGTGCTCCTCGCCGATTTTTCGAAGAAGCCTGGCGACGCCGCGCCCCTCTTCAAGCGCTTCCTCTCCGACGCGCCGAGCGACGACCCGCTGCGCGCCGAGGCCGAGCGTTACGTGTCGGCGGCCGTCGCCAACGCACCCCCCCCTCCGCCCGCGACGCCGGCCGCCCCCTCGCACGGCGCGGCGCCCGCTGGCTCGCCGAAGAAGTGAGGTAAAGTTGCGTTCGATGAGGAGCCGCTTGATCGCGTCGGGGGCGCTCATGATGGCGTGGCTCGGAGGGGCCGCCCACGCACAACAGGCCAGGCCCCGCCGCGTCGCGCCGGTCGCAGACGCCGGGGCCTTCGGCGCCCGCGCGGGCTCGACGCCGGCGCCTGCCGCGTCGTCCGCTCCCGCGGCGGCCGCCGACGCGGGCGTCTCCTACGCGGCGACGACCGACGGCGGCGTGCGCGTCTTCAAGTTCACGGAGCTCGACATCGAAGGACGCCTGAAGACGCCGCAGCTCGTGTACTTTTTGCGGCGCGTGCGCGCCGAGTTCGCCGCCGAGGATCTGGGCCATCGCAGCTTTTTCCGCGAGATGTCCGAGACGCGCAAGGAGTCGAGCTTTTGACGGCCGCTCCGCAAGCGCAGGCCCCCTCGCAGGTGCTCCGCGTCGCCGCAGCGTGGGGCACCACGATCGTGGGCGTGCGCATTCTCGACCCCGGGCAAGATTGCCTCCTCGGCGACGGTCCGGGCGCGCTCGTCGCGATGCCCGACGCCCTCGGCGCCTCGCCCTCGCCGCTGCGCGCCGTCGGCGGCGGGTGGGAGCTCGACGCGCGCGGCGCCGTCAGCGGCTCGCTGATGCTCCGTGGACGCGAGGAAGACGTGGCCGCTCTCGGCCGGACGGGCGCCGGGGTGCCGGTGCTGCCCGGCGACTATGGCCTGATCCAGTACGGCCTCTTCGCCGTCTTCTTCCAGTTCACGACGCCCGCCATCGGGCTCCGGCCCAAGCGCCGGTCGCCGTGGGTGGCGCCGTTCGCCGCGTTCTGGCGGATGCTCACACGCGATCCCCTGGCGGGGCTGTCGCTGTTCTCGAGCCTCGTGTTTCACCTGGGCCTCATCGGTCTGCTCATCGTCAACTGGACGCCCGACGACTACCGGTTGCCCCCCGAGCTCGTGAGCGCCGAGGACTACGCGGCGCGCTTCGGCCTGAAGCGCGTGCTCCCCGAGATGCTCGCCCCCACGGCCCCCGCCGACAAATCCGGCGGCGGAAGCGGCGTCAAAGACCCGGGCGCCAAGGATCCCAAGAAGCAAGGCGGCGGGCAAAAGGTGCAGGGCAAAGAAGGCAAGGCGGGTCTCAACGGCAAGGAAGACCACTCCGAGCTCACCGGCGAGATCCGGCCGGTCACCAACTATGGCGGCCTCAGCGAAGCTCTCGCCGATACGGGCAAGGACATCCGCAGCACCCTCAACCAGATCGCAACCGTGGCCGACGCTCTCGGTGGTCTCAACTCGGCGAACATCGTTCTCGGCAGCGGGTCCGGGACGGGGCTTCACGGCGCCGGCGGGGGCGGCGGGGGCACGGGCGCCGGCGTCATGTTCGGATCCGGGACGCTCAACACGGGCTGGGGGCCGGGGTCCGGCGGCGGATTCGGAAGCGGCAACGGCGGCCCCGGTGGGCGCGGGAGCGGCGGGTTCGGCTCCGGCGGGAACGGCACCGGGACGGGCACCGGCAACGGCGCCGGCGGCGGGCCGGGCGAGCACGGGTTGGCCACTGCCGCGGGCGGAGGCGCCGCGCACGGGGGCCTCAGCGCCGAGCAGATCCGGCGCGTCGTCATGGCGCACTCGGGCGCGCTCCGCGCTTGCTACGAGATCGAGGCCGAGAAGGACCCGACCCTGCGCGGCGGCGTCACCGTGGCGTGGACGATCGACCCCGGCGGCGCGGTCACCAGCGCGAACCTCGCGGGCACCACGATCCACAACCAGCGCCTCGAAGGGTGTGTTCTGCGGCAGGTCCGCACATGGCGCTTCCCCTCGAGCGAGGGCCCGTCGCAGGCCACGTACCCCTTCTCGTTCGGCATCGGGCACTGATTCGTGGGCAAGAGGCACAAGGTGGCCGTCGTCGGCCTCGGCGTCATGGGTCTGCGGCACGTGCGGGTGCTGCTCGGGCTGGCGAGCCGGTTCGAAGTCGTCGGCACCTACGACGTCCGCCCCGAGGCGCTCGCGCCGCCCGGCACCCGGCGCTGCGCGTCGGAGAGCGAGGCGCTCGCGAGCGCCGAGGTCGTGGTGGTCTCGACGCCGATCGCGTCGCACGCCGAGGGGGTGCGGCGCTCGCTCGCCGCGGGCAAGCACACGTTCGTAGAAAAGCCGATCTGCGCCACCTCCGCCGAGGCCCGCGCCGTCCTCGCCTCGGCTCGAGCGGGGGCGCGTCTTTTCGTCGGGCACTCGGAGCGGTTCAACCCCGTCGTGCGCGCGCTGGCCCATCGGCTCGCGAACGACGAAGTGCGGGCCATCGATCTCCAGCGCTTCGGTCCCTCCAAGCCGTGCGGGTACGGGGTCCTCGTCAACGCCGGCGTCCACGACTTCGACCTCGCGGCCTATCTGGCCGGGGGCGAAGTCCTGATTCGACGCGCTTCGGGCGCGATCGCGCCCGATTCGGTGGGCGAGGACTCCGCCGACGTCGTCTTCTCGACGGGCGGCGGCGCGATGGGCCGCATGGCGGTCGACCGGACCGCGCCCTCGCGTCGGCGCTTGGTCGCCATCACGACTCGCCAGTGGCTCTACGAGGGCGACCTGCTCGCGCACCGTCTCGTGCGCACCGCGCGCGGCAACGGCGCGGCCTCGCAGGCGACGCCCTTGCCGCTGCCCGCGGACGAGCCGCTCGTCGCGCAAGCGGTGGCGCTGGCCGATGCCCTCGACGGGCGCCCGGCGGGCGAGATCGCCACCGGGATCGATGGCCTTCGCGCCCTGGAGCTGGCGGAGCAAGCCGCCGCGATGGTGGCCGGGTCGTCGCCCGCCTCGCCGCACGCCGAAAAGTTGTCGCTCGACCTGGCGCGCTGATACCGGGAAGCAATGCCCCGCAGCGAGCCGGTCGATCGGTTCCGCCCGATGCTGCGCGCCGGAAGCGCGCGGTTCTCGCGCGAGGCCGCCCAGCGCCCCATCCTGGTCTTCGAAGACGTCTTCAAGTCCTACGAACAGGGGTCGCCGGTGCTTCGCGGCATGAGCCTGGTCATCGAGCGCGGCGAGTTCGTGTTCGTCACCGGGCCGAGCGGCTCGGGCAAGTCCACGCTCCTGCGCTTGCTCTATCGCGCCGAGACGGTCGACGACGGGCGGATCCTCTTTCTCGGGCGCGACGTCGCGCGGCTACGCGCGGACGCCGTGCCGTTCCTGCGGCGCAACCTGGGGATCGTGTTTCAGGACTTCAAGCTCGTCCCTTCGTGGACCGCGTCGGAGAACGTCGCGGTCGCGCTCGAGGTCCTCGGCCTGCCGCCGCGGCTCGTCCGCGCGCGCGTCGGCGAGGCGCTCGAGCGCGTCGGCCTCGGGGGTCGCGGCGACGCGCCGGCCGCGGTTCTCTCCGGCGGCGAACAGCAGCGCGTCGCCGTGGCGCGCGCGATCGTGGGCGAGCCGGCCCTCATCCTCGCGGACGAGCCGACCGGCAACCTCGACCCGCAGCTCGCGATCGACGTGCTGGGCCTCTTCGAAGAGATCCACGAGGGCGGCACGACCGTCCTTTTTGCCACGCACGATCGCACGCTGCTCGAGGTCCGCCCCCGGCGCGTCGTCGTGCTCGACGACGGCAAGGCGATCGACGTGCCCAACGGAATCAGCTCGGACGAATACGACAACCGGCTGCCGCTCTGAGTCGCCCTCGCGGGGCGGCGCGCGGCGGCGCACGACGGAGGAACGATCATGCTCTCGGTCACCACCACCCGCAGGGCCAGGCAAGGGATGGTGCGCGAGTGGAGGCTGCACGCGCTCAGCGTCTTCTCGCTGGCTGTCGCGTTCGTGTGCCTCGGCGCGGCGCTGCTCGTCGTCACGAACCTCGTCGCCGCGCAAGACCGCTGGGCCCACGCGGGCCGCGCCTCGGTCTATCTCAAGGACGGGGCCAGCCAGGACGACGTCGACGCGCTCCGCGCCGCGCTGCTCCGGGTGCCCGGCGTGACGGGGGCTCGCTACGTCTCCAGCGGCGACGCGCGCGTCGAGTTCGGGCGCGAGATCGACGGCCGCGATGCCCTCGCCGGGCTGCCGGCCGACGCATTCCCCGCGTCGATCGAGCTCGACGTGGCGCCCGACATGCCGGACACGGATCTCCACGACGTGGTCGCCAAGATGCGCCTCCTGCCCGCGGTCGACGACGTCGAGACGTACCAATCGTGGACCGAGCGGCTCGCGCGCCTGGTGCGCGGCGGGGTCGCGGCGTCGGCGCTGCTCGCGGTGGTCGTCCTCGCGGCGGTGCTGGCCGTGGTCGGATCGACGATGCGCCTCGTCTTGCAGCGGCGGCGCACCGAGGTCGAGGTGCTCAAGCTCGTGGGCGCGACCGACGCGTTCGTGAAGAAGCCGTTCGTCGTCGAGGGGAGCCTGCAGGGCGCGCTCGGCGCGGTCGGCGCCGTGGCGCTGCTCGGGTTGCTCTTTCTGATGGTCCGCGGTCGCCTCGACAGCGAGCTGGCGGCGCTCGTCGGTGTTGAACCCAGCTTCTTGCCGTGGCCCGTGATGGGCGGGATGGTGGTCCTCGGAGCGATCCTCGGCGCGGCGGCGTCGCTGGCGAGCTTGCGGCGCCTGGTGGCGGTGTGAGGCGCGCCGGGCTGCCCTTCGCGGCCGCCCTCGGCGGCGCGCTCCTCGCGTCGACGGGGCACGCCGCGGCCCCCACGGCACCCCCCAACGATCCCGCGCTCGCCCTCGCGGCGCTCGATCGCCGCGTCGCCGACCTGGACTCCGAGGAGCAGAGCGACAAGCTGGAGCTCTCGCGCCTGGGCGGCGAGGTCGCGACCGCGCACGCGCGTGTCGCCGCCAACGGGCGCGCCTTCTACAAGCTGACGCGGGCGGGCCTGCTGCCGGTGGGCGGCGGGTTCGACGCTCTCGTGACCCACGCCATGCGCGTCGAGCGCGGCCGGCGCATGCTCACGGCGGACATCGGCCGCGAGGCGCGGATGCGCGCGCGCGCCGTCGACTTGGAATCGGGGCTCGAGCGCGTGGCTCGCGACCGCGTGGCGCTCGCCAGCCAGCGAACCGCCATGGACTCGGCGCGCATGGCCATGCAAGACGAGGTGCGCCGCCAGGCGGCGTTCGATCGTGCGTTCGAGAGCTCGACGGGCGCCGGCGCGGACTACGTCGCGGTCTACGGCGGGGCGGGCGGCGTCGCCTCCGATGTTCCCGCCGGCGGGTTCGCCGCGGCGCGAGGGCGTCTTCTCTTTCCGGTCGCGGGTCGCGCGGACGTTCATCCGGCGCAACGCGACGGTACCGACGGCAACGGCCTCGAGATCCGGGCCGCGGCGGGCACCGTGGTGCGCGCGGCCTTCGCGGGCCGCGTGGCCTTCGCGGATCGATACGGGCCTTACGGCCGCATCGTCATCCTCGACCACGGCGACCACTACTACACGGTGAGCGGCAACCTCGACGAGTTCGACGTCAAGATCGGCCAGGACGTCGGCGCCGGTGAACGCGTCGGCACCGTGGGCGACGACGGGCAGGGGTCGATGCTGTACTTCGAAGTTCGCCACGGGTCGCAGGCGGTGGCCGCGGGGGCGTGGCTCGGGCTGTAGGTCGGCGCTTTCGTGGCGTTCGCGTCGCGTGTCGCCGCGGGAGGATCGCCCGGGTGGTGCGGGCCCTCTTCTTTTGGGTGGCGTGCCAGCCACACCTACCCACGCCACCCAAAAGAAGAGGGCCCGCACCACCCGGGCTCGGGGGTCGGGGGACGCGTCAGCCCGCTTCAAAGGCGTTGCCAGGCGTTCCAGCATGGGCGGGAGGTCGAGGAAAGACGTTGGGTGACGTTCCCGGCCCGTCGGGAGGTCGAGGAAAGACGTTAGGTGGCGTTCCGGGCGCGTCGGGAGGTCGAGGAAAGACGTTAGGTGGCGTTCCGGGCGCGTCGGGAGGTCGGGGAAAGACGTTGGTAGTGGGTCAGTTCGAGATCGCAGCGACGCGGCAGCTAGCAACCGGATGGCGGGCAGCAGACAGACTGGAGGGTGGCTGTGCATGCGCTGCCGGAGCAACAGCCGGTGAGGTGTGTACACACCTCTCCGTCCTGGCAGCTGCCGGCGTCCGCAAGACAGCTCGTGAGGCATGCCGCCATCTCCTGCGATCCCCCCTCCGGTACTAGGACGCAAACTTGCGGGCCCGAGCAAGTTGGGTTGTTCGAGTTACCGGAGCCGCACGCGGCCACGACAGCCGCCCCGGCGACGAACGCGATGAGTGCGGTCCCAAGGCACGGACGCGACGCCGTCATCGTGAGTCCCTCCAGGGAAGCATACGCCGCTTAGGCGGTTGCGGCTGCACGCTTCACGCTACCCCACGCCTCGCCACCGGCTTGGGCATCAGCGCGATCAACGGGAGGTCGTGGAAAGGGCTCCCTAGAACGTCGCGTTCAGGATCGCGCCGCCGCCGCCGGGCATCGCCGTCGGCGCGATCGCCACGGACGCTGTGGGCTCGGTGCCGTGCGGCGCGGTGAAGTAGAGGACCGCGCCGCCCGCGATGGCGACGGCGCCGATGACGAAGACTACCGTCGCAGCCGTGGCCATGCCAACGGCGGACTTTTGGTCGTTCGCGCCGGTGCTGCCGATGACGCAATCGGTCCCGCTGCTGCTGCAGTCGCCGGTCTGGAGCGAAGAGTTCCATTTCGACTTCGCCGCGAGCCCGACGCCGATGCCCACGCCGAGCCCGACGACGCCGGCGGCGCCGACGCCGAGGCCGATCCAGCGGCGGGTTGCGCCGGGGTCGGAGTCGGGGGGGGCGTCAGGGGTCGGGGTCGGGGTCGGGGTCGGGGTCGGGGTCGGGGTCGGGGTCGGGGTCGGGGTCGGGGTCGGGGTCGGGGTCGGGGTCGAGATCGGGGTGTCGTCGAGGCTGTCGATCCGGATCGTCGTGTTGCGGTTCTCCGGGCCCAGGTGGGCGTTGATCGTGCGGCGGGTGCGTCCTTGTGACGTCACGATGACGACGTGGTCGCCGGGGTCGACGGGCGTCGGCAGGCCCCACTCTTCGGGGGACGTCGCGGCGCCGTCGAGCAGCACCTGCAGGCCCGCTTGCGGGATGGTGGGGGCGACGGTGATGATCAGGCGATTGAGCTTGGGCTCGAGGGCCTGCGCGCGGTCGCGGGCGACGTCGGCGCGCTTGTCGTTGCGTTCGCGGGCGAGGCCCTCAGCGGCGCGAAACTCGGTCCACGCGCTCGCGACGCGGCCGATGCGCTCGTAGCAATCGGCCAGGTAGAGCGTGACGCCAAGGCCGGGCGCGAGGCGCTTGCTCTGGGCGAACTTGGCGCACGCTTCGGCGACCTGGCCGCCGTCGAGGAGCGCCTTGGCGGCGTTGAAGAGGCCTTCGGCCTGCCGGACGTCGCTTGCTTGCGCGCGAGCGACGCCCGGAGCGCCGAGCGCGGCGACGATGACCGCCGCCGTCAAGAACCGACGCATCAGTCGCGCCCTCCGAAGCTGGACGTGGCCGCGGGTGCCGCCGACGGCTTGGGCGCCGCGACGGAAGCCGCTGCAGGAGCTGCGGTGGCTCTGGGCGCCGTGGTGCGTGCGGGCGGGGGCGGAGCCGGCGGGGTGGCCACCGGGAGCGATGCGGGGACCACCGGGAGCGATGCGGGGACCACGACGGGCTGCGCGGTCGTCGTCGGCGCGGGTGCGGCGCTCGGTGCTGCGGTCCACCCCGGTGCGGCCGTCGACGCCGGAGCGAGAGCGGGCGGCGCCGCGGCGGCCGTAGGGACGTTGATCGATGCCCTGGGGACGTTCATGGATTCGGACGCGGCCGCGTGCGTCGCGGCGCTGGTCACCGAGCCGCTCGTCGCCCCGGGCTGCGTCGACGGTCCTCGCATCGCGACGAAGAGGATGGCCAGCACGATCGCGCCCGCGAGGCCGCCGCCCGCGACCACGAGCGGCAACGTGGGGCCGCGCTTGGTGAGCGGGTTCGATCCGCGCGTGAACGACGCGCTCGTCGCCACGAGGGCCGTCTTGGCGATCTGCGTCTCGGCCGATTCGCGCTCGGTCGCTGCGCGTGCGCCGAGAGGGTTCGTGACCACTGCGGACTCGAGGTCGACGTCTTGCGACGGGGCGGGCGCGTCGTCGAACGTCTCGGCGCGCGGCGTGACCCGCCCCCGGCTCACGCGGCCGATGCGCTCGGCCGTCGAGCGGGTCTCGTCGCTCCCGAACTCGCCGAGGGCGTGCGCCAGCGCCGCCACGTCGGGGTAACGCTTGTCGGGGTTCTTTTCGAGGCAACGAAGGACGACGGTGTCGAGCTCCGAGGACAAGTCGGGCTGCAGCGTCAGCATCGAGGCCGCAGGATCGGAGAGGATCCGGGCGCACACCTCGGGCAGGGTCTCGCCTTCGAACGGCGAGTGGCCCGTCAGCATCTCGTAGACGATCGTCCCCATCGACCAGATGTCGGCGCGGCGATCGACCGATCGCGAGGATCGCATCTGCTCGGGCGCCATGTAGAGCGGAGAGCCCATGAGCGCCTGGGTGCTCGTCATGTGGATCTCGGGCTGGCTGCCGGGCGCGGGCGTGAGCTTGGAGATGCCGAAGTCGAGCAGCTTGACCCGCACCGACCCGTCGGTGCGGCGCGCGAGAAACAGGTTCGCGGGCTTGAGATCGCGGTGGATGATGCCGGCCGCGTGCGCCTCGGCGAGGCCCTCGCACGCCTGCATGGCGTAGTCGATCGCGAGAAACTCCGGCAGCGCGCCCTTGGCGTCGATGAGCTCCGAGAGGTCTTCGCCCTCGAGGTACTCCATGACGAGGTACGGCGACCCGTTCTCCAGCGTGCCCACGTCGGACACGCGGGCCACGTGCTCGCTCTGGATACGCGCAGCGGCGCGCGCCTCGCGGAGGAACCGCGCGACGGCCTCGGGGTTCTTCGCCGAGCGCATGAACTTGAGCGCGACACGCTGCTCGAGCTGCAAGTGCGTCGCGACGACGACCCAGCCCATGCCGCCTTCGCCGAGAAGGCGGCTGACGCGGTACTTGCCCCCGGCGATCACCGTCCCCGGCGGGAACGGCATGACACCGGAGGGAGGGACGGGCTCGGGGCTCATGGGGCCGCGCATTGGCTGCCGAGGCCGAGGCCGAGCAGACTCTGACAAGTTAGCCCCAGGCAGCACTGGGCTGTCGTGCTGCAGCTGCTTCCGCTCGCCACGCAGCTGGAGACACACTTCTCACCGGAGCTGCATGCATCGCTGCAGCATTGCGAGGCGGCACTGCACGACACGCCGTTGAGGCTGCACATCGTCGAGCAGGGTGTGCACGCCTCGCCGCAGTTGTTGAGGCACGTGGTGGTGTTGCAGGTTGTCGCGACGCATCCCGCGTCGGCGCCGCTGCTGGATCCGCTGGAGCTTCCGTGGCCGGACCCGCTGGAGCTCGAACCGGTGCCGCTGCTCGAGCCGGAGCTGCTGCCGCTGGAACCGCCCGAGCTGCTCCCGGTGCTCGATCCGCTTGATCCGGTGGAGCTTCCACTGCCCGATCCACTGCTGGGGCCGGAGCTTCCACTCGATCCGCTGGACCCCTCCCCGCCGCTCGATCCGCTGCTCGCGCTGGCCCCGCTGCTGCTCGATCCGCTGCTGCCGGCGCCGCTGCTCGATCCGCCGGTCGTCGAGTCCGCGCTCGCATCGTCCGAGGCCGAGTCGCCGAGGGTGGCGTCGAAGCCCGAGCTGCTGCCCCCCTCGAGCGCCGAGTCGTCGCCGCTTCCGTCGTCGCTCGCGATCGCGTCGTCGCCAGGGGTGCTGTCGTCGCCACCGCTCGATGCGCCGGACGATCCCGACGATCCCGAGGACGCGTTGCTCCCGCTGCTGCTGGCGGTGCCGCTCGACGTGCCGTTCGGTCCGTCGGTCGCAAGGGCGTCGACGAGGGTGGGGTCGTCGATGCCGAGGATGGTTCCGCAGCCCCACGCGCTGCCAGCAAGTGTCGTGAGCGCCAGCGCAAACGCGAGGCGCCCACTCTGTCGACGAACTGGCCGCACCATCCACAGTTCTACCATCGACAGGAATACCTAGCTCGCCGTTAGCGGCGTTCGCGGCGAGCCAACGCGGCATACACGTGCCGACACATGCTCCACGCAGGAGGCCGATCAGACCGCTTCTCGGATCGCGGCGTACAGGGCCTCGTGACGCGCCTGCGCGCGCCGGAAGTGATCGTGCGCGCCTGGGTCTGGCGTGTGGCGAGTGACGTCCGTCGGCGCGCACCGGCCTTCGAGGCTCTGCAGCCACGTGCGCGACGTCTGCACACCCGGCAACACCCCTGCGCCGATGCCTGCGAGAAGCGCGGCACCCGCGACGCTGCTCCCTGCACCGCGAATCCACACGACGGGCACGCCCATCGCATCGGCGCAGGCTTGCCTCAGCGCGTGGCTCCCGCCGCCCCCCTCGACGGCGATCGCCTCGTCGAGACGCACGCCGCTCTCTTCGGCCACGGCGAGGCACGCGCGGAAGCCGAGCGCGATCCCCTCGAGGAGCGCACGGTACATGTGCCCTCGTCCGTGCGACAGGCCGAGGCCCGCGAAGGCCCCGCGCGCGCCCTCGTCCCAGATCGGCGTGCGCTCGCCCTGCAGGTACGGCAGCGCGACGACGCCCCCGGCCCCGAGAGGCACGACGGCCGCCTCGGCTTCGAGCGTGTCCCACGAGGCGCCCGCGGCGCACGCGCTGCGAAACCACGCGAGCGCGCCACCGCATAGCGTGGCGCCGAGGCCGAGCCATCGCGCGCAGCCCGCGTGGTGGCTGTTGACGAGGCGCGCGTCGAAGCGCGGCATGGCGCGCGGCATCGTCAGGTTGCCGGCGGTGCCCAGCGTCAGGCATGCCTCGCCTTGCTCGAGGACGCCCGCAGCCAGCGCGCTCGCGGCGAAGTCCCCCGCGCCGGCGACCACGGGCGTGCCTTCACGAAGGCCTGTGGCGGCGGCGGCGGCGCGCGTGACCGCGCCGAGCACGGCGTGGCTCTCCACGATCCGGGGCAGCGCGTCGGTGCGCACCCCGACGGCGCGCGACGCCTCTTCGGACCACGCGCCGGTGCGCCACGCGAAGAGCGGCGCGCAGAGCATCGCCGTCGACGGATCGCACGCGGCCACGCCCGTCAGCCGCATCGCGACGAAGGCGTGCGACTGCAGGACGAGCGACGCGCGATCGAGGACCTCGGGCTCGTGCGCGCGCAGCCACGCGAGCTTGGGCCCGAGGTAGTACGGGTGCACGCGATTGCCGCCGATGGCCTCGGCGCGGCCCGGGCCGAGCGCGGCCGCGATCCGCTGCGCCTCGTCCTTCGCGCGCACGTCGAGCCAGAGCAGCGCGGGCCGCAGCGGCGCGCCGTCCGCGTCGATCAGCACCGCGGTGGGCGCCTGGCCGCTGACGCCGATGCCCTCGACGCGATCGATGGGGATCTTGGTCGCGAGCTGCCGGGTCAGCGCGCACGTCGCCCGCCACCAGGCCTCGGCGTCGTGCTCGGCGCGGTCGGGGGTGCTCGTGTCGGGCGCGCCGGGGAGGCTCGCGTCGGCGACGAGGGCGCCGCGTTCGTCGAACACCGCGGCGCGGACCCCGGTCGTTCCGACGTCGACCCCGAGCAGGAGGCCCGTCACCGAGAATGACTCAGAAGTAGAGCGTGAGCCCGCCCGTGAAGAGGACACCGGCGGAGGTGTTCGTCGTCTGGCCGGTGGAGCTCGTGAACTCGGGCTGCGATTGCGCCAGGCTATCGGTGCGGCCGCGGACGAAGCCGCGCATGTCGGCCGCGAAGGCGATCATGCGGCTGAGGCGGAACTCGAGACCGACGCCCGCCTGGCCGCCGAAGTAGGAGTAGTGCGCGTCGGTCGGGATGCTGGACGTGCCGGAGCACGCATCGATCGTGGGATCGCACGCCACGTGCGCCCACGACCAGCCGATGCCCGCGAGGAGATAGACCTGCGCGCGCGAGCGCGGGTTCACGAAGAGAAGGCCGTTGATGGAGAACGCCGTCTCGTTTCTGCTCTCGCCCTGGTAGCCATGGCCACCGAGGAAATCGAGGTCGGTCTCGAGCCCGAGCTGCGGCGAGGGCCGGTAGCGGAGGCCGAGGCCCGCGCCGCCCATTCCGGCGTTGCCCTGGGTGCCGTGGCCGAAGGACGCGCCCTCGACCCGGAAGTTGGCGCCCCACTGCTGTGGCGGCGCGGACGGCCTGGGAGGCCGGCTGTAAGGAGCCGGCTCGTCCAGCAAGGCTGGGGGCGGCGGACGGTAGATGACGGTGGGCGGGGAGCCGGGCGGCGGGGGAGGGGGCGGCGGCGGCGGCGGACCGGGGGGATAGTAGGGACCTGGCGAATAGGTGACGTAGGGCCGGGTGCGCGGCGGCGGTGGCGGCGCGTCGGGATCGGGCAACGGCTCGAGCGACTGCGCCGACTGGACGGGGCGACCTGCGGGGACGGCCTGCTCCTGAGGCGGCTCGGTGCAAAACCAGCTGCCGGGCGGACATGCGCTCGTAGGCGCGGGCGCGCTTTGCGCGGCGGCCGTTGCCGGGACGACGAGGCCGAGCGACAGCGCGGCCGTCGCGAGGATGCTCGTCGGGCGGCTCTGGCGGTATTGGGACCGACCCTTCGTCATGACGCTTGGTTCCTCCGAGCGAACGAGGCAAACGAGGCTAACGGGATGCACGCTGCGAACCCCCGCCCGCCAACCGTGCAACCGAGGTGCCACCTAGCTTGAGCCGGGCACCGGGGAAAATCAATGCGCGCACAGGGGGAGTGGGCGGGGTGCGGGCGACACGGGGCGCCCGCGGACGGGCCGCCAGGGCACGGCGGAAGTGTCGCCGCCCGTTCACGCGGCGGGGGCGCTCGATAAAGCAGAGGGAGCTTTGTCCCGGGCACGCTAGGGGGCTAGAACCGCGCCCGAGATGTCGACCGTTCGGCTCAAGCCGGGGCACGTTCAGCCGGTTTGGACTGGGCACCCCTGGATTTATGCGCAGGCCGTCGACAGCGTCGAGGCGGGGGTGGGCGCCGGCGACGAAGTGCGGGTGGTCGATCCCCGCGGCAACCTGCTCGGGCGAGGCTTTTACTCGCCGGGCTCCGCGATCCCCGTGCGGATCCTGGCGCGGGACGAGACGACGCAGCTCGATGCCGCGTTCTTTCGCGCCAAGTTCGAGCAAGCCGCCGCGCTGCGGATGGCGATGGGGCTGCCGTCGGCGGCGCCCGGCCAGGAGACGGATGGGTATCGCCTCGTTCATGCCGAAGGGGATGGCCTGCCCGGCCTCATGGTCGACCGCTTCGGCGACACGGTGGCGGTGCAGTTCGGGACGATCGGGATGAAGCAGCGCGAGGCCATGGTCCGCGAGGCGCTGCGCCTGGCGGTGGGCCCGCGCGCCGTGCTGGATCGCACGAGCGCGACGACCGCCAAGATGGAAGGGTTCGACCCGGCCCCCGGCGCCGCGCGCGACGCGGCCGACGGTGCCCTCGATTTCTCCGAGCGGGGGCTGAGGTTCCACATCCCCGTCGAGCTGGGCCAAAAGACGGGGTTTTACTTCGACCAGCGCCCGCTGCGGGCCCGGATCGAAGGGCTCGCGGCGGGCAAGCGGGTGCTCGACGCGTACGCGTTCGTCGGCGCGTTCGCCATCGCGGCCGCGCGAGGCGGGGCGCGCGAGGTCGTGGCCGTCGAGGAAAACGCGATGGCCGTGCAAGTGGGCGCCGCGTGCGCCGCGGCGAACGGCGTCGGCGACCGCGTCACGTTCGTGAAGGGCGACGCTCGCAAGGCCCTGGCCGAAGGCGCGGGCACCTTCGACCTGGTGATCGCCGATCCGCCGCGGCTCGCGCCCACGCGCGGCGCGCGTGAGCAGGCGCTCATCGCGTACACGAAGCTCGCCGAGAACGCGTGCCGCGCGACGCGGCCCGGGGGCCTCGTGGTCGTGTGCTCGTGCTCGGCCGCGGTCGATCTCGTCGCGCTGACGCGCGCGCTCGCGACCGGGGCGACGCGCGCCCACGCGCAAGCGACGGTGCTCGAACGGTGGTTTCAGGGCCCCGATCACCCGGTGCCGGCGGCGTTCGGCGAGGGCCTCTACCTGAAGGCGCTCGTGGCGCGCGTGGACGCGCGGTAAGTGAAGCCGCTCGCGTCGCTGGGCGTGGACGACGCGCGTCGGCTGCGCGGCGTGCTGTTCGACCTCGACGACACGGTGCTGACGCACGGGCAGCTCACGCGCGCGGCGTACGGCGCGATCTGGGACCTGTACGACGCGGGCCTCGTGGCGGTCGCCGTCACCGGGAGGCCGAGCGGTTGGGGCGAGCTGCTCGCGCGGCAGTGGCCCGTGGCCGGGTGCGTGACCGAGAACGGCGCGGTGCATGTCGTGCGCGAGGGCGTGGGCGTGGTCCTTCGCGACGCGTGCGACGCCGCCGAGCGCGCGGCGCGCCGGGTCCGGCTGGGCGCGCTCGTCGAGCGAGTCCGCGCGGTCGTGCCGGAAGCCGCGACGACGGACGACGCGCATCTGCGCGTGAGCGACGTAGCCTGGGACGTCGCCGAGCGCGCGAGCCTGCCGCCCGAAGCCGTGCGCCGGGTGGTCGCTGCGATCGAGGCCGCGGGCGCGCGCTGGTCGCTCTCCAGCGTGCACCTGCACGCCACCTTCGACACCGACGACAAGGCCAGCGGCGCCGTGCGCTTCTGCGCGCGCGAGCTGGGCGACGACGCCGGCGCGGTGCTGGCGCGCTACGCGTTCGTCGGCGACAGCGGCAACGACGCCGCGTGCTTCAACGCGTTCCGCACCACGTTCGGTGTCGCGAACGTGCGCGCGAGCCTCGGGCGCCTCGGCGTTTGCCCCGCGTACGTCGCGCGCGGCTCCATGGGCGAGGGGTTCGCCGAGGTCGTCGCTGCCATCCTGCGGCACCGGTAAATCGTGCTACGCCATCGTGAAGATGGCACCGAAGAAGACATCGAACGCCGAGCTCGTCGCGGTCGCCCAGAAGCGGCTCTACCCCAACTACCGGCAGGCGCCGTTCGTGCTCGCGCGCGGGCGCGGGTGCGAGCTCTTCGACGTCGAAGGCCGCCGCTTCCTCGATCTTTGCGCGGGCGTCGCCGTCTGCTCGGTCGGGCACGCGCACCCCGCGTTCGTCCGTGCCATCGGCGAGCAAGCGGCCACGCTGATGCACGTCTCCAACTGGTTTTACAACGAGGCCAACATCCGCCTCGCCGACGAGCTTTGCCGGCGCACGGGCTTCGCGCGGGTGCTGTTTTGCAACTCGGGCTCCGAGGCGAACGAAGCGCTCCTCAAGCTCGCCCGCCACCACTTCTACGCTCAGGGGCAAAAAGAGAGGATGCGCGTCGTCGCGTTCGACAACGCGTTCCACGGCCGCACCCTCGGCGCCCTCTCGATGACGGGCACCCCCAAGTACCGCGAAGGCTTCGGCCCCCTCGGCCCCGTGACCCACGTGCCGTACGGCGACGCGGGCGCCGTCGAACGCGCGATGGCGCCGGACGTCTGCGCCATCATCGTCGAGACGGTGCAAGGCGAGGGCGGCGTCTTCCCCGCGCCGGCCGGGTTCCTGGCCGAGCTGCGCGCCATCGCCGATCGCCACGGGTCGCTGCTCCTGGCCGACGAGATCCAGACGGGGCTCGGCCGCACGGGCCGCTTCCTCGGCAGCGAAGGTACCGGGTTGAAGCCCGACGCGATCTCGATGGCCAAGGGGCTCGGCGGCGGCTTTCCCATCGGCGCGATGCTCACGACCGAGAAGCTCGCCGACGCGCTGCCCGCGGGCACCCACGGATCCACGTTCGCCGGCAACGCCCTGGCCTCGGCCGCGGCGCTCGCCGTGCTGCAGATCGTCGACGACGAGGGCCTCATCGAGGGAGCCAAGACCAAGGGCGCCGCCCTGGGCGCCATGCTCCACGAGCTCGCCCGCGAGCTGCCCCAGGTGTGCGAGGGCGCGCGCGGCGAGGGCCTGCTCTGGGGGCTCGTCATGCGGCCGGGCTTCGTCGCGCGCGAAGTGCTGCCGCGCGTGAACGACGCCGGGTTGCTGCTGACGGGCGCCGGCGAGCGGGTGCTGCGCTTCTCGCCCCCTCTCGTCGTCTCGGTCGCCGAGCTGAGAGAGGGGGTCGCGCTGCTCCGCGGGGTGCTCTCGGGCCTCGGCGCGCTGCGCGCGACGGCCTGAACGAGTCTTCAGTCCCGCGGGGGCTTTGCTTGACACGGCGCCCTCGGGCCGTGAGGTAATGGCCGGCGGCGCATGGATCCGGCTCGTTCCGAGGGTATGCACGGGGCGTCGGCCAACACGGCGCCGTCGTCGGGGATGGCTGCGTCCACGTGCCCCGGCTGCGGGCGGGCGGTCGACCCGCTTCGCGCGGGCCACGTCGCGGCGCTCGAGAATCGCGGCTTCCACTACTTCTGCCGCGCGGCCTGCAAGGACGAGTACCTGCGCGTTCGCGGCCGCCGGCCGGAAGAAGAGGTGGAGACCGCGGCGCCGCCTCCGGTCGCCGAGATGACCGACGCGATCGTCGATCGGGCCTCGCCGCCCCTGGCAGCCTACGTCCCGGTTTCCGAAGAACCGCCCCCGATGGAGTCGAACCGCGGGTCCGAGGTGTCGGAGCGGATCGTCCGCATCGCGCCGAGCCACGCGCTGCCGCCCGTGCGGCCGAAGAGCGCCGCGGCGTCGGGCGCCCGATCGCTGGATCGCTCGTCGGGCATCATCGACGCGGTGGGCATGGGCGCGGGCGTCCTCGCCCCCGCGATCGGTCTGCTCGGCAGCGCCGCCGATGCGGCGCGGGCCCCCCTCGTCGTCGTGGCCTGGGGGATGCTGCTGCTGCGCACGCAGGGTGCGCGCCGGGACACCGCCGATCCGCACCCCTGGGCGGTGCTCGGGCCGACCGCGGGGGCGGCGGTCGCCGCGGTGTGGGCGCACCTCGAGGGGGACCCTCGCGATCTCTCGATCTCGGCGTTCGCCGGGCTCGCGTGCGCGGTGGCCATCGCGGTCGAAGCGCTGGTGGCGCGTGCGCGCGTCCGATTGCACCTCGCGCGCGAGCGCGTGGAGCACGAGCTCGACGTGTCGGCTCGGGTCATCCACGGCGACGAGGCGGTGCCCGTCTCCGCGTACGACGTGCGCCCGGGCGAGCAGGTGCTCGTCGACGCGGGCGAGGTCGTCCCGGTCGACGCAGCGATCGCCGCGGGCGAGGCCCGGGTCATCCCGTGGCTGGACGCCAAGACCGAAGTGGTCAAGCGCGAGGGGGACCCCATCGTGGCGGGCGCGCGCGTCCTGTCGAGCCGCCTGCGCCTCACCGCCACCTGGTCGGGGCGCGACCGCGCCTGGGTCAAGCTCGTCTCGGATACGCCGATGCGGATCGATCTGGCCGCTCGGACCGCGCGTCTCGTGCGGCACGGCGTGGAGCGCGGCATCCTCGTCGTGGCGGCGGTGGTCGGGCTGGCCACGTTCGCGGGCAACGCGACGCCCGTCGAGGTCCTCGCGTCGATGTCGGCCGCCGCCCTGGCGTTCGGCTCCAAGGCGCTCGCCTCGTTCGTCGCCATCCATTTCGCGCGCGCGCACCTCGAGGCGCTGGCGAGCGGGATCACGTACAAGGACGCGCGCGCCTTCGAGCGCGCGGGATCCGCCAACATGGCCGTCCTCAGCGCACGCGGCACCGTCCTCTTGGGCGAGCCGGAGATCGTCGCGATCGAGCCGGTCGGCGGCCGCACGAGCGACGCCGACGCGATGCGAGTGCTCGCCCTCGCCGCCGGCGCGGAGACCGGATCGAGCCACCCGTTCGCCGCGGCCATCCTGCGCGCGGCGCGGACCCGCGCCGTCGGCGCCGATCACGTGCGCAACGCGGCGGTGCACGCGGGCCTCGGCGTCACCGCGCTGGCGTCGTCCGGCGAGCGCCTCGTCGTCGGGGGCCGATCCATCATGCTGGCGGAGAAGATCGGCGTTGCGTCGGCCGACGCGCGGGTCGGTGAGCTCGAGGCCGAAGGGCGGAGCGTGCTGCTGGTGGCGCTCGGCGAGCGGGTGGTGGGCCTCATCGCCCTTCAGGACGGGCTTCGCTCCGGCGCGCGCGCGGCGGTGCAGCGCTTCCTCGACGCGCGCATCGAGCCGGTCCTGCTGAGCGGCGAGGCCCGCGAGACGTGCGAGACGTTGGGCCGTGCGCTCGACATCGAGCACGTGCGTCCGGAGGTCCTGCCCGCGGACCGCGGCATCGAGGTTCGCGCCCTCGGCGAGGGGGGCAGCGTCATCGCGGTGCTCGGGCACGTCCCCGGCGACGACGGGGCTCTCGGCGCAGCCGACGTCGCCGTGGCCATGGCGGCCGCCGGCTCGACGCCCGGTGAGTGGGCCGTGGCGCTCGCGAGCGACGACGTGCGCGACGCCGCTCTGGCTCTCTCGATCCCGCACGCCACCCGCAGCCGGGTACGCACGGCGATCGCCCTGGGCGTCGTACCGGGCTTCGTCGGTGTTCTCGCGGTGGGCTTCGGCGTGGCGCCGCTCGCGGTGGCGCCGCTCGCGGCCTTCGCGGGCGCCGTGGCGGTCGCGCTCCACGCGCGCGAGTCGCAACCCGCGCCGCGCGCGTGACCCGCGTCACTCGCGGTTCTTGCTGCCGGGCCCCGAGCTCGAGGGATCGCTGTCGGGGGCCGAGTCGCTGAGCCGCTCCCAGCGGCGCTCGAGGGCCTTGCGGTCGACCCCGATCATGCGTGCCGCGGCGCTCTTGTTGCCTCCGCACGACTCGATGGCGTGGTGCAGGACGGCGCGCTCGATCATGTCGAGCTTGGATCCGAGCCGATCCGGCAGCGCCAGCAGCGATCGCGCGATGCGATCGATCTCGTGCCGCGCGCCCAGGTTCCCCGCGAGTCCGACGAGGGCCTCGAGCACGGGCACGTCGATGGTGGTCTCTTCCGCGAGGAGCGACAACCTCTCGATGACGTTGCGGAGCTCGCGCACGTTGCCCGGCCACGGCCGGTGCGCCAGCCATTCGACGGCGCTTTCGGTGAAGCGCAACCGGCGCGGCAGGTCCGCCGAGAACGCGAGCACGAGCTCCGGCAGGTCTTCGACGCGCTCGACCAGCGGCGGCACCGTGATCGTCACGACGTTCAATCGGTAATACAAGTCCTCGCGAAAGCGGCCCTGCGCGATCCGCTGCTGCAGGTCGACGTGGGTCGAGGCGACGACGCGCGCGCGCATCGGCAACTCGGCCTCGGCTCCCAGCGGGCGGAAGCGCCGGTCTTCGAGCACGCGCAGCAGCTTGGCCTGGAGCTCGGTCGACATCTCGGCGATCTCGTCGAGCAGGATCGTCCCGGCGCCGACCACTTCGAGCTGCCCGCGGGTGCGGCGCTCGGCGCCCGTGAACGCGCCGCGCTCGTGACCGAAGATGAGCGACTCGATGAGCGTCCCGGGCAGGGCCGAGCAATTCACGGCGACGAAGGGTTCGGCGCGGCGCGCGCTCGCCTCGTGCAGCGCACGCGCGACCAGCTCCTTGCCCGTGCCCGTCTCGCCCTGCACAAGGACGGTGGCGTTCGCGTCGGCCACCCGGCGCACCAGGTGCCGGACGTTCTCCATCGCCCGCGACGTCCCGACGATCGCCCCGAGGCCCCACGCCCCGTCGACCTTCTGCCGCAGCACCGCCACCTCGCCCCGCAGCGCGAGTCGTTCGCCGAAGCTCTGGACGATTGGCAGGATCATCTCGGGGCACAGCTCGTCCTTGAGGACGTAGTCCTGCGCTCCGTTTCGCATCGCCTCGCGAATCTCTTCGAGCTCGACGAGCGACGTGACCATGATCGCGGGAATCTCGGACCCGCTCGCCCGCAGCTTGCGCAGTAGGTCGAGACCCCCGCGATCGCGCGCGTCGGACGACAGGCGGATGTCGAGCAGAAGGAGATCGGGCGGCGCCCGCTGGATCGAGGCGAGCGCCTCGTCGACGCTGCTCGCTTCGCTCAGCTCGAGCCCGTCGAGCGTGGCGAGCATCAGCCGCAGGACGCGCCGCGCGCTGCGCTGATCGTCAACGATGAGTATCTTCATGGTCTCCGGGGGGACGCGACGAGATACGCGGACCAGCGGCCGACACCAGCTCTCGGCTCGCGCCCCCCTCGGGCACGACGACGTCGGTCAAGGGGAGGGCCACGACGAACCGGGTGCGCCCGTCCGCACGCACGGCGTCGATCCCCCAGCCGTGGGCGCGGACGATGCGCTGCGTGATCGCGAGCCCCAGGCCCGTGCCGCGCGGCTTCGTCGTGAACCATGGGGCAAAGAGCCGTGACGGGTCGTCCTCGAACCCAGGGCCGTCGTCCCAGACAACGAGGTCCGCGCCCTCCGCGTCCGCGTGCCACTCGACCCCGATGCGCCCGCGGACGCCGCTCGCGTCGATCGCGTTCGAGACCAGGTTCACGAGCACCTGTGTGATCTGATCCGAGTCGCAGCGGAGCAGGGCGTCACCCGGCACGTCGACCTCGAGGGCGCGACCGGCCAGCTCGTCGCGAAGCAGCATCTCCGCGCGCGCCGCGAGCGTCGTCACGGCCACGATGCGTCGCTCGATGCGATGCCCGACGAGGCGACGCAAACCCGATACGAGCCGCTCGAGGCGGTCGACCTCTTCGCGACCGATGTCGATCTCCTCGGCGTCGAGCGTCGTGTCCTCGGGCCGACGATGAAAGACGGAGCGGAAGAAGTTTATCGGGTAGCGGACTTCGTGCGCGATCTCGGCGGCGACCGTCTCGACCAGCGCGACGCGCTCCGTGTGCCACGCCGCGGCCTGCTCCCGGCGTCGCCGCTCGAGCTCGGCGTAGCTGTGCGCGTGGGCCAGCGCGAGGCCCGCCTGATTGGCGATCGTGGCGAGCAGGTCCACGTCGTCCGTCGTCAGCAGCGCGCCGCCGCGCTTGGGGCCCACGTAGAGCACACCCAGCGTGCGACCGCCGAAGGTCGCCGGTATCCGGAGGTCGTCGTCGAGCCCGGGGGCGAGCGATCCGGGCGTAGGCTCGACGTGCTCGCGGAACTCGACTCGGTCGCAAGCGAGCCAGCGTCGCACGGTGCGCTCGACGGCGACGCCCACCTCCTTCGGATCCGTGATCGACGTCAGCTCTTCGCTGAGCTGCGCGATCGTGGGCTTGTACTGCGTCGCCGCGGGGAAGAACCATCGCTCGATGCCGCGCGTGACGTAGTTGACGAGGCCCGCGGAAAGGATGGCTGCCGCAGCGGCCGTGACCAGGGCGCCGCGAAACGGGACCCCCAGCGATGCAGCGAACGCTGTTCCGACGCCCACCGCCAAGACGCAGGCGATCGCCCCCGCGATCGCGCCGGTGAGGACGCGCGAGAGCAGGGCGCGGCTGCCCCAGAGGTCGTGACGGACGAACGTGACCCCGATGGCGATCGGCATGAGCGCCAACGCCGGGAAGGCGAAAAATAGTGCGATGGTCCCGCGCGCGCTGAACGTTCCCACGAGCACGCCGACGCCGACGAGCGCGTAGGGCCAGGACATCGCGCGAAAGAGCACCCCCATCGTGGCGCGCCGCGTCCCCTCGGCCCGCAGGTAGCGCAGCCCCATCGTGGCGACGAAGCCGATCAGCGCGACGCCCAGGAGCGGCGTGCAGGCCATCTGCACCGGCGCCACGTCCAGGCCGGCGAGGTCGAGCCCGACGATGAGAGCCGTCGTGAGCCCTCCGCCCCAGCTGAGCGCGCTCAGTACGCGCGGTCGCCGCACGACCAGGGGCACGTCGTCCGGCAGCCGAAGCGCGAGCGCGCCGATCGCGAAAGGCGTGTACGCGAACGACCCGAAGAAGAGCGGCACCATCGTGCGCGACGTGTGAAAGTCGAAGAGCGTGAGAAAGAACAGGGCGGTCAGCGAGGAAAATCGGGCGAACGTCCGCGCGAGCGGGCGCTGCGATCCACTGCCCATGGCGACGACGGCGGCCAGGGCGTAGAGCGCCCCGGTGAAGATGGTGCAGCCGCCATAGAGCCACCAGCACTTGGCATCGACGTGTCCGAGCGCGAGGTCGACCTCGCGCTCGCCGTTCGAGGTGGCCACGCGGGCGTGCACGGACCTCGCCCCGCGGAGCGCCGCAGCCTCGACGCTCGAGTCCCACATCCGGCCAGGCCGCGCATCCTGAGCCAGCGGCACGCCGTCGATCGAAAGAATGCGATCGGGAAACCGGAGCCCTTGCTCGATCCCGCTCCACCCCGGCATGCCGATGCTGGAGACCATCCCGTCGGGGTTGACCAGCACCCCGGCGATCGGACGCCCGTACCACCGCGCGGCCTGGAAGATCGCGTTGAAGGCGACCACGATGGCCACTATCGCGATGAGCCACGCGCCGAAGCTGCTCCGGGCCGGAGAATTCACGACGGCTCCGGAACCTTGCCCACCGAGGGAGACTATGACCGGAGTGTGGCGTTGAGAATAGGCACTCGCGCCGCCCCGCTCTCGGTTCGATCGAGCTCTCGAAAGAGCGCGTGTGCGGCATGTTCGATCGCGGTATGCGCCTCGGCCGAGGCGGCGTCGGTGAGGAGGTCGAGCATGCGGGCCAGCTCGTCGCGAACGAGCGGGGGAGGACTTGCTCGCAAGAGCTCTCGCAAGACGATGGCGAGCTGGCGCACCCACGCGCCTCGAGCGTGCGCCGCGTTCCGCGACGGTGCTGCCGCGACAAGCCGGAGGTGGCGGAGCAGGATCCTCACGCCATGGGCCAGGTCCGGGCGCGCCAGCAACCGGCGCGCCGCCCAGCGGCCCGCGCGCCTGGAATAGGGACGCCGGCGCCGGCACCAGGCCACCGCGAGGTCGTCGTGGCCCATGGCGACCAGCTCGAGCGCGACCGGATCGCGCGCGGCCACGCATGCGCGTGTCGCGTTGAGCCGTCCGTATCCCGACTTCGCGCTGTGGCCGTCGCGGTCGTATCCCTTTGGCAGGATGTCCGCGGGGTCGGCCAGGGAATCCACGGCGAGGTCCGTGGGGGCATCGATCGTTCGTTCGAGGATGGCGTGCAGCTCGTGCAGGCGGATCTTGGGGTTGCAGCCGAGCACCAGCAAGATGACGCCTGCGGCGATGGCCGAGGCACCGCTCGACTCGGAGTGAAAGAGCCTGTCGCGCGACGAGAACGGATACGAGATGTCGTCGCCCGGGGTCATCCAGCGAACGGCCGGTCCGCGGTTGGAGAAGGGCCGGATCTTGCCGCGCGCGTTGCGCCAGAGAAACCATCCGCCGCCGCGGCCTCCGGGCGCGATGCAGTGAATGCGCGCGTCGCTCGCCGGGTCGCCGAGGCCGAGCGAGAGGCTCGCGTGGATCGAGTCCCCGGGGCTGGCCGTCTCGCGCCCCGTCGGGAGCACCACGGGCGTGCCGCGCCCGCGCCGGCCCAGATGCGTCGCAACGTCGAGGGCGTCGTCGAGCATCGGGCTGACCGTGCCTTCGACATAGGTCGCGCAGACCACCACGTCGGCCCCGTCGAAGACGGCCTTCGCGATCGCAAGCGGCAACGAAACGGCGTCGACCCCGGGCTTGGGGATGCAGTAGAGCCGCACGGAAGCGTCCGGGGCGACGCCGACGAAGCGTGCGCTATCGGCGGGCGCCGCGCCGGTGGACCAAGCCACCATGAGCGCCGCGTGCCCCGTCGTCGCCGGAGCGCTTTCGACGCCGACGTAGACGACGCTGTCGAGCTCGAGGTGCTCGAGGTCGGCGATCTCGTCTTCGATGACGGCCAGGCGAGTCCCCGCGCCGGTGCCGCACGCGCGACGGTCCACGACGACGCCGCCCCCGTCGCCGAGAAACCAGCGTCCCGCCGCGGTGGACTCCCGGTGGGTGGGTGCGCGAAGGCGCGGGGTCCACCCGTCCCCGCCCGAGGACGGGCGCGCTCGCTGCGCCTCCGAGATCGCGAGCGTCGGGGCAGCAAGCATGGTCTCGCCCCGCGCCGAGGCGACGTAGCGCACGCCTAGCTTCGAAAGCCGCGCGGCGACGTCGTCCGACGCGGCCCGCGCCGAGGAGCGCACGCGCGTCCAATGGAGCGGCGCACGGGCGATGAGAGTTTCGACCGAGACCGGTGCCCCCAGACCTTCGAGCGCCCTGGCGAACGAGGTCGCATCGACCTGGGCATGCGTGGCAACCACGACATCGAGAGCGGCGTCTTGCGCGGTCGCGGATTCTCGGCGCGCTGGCTGGTATGGGAAGTCCCAAGCTGCGCGTGGCCAGGTCACGCGAGGACCTCGCCGGCCCACGCTGCGAGAGCGTGCGCACGAACGGCGTACCCGGGGTTGCGCGCTTCGGCGTCGACCAGCGTCTCGAGCTTTTGCTCTTGGGTCCGCGACCAGGCCGAGAGCCGCTGCGCGTCCAGAGTGGCGGCGAGGCGACGGGCCGCCCGCATGTGCCGCAGCGCGCGCGCGAGCATCTGCTCGAGCACGCCGGACTCGAGGACCCGCTGGCGGACCGACGGCTGTACGCGCAATCGGCTGCCGGACGAAGGAGGGCCGTCGCTGCCTTCCATGAGGCACGCCGCCCACGCCCCGCCGCGTGTCATGTCGTCTTCCCAGTCGACCACGTCGTCAGCCATCTGCAAGCCCAACCAGACCGCCTCGAGCGTGGTCCGTACGGCGTGGCAGCGGCGGTCGTCCCAGCCGGCGACGCGCGCAAGCGCGACGCTTGCCACGATCCCGACGCCTTGCTTTTCGAGCGACGCGCGCTCGTACTCGGCGAAATCCACGGGCTTCTTGGCGCGCAGGATCTGCCGTTCGTGGCGGATCGCCTGCATGGCTCGAGCGTCGGCCAAGTCGAAGGCCCCTTTGGCGCGGGCGCTCGATCCGTAGAGCCGCGCCATCGCCCGATCGCGTTCGCGGCGCGCCTGTCCGAGGACGGCGAACACCGCGGGCGTGGCCTCGATCTGTTCGTCTTCGATTCGATCGGTGCCGAACGCGTCGATCACGGCCAGTGCGTGGGCGAGGACCGCGTCGCGGACCTGCGTGCCCGACTGGCTCGGCATCCCCTCGGCGAAGAGCGCCGGTGCGCCCAGCGTGACTTCGTGCGAGAACACACGGCTCCACGGCATGGCCTCGGGTGCAAGCCGCAGAGCGCGCGGAAGACTCCGCGCGCTCTCCGACAACGGCGCTCCGATCCGGTCGGCGAATGCCTCGTACAGCTCGTCGACTAGATCGTGGATGTTCATCAGTAGAGGTTTGCCTCTTTCCATGGCGACAGCGAGACGTTGAACCGCTCTTCGACGATGATGGCACGCCATTGCAGCGTCTGGGTGGCGCTCAGGCCCCCGAAGCTGTCGCCGATCCAGGTGCTGATGCGTGCGTTCAGCGAGCGGCGCGTCGCGGCTGCTTCGGTGGGCTCGTCTTCGTCGCGGTGCGGGTCGAACGAGTAGAGAGCGAGCATGCGCTTGAACTCGTCGAAACAATCCTGACTCGAGAGCAGGGCTTGATAGAGCGCGCGGAGCTGTGCATGCGGGTCGACGGTGATCTGTGCGGCCATGGGTGTGTTCCTCGTTTCAGCCTGGGTTTCGAGACGCACCCGGGGTGCGGGTGGTCGGCTGTTGCCTGCTCAGAGCACGCTCCGTGCTAGCCGGGAGACGCAGGAAATCGCTCGGGAAAGCGGGGCAGGAAGCTCTCCGCTCTGCCCGGATCCGACCAACCGTTGCCCGGATCTGACCAGTCGGGCAGGGGCTCGCCCGATGGCAGCGGACCCGGTACCATCGCAGCGCTGATGAACGACGGCCCAGCGCAGACCTCTCGTGTCGAGGAGCTTCGCGCTCGTGCTCGCGGCAAGGCAGGTCCCGACGCGCTGCGCTTGTTCGAGGACGCGCTTGCGCTGATGCTCTCGGCAGGGATCGAGCCCGCGTCGATCAGCACCTTGACGGTCGACGCGCTCGTCGGCCTGGCCAACGGGCTCGCGACCGCCCGTTCTGCGTCCACGATCCCTTCGCTGTCCATGCCAGGCCGGCACGCTCGCCTCGACGAGTACGTCGCAAACGCGATGGGGCAAACGCCAGGTCGCATTCTGGACATCGGGTGCGGCTGCCCGCCCTGGCCGACGATCGAGACCGGCGCCCGGTTCCCGGCCACGGAGGTGATCGGCGTCGATTTCCGGTGGCCTGCGTTCCTACTCGAGGACGGCGCTGGGCTGCGCGCGTTCTTCGGCGAAGATCGGCGGCTGCAGTACCTGTTCACGGACGCAGCGCTCCGCGTGCGCTCCCAGGCACCCGACGTGCTCGAGCGATCTGCGGTGGAACGCTTCGAACGTCTTCTTCGGGTGCTCGAGGCGGAGGGTCATGACGAGGCCCGCGCCACCATCGAGGCGGACGGAGCGCGGCTCACTCGCGAGCCCATGCATACGTACGAGCGCGAAAACGTCCGCTTCGTGAACGGCGCGATCGGCTCGGCGACCGTCCCGAAGGCCGCCGTGATCCGCTGCATGAACGTCATGCCGTACCTGGGCTCCGCGCGTCAGACGGAAGCGTTGCAATGGATGGGGCAAAACCTCGAGCAAGGGGGGCTCGCGATCGTCGGCTGCAACTTCGCGGCGTCCACGGATCAGCGATATCGAGTCTATCGGCGGGAAGGCGACTGGCTTGCCGAGCGAGAGCTCTGCTTCGGGGTCGACTGGCTGCGTCCTGTGACGGCGATCACGTGGGTCGCGCTCGAGGGAGACGTCGATCCGTCCGCCGTGGCGTCATGGACCCGGGTCGTTCGCTCCGACGAGGTCTTCGCCAAGCGCCTCGACGCGCGGTTCGATGCCTTGCTGTCGGAGCACGGGCTCCTGGAGCGCAGCCCGAACGGTATCCTGGAGCCGATCGGATCGGCTCGGGGGCCGAACGATCTCGGTCGCACGATGGCGGCGATCGCCACGGAGCTCGACGGCGAAGGCTACGTGGCCTCCGCGGCGAGCATCATCGAGGCGTCGGGTACGCGCGCTCGGCGCAACGAGATCGGCGACCTTGCCGTCGCCACGGGCGGCTCGCTGCGTCTGCCTTGAGGGCTCACGGTTCACGAGGCGTTCACGACGCGCGCGTGTCGTGCCCTCGCCGCTGCAGCCTGGCCCGGATCGGTTCCTTCGGGCACATCGTCACCAGCGTCGCCCGCTCCACCGTCTGGCCGGGTACGAGCTCGACGCGAAAGCGCCTCGCGATCGTGGCGACCACGATCGACATCTCGAGCGTCGCGAGCTGAGCCCCGATGCAGACGTGCGGTCCTGCTCCGAACGGGAGATAAGCGCCGCGCGGGGCAGGGCGCCCCGCGTCGCGTCCAAATCTCGACGGCCAGAAGCGCGCCGGCTCGTCGTAGTACTTGGGGTTCATGTGGAGCACGGGCGGGCTGATGACGACGATTTCGCCGCGTCGGATCTTCCATCCGCCGAGCTCGATGTCCGAGGTGGGTGCGCGATTGAACGCCCAGATGGGCGAGAACAGCCGCAGCGTCTCTTTGACGACCATCTCGGCGTAAGGGAGCGTTGGCTGGGCGTCTGCTGCGGCCGAGCGCCCCGGGGCCCCATTTGCGTCCAGCTCCGCGTGTAGCTCCCTCTCGACTTCGGGATTCGTCGCGAGCGCGTACCAGAGCCACGTGAGCCCGTTGGCGACCGTCTCGAAGCCCGCGAGAAAGAGCGTGATCGCCTCGTCCCTGAGCTGGGCGTCGCCCATCGTGCCCTCGCCGTCCGGATCGACCGCCGCGAGCAACATCGAGAGCAGGTCGCCTTCGTCCCTGCCGGAGGCGCGTCGAGCCCGGATCGCCTCGTGAAGAATGGCGTCGACGTCGCGAACGGCGCGGCGCAAACGGATGTTCTGAGGGATGGGCAGCCACGGGGGCAGCACGACGACCGATCGAAAGAGAGACCGCATCTCCTCCTGGAGAACGCGCATGGCTGCCGTCACGCGCGTCGCCTGCTCGGCCAGATCCGCGCCGAACAACGTCTTCGCGACGACGGCGAGCGAGAGCGTCTCCATCTCGTGGTCGATGACGAGCTCTCGACCGTCGGACCACCCCGCGATCTGGCGCTCGACGAGGTCGGCGATCGTCGGCGCGTAGGCCTCGACGCGCCTGGAGACGAACGCCGGCTGACTGAGCCGCCGCTGGCGATGATGAAATGCGCCGTCGCTCACCAGCAGTCCGTCGCCCATGACCCGTCCGAAGACGCTCTTCGTGAGCGCGCTGCGGTGAAACTCGTCCGCCCTGTCTACCAGGACCGCGCGCGCCAGCTCGGCGCTGTTCACGAGGTGGGCGTGCGCGGGTCCGAGACGGAAATGCACCAGATCGCCGTACGTCTTCGACGCGCCGAGGAGGAAGCCCACCGAGTCCGCCCGGAACTCCTGCATCGAACCGAGGAGCCAGTGACCGGCGGGGCCGGGAGCGTAAGGCCTCTTCTCGACCGCGCGCCGCGACGCGAGCTTTTCCGTGGACGCCACTTTGCCATTTCCACCACGCCGAAGAAGTTAACGCAAGCGCGGCGCCTCGCGCGCGATGATCAGCCGCGAGCCGCGCCGATACGTCAGATACGACCAGGCCCAGACGATCATCACGACGACGCGGTTCTTGAAACCGATCAGATAGAAGATGTGCACGAGCAGCCACGCCATCCACGCCACGAACCCGGAAAGGTGGATGCGGCCCACCATCGCGATGGCGCGGATGCGGCCGATCGTCGCGAGCTGGCCCTTGTCGACGTAGACGAAGGGCAGCGGCGCCTCGCCGCCGACGCTGCGGCGGATCGACCTGGCGACAGCGCGCGCCTGCTGCATCGCCACCGGGCTCACGCCGGGAAGCGGGTGGCCGTCGGGCCCGTCGAACCGCGCCGCGTCGCCGATGACGAAGGCCCGCGGGTGTCCGGGAATGCTCAGGTCACGCTCGACGACGACACGCCCCGTAGGGTCGAGCGGTGGGCCGAGGCGCCGCGTCAGCGGATTGGCGGCGACCCCCGCGGCCCAGAGCACGACGGAGCAGGCGAGGCGATCGTGCTCGAGCACCACGACACCCGGCTCGATGGCCGACACGCGCGCGCCGGTGCGGACCTCGACGCCCAGATCCGCCAGCTGGTCGACGGCGCTTCGCGAGAGGTCGTCGGAGAACGAGGGGAGGATCCGTGGGCCCGCCTCGAGCAGGAGGATCTTGGCGGCGGACGGATCGATCCCCCGGAACTCGCGCCGGAACACGTGCCTGCCGAGCTCCGCGAGCGCGCCCGCGAGCTCGACGCCCGTCGGTCCGCCACCGATGACGACCAGGCACGGGGGCTGGGCGGGGTGCCCGGTCACCGCGTCGTTCTCGGCGAGCTCGAAGGCTTCGAGCACGCGCTGGCGGATGCTGAGGGCGTCTTCGACGGACTTCAATCCGGGAGCGGAGCGGCTCCAGTCGTCGTGCCCGAAGTACGACGTCTCGGCGCCGC
>Ga0302325_10003926_pt1 | contig 34662 bp, 32 predicted proteins | sample Palsa_T0_2_FD_201948 | JGI IMG/M metagenome (GOLD analysis project Ga0302325, IMG submission 201948) | Peat permafrost microbial communities from Stordalen Mire near Abisko, Sweden - Palsa_T0_2 | ecosystem: Environmental > Terrestrial > Soil > Palsa > Peat permafrost | place: Sweden: Abisko...
GCCGGCACGGTCTGGCTGAGGCGCCCGTCCTCGGTCATGAAGTAGGCCTGGAAGCCGGGCTGCGTTTCCTCGTCGGACCAGGTCACCTTCACCACGCCGTTCCCCGTTGCCGTTACCGCCGTGGTCACGTCGGCGCCGGTTTCATGGCCCGTTGCGGTGTGACGGTCGTGCGCCACCCACGCCCCCGCTCCGGCACCGATCAGAACCACTCCGGCCACCGCACCTACCCGGGCCCGGGTCGACCACCGGCGGGCCGGCGCCGCCGCCGTCTCGATGGGCGGCTCGAGGCCGATGGGGGACACCACGGTCGGCGTCTCGTCGCGATAGGGCGGGCCGGCGAGGGGCGGGCCGGCGGGGATGGGGCCGGCGCTGAGGGGGCCGGCGGGGAGCGGAAGCGGTGGGTCCGGGGCGGCAGAAGGCGCCAGCGCCGGCCGGCCGGCGAGGGCGGGGACGAGCGCTTCCAGGGCCACGCTGGCTTGGGTGGCATCCGGTCGCGACCCCGGATCCTTGGCGAGGCACTGAGCGATCAGGTCCCAGACCGCGTCCGGCAGCCCGTCCGGCCGGGCCGGTTCCAGTTCGAGATGGGCCCGCAGGATGGCAGCCGGATGCTCGGCTTCGAATGGTCTGCGGCCGGCGAGCAGCTCGTAGCCCAGCACGCCCAGGCTGTACACGTCGACGGCGGCGGTGAGCGGACGACCCGCGACCAATTCGGGGGCCATGTAACCGGCGGTGCCCAGCAGTTGGTCGGTGCGGGTCACCATCGGCCCAGCCACGGCGCGGGCGATGCCGAAGTCGGTGACCTTCGCACAGGCGGTGGGAGTTCCGGGCCCTTCGACGAGGACGTTTTCCGGCTTGAGGTCACGATGCACGATTCCGGCCCGGTGCACCTGGGCGATCCCCGCCGCCACCTGAGCCAGCAGGTGGCACGCGTCAGCTGGGACCTGCGGGCCGTCGGTCTCGAGCAGGCAACGAAGGTCCGGGCCTTCGATGAGGTTCATGACGATGGCCAAGGTCTCGCCCTCTGCGACCAGGTCCAGGATCGAGACCAGGTTGGGGTGCTCCAGACCCACCAGGGTGGTGCGCTCGCGAAGGAAGCGGGCCACGGCCTCCGGGTCACTGGAGAGCTCGGGTCGCAGCACCTTGACCGCGACTGGTTTCCCGTCCCACCGGCGCCGCCCCCGCCACACCTGGCCGCTGGCGCCTGACCCGATCGGCTCGACCAGTAGGTAACTGCTGCCCAGTGGTCGCTCCTCGACGTCGCCGGTGGCCGGAGGCAAGAGGGTGACGGCCAGGGATGGCTCCTCGCTCTCTATCCGAGCCAGGATCGCTTCCGCGGAGGTCGGCCTCTCCGCGGGGTTCCCACAGAGGCAGGCGGCCACCAACGCCGTCAGCCAGGCAGGGGCGTCGGGGCGGGGCAGACCGGCGGGCTCGCCGGTGGCCGCGGCCAGGATCAAGGCGACGGTCCCCTGCTGGGCTGGGCGGGACCACGGCGGCTTGCCTGTAAGCGCGGTGTGGAGGCACGACCCGAGGCTCCAGATGTCACCTGCGACGGTCCACGGCCCCCCCTCCAACACCTCTGGCGGCACGTGGGCCGGCGCCGGACCGGACCCGGCCGCGGCCCGGTCAGGACCCAACGATGGCAGCGCCATTCCGTCGAGCGCGGTGTCCCCATGGGCGTCGCGCAACAGGCTGGCGGGGGTCAGGTTGGCGTGCAGCACGCCGGCCCGGTGCAGGCCGGCCAGGCCGGCGGAGGCCTGACGGGCGATGTCGACCACGTCGCTGACCGTCAGCGCCCCGTAGGCCAGCCGGTCGGCCACCGAACCGCCCTCATACCACGGCGCGGCCAGCCAGGAGGAGCCGTGGCCCGATAGTCCGCCGCTCGTCACGCGGCCCGATAGTCCGCCGCTCGTCACGCCGGCAGCGACGACGGGCGCCACGTGGGCCAGCGCCGGGAGACGCTGCAGGACCGCGGCGTCCTCGGTGAAGCGACGCCGGGCTCGATCCGAGGGCAGCGGCCGGCCGACCTTGAGGGCTACCAGTCGTCCGTCGGTCAGCCGCCGGGCCCGGACCGAATAGCCCCTTGGCCCGAAACCGATGACCTCGCCGTCGGCGAACTCGGGTGCCCCGAGAACGGTGGCCGGATCGACCTGGTCCCCGACCTTCAACTCCATCTCCGCCAGCCAGTCCGGGGCGCTCATGCGTGGCCGAGTAGGGCCAAATCGTCACGGGTCAGCACCCGCGTCGTCAGGGCCCACTCGGCGAGGTGTGACAGGGCGGTCTCACCCACCAGGTTCGGAACGCCGGCGTTGGTCAGCCGGACGCGGAGGTATTCGATGCGTTTCACTAGAGTGGTCCGGGGCCACCCCAGGGCCGAGGCGGCATCGGCGTAGCTCCTCGGGTGGGGGTCATAACGAGGGAACGCCTCCAGGTAGCCGGCGAACAGCGCCACCAGGGCCAGCCGGTCCAGTTCGGTGATGATGACCTCGTCGGCGGTGGCAGTGGCCAACACGCCGTCCTCGCCGGGTTGAGGCGGGTCGATCGAAAGATGGCGGTCAGCTCGGATGTCGAGGGCGTGGCGACGGGACGAACCCTCTACGACCACCGTCACCGGTCCGGTGATGGCGATCCGCCGGCCCGGCGAGACCACCGTGCGCATCCCGAGATCGTCGGCGACTGTCAAGGCCCGCACTCCACTCCGGTTCCATACCCACCACGTCCCGGCCTCGTGCTCGACGGAGCCGGCCAGGCGCGAAATGCCGCGGTCGGCCGGGTCGAGACAGATGGTGCACGAGTCGGCCCGACCGAAGGTGAGGACCTCGGAGACCGATAGGGGATGTCGTCGACCGCCGTGCACGACCACCGCCCCGTCTGGCGTGCCCGACTCCTGCTCAGGCATGGGGTCACGGTAGTGGATCGACGCTCGTCCGGCCCGGCCGGACGGCCGGGCGGGCGCGCTGGGATCAGCCCGGGTGATCAGGCTCGTACCACGCCAGGTCGCTGCCGCTCGGAGTGCCGACAAACCACTCGTGGTCGCCCGGCACGCTGGGCGGGTTCTCGTAGATGGAGGACACCGCTTCGGTACCGGCGGCCGCAGTAGCGAACACGCAGGCGATGGCGCCGTCCAAGGTCCACCCGGCGTGGTCCCAGCCCGGCGTGGTGGTGTAATAGAAGTGGTAGTAGCGGTCCACGCCCTGGATCGGGTTGTACTGCCAGGCGTACAGCGTCGTCCCTCCGGTCTTGGCGCAGCCGCTGACGTAGGGGTACACGTAACCCACCTGTCCAGTTGCCGTGTAGTTGGCCGGCGTGGCGGCGCTGGTGGACAGCTGGAACACGTCATAGTTGGTGACGCCGTTCTCGTCCGTGTCGCCCTCGTACTGGTACAGCGGCACGGCGCAGTTGGGGTCGTACGAGGGGGTCACCGTGGTGTTGTAAGCAACGGTGGTGTTCGCGGCGGGCGACTGGGTCCAGATGGTGTTGCAGGCGTTGGCCGCCGTTCCCGCTTCGGTTGCTTGGGTGGCTGCGGCCCAGGTGATGCCGGCTGTCGCCGGACAGCCGCCCGGCGCCGCCCCCAGGCAACTCGGCACCGTGACCGTGGCCGGCGGCGCGCTGGAGTAATAGTCGGCGTCCACGTCGGCGCCGGCGGACACCGAGGTTCCTTGCTGAGGATCGGTTCCATACACGACGTTGGTTGCCGCGCCGGGAGGGCCTTCGCCCTGATCGGACGGGTTGCAGTTGAGACCCAGGGGATCGACGCGCTGGCAGTAGGCGTCCGGGCTCTCACCGGACAGTGGGGCCGGTACGGGCAGGGAGCTGTAGTAGGGAATGGTGACCTTGGCCCCCGACGCCGCCGCTTTGCCGGCGGCAGGCCTCTGGTCGAAGACCACCCCGGCCTGGGTGCCGGCCGGAGCCTCGCCCTCGTCCTGGGCCGAGCAGGCGAAGGGCACGGTGCCGTCCTCCAGCGTGGCGCAGGCGGTGGTGACGTCCATGCCGTCGACGTTCGGGACGGTGCCGCTCTGGGTGGAGTAGTACTCGGCGTCGACGCTGGTGCCGGCGGCCACCCGGGTTTGCGCCGGCGGGCTCGTCTGGTAGACGACGTCAATGGCCGCGCCCGGAGGGCCCCGACCCTCATTCGAGGGGTTGCAGCTGAGGCCGAGGGGGTCGACGCGTTCACAATAGGACTCGGGGTCCTCGCCGGACTGCGGGGCGGGTACGGCCAGGGAGCTGTAGTAGGTGATGGTCACGGTGGCGCCGGAGGTCACGGTGGAACCGGAAGCCGGGTTCTGCTTGTACACCACCCCGGCCGGAGTGTTGGCCGGCGCCTCGCCCTGGTCCTGGCGGGTGCAGGTCAGGGGCGGGGAGTTGGCCTGCAGGGTGGCACAGGCGGTGGCCGGATCCAGACCCGTCACCTGCGGCGCGGCCCCGCTGGCAATAGTGGTGGTCGGGCTGGCCGACGCCGGCGGCGCTCCGGTCTTCACTGGCGTCGGCGTCGTCCCCGTCGTCCCTGCTGGCGGGGGGCCGGATGGCGCCGGAGTGGTGGTCGAGGTGGGCCGGCTCGGCGGGGTCGGGCTGGGCGACGGCCGCGGGGGCGTTGGGTGGGTTGGGCGCGATGGGCGGGGTGGCTGGGGGTGCGGGGGAGGGGTGCTGGGGTTGACCACCTCGTTGCCCGAGCCCTTGTCGATCTTCTCGGTGGTTCCATTCGGGCTGACCACGACCGCGTCCTGCGACGTCGGATTGTCGATCCACACCTGACCGTCGCGGACGACTATCTCGATGTCGTCGGCACCAGGTGCGCCCGTCGGTACCGCGATCGTCCCCACCTGAGCCAGGTCGGAAGTGGCGAAGACCAGCACCTCGCCGGCGGTGTCGTCGGGCACGTACACCCGGTCGCCGTTGACCTGCGGCGCTCCGTACTGATCGCCACTCGACAGGCCTGCCGTCTGGGTCTGGGCGGAAGAGAGGTTGACGGATACCAGGTTGTCGCCCCGCACCAGCCACAGTTGCCCCGCAGGCAGATTGGGCTCCACCTCTACCGGACTGCCCGACTGCCCCGGCAGGGCGATCGTCGTCGTCGGCGGTCCGGCGGACGGCGTCGGGTTGAGGGGGTAGATCTCACCAGTGGTGACGTCGACTGCGGCGGGCTGGCTGCCCACCACGGTGACATCGAGCGAGGCGTTCGGCGGGGCCACCCGAACGGTGTGGGCGCGACCGTTGGTGACGCTGGTTACGGCGCCGTCGGTCTGTCCTACATAGGCGGTGCCATCAGGGGCGAGGGTCTGGCTGGCGATCGGTCCCGGGATCTTGATGGGGGCTCCGGGCGCGAGTGTTTGCGGGTCCACCGGCGTGATCGTGCGGGCGCTGCTGTTGACCACGAAGGCGCCGGCCGAGTTGGCCAGGACCGCGGTACCCGCCGGCCCCGGCTGTGGCGTCATGGTGTCCAGATCCACCATGTAGACGCGGTGGGTCACCGGGTCCGCGGTGTACACCTGCCCCGCGGCGTCCTGCACCACCTCCAACGGATCCAGCGGCGACGAGGCCAGCGCCACCGGATGATCCGATACCACGGCCTCGAAGCGTCCGGATGGCCCGTTGACATACACGACCGTGTCGCCTTTGCGCAGCCAGGCGCTGTCGTCATTGGTCAACGCCCGGGTGGCGGTGTAGCCCGTTCCGAAGGCGACGGCGAGCACTCCCGCCACCAGGCAGCCAGCGACGCCGGCCCGGCCCCAGCCGCGGCCCCAGCCGGGGCCCAGGTGACGACCCAGCTGCCGGCCTGGGTGGCGGCCTGGGTGCCGGCCCAGGTGGCGGCTGAGGAAACGGCCGAGGTGAGCGAAGGGGCCCCTGCGCTCGCCATCAATCCCACCCATGACGTTGAGGATACCCAGGGAGTTCCCGACCTAGCAGTAGGGACCCCTCCCCAAAACCGCTGACTGGATCCGCCCGGCCACCCCTGGTGACTGTGCCCGCTGGTCGACCGAGCCGGTAGCACCGAAATGGACAGACCTCCGTGGCAGTCCGGCCTCTCGGACGGACGTCTGTCCGTCCTGATGTCGTTTTCGGCATCGCGGCGGACAGACCTTCGAGGTTGGGCGGGCGGTGACCTCGAGGTCTGTCCGTTTCGAACATCGGGGCACCGACCGTACCGTTGTACCGACCGTACCGTTGTACCGACCGTACCGTTGTACCGACCGTACCGTTGTACCGACCGTACGGCACCATCCGCGGCGCCGGCACACCCTGACGACCCCGGCGGACGTCACGGGGTGTACCGTCGAGGGTGACACGGACTGCGTACCCGGACCGTGTTGGACTCTGCCGTTAGCGCCGGCACCCTCCCGGGAGCGCCGCTCCGGACCCCGGTTGCGCACAGCGAAATGTGTGACGACCAGGGAGAAAACCATGACATCGACCGACAAGGTCAAGAACACCGCGCAACAGGCGAAGGGCAAAGTCAAGGAGACGGTCGGTTCCGCGACTGGCAACGACGATCTTGAGGCCGAAGGCCAGGCTGAGCAGGTGGTCGGTAACCTCAAGCAGGCTGGCGAGAAGGTCAAGGACGCGTTCAAGACATGAGTGCGACCGTTGGCGCCACGGAAATCATTCGAAACGCCGATGGCACCCTCGTCGTGGCCGTGCCGCCGGAACGGCACCACGAAACCGAAGACGATGCGGACACCGCTCGAGCCGGCACTGATGGCGAGACGACGCCAACGGATGCGGGGCCCAGCACCCGCCTCCTCCATCCGGGAGAAGGCGGCTACGACGAGGCGCTGGCCGAATGGGACCTGCAGCAGAACCCGGATCGGGCCCCGGTCGTGTCGACTGTGAGCGGCCGGCAGGAAGCCATGGCCCTGGTGCACGCGGTGGCGATCTCGCACGACCATGCCGTGGCGCCAGCGGTGGAGGCGCTCCAAGATCCCGAGGCGAGTGGCGAAGCGTTGCGACACGTCCTCGTCGGCGGTGTTCACTCAGTCGAAGACTTTGCCGCTGAGGTCGCGGCGGCCGAAGGCGGCGATCCGCTTCCCGCTCACCAGACGACGAAGATCATCGGTGAGGTGCTGGCCGAGCTCGAATGATTATCCGCTCGCCGCACGCGGTTTACTCTCATCGACGTTTGGCCGTCGGGATGATGGCAGGACTGCTCGGCGCGGGACTACTGGCAGGGTGCGGGTCGTCTGGCAAGAACAACGCCGAGCCTCCAGCGGCGACGTCCACGACCCCGACAGCTGCGGCTCCCACCACGGTCCCGACCACGCCGGCTCCCGCCACCACCCTGACCCCGCCTCCCACGACCACTCTGGTCGGCCTGGTCCTCAGCGGCTCAGGCAACACTTTCGCCGCACCTACGGCCCCGACCACCAAACCGTTCAGCGCCAACTGCCGGTCGCTGCTCGACCCCGGCTACTACGGCGAGTGCGTCACTGTAGTGGCGCCCACCGGCACCATCGCCGCCATCGTCGAACAACAACAGCAGAACTACCAGTCGGGACAGCCGATCACCACCGGACAGGAGAGGGACCTCGTCTACCGGGAGGTCGGCCACGCCTGGTCGCTTGTGTTGCGTCGGACCCCGGTAGCCACGGGTGAGTCCATCTCTGAGGTATACGAGAGCGACGTCATGCGCGACGGCGACCCCAAGGCGGTCTTTGTCGAGCCGGCCGCCAACTCACAATATGGAAACGAGCTCGACGTGGTCGAGGGCAACGGCATCGTGACGCTCTACCGCCAGTTGCACGGGGGATTCGCCGCGGTTCCGGCCGGCGGCGGACTCGAGACCTATACCCCTGACCCCGCCGATGGCTACGACGAAGCCGCCATCGCCTACACGGGTGGGGCCTGGAAGATCATGAGCCTCTCTCATGTGTCAGAGAGCCAGGCTCAGTCGCTGAGCAGCCAGGCGTTCTTCGATCCTCACGAGATCGATGGCACCTCGTCCTAGTGCCCGACGCAGGCGCTAGTCGGGGAAGACCATCCCGATCTCGGCGGCCTTCTTGGCGGCCTCTTCGGGAAAGATGTTCTTGACCAGGAACACGTCGGTGGCGATCTGCCAGTCGGGGGCGAGGCCCTTGGTGTAGCGCTCCATGTAGAGCATCTGCTTGGAGAAGAGGACCAGCTCCTTGGGCGCCGTCATTCCGTACTGCTTCATCATGTCGAGTGAGGACATGATGAAGTCCGCCAGGCTCATACTGCTCGTGGTGCCGAGCATGGGCGCCACCACCATCTGGATCCGCATCCCGACTTCCTCGTCGGTGCCGGTGTCCTCGGTGATGATCCCCAGGTTCTTGTAGGCCCGGGCGATGCGGGCGAAGTTCTGGTCAAACATAAAGGTAAAGAACAGGTCCTTAACGAGCTGCTTGTACTCGTCCGGGATCTCACCCATTATGCCGAAGTCGAGGTAGCTGGCCCGACCGTCGTCGAGGACCCAGAGGTTGCCGGCGTGCATGTCGCCGTGGAAGGGGCCGTGGATCACCACTGCCTCCAGCCAGGTCTTGGCCCCCCGGCGCAGGATCAACTCGCCGTCGACGCCCTGCTCCCGGATGGCGTCGAACTCGTCCATCGGGATGCCGGTCATCCGCTCCATGCAGATCATGTGAGGGCCGCAGTAATCCCAATAGATCTCTGGTGCGGTCACCCAATGATTGTCACCAAAGGCCCCTATTTTTTCCCGAAAACGATGTTGCCGCCACGCTTCGAGCGCCGGGTTGAGCTCGTTGAAGGTCACGGCGTGCAGGTCCTCGACCAACGCCACCGCGTTGGCGTTGCGGGCGAACACGAAGTACCGCTCGGCCGTCTTGGCCAGGCGGTGCATGATCCGCAGGTCGGTCGTCATGCGCTTGCGGATGTTGGGCCGCTGCAGCTTGATGACCGCCTCCCGGCCGTCGGGGAGGACGCAGGCGTGGACCTGCCCGATCGAGGCGGCCGAGAGCGGGGCGTCGTCGAAATGCTTGAAGATGGCCGTTGGCTGGCGCCCGAGGTCCTTGCGGATCATCTCCCTGGCGGCGCGGCCGTCGAACGGCGGCACCTCGTCGAGGCAGCGCTGCGTGGCCGCCGCCAACGGTTCGGGGAACAGGCCGGGAGACGAGGCGATGATCTGCCCCAACTTGACGTAGGTCGGGCCCAACCGCTCGAAGGCGTCCACCGCGCCGTTGGATGCCGCGGAAAAAAGGTTCCGGCGACGCGGCCGCACGGCCCACGCCGCCAGCCGGCGCAGGATGCACGTCGACAGCAAGACGTAAACGATGACCATCCGCATCAACTCCCTCACGCCGAAGGTGTCGATGGGAGGCGTGACCACCTCCAGGTCCCGGGGTCTCGGGCCGTTGGCGTACGGCCCGCGAAAGTGGCTGCGGATCCCCGCGGTCCCGAAGTCGCTCTCGGGTCGTCGGGGCGTCAACTCGGCGGCGCTCACGGCCCCATGTTCACGCCTCGGCCGCGATTCCGCCAGCCCAGGTCCACTCAGTCGAGCTGGGCGCGCAACTCCGAGGTCCGCCCGAGGAGCGGGAACAGCGCGGCCAGCAGGCCGCCCGGAGCATTGGTGCGCCGGAAGATGGCCCGCACCGACAGTACGGCCCGGCTCAGTTGGACCAGCTCGAGTGGTGGGGTGACGCCGTATCGCAACAGCACGGCGAGGGCATCGCGGCCCAGCCCGCCGATGCCGCCCCCTTCGCCGCTCAAAAGCCCGAGCGGGTTGGCCGGTTGGATGGCTGCCAGCTCGGACACCAAGGTGTCGCCGGCGGCGCCCTCGGGCGCGATCCCGAGGTCGCGCAGCGCCGCCACTTGGGCGGCGGTGTCGCCGGTCAGAAGGGCCGGCAGCAAGTCCAGCAAGGCCCTGCGGGTCGTCAGGTCGAGTCGGCCGACCGCCCCGCATCCGATCACGCCCAGTCGGCCGTCGGGCCGGGCGACGATCTGCTCGAGACGGAGATCGGCGGCGAAGACGCCCGCGGCGAGGGCCGACTCGATGGTGAGGCTGGCGAGCGGGCGGGTGTCAACCGGCTGCTCGGGCGTGGCGGCGATGGTTCGCAACGGGAAGCCGCCCGCTGCTTCGAAGATCGCGGCTCGCTCGGTGACCAGACCGGGAAGCGGCCGGTGGACGACCAGCCCGTCCAACCCGAGGCGCTCGACTATCAGCCCCAGCTCGATGGCGTTGAGGGCTTCATTTCGCAGGTCACTTGCTTCGGCCAGCTGCCGACTGATCAGCTCCACCAGACCCAGCGGGCGTACGGCCCGGAATATCGGCACCAGCTGTTCGAAGGGGGTGAGCACGCTGGCCGCGATGCGGGCGTCCTGGCGGACAGCCCGATCGACTCCCGGTTGTCGTACCCGCAGCAGGACCGGTGTGCCGTCGAGCAGCTCGGCCTCGTGCAGCTGCGAGACCGGCGCCACCGACACGACGGGGCCGACGTGTCCGAGGCGCCCGGGAAGGGCCTGAACGGCGATGCGCTCGGCCATGTCCGTAGGCAGGGTGATGTCCGGCAGCGGTCGTCGTTGCAGCTCGCTCACCACGAAGCCGGGAACGATGCCGTCACTGTCGACGAGGATCCGAGCCATCTCGGCCGCGGCCGGTCCCAAGTTGGCCAGTTGGTCGCGGAGCAAGTAACTGGCGCTTTCCTGGAGCCATTCGCCGGGTTGGCTCACCGGCCGCCCGGCGGCGAGGTCTCCCGGGAGTCGACGCACCATCCACCCCAGCTGCGCCGCGGTCAGGGCCACGGACTGGCGGGCCACCCGCCCGGGTGAGATGAAGCCGGGCCGGGCCATGCGACGGGTCCGGTCGTTGACCTGTGAGCGCGCCCCGGCCAGCTCGTGTTCCCAGGTCGCTACCGCCCGCGCCAGGCCGGGAATGTCTCCGACCCAACTCGAACGGCGAGCCTCGTCGCCAAGCTCTGTCACTGGTGGGTCGGGGCGTGGGTCAACAGGTCTCCTCGGTGGACGCCTGACGTTATAACTTGCACTCTGAGCCCCTAAGTGTCAGAGTAACAATAATGTCACATGTGTTTCCTGCTCCCGAGGAGGTCGCCGGTCTCGTCATACGGCCCGGGTCGATCACCTGGCGCCGGGGCGGCGACCCGCGGATGTTCCTCGTCGCCGGCTACGCCCTGACCCTCCAGGTCGCCCATCCCACCGTCGGTTCTGGCGTGCGGGACCACTCCACGTTCGAGCAGGCCCCCTGGAAGCGCTTGCTGGCCACCCTCGACTACGTCAACCTCACCGTCTACGGCGGCGAGGATGCGGCTGCGGTAGGGCGAAGGCTGCGGGACTACCACAAGGCCATCAAGGGCACCAACCCCGACGGCAGCCGGTACCACGCTCTGGAGCCGGAAGCGTATGCCTGGGTCCACGCCACCCTGGTCGACGGCTTGGTGTCGGCGCACCAGCACTTCGGGCGGCCGATGCGCCCCGACCAGATCGAGCGCCTGTACCGGGAGTGGTTGGGCATCGGCCGGTTGATCGGTATCCGCCCCGGCCAGCTACCGCCTGACTGGACCGGCTTTCGCGCCTACTTCGACGAGATGGTCGAGACCCGCCTCGTCCACAACGAGACGGTCGACCGCGTCCTGCGCTCGCTGCGTCACCCGAAACCGCCCCTCGACGCCGTGCCCGATTCCCTGTGGGCCGCCGCCACCTACCCCGCGGCTCACGTCGTGCTCCTGTCGACGGTAGGCCTGTTGCCGCCTGTCCTGCGGGAGCGGTTTGGCCTGGCCTGGAGTCCGGCCCAGGACCGCGAGTTGCGGGCCCTGGGCGCGGCGTCGCGCTCTCTCACGCCGCTGATACCCCGGCGCTTTCGCGTCATCGGGCCGGACTATCTACGGTTCCGGCGCCGTCAGATCGCCCGAGGGCCGTTGAGCCAGACCGCCTGATGCCCACTGTTACCCCCTGGCTGGCGGAGGTGCTTGACGGCGGCGCCGATGATGCCGACCCCACCACCGAGCGCATCTTGGATGCCTGCTACACCGAGCTGTTGACCTACGGGGTACGCCGCCTGAGCATCGAGGACGTCGCCCGGCGGGCGGGAATAGCCCGGATCACCGTCTACCGGCGCTTTGCCAACAAGCCGGCGCTGGTAAGGGCGGTGATCCTGCGGGAAGGCCGCCGGCTTCTGACCGATGTCGACGCAGCCGTCGCCGGGGTGCCGGCGGGACCGGAGCAGATAGTCGAAGGGTTCGTGGCCGTGCTGCGGTTGGTGCGCACTCACCCTCTGCTCCAACGGATGCTGACCACCGAACCGGACTTGGCGCTGCCGTTTGTCACCACCCATGCGGCTCCGGTGGTCGCGTTGGCCCGGGACTACCTGGCCGTTCGGCTCCGGCGAGTTGCCAAGGGCAGTCATCTGAAGGTGCGGGACCCGCAGGAAGTGGCCGAGCTGCTCGTCCGCCTCACCTTGTCCTTCCTCCTCACTCCGGAGAGTTGCATCCCGCTGCAGAGCGATGCCGATGCCCGGGCGTTCGTCCGCAAGCACGTCCTTTCCTCTTTGGCCGCGCCGGCGTAGCCAGCCAATCGCGGTCCGATCAACGGGCCCTGCGCCCCGCCTTCCTCTCCGCCAGCTGGCGTTTCAGGACCTTTCCAGAAGGGTTGCGCGGCAGTTCCTCGACGAACACCACGTCGCGGGGCACCTTGAAGCGGGCCAGGTTGGCCTTGACGTACTCCCTGACGGCGTCGGCGTCGAGATCATGCCCGGGCCGGACCACCACGAACACCCGCAATCGCTGGCCGAACGTCTCATCCGGGACACCGATGGCCGCGGCTTCCAATACCGCCTCATGACCGGCGAGCAATTCTTCGATCTCCCGAGGGAACACGTTCTCCCCTCCGGAAACGATCATTTCGTCGTCGCGACCGTCGACGAACAGCCGGCCTTGCGGGTCGAAGTGGCCGACGTCGCCGGTTGACATCAACCCGTCGATGAGCTCTTTGCCGCCCCCCCCGGTGTAGCCGCCGAACTCCATGCCGCTGCCGACGAAGATCCGACCGGTGGTCCCGTCGGGAGTCCGCCGCCCATCGTCGTCGTAGATCCGCACCGTGGTCCCGAGCGGTGGCTTACCCACGCATCCGGGCGCGGCCCGCATGTCGGACGGGTCGGCGATGGTGGCCCAGGCCACTTCGGTGGAGCCGTAGAGGTTGTAGAGGACATCACCGAAGGTGTCCATCGTCTTGGTGGCCAGGGCCGCCTCGAGCTGGGCGCCGCTGCTGGCGATGATGCGCAGGGCTGACAGGTCAGTGGCGGCGATGCGTTCCTCGCCGAGAGAGAGCAGCCGGTTGAGGATTACTGGGACCACGGCCAGGGCGGTGCACCGGTGCTCGGCCAGGGCGATGAGGGTGTCCTCGGGGTCGAACCGGCGGCGTACGACGACGGTGGACCCGAGGGCGATGGCCAGCGCCGACATGCCGAGCCCCCAGGCGTGGAAGGCGGGCGGGGCCACGAAGGTGGCCTCCCTGGCCCGGAACGGGATGCGGGAGAGGATGGCGGCGGGGGCGGTGAGCGACCGGGGTTGGCCACGGTTGGCGCCCTTCGGGGTGCCCGTAGTGCCGCTGGTGAGGATGATGACCTTGCCGGGCTCCAAGGGCGACGCCGGGGGGGCGGGGTTCCCTATCGCGATCAGCGACTCGATGGTCGGCCCGTCTCCCGGTCCTGATCCGGGGTCGTCTGTCCAGGCCAGGAAGCGACCTTTGGGAGCCTCGGCTCCGGCTACGACCGCGGCGAACTCCTCGTCGTACACCAGGGCTTCGATCCCCTCCCGGGCGCAGACCTCGTTGACTTGCGGGCCGGCGAAGTCGGTGTTGAGGTAGAGGGCGCGCCCCCCGGCTTTGAGCGTGCCGAAGGTGGCGTCGAACATGCCCCGGTGGTTGCGACACAGGATGCCGACACCAGTGCTGGCCCCGACCCCGCGGGCCCGCCAGGCGTTGGCGAGGGCGTTGGAGCGCTGGTCCATATCGTTGAAAGTGAGGGTGCCCAACTCGTCGGACAACCCGGCTCGGTCGCCGTAGCGGATGGCAGCCACGCTGACACCCGCACCCATGGCGCCGTAGCGCTCGAGGGCCTGGAACGCGGCGAGAAGCTTGTCGGGTCGCTCCGGACCGACGAGACCGGCCCGGGTGATCGTCACCAACGCCTGGGCCTCGCTCGGCAGACGCATGAGGAGCTTGGTCAGGTTCGTCAGGTCCCCGATGGGGTCAGGCATCGCTGCCGTTCATGCGTCCTCCGTTACCTAGGTTCGAGCAGCCGTCGGTGTGCTGTTGGCTTGCAGGTCATAGTGGCACTGCCGGGTAGAGAAGGCGATGAGCGATGTCGCGGCCGCCTCGACAGGTGGGCTCTTGAGCGGAGACAGGTCGCTCGCCGGAAGGGCGAGCACGTTGAGCCCGTGGGCTGCCAAGTCCCGCAGCAGGTCGGCCACGGCGCCGACATATCTGGCCACGGCGGGGCTGATCGAGGCCGGGGCGGCTTTCTCCAACGTCGTCGCGAAGGCCACATAGTCATCGAGGATGCGCTCCTCACCTGTTGTGCCGTGGGTCTGTTGGGAGGTCTTGAGGTGCTCGTAGTCGTCGATCAGCAGGCCACAGAACTTGGCGGTCGACGGGGGTCCGGCCAGCGCGGTGGCCGGCGGCGGCCATTGGTAGTCGATGCCGCCCGGACCCTTCAGGGTATGGGCTGTCGCGGCACCGTTCGTGCATGCCGCGGCGCCGACGACCAGCGCCGCGGCTCCAATACCCAGCCTCACGCCGTCACGTTGATGGAGAAGTCAGCCGGGGCGGTAAACATCGCATTCCCGGGTGGCTGCGGAAGGCCGAGCTGGCTGTTGAACAATGACACGAAGGTGGCGTTGCACCCCGGGTTGGGTGGTGGTGCCGGGTTGGTGGTCTGCGCAGTGTTGCCGAAGAGCTGCGGGTAGGGGAAGTCGTTGGCCACCACTTCGGTGGTTCCACCTGTGACCGGACCCGTCACTGGCTTCCCGGTGATCCCTTTCTCTCCGGGCGCGGCGCTGGTCGCAGTGGTGAAGTGGATCGGTTCGAAGAAGTTGTAACCAGTCGCCTTGAGGGCTGTCAGATCAGATTGCGAGTCGCCCACCAGATCCTGGTCGCCGGCTGCCGTGGTGCACCCGAAGAGCTGAGGCACTGGAAGGGTGATCCCTCCAAGGATGGTGGCGTCACCGATGATGGTTCCTTTGAAAGTGGCGTACAGATCGAGATTGAGACCGCCGTTAGCTGCCGGTGTGCGGCTGATGGATGCGGTCATGTTGCCTTCGAGCTCCAGGTACGCGGTCAGGAGGGTGAGACCGGGGATGGCGATCGAGAGCGGTACGGGATTGTTGGTGATGTCCACCTCGTCATTGGCGACGAAACCCTGTTCCGAGGGCAGGGTGAGATATCCGCAAAGGGTCGCGTCCGCTGGACCCAGGATGGCCTTGACCGTGTTTCCGACGGTGAGCGTGCCGCCGTCGAGCGTCCCTCGGAAGGGGATCTGGTAGGGGATGGACGGATTGCCGCGGGCCGAGCCGGCGGGCGGGTACTGCTCGGGTGCACAGTTTGCAGCCGAGTCGGGCAGCAGCCCCGCAGCTTGGGCGGGTCGGATGGTGTAGGTGATGGTCGAGACCAACGCCACGGCCCCCAACCCAATGGCCAATATCGGATGTCTCGTCGCCAATGAAGGTTCCCCCCTCAGCCCCCGATCGTATAGTGACAGTTCGCCTGGGAGTAGGCGATCACCTTGGTCCCGGCCGCTTTGATGGTCGGGTCCAGCAGCAGGGGACTGAGTTGGCCTGGTGCCAGCTTCTGGGCGTTGAGACCGACGCGGTCGAGGTCGGACAGGATCTGGGCCACGCTGCGCAGGTAAATCGCCGCCGGGCCGGCGATCTCAGCCGGCGCAGCCGCTATGACCTTCGGGACGACGGCGATGAAGTCCGCCACGATGTCCTGGCGCACCTTGTTGCTCACCGCGTTCGGGATCTGCCCGAGATGCTGGTAGCCGGCCACCAAGAGAGTGCAGAACTTCGCGGTGCTAGGAGGACCGGAGATGGCCGGCGGCGTCCAGGTGTCGGCGCCCACGGAGGAACTCCGAGACGCGTGACTCGTCACGCCTCCGCCGCAGGCGCCGACGGCCGTCATCGCGGCCAGGGCCGCGAGAGGTGCGACGAGGGTCCGCCACGGGATCACGCCGAGGTGTGGATGGCGAAGGTGCCGGGAGCGTAGAAGGTGTTGTAACCAGCTGGCGACGGCAGCCCGAGGAGGGTATTGAACAGCGAGGCATTGGCCGCCGAGCACAGTGTTGTGCTGGTCGGGTCGTAGAGATCCGGCGGATTCGGGAAAGCGCTCGGGGGGGTGCTGGGCAGTACCGCCGCGACCGGGAAGTCGTTGGCTACCAGCGTGGCGGTTGCGCCGGTGATCGGGCCGGTGACCGGCTGCCCGGCCTGGCCGCTGCTGGTCGTCAAGCTGGTGCTGAGGTGTACTGGCGTGGTGTTGGCGGCACCCGACAGCCCCGTCTGCCCAGGCCCGGTACCGAAGTCGGTGGCGGATATCCCCGCGTCGAGCAGGTTGCCGATGGGAACAGTGCAGGTTCCACCGGGAACGCCCGGCGGGGACACGCCCGCCGGTAGGCAGTTGGTGGGCAGGGGGAGGCTGGACGTCAACAGGCCCACGAGACCCGCTAGGGCGCAGGCGCTGATGACCGAGGTCGACTTGGCCGACGAGTAGAAGTCGACGTTGAGCCCGCCATTGGCGGCGGGGGTGGGCTCGATGTCCGCGGCTAACTCGCCGATGGCCGAACCGACACCCTGCAGCAAGGGAACCCCGGGGACTCCCTTGAGCCCGATCGAGATATCGATGGGGTTGTGGAATTGGAAGTTGTTGTTGTACTGATCTGTGTTGCCGTTGTTGGAGGTGCCATAGGGGTTGCCGGAGATTCCGCCCTTCTGGCTCGGGAGCGCCAGCACTCCACATGATGACGCAGTAATGGTTCCGTCGCCGGTGGCGGCGTTGATCGGGCCGCCAAGTGTCACGGTCACCAGGCTGGTTGGGCTGTTGATCTCCAGGTAACCACCGGCCAGGGTGGCCGAGAACGGGATCTCATAAGGAGTCGATGTCGAGTTTCGGGCTGAGCCGGCGGGTGGATACTGCTCGGGGAGGCAGGACGGGAACGGCGGGTTCGGGTATGGCGACGTGGTGGCGAAGGCGGCGGGACTGGAACCCACCACGGCCGAGACGGCGATCGTGACGGAGAGGACAACGCCGGTCAGGCGCCGATTGCGGTACCGGGACGGACCGGTCACGACTTCGGCCACGGGCAGTTCGAGTTCAACGGCTCGCCTTTCGAGTTCACCAACGTGCTGGGGTTGTTGGTGCCTTCCAGTTCGAAATCGAAGCAGAAGGGTGCCGCGAAGGTCCCTACGCCGGCGGCGGCGGGCAGACCGAGCAGCTTGTTGAAGGTGATGGCGATTGGCGCGGGGCAGGTGGTCGAGGTTGCGACGGCAGGCACGGCGAAGGAGTTGCTGACCACCTCGGCCTGCCCGGATTGTGAGGGGCCGGTGACCGGTTGCCCGGTGGCGACACCAGGTATGGACGTCAGAGTGGAGAACTCGGCATTGAGGACGATCGAGCACGTCATGTCGAGCGTGGTGACCGACGCAGTGGTGTCGCCGGCCAGTTGGGCATCGAGTCCTCCGTTGGCCGCGGGAGTTGTCAGCAGGTTGGCCGACAGGTTGCCGAACTTCACCGACGCCGGGAGGGCCTCCAGTCCGGCGATGTAGATGTTGGGCGTGGCCAGGTTGATGTTGTCGGCCTCGATGGTGCCGGTGAGCTGGGGCAGGGTCACCACCCCGCACACCGACGCGTACAAATGGGGGATGACCACGTAGGGCGGCTCCTTGATCAAGCCGTCGTAAATGATCCCCTTGAAGGGCACCTCGAAAGGAACGAAGCCGGAATAGGCGTGCGTCCCAGTGTCGAAGAGGGCGGTACCGGTGTAGGTGAACGGGCTGCTCGCGGCCGGCGGTGGGTTCGGGTATCCCGGAGGCGGCCCGGTCGCCCCTGGGCAGTTGGTCGGGAAGGCGGGAGGCGCGGTGGCGTCGGCCGCGGCCCGGCCGGTGGGGCCGACGGCGATCGCCACGGCCAGTAGGAGCAGCATCGCGGCTGCCGCCGCCAGCCGGGGTCGCCAGCGCCGGTTCATCACGAGTTGCCCGTGATGTTGTCCGCAATGATGTCGCTCATCACCCACTTGCCGTGCAGGCGCACCAACGTCATCTGCAGCCAGAGTGGCCCCTTGGTGGGGGTCTTCTGCTCGGTGCTCGATGTGGTCTGCTGGACGTAGATGACGACCTTGGCCTGAGAGCTGGTGACGGATGAAACGCCGATCCCCACCACCTGGGCCGAGGAGGTGGAGTCGACCTGCTTGAGGACCGCGTCAAAGGGGCCTTCGGCGCTTTTGAGCTTGGCGGCGAAGGAGGGCGTGGAATTGTCCTCGGCCAGCACATAGGGGGACTTCGGTGCGTCCAGGTTCTGGTAGTTGTAGCTCGACACGTAGACGGCGTAGGTAGCCGCGTCGGCCAGGGCGCTCGAACGGAGGGAGTTGAGTGAGTCCTGGTGGTGGACCTTTTGGCCCAGGAAGAGCACCGACAGAGCCAAGATGACGATGACCAGCCCGACCACGATCCGCACGAGCAGGGAAGCGGGGCTTCCGCTGGTGGTGGGGTACTCGGCCCAACGGTAGGGAACCGGCTCACCCGCCTCCATGCCGTCGGCGAGCTCCCTTTCCTCGAACTCCGTGTCCTCGAACTCCGAGTCCTCGAGGGCGACCGTCGCGGAGGTCGGCTCGGTCCGGGCGGGGACGCGCCTCGTCCCGGCCCGCTTGACAGGCTGGCTGGCGTCCTCCCCTTCGCCTGCCGCCGTTCCCGACCGCTTGGCCCTGACCGGACGGGTGGCCTTCGTCGGGTTCTGGGTTTTGACGGCGCGCTGAACCCTGGTCGCGGGATCGGCCGTGGAGGGCCGGCTCGCCCGTCCGGGGCGCTTGGGTCGGTCCTGGTCTCCGTTCGTGCCGGAGTTGGTCGGGGTGGGCGGCAAGCCGTCCGCCTCCTTCTTGAGCGTGCGGGCCACGACGCTATCCGCCCGGTGGGGCAGGGGCCTTGTCGGCCCCGCGTTGTAGCAGATTGGATAGTTCGACCGTGCAGCTACCGGTGAGGTCGGCGGTGGCGACGTCAGCGGTCGGTTCGTTGAGTTGACTGGCGTAGGGGCAGACGGGGTCCTCGTCGTTGAAGGACAATTCGAAGCGGAGGTTGCCGCCACTCGCGGTGCCGGCGATGTTGTTGGCGAAGATGGGCAGGATCTGTACCAACGCCTGGAACGCGGGCTGGCGTTGGTAGGCGAGGTTCACCACTGCGCCGAGGTTGTTGATCAGCGAAGAGGTAGCCGTGCCGTTGGCGGTGAGGAACTGGCTGAGGGCGCTGCTGGCGGAGGCTCCGTTGTTGATCAGTGCCACCAGGTCGCTGTTGGACTGGGCCACTTGCTGGGACAGCAGGTTGAGGCTGTGGCTGAAGTCGGCGAACTCGCCGCTGGTCGAGTTGAGCGTGGACAGCACCGTATTGCCGCTCACGATCAGCTGTACGGTGCCTGGTTCGGCGGCCTGTAGGGCGTCGAGGATGATCCGGCTGTCGACGATGATCGATTGCAGGTCGGATCCGGCGTCCTGCAACCCGGTGCCGAGGGCGGTGCTGATGGTGTTGAGGTCCGAGGCGTGGAGGCTGTTGACGAGGGCGTTGACCGTGTTGAGCAGGGTGCCGACGGTGACCGGGATGGTGGTCCGGGACTCCGGGATGGTGGCGTTGGCCTGCAGGTAGGGCGGGTCGTTGGTCGTAGGTACCAGGTCCATGTACTGTTCCGACGCGGCCGTGAGTTCCTTGACGTGGGCCGTGACGTTGGCCGGGATCTTGACGCCGTGGTCGATGGCCAGGTCAGCCACCACCAGGTTCGGGTGAAGATGCAGAGCGGTGACCTTGCCGATGGCCACGCCCCGGTAGGTGACCGAGGCGTCGGGGTAGATGCTACCGGCGTTGGCCAGGTCGACGTGGATGAGGTAGGGACCGTTGATGATCTTGATCCCAACGGCGTCGAAGGTGATGTAGTACACCCCGAGCAGGACGACGACGAGCAGCGCAATCAGGCGGGCCTTGAGGTCGCGTGTCACGCCAGGCTCGCTTCGAAGATCACCGACAGGGACGATCGGTTGTAGGCCTGGGCGGGATCGGGCGGATCGACGGTCACTTTGGTGACCGGGGCGGTCGTGGCGGTCGGGACCTCGATGGTGGCGTGGATGGATGCTTGGAGATAGTTCCCCGGTGTGACCTCTGGGACCAGCCGCTCGAAGCTGTCGATGGCGGCGAGCGCCGGCGTCAGCTGCTGGTCGACGCCAGTCAGCTCGTCGAGGACGGGCCCCAGGGCCTGGAGCGACTGCACCGTCCCGGTCTCGGACGCATCGACGATGTTGTTGGCCACCGCGCTCAGCTGGTTGACTTGGTCGAGGAGCTGGTTGAGCTCGGTGTTCTCGTTGGCCAGCACGCCGACGGCTGGCCCGAGCACGCCGATGCCGGTGGTGATGGTGCTGCTGCCGTTGTTGAGCACCTGCGAGAGGTCCGCGATGGCGGTCAGGGCGCTGTCGATGGCTGGGGTGTTGCTGTTGAAAGACGTCAGTGTGGTCCCGAGCTCGTTGAGGAGCGAACGGATCTGCGGCTGGTTGCCGACGAGGATGTCGTCCGTCTGGGTGATGATCGTCTGGAGCTGGTTGATGCCGCCGTCGTTGAGGAGGGTCCCGAGCGCGCCCAAGGTGTCCTCCACGCTCGGGGCGGTGGCTGTCTGCGACTCGGAGATGAGAGCCCCGTTGGTGAGGTCCGGACCGTGGACCTGTCCAGTTGGCGGTTGGAGCAGCAGGAAGTCCTCGCCGAGGGGGGTATCGAATCGCACCTGGACGGTGGTGTTGGCCGGTAACACGATCGACTTCTTGATCGTCATGGTGATGATGGCGGTGTAGTTCTGCACCGCGATGTTCGATACGAAGCCCACTTGGAAGGCGCCCTCGCGGACCACGGCGTTAGCGGGCAGGTTGACCACGTTGGAGAAGTCGGCCTTGACGTTGTACGTGGGGCCGGAAATCCCGCCGAGCTTCGGAAGCGACTGCAGGCTGATGCCGCATCCGGAGACAGCGAGGGTCGTGGCCGCCAAAGCGGCCATCCAGGCGGGGCGGCGGCGGTGGGCGTCGAGTGTCATGATCCAGTGAGCGCACTGAGCGTGAGGTTCGGCCCGTGGGCCGACCCTGGGGGTGGGGTGAGGGCGGCCAAGGCGTTGCCGATGGAGCAGGCGGTGTCGATGGGGGAGGCGGGGGTGAGTGGGTTGGTCTCAGTTCCCGAGGCCAGTACGACCAGGAACCGTAATGCCGCGTCCCCGCACAGCTGCGAGAAGATCTGCTGGGTGTCCGGCAGGGCGTCGAAGCGGGCCCGCAAAGCCGGGCCCCCCGCGGCGCTGGTGTCGATGGCCGCGTTGGTGTTCTGCAAGGCGAGCGGCGTGACGTCGAACACCTCGGCGAGCGTCTGCTGCTCGGATGCCAGGGTGGAGGCGACGGCGTCGAGGTTGCGGACGCTGCCGCCGAGCGAGGAGCCGTTGGTACTGATGAAGGTGGTGAGGTTTCCCAGGAGCTGCTGCAGGTTGGACAAGGCCGACCCCAGGTCGGAGCGCTCCGAGGCCAGGATGCCGCTCACCGCCGTTAGGTCGGCGGCGAAGGAAGTGTAGGTCCCGGAATTGTCGGCCAGCGCCTGGCTGAGGCTTCCCAGGTTGTTGAGGAGCGAGGTGAGCTGCGGGGAGTACTGGGCCACCCCCTGCAAGGCCTGGCTCAGGTTGACGACCGCGCTGTGGAACGTCGGACCGGTGCCGTTGAACTGCGTGGCCAGATTGGAGAGCAGGGTCGTAAGCGCACCGTTGTGGTTGGCGCCGTTCGGGCCCAGCTGTGCGGCCAGCTCAGTGAGCGAGCCGATGACATCGTCGACGGAGACCGGGATGGCGGTACTGGACATCGGGATGGTCGCTCCGGCAGGCAGTGTGGGCCCGCCCGAGTACGGGGAGAGTTGCACGAAGCGGTCCGAGACGACCTCGGGAGCCATGAGTATGGCGGCGGCGCCGGCCGGGATGGGTACGTTGGAATGGACCCGCATGTCGACCACGACCATGCTGGGTCCGGGGTGCACGCCGGTGACCTTGCCTACCGGTATGCCGAGCACCTCGACGTTGTTGCCGACGTAGAGGCCGGGGGCCTCGGTGAAGTCGGCGGTGAGCGCCTTGGTCGAGCCGCCCCGCGTCACGACGACGGCCACCACGCCGACGAGGACGAGCAGGATCGCTGCCACGGCGATGACCCGGGCATAGCGGCCCAGGCGGGGGATCATGGCCGGCACCCCAGCAACGGGGAAAGGGCGATCTGGGCGCACTGGGCGATCAGGTTGTCGGGAAGGACCAGGGTCGGGGCGACCACGTCGGCGAACGGTCCGGAACCGGTGGCGTTGGCCGTGTAGCGGTCGAAGGCGGCGAGAAGGGGGATGGCCGACGACAGGGAGTTGTCGTCCTTGGCCAGGAACGCCGACACCGCTTGCAGATTGTTGAGCATGGGGTCGAGGGCAGACTGGTCGCCGACGAGGATGTGGTTGAGTTGCCCCGCCAGGTCGCTGGTGGTGACCAACAGGCTCTTGATGGCAGCCTGGCGTTCGTTGAGCACCTGCAGGATCAGGTTGGCCTGTCCGAGCAGGTTCACCAGTTGGACGCTGTGCTGATTGAGCAGGACGGAGAGGGCGTCGGCCTGGGTGACGACGTCGCCCAGCTCGCTCTGCTTGTTGGCGAGCACGGCTGACAGCTGGGCGATGCCGGTGAGAGCGGCCTTGGTCGTGGCCGGCGAGGTGCCCGCCAGAGCCTGGGATACCACGTCGAGTGACTTGACCAGTTGGGGCACGTCGGTCTGCTCGGTCTCGCCGGCGAGGGTGTTCAGATTGCTCGTGAGGGTGCCGGGCACGGTGGTGCGACTGACCGGGATCGCGCCGTGGAGATGACCCGACCCGGAGGGGGTCAGCTGGATGTACTCCACGCCTACCGGATTGATGACCTTGGCGTCGGCCCGGGTGTCGGAGCCGAGCCGGTAGCCGCCGCTCACCGTGAAATCGATCTGCACGACGGCGCCGCGGAGCTTGAAGCCGCTGATGGAACCGACCCGGACGCCGGCGATGGTGACGACGTCCCCTTTGGACAGGCCGACCGCGGTGGCGAAATCAGCTTGATAGTCCTTCTGGGTGCCGATCAGCGGAAGGTGGGAGAAGTTGAGGGCGATATAGGCGGCGATGAGGAGGATGGCGGCGGAGACGGCGGCCACTACGCGCAGGTTGCGCTCGCGGAACTTCTTCATCCGCTACAGACCGGCGTGTGGTCGGACTGGTCGCCTACGGCCCCGGTGGGGAGGCTCAGCGCCGGCGATTGGGGCACCGTCGGGGACAGCTTGATGCTGATCGGGCCGGTAACGCTGATGGTGAGGTTGCACACGTACGCGGCCAGGTAGCTCCCCGAGTCGGCGACCTTGTCGATCCCGTTGAGGAAGGCCGGCAGGTCGGTAATCACCGAGGTCAGCTGGCTCTGGTTGGCCAGCAGCTCCGCCGTCGCCGACTGCAACCCGCTGATGTCGTTGTCGAGGGCGGGCTGGGCGTTGGTGAGCAGCGTCGAGACGTTGGACGTCAAATTGCTGAGGCCGGTGACCGCACTGCCGATCTGGTCCCGGTTGTTGGCGAGGCCCGTGACGAGGCTGTCGAGGGCGTCGATGAGCTGGCCGAGCTGGGAGTCGCGCGAGTTGACGCTCGTCAGCAACGGGGTGAGGTTGTCGAGAACCTCGTCGATGACGGTTTGTCGTTTGGCGAGGTTCGTGGTGAGCCCGGCCGTCTGGGAGAGCAGGTTCGCGATCGCCCCGGATTCTCCTTGCAGCACGGCGATGATCGAACTTGTCAGCTCGTTGATTTGCGTCGGGTTGAGGGCGGCCAGGAGCGGCTGGAAACCGGTGAATACGCTGGTGAGGTCCAAGCCGGGGATGGTGTGCGAGACCGGGATGGTGGCGCCGCCATGCAGGGGCTGACCGCTCGGGGAGCAGGGTTGGGGCGCGCACGGGAGGATGGCGAGGTAGCGCTGACCGAGCAGGTTCTCGAACAGGATGGTCGCCACGCTGCTGGTCGTGAGCCGTTGGGAGGAAGCCACGCTGAAGCCAACCTTGGCCTGATAGGTGCCGTGGTCGACCGACACGCCGGTGACCTTGCCGACTTCGACTCCCGCGATGCGGACGGTGTCGCCGGACTCCAGGCCGGTGACGTCGGTGAAGACGGCGTGGTAATCCCGGCTCGGTTGACCGAGCTTGAGGTCGAGCAGGCTGGCGATCACGCTGACGGTGACGATGACGGCCACCACGGTGAACAGGCTCAGCTTGATCAGCAGGTTGCGGAAGTGGTGGCTCACGGCGAGCCCGACATCGAGGTGAGCAGCGGCATCAGGTAGATGGTCGCCATGGCGGGAGAGACCGAGGGGTTGCCCCCATTGAGCGCGGCGGCGATGCTCTGAGCCGCCTGGAGCTCCTCGGCGAAGGGGTTGGTCGCGCCGGCCGGGTCGGAGGCCGACGCGGCGGCAGTCGACGCTGCGGCAGTCGACGCGGCGGGAGTCGCACCGGTCGAGTTCCGCGGCGCGACAGAGGCCGCGACCGCCGCGGCCGAGGCGCCAGGGGTCGCGGCGCCGGCCGGGCTGCCTCCCGAGCAGTACGGGTTGGACTCTCCGGGGTACTGCGGGCAGTCTGCCGAGGTGTAGGTGGTTGGGTTGAACGCGGCGCCGAGCGCCCCGGCCAGCGAGCTTTGGACCTGGTAGCCGAGGGCGGCGTCCACCGCGTCGCTGATGTTTTGCACCGGCAGGACCGCGTTGACCGACAGGTACGGACCGGAACCCTTCGACTGCGCCCAGGCCGTCGCCCACTCCTGCAGTCCGGCCAGGGTCTCGGCCAGGAATTTGGGATTGTTGGCCACGTCTTGCAGCAGCGGGGCCGAGCCGTTGATGAGGGCCGGGAAGCTGGACTCGGTGTCGTCCAACACTCCAGTGAGCTGGCTCACCGCCGTGGTTCCCTGCGTGAGGAGCTGGTGGAGCTGGGCAGTTTCCGAGGTGATCGTCTGGCCGGTCACGGTGGAGTTGGACAGGATGCCGAGGACGTCGGGGGTGGCGGCGGTCCCCGCCTGCGACACCGGGCTGAGCAACTGGATGTCCTGATTGAGGGTTTGTAGATGGGGATCGATCCCCTTCAGGTACAGGCTCCCTTCGTCCAGGGACTGCCCGAAGGTAGTGCCCTGTCCGTTCAACGCGGTGGCGATGGCGGTGAGGGCGGTGTCGAGATCGGCCGGGTGGACGGCGTTGAGCAGGTCGTAGATCTGGGTCACGCTGCCCTGCAGGGAGGTCGCGGGGGCGGCGGTGTACGGCGGGATGTAGTCCCCGGCCGTGAGGGGCTTAGCGCTGCTTTTGGCGTTCACCGGCAGGGTGAGGGCCACGTACTGGTTGCCGAAGATCGACAGCGGCTCCACCTGCGACTGCACGTTGGCCGGTACTTCCTTCATCTTGGACGGGTACAGGTCGAGCTTGACCCCGACGTTGCCGTCGGGCGCCCGGCCCTCGCTCGCCACCTTGCCGACCGTGACGTACAGGTACTCGACGGGAGCGCCGATGACCACGGCATTGCTGCCGGTCGGCAACTCGGAGTCGAGCTTCACCACGTTGGTAAAATGACCAGTGAAGGAGGCCATGATCACCACCACGATGATCACTGCCGCCAGGGCAAGCAGAAAGCCCAGAACGACGCGGGCCAGCTTCGACTCCTCGAGCGCCTCGAGGCTCCACCGGTTCTTGGTGACCTGCGACGTGGAGAGGACGCTGTCAGCGGCCATGAGCCCGGATCATCCCGTGATTCTGATGCCGCTCGACGTCCCCCAGAAGAGGACGGTCATGAGCATGTCGGAGACCGCGATGGCCACCACGCTGGCCCGGATGGCTCGACCGGCCGCCTTGCCGACTCCCTCCGGGCCACCTGTGGCGTTGTAGCCGTAGTAGCAGTGGATGGACGTGATCAAAATGGCGAAGACCACCACCTTGGAGGTCGCCAGGATGATGTCGCGGCCCGTGAGGAATTCGTGGAAGTAGTGCTGATACGTGCCGGATCCCTGTCCTCCGACGGCGACCACGGTGACCTGGGTCGCCAGGTAGGACCCCGCCAGCGCGGCCAGGAACAGCGGGATGGCCACCGTCAGCGCCGCGAGCATGCGGGTCGTGACCAGGTACGCCAGTGACGGCACGCTCATGACCTCGAGGGCGTCGATCTCGTCGGTAACCCGCATGGCGCCCAACTCCGAGGTGTACCGGCAGCCCATCTGGGCAGCCAGGCCAAAGGCGACCAGCAGCGGGGTCAGCTCCCTGGTGTTGGCAAACGCCGAGAGGTAGCCGGCGAGGGGCCCGAGCCCGATGATGTTGAGCGACTGGTAGCCCTCCAGGGCCAGCTGGATACCTACCGTCGCCGACAGCAGCGCGGCCACGACCACCGTGCTGGCGGCCAGGGCCAGGATGCGGCTGCCGAAGGTGACCTCCCCCAGAAGCCGCACGTACTCCTTGCGATACTTGGTCAGGACCATCGGTACGGCCATCACGGCCTTCAGGCAGAAGAGCAGCATGTCGCCGAACATGCTCAGCTGAGCGGCGATCCCGTTCCACACTCGCGAGCCCGGTAGCGCTCGCAAGGCGCCGGGCGTGGCAGCCATCAGACGTCCATCAAACGAATGGAGGGGGGACGAGGACCAAGAAGATCTCGGTCAAGATCAGGTTGACGACGAAGAGCGCCACGCCGGTGATGACGACCGCTTGGTTGACGGCTTCGCCCACGCCGGCGGGTCCCTTCTTGACCCCCAGGCCCTTATAGGAAGCCACTATCGCCGCCAGCACACCAAAGATGGCAGCCTTGAGCTCGGACTCGATGATGTCCTGGGGCTGGGCGAAAGTGGTGAAGGAATTGAGGAATCCGCCAGCCGTGCCGTGGAGCACGTACACGTCGGCGAGGTACCCGGAGATGATGCCGGCCATGGAGACGATGCCGTTGAGGAGCACGGACACGATGACGGTCGCGACCAGGCGGGGAGCGACCAGTCGTTCCACCTCGTCGAGTCCCATGACCTGCATGGCGGCGATCTCGTCCCGGATGGTCCGGGCACCCAGGTCCGCGCAGATGGCGGATCCTCCGGCACCGGCCAGCACGATGGCGACGATGATCGGCGACGCCTCCCGAACCGTGCCCACCGCGTCGACCGCCCCGACGAAGGACGGAGCCCCGATCTGATTGGCCAGAGCGCCCACCTCCAGGACCAGCACCAGCCCGAACGGCAGGGCGATCAGAAGGGTCGGCAGGACCGACACCGACACCAGGAACCACGCCTGCTCGAAGAACTCGTGCCACGGAAAGCGTCGGCGGAAGAGGCTGTCGATGGTTACCCAGATGGTGTCCATGGTGAGGGCGCACATCGCCCCAAACGAGCCCACCGACTCCGCCGTCGCCTCGGAGACGGTGCTGAAGGCGTTGTCCAGGGACTCCAAGGTCCGATCGATCAGGGGCCTTTGCGGCTCGATCGCCGGCAGCAGCGGTGGTGGCGTCTCTCCCAGTGGAGCGGGCGTGCCGGACGGGACGGACGGTACGGCATCTGGCGCCGGCCGTTCGGTGATGGTCACGACGACCCTCCAACACGTGACGACGTGCCATTGGTCACCTTTGCCACCATAACAGTCGACCAGACAAGCACACTTGCCGCGGCCCGACAACCGCGTCTCGGACTAGTGTGACAATCGGATCGGTTGTTTAGCTGACGTCGAGGGAAGGAACAGGTTGGCCGTAACCACGAGCGAGACAGTGCGGACCGAGCCGCTCGGGGAGATCCCCGATCCCGTCATTTCTCTGCGCGGTGTCACCAAGCGTTTCGGGAGCCACACCGTCCTCAAGGACGTGACCTTCGACGTTCCCCGGGGGAAGATCTCAGCCGTGTTGGGGCCGTCGGGCACCGGCAAGTCCGTGCTCCTCAAGAACATCATCGGGCTCCTACGTCCCGAAGAAGGGCAGATCTTCGTCGACGGCGAGCCGGTGGTGGGGATCCGCCACAAGGACATGCTGCGGATCCGACGCAAGTTCGGCGTCCTGTTCCAGGACGGCGCTCTGTTCGGCTCGATGGACCTGTTCGACAACATCGCCTTCCCGCTACGCGAGCACACCAAGAAGGACGAGAAGGAGATCCGGACCCTCGTCCTCGAGAAGGCCGAGATGGTCGGCCTGGTGGCCCACCTGCCCAAGCTCCCGGGCGAGATCTCCGGCGGGATGCGCAAGCGGGCCGGTCTGGCCCGGGCGCTCATCCTCAACCCGGACATCGTGTTCTTCGACGAACCGGACTCGGGCCTGGATCCGGTGCGGGTTGCGTACCTGGACGAGCTCGTCAAGGATGTCCAGCGGGAGCTCGGTTGCACCTTCTTCATCATCACCCACAACATCGAATCGGTGAAGCGCACGGCCGACTACATCGGCATGCTGTACCGCTCCAGCCTGGTTCGCTTCGGTCCGGCCGACGAGATGTTCAACAGCTCTCGGTCCCTCGTCAAGCAGTTCCTCGCCGGCAGCAGCGTCGGGCCGATCGGCATGGACGAGATGGTGGACGCGGCCAAGGGAGAGGCCGACGTGGCGGCGTTGATGTCCGAATCCGGTGCCGGGGTCGGCGTGGTTGTCAGTTCTCCGGCCGAGTCCGCCGCCGAGCCGCTGCCGACCGAGCCCATCGCCGCGGCGCCGTTCCGCGCCGATCCGCCCTCTGACTACCCCGACCCTTCGGCGTCGATCCTGTTCCAGCCGGGCCCGGGCCAACCGGTGCTCTACGACCGTGCTGTCGAGGTCGACGTCGAGGTCGACGCGGAGACGCCGGCTCGGCGCGTGCGCGCCCCGCGACAGACACCCGCTTCTGCGAAGCCGACCCGGCCCCGCAAGACGGCTGCTCCCCGCAAATCGCCACCCCGTTCGTCGGCCGTGCGCGTGATCCGGGCCACCGACGAAGATGGCCAGACGGCCGATAATGGGGATCCGGCGCTCAGCGAGGGCGAAATACGGCAGCTCGCCGAGGAGGATGCCCGCTTCAACGGGGAGTCCTAACCGGCCGCCTGCGCGTCAGAGCTCGGCCGGCCAGCGTTCGTCCATGTCGCGAATGCGGTGGGCCAGCGCTTGCAGCAGGTTGCGGACCAACTTGGGCGAGCGTAGGACGAGACCGCGGAAGTCCGAGGCCGGGATCCCGAGGAGGTGAACGTCGGTCACGGCGCGCACACTGGCGGAGCGCGGGTAGCCGTCGATCAGCGACAGCTCGCCGATCACATCCCCTGCTTTTAGCGTTCCCAGCACTCGGCCGTCGCGCTGGATATCCGCCTCTCCGTCGAGTATGACGAAGAGCAGGCCGCCCTCCTGGCCCTGCCGGGTCAGGACCGTCCCGGCCGGGCGGTGGGACTCGACGGTGATCGACGCCACCTTGGCGAGCTCACGCCGCGGGCAGGCCTCGAATAGCGGCAGGCGGGCGAGGACGTCGATCTTGTCGCGCTGCAGAAACCGGTTCGGCATGCCCGGGAACGCTAATGGAGCGCGTCGTGTCTCGCGCCCGAACTGGCCATACCGCCAGGTCCGAGCCCGTGGAAGTCGTCGGGGTTTGGTTGCCGGCTGGCAGACCAGAAGTCGAGAAGCGTGAATGGCCAGTTCTGGGCGACCCGGCCGTGGCTGTTGCGGTACCAGCTGTTGACCGTCGCCACCCCCCACACCGACTGGCGGTTGGCCTCGTCGACCCGGTCGTTGTAGGCCTCGAACACCTCCCGGTCACAGTCCAAGGCGGCCGCGTCCCGCTCGAATAGCAGCCGCAGACATCCCATCACGTAGCGGACCACACACACGGAGAAGAAGATGATGCAGCCGTTGACCACGATGTTCGTATTGGGCCCGTAGAGGCAGAACATGTTGGGAAAATTGGGGACCGTGATGCCGAGGTACGCCCGCGCGTCGCCGGCCCATTCGGCATGCAGCTCCCGGCCGTGGCGCCCGACGATCGTCATCGGTACCAGGAAATCGGATGCCCGGAATCCGGTGCCGTAGATGATGATGTCGGCTTCGTGGACCTCGCCGTCGGCGGTGACCACCCCGGTTGGATCGATCCGTTGGATGGGGTCGGTGATCAGCGACACGTTGTCGCGCTTGAGGGTCCGAGCCCAGATCCCGTTGTCACGCACGATCCGTTTGCCTGCCGGCGGGTAGGTGGGCATCACCTTGGCGAGCAGGTCGGGCCGGTCGGCGAACTCCGCCTCGATGTACTCGGCCAGCACTACGCGAAGGAACTCGTTGGCCGCGCCCACTGATTTCCCGCCGCTTGGCCACCCCGGGTCGACCTTGGTGCACGGCAGCAGCGCCTCGGCGCCACGGTAGAAGAGCCAGAAGCGGTACCACTCGCTGTAGAACGGGACGTGGGCGAACAGCCACCGCTGCGAATCGGACACTTCGTCGTGATAGTCGGGCGTCGGGACGAACCAGTTCGGGGTCCGTTGATAGACATCGATGCGGGCGGCTTGCTCGGCTATCACCGGGATCAGCTGGGCGCCGCTGCACCCGTTGCCAATGGCGGCCACCTTTTTTCCCCGGAAATCCACGCCGTGATCCCAGTTGGCGGAGTGGAACCAGGGGCCGGAAAAAGTATCGAGGCCGTCTATGTCGGGCAGCTTCGGGCGGTTCAGCTGGCCCACGGCCACGATCATGGCCTGGGCTGTAAGTAGGCCCGATCCGCTCGGACCGTCGACCTGCAGGGTCCAGGCGCCGTCTTCGTCGGACCACGTAGCCGAACGGATCTCGGTGGAGAAGCGGATGCGGTCCCGGAGGTGGTGTTCCTCGGCAAACCCCCGGAAGTAATCGAGGAGTACATCCTGGGTGCTGAAGAGCTGGGGCCAGTCGTGCTTCTGGGCAAACGAGTAGCTGAAGAAGTGGTTGGAGATGTCGACCCGGCAACCGGGGTACTGGTTTTCCAGCCAGGTGCCCCCGACGTCGGCGTTCTTCTCGAGGACCACGAACGGCACCCCCGCCTGTTGCAAGCGGTAGGCCGCGACCAGGCCGGACATGCCGGCGCCGACCACGGCGACGGTGAAGTCCCGGTCCGGCGCCACCGTGTCCTTGTGCCAGCCCGGGGCGCGCAGGTCCACGCCTTCGACCTCCAACTCCTCGCGCAGGAAGTCCAGGAACGTGTCGTCCACGGTCCGGCTGATGAGCCGCTCGATGATGGGCCGCAGGTGCTCGGGGTCGACCGGGGCCGCCGTGTTGCGGTCGCGATCGCGCAGCTGGATCAAGGCGTCGAAGGCCACCTCGGCCGCGGCATCCCGTTGCTCCAGCGTCCAGCCGCCCTCCGGGTCGAAGGGATTCGACAGGTCCGGTTGCAGGTCCGGGCGCAGCAGGTCCACGTCGCCGGTCGCCAGGGCCAGGGCGGCCAGAAGCGGCGGCTCGACGTGGTCCAGCGAGGCCCTGATGGTGGCGTCGTCTGGATGGAGGTCGTAGATCGGGACGAATGGGGCCACGGGCCCTCCTTGTGAGGTGCGGATCGTTAGGTACGGATGGTGGAGATGAACGCGTCGATGTCGTTGATGGCGTGGCGCGCCGCGGTGTCGACTGCGCCCATCGCCCAGAAGAAGTCGTGCATCTGGCCGTCAAACGACCGCACGGTCACGGCGACGCCGGCCTCCTCCAGCCGGCGCCCGTACGCCAGTCCCTCGTCACGCAGCGGGTCGTAACCGGCGACGATGACGAGAGCGGGGGGCAGGCCGCTCAAGTCCGGAGTGTTGAGGGGCGCGGCGAGCGGGTCATCGTCGTCCGCCGGCGAGCGGGTGTAGTGCTCCCAGAACCAGTTCATATCTGAGCGGGTGAGCATGTACCCCTCGGCTGCCTCTGTGTAAGAGGCGAACTTGCTGTGGGTGGGCGCGGCCGTCGCCGGGCAGAAGAGCACCTGCGCGCTCACAGTTGGGGCGCCGCGGTCGCGGGCCAGGATGGCCGTCACCGCGGCCAGGTTGCCTCCCGCGCTGTCGCCGGCCACCACGACCCGGCCCGGATCGGCATCGAAGTCGCCGGCGTGCTCGGCCAGCCAACTGGTGGCGGCGTAGGCGTCCTCGACGGCTGCGGGAAACTTGTGTTCCGGAGCCAGCCGGTAGTCGACCGACGCCACCACCGCTCCGGTCGCGTTGGCGCTGGCCCGGCATGGCCGGTCGAGCAACTCGATGCTGCCGATCACCCAGCCGCCCCCGTGGAAGTACACGGTCAGCGGCCGTTGGCCGGCGGCGGGGGCGTCCGGGCCGCCCGGACCCGCGGCGGGCAGGTACACCCGGACGGGGAGATCTCCTCCTGGGCCGGGCACGACGATGTCGCGGATCTCTGCTACCGGTTCCGGCTCGCCTTGGAGGGCCGCGAGACCTTCCGCCGCGGCTCGAGCTTCTGCGACGGTCATCTGATCGAGCGGGGGCAGGGCGAGCGACTCCAGCAGGGCTCGTAACTGCTCGGCTTGCGGATCCAGCGCCATCTTCTTCCCCCGACGTCGGTGCCTACCGTCCAACCGTACCAACCGGCAGGCCGGCGCCGGCCGGTGTCGTCGGGCCGTCGCCGTTCGTAGCGCCCGGGCCCGGCAGGACGTTGCGCATTCTCGGCGCCAGTGGTGAATCTCGTAGGAGAATCGTGGTTTTTTGGGCACGATTCTCCTACCAGATTCACCGGTTCCTACGAGATTCACCGGTTCCTACGAGATCGAGCGTCCAGTTGCCTTTGCCCGTTTCACTTGGCCGCCGCCGGCGGGCGCCTACCGGTGATCCTCACGCTGACCCGCTGCGGTGCAGTTCGCCGTGGAGGTGGTGGGTCAGGGGTTGGCCTACGGCGGCCATGCGCAAGTCGTAGGTCAGCACGTCCCCCTCGTGACGGAAGTCCCGTTCCACCGCGGTGACCTCCTTGGCCGATCCGGTCCGCGCCACCGCTATCGTGCGAAGCCGGATGGTCGTGCCGTCGAAGGTCCCCTGCTCGACCTCGACGATCCCGGTCGGGTGGGCCAGCACCAACTCGACGAGCCCCGGGCTCGGCACCCGCCAGTAGCCGCTCTCGGCGTGGAGCGGGCGGCCATCCAAGGAGTGGGCGGTGCGCTGGACATACGAGAGGAACGGCTTTCCAACGTGCCCGAAGGTAACCGTCTCCTCGTAGTCGAATGCCGCAATCGTCGGGTACCTGCCGCGGCCGTGCCCCGACCAGGTTCCGATGAGGGCGGCCAGACTGGCGACATCCGGGTGCAAGGGGGTGACGGGGGTGCCGGCGGTCATGCCGGCATCATCGCACTAGCGCCAGGCGAACACCGGCTGCTCGTAGTGGGCGACCCGTTCGATGACGCCTTCGATGGCGACCCGTCGGAACTGCAGAAGGATGGCACCAGTCGGAGCGTGGATCAGATCGCCGCCAACCGGCACCTGCACGACCGGCCGATCAGACTCAGGGATGGACACGAAACGGGGTGAGTCCGGCCGGCACAGCTCGCGGAAGGAGACCCGGTGGACGGACCGGACCTCGCGGGGGTCGGGCTCCAAGGCGGGCTCCGCGCCGCCCCAGAACACCAGCGGGGTGATTACGTAGCCTGATCGAGTCGGGTAGTCGTCGAGGCGACCGAGGAGGGCCGTGTCGGAAACCGCCAGCCCGAGCTCCTCGTGTAGTTCTCTTCGAGCCGCACCCAACGCTTCCTCGCCGGCTTCGACCCGGCCTCCGGGCAGTGCCCACTGGCCCGAGTGCGATTGGAGCCGGATAGCGCGCCGGGTAAGGAGTACCGCGGCCCCGCCGGCGGTGCCCGCCACGCTGCCGGTCAGGGAGGCGTCGGCCGGGCCCGGCAGGCCGCCCATCGCCTCAGACGACGCGGGGTGCGGATCGTCGCCATGGACAATCGGGTCGCTATCGACGACGACCACCGCCACGGCCGCGTGGCGGCGGCCGTCCAGGGGAACTGCGCGAGGATCAAGCTGGCGGAGGTTGGCTTGTAGTCGGGCGCGTAGTTGTTGATCGAAGGCGGTAGTCAGGGCAGCTGACCGGTCGCTTCGCGCCGGTCGCACCCACTCGAGATGCTCACACGTCCCGGACCCACGTAGCCACGCTACCCGGCGGTGGGCGGGCGCGGGGCCGGCGGCGGGGCCGGCGCGGGGCGGGCGCGGGGCCGGCGGCCGGCTCGGCCGTCCCGGCGGTCGGCCGTCCCGGCTCGGTATCGTCACAGTGGTGCGATCGTGTACCCGATTGGCGCGAAGATCGCACCGCTGTGCTCGGCAGTCGTCAAGGAGGCGCACGGATGATCCATCCCCTCGAGGTGATCGGCGATATTCGCGACCCGGCCCGGGAACTGCGCGAGCAGATACCGGACGTGCTGGGTGCCTACGCGGCCATGCAGCGTGCTGTCATCACCGACGGCGCTCTGCCCGCTCGTATCAAGGAATAGGCGCCGGCAAGCCGGCGCCTAGTTCTCCCCTCCACCTACTACCAGCCGACTACACCCCACCCGCCGCCCC